>OMGI01001372.1_pt1 | contig 14663 bp, 16 predicted proteins | sample 1645801 | NCBI WGS metagenome assembly OMGI01 (sample SAMN05578584, study PRJEB25193) | human gut metagenome | biome: Human Microbiome; feature: human-associated habitat; material: feces | host: Homo sapiens | place: USA:Birmingham
CTACACTCTTTCCCTACACGACGCTCTTCCGATCTATCCGCGGGGCGTCGGGGACGCCGCCCCCTACAACAGGTTACGTGAATCCGTCCAAAACCACCTTCAGCTCTGCCCAGATATCCTCCTGCGAGGCACTGTAACAAAGGCTATCCGTATAGGGACGGCAATAGACTTGGTACAAAATGCCGTCCTGCGCAAAGTAGGCTCTGGACTGGATGAAGGGGCTCGAGTTCGGGTTGCTTGTACAATGGGGGATCAGCGCGGTGTTGCCGTTGGCCATAGGGTAGCTTTCACATTGCCACGTCAACCCGGCACTTTTTTGCCAATACAAATCCGTTGCCATCTCCTTGGGCGCATCCCCAAGATAGGCAACTGCCATGATTTCTACATTGTAGCCATCCAAAAGCACACCCGTGCGTAGGTAGAGCTTGTCCGGTGTATCGCCGTGCCCGATGGGGATAAATCCGGCGGGATATTCCTGAAATTTCGGCGTATAGGGCATGCCATCGTCATATTCATCCGGTATGTCGATCATGCCGGACGGATACATGGCAATCGACGGGAAAGTGCTTGTATCTCCCTCATCCAGCAGCGTGTTCTGCGCCAGCGGCAGACCAGTCGCGGCGGTCATTTCCACCCAGCTGTCGTACCCGCGTGCAGCCCGGGCGTACCAATCGGCGTAGTCCGCGTCGGTGGGGTGCAGCTGGCCGTTTATCTTGGCGTTCATCGGCAGCCAGCCATCGTCTGACATCTCCCCATTATGGTTTGCCACCATTCCCGCCAGCAAATCCTCATCCAGCGCAAAATACTGCCGCTCATACGTGATGGCGTACCCGGTGTTGGCCTCCGGCGCAAAGGACGGGCGCGGGTTTTCGCGCAGGTTCGTGAACTCTGCCGTGCCTGCCAGCACTCCGGCGGCAATCAGCAGCGGCGCAGCCAGGCAGATTGCCAGCTTCCAGCGCGGGTGCCGTGCGGGGGGCGCGTCGGGCAGGTGCTCAGCCACGGCGGGCCATAGGTCAACGCCTGCCGGGTGCAGGCCGCCGGTCAGCTTTTCGTGCAAATACGCTTCTTCGCGGTCATACTTCATAGTGCTCCCCCTCTTTCAATCGCTGCGCCAGCTGCTTTTTGGCGCGGTGGTAGCGTGTGCGCAGATAGGCGGCGGGCCGTCCGTGAATGCACGCCAGTGCGGCGTAATCCAGCCCGTCCAGCACACGCTCTAAGATCAGGGCCCGATCCAGCGGGGCCAGCGTGTTCAGCGCCGTGCGCAGCTCTTCGCTGATGCCGGGGTCCTGCTCCAACGGCTCCGGGGTGGGGTAGGCCGCCGCGCGTTTGATTGCCCGCAGCATGTCCAGCGAGGTGCGGTAGGCGATGCGGTAGAGCCACGCGCGCTCGTTGTCGGTGCCGTCATGGCGCAGCGTGTGGCGCTGCTGCCACGCCTTGATGAAGGTTTTCTGCACAGCATCCTGTGCGTCGGCCTCGCACCCCAGCAGGCCGGTGCAGTACCGCAGCAGTGCAGCGGTATGGGTATGTACGAGCTTTTCTAAATCCTGTTCGTTTTGCATCGGCTCGCCTCCTTTCACCCTTATAACGTCGACGGGAGCGGGAATGTGTCACAAATCAAGCATTTTCTTGGTCCCTCTGCGAGGGGGGCAAAAAAAAGAGCCCCGCGGGGCTCTTTTTTTACATCAATGTGCTAAGACGGTATTTTTTATTTTCTTATACACCGCATTTGCTGCCAGCGGCAGAACCAGGCCCGCGGCGGTGTAGGCAAGCCACCAGGCCCCGCCCGTAAAGTAAATCGGGAATGCGGCCAGAAGATACGGCTCTCCGCCTGTGGCCAGCAGGCCAAGCCAGGTCACGAGCTTGAAGCTCAAAAAGTGTAAAATCACAATCGGCATCGTCGCACGGCCCAAATAGGCCAGCGCCGCCCGGACACAGGGCAGGGGAGCGGTCAGGCACGCGGCCTCCCGCACCAGCACCCAGCCCGCCAGGCTGGCAGCCAGCAGGAAAATCGGGCTGCTGTATCCATTGCCCGCCAGACCCACAGAGCCGAGTCGCCCCAGAATCAGCAGCACCGCAAAGGCCGCTGCGGCAAAAATACCGCGCTGGTACGCCGGTATGCTTTCCCGCGTCGTGCGCCGCAGGACCGTGCCCAGGTAGAACAGGCAGTAGCAGCTGGCCGCAATGCCCAGCCCCCACACATTCCATCCGGCCAGCCCGCAGCGCCAGCCCACCCACAGCAGCACGCCGGAAAAAAGTCCCTGCGGCAGCAGCGTATCGGCACCATGCAGCAGCCTTTGCAGAATAAATTCCACCAAAGCGTACAGAATAGATACTTGAAACAGTGCTTGGATGAACCACATCGCGCCGCCCAGCTGGGTGCCGCCGTCAAACACGCACCAGTGCACGGTGCGGCCAATCACATCCTTCACTGTCACGGGCGTTGTGACGGCATTGCCGGGAAGCTGCAAAATGCGCTCATCGCTCGTCAAAATATTCAGCTTTAAAAGCAGGTTGCTCAGCACGGTAAAGGCGGTGTTTGCCAGCACAAAGGGCAGCCAGAGCGTGACGGTTTTGCGCTTGATAAAGTGCACCGGCCCGCCGCGCAGGCTGAAAAGCCAGCCGCTCAGCATAAAAAACAGGGCCATGTGGAACAGGTAGATGAAGTCCGTCCCGGGAAAGCCCGAATGCCCCAGCACCATAAGCACAATGCCGATGCCGCGCATACTATCTATTACAGGGTCACGCTGTTTTGCCATAAATCAGAACCTCACTGCGCGTTTTTGGCGCGGCATTTCGGGCAGATGTAGCGGATCGTCAGCGTGTAGCCGCGTACCTCGGTACCGATGGCGGACTCAATGTCGCGGATCAGCCCCACCACCGGCATGTCGGCCAGGTCGCCGCAGCTGTCACACAGCAGGTGGCCGTGGGGGGTCGGGTTGGCGTCGTAGCGGTCCGGGCCGTCGGACATTTCCAGGTGACCGATCTCACCGTCCAGCTCCATCAATTTCAGGTTGCGGTACACAGTGCCGCGCGCAATGTGCGGCATGGCCTGCCGCGCATGGCTGAAAATTTCGTCAGCGGTCAGATGCTCCGGGCATTTTTCACGCATGATCCCCGAAATCAGGGCGCGTTGGCGGGTCACGGGCAGACCTCCTTTTCTGATTTAAGAATATATCTTATTCAGATAGTACACTAAAATGTATGCTTTGTCAACCGTCTGTGCAAAATCGCCAAGATTCCATTCCGAATTTTTACTTGACCGGGGCTGTTTGTATGCTATAATAAAGTCAATATAAGACTTATTCCTATTTCAATGGAGGTATTCATTATGGAACTCAGAGGCAGCAAGACCGAGAAAAACCTGTGGGAGGCTTTCGCAGGTGAGAGCCAGGCCCGGAACAAATACACCTATTTCGCGTCCAAGGCCAAGAAGGAGGGCTATGAGCAGATCAGCGCCATCTTCACCGAGACCGCCAACAACGAGAAGGAGCACGCCAAGATCTGGTTCAAGCTGTTGATGGAAAACGGCGAGATCCCCGACACGCTGACCTGCCTGAAGATGGCCGCCGCGGGCGAGAACGAGGAGCACACCTCGATGTACCCGCGCATGGCCGCCGAGGCGAAGGCGGAGGGCTTTACCCAGATTGCCGCGCTGTTCACGATGGTCGCCGCGATTGAGAAGGACCACGAGGCGCGCTACAAAGCGCTGGCCGCCAACATTGAGGCGGGCAAGGTCTACGCCCGCGAGACCGAGCAGGTTTGGCAGTGCCGCAACTGCGGGTTCGTCTATATCGGTCAGCACGCGCCGGTCAAGTGCCCGGTGTGCGCACATCCGCAGAGCTATTTTGAGCTGAAGAGCAGCAACTACTAAGTTTAGAGAGGAGATAACATCCGTTCCTGCACATTGAGCGGTAACAGATGCACGCGCATAATGCGAAAAGTCCGTTAAGAGTTTTAACGCAGCGCAATCTCCTCACTCCTCACTCCTCACTCCTCACTTTTTTTGCTTAACCCCTTGACAGTTCGTGTTTGACATGCTATATTGTTAGCGTTAGTTAAGGCTAACCGCAGCAAGTATCCGACCTTCGGAACAACCATAGCCCGCCCGGTGCGGTTCTCTCCCCGTGCTGGGCGGTTTTATGGGGCTGATGGTTAGCATTTACTAACTATTGTAGAGGTAAGGAGTCATCTCATGCAGCAATCGCGTGTCATCCCCCGCCCGCGCAGCTTTGCCTGCGACCTGGCCACCCTATGTGCCCCCACACTGGCGGGGCTCAAGCCTGCCAGCCTGTTCCGCTACCAGCCCGCGCCCGGGCAGGATGCCGCCGCCATGGCCGCCGCCTGGCACGCCGCGCTGTCGCCCCGCGGGGTCACGGTGCGGGTGCTTAGGCAGTGCCCGCGCACCGGGGCTGTGCTGGTCTATGTATACCGCCCGGCCCGTGTGGCCAGGCTGTTGGCAGCGCCGCACATGCTGGACTTTCTGGCAGGGGAGGGCTACACCCCCGGCACCGCAGACGAGCTGCTGGACCAACTGGCCGAAAGGCTCTGCTGCGAGGGAGATTTCCCGCATGAGATCGGCGTTTTTCTGGGCTACCCGCTGGCGGATGTCATCGGGTTCATCCAAAACCGCGGCAAAAACTTTACCGCGTGCGGCTATTGGAAGGTCTACACCGATCCCACCGCCGCGCAGGCAGAGTTTGACCGCTATAAAAAGTGCGAGCGCATCTACGCCCGCTGCTATTACAACGGCACCCCGATCAGGCGGCTGACAGTGGCCGCCTGACGATGCACCATAAAAATTATAAAAGGAGTAGTTATTTATGAGCAAGATCGCAGTTATCTATTGGAGCGGAACCGGCAACACCGAGGCCATGGCCGATTTGGTCGCCAACGCAGCTACCGCCGCCGGCGCTTCTGTTGACAAGTTCACCGCCTCCGAGTTCAACGTTTCCTCCGCCGGTGACTACACCGGCTTTGCGCTGGGCTGCCCCGCCATGGGTGCCGAGCAGCTGGAGGAGAGCGAGTTCGAGCCGATGTACCAGGATCTGCGCGGCTCTCTGAGCGGCAAACCCGTTGGCCTGTTCGGCTCCTACGGCTGGGGTGACGGCGAGTGGATCCGCACCTGGGCCGAGGACGCCGAGGCCGCCGGTGCCCGTCTGGTCGTTGAGCCTGTCATGGCCAACGGCTCCCCCGACGGCGACGCCGAGACTGCCTGTGCAGCCCTTGGCGCCGCTCTGGCCAATGCCTGATTTTCTCCATATCCATCCATACCGGGAGGGGCAGCGATGCCCCTCCTTCTTTGTTTGCGCGGCAGGAGCCGGGTATGTGCAGTCCCTGCCGGGCAGTATCAAAAAAGATACCTCTTGACAAAAAGCAAAGCAGAAGTTAGTATATTCTAAGTCAAATTAGAAAACACTAACCGGGAGGTCTTTTTATGGAAAACGTCATTATTGTTCTGATTCTGGTGGCTGCCGTCGGCTACGGCATCTACAGCTTTATCCACCATCTGCGCCACGGCGGCGGCTGCTGCGGTGAGCATGACGCCCCCGCTAAAAAGGTCAGGGCGGCGGACACCAACAAGAGCCACTATCCGCACCGCCTCGTCATGGGCGTGGACGGCATGACCTGCCAGAACTGCCAGCGCCATGTGGAAAACGCATTGAACACCCTGCCCGACACGCTGGCCGAGGTGAACCTGAGCGCACGGAACGTGACGGTCTGGACGAAGGCCGACGCCGACGAGGAGGTCATCCGCAAGGCCATCCGCGACGCAGGCTACCTGCCGCTGCGCACGCAGGAAAAGGTGTGATTTTTCGGGCACGCCCAGCCTCTACCGCACTATGTAAAAAGGAACAACCGCTTATGATGATCAACAAACGCCTGATTTCGATGATGGGCGACTCCAAACGGTACATTGCGTGGAATGTTGTGCTGCAATTCCTTGCGCTGCTGGCCAACATCGTGATGATCTTCGCCGTGTCCCGCTTACTGGCGGGGCTGCTGGACGGCACGCCGGACCTGCCCACCGCACTTCTGTACATTCTCGGCGCGCTGATCGTGCGCTTCTTCTGCACGCGCGGCGCGGCGTCGGCCAGCTACAACGCCAGCTGCACCGTCAAAAAAACGCTGCGCGCCGCCATTTATGAAAAACTGCTCCGCCTGGGCGGCAGCTACACCCAGGCCGTGCCCACCGCGGAGGTTTTGCAGCTGGCAGGCGAGGGCGTCGAGCAGCTCGAGACCTACTTCGGCGCGTATCTGCCGCAGTTTTTCTACGCCATGATCGCACCGGTCACGCTGTTTATTGCGCTGGCCCCAGTCAGTCTGCACGCGGCGGTCATCCTGATGATCTGTGTGCCGCTCATCCCGGTTTCCATCGTGGCTGTGCAGAAATTTGCTAAAAAGCTGCTGGGCAAGTACTGGGGCCGGTACGCTGCGCTGGGCGACAGCTTTTTGGAGAACCTGCAAGGGCTGACCACGCTCAAGATTTATCAGGCCGACGAGGCCCGCCACGCGGCCATGAACCGTGAGGCCGAGCACTTCCGCAAGGTGACGATGAAGGTGCTGACGATGCAGCTCAACTCGATCATCGTCATGGACGTCATCGCCTACGGCGGCGCGGCGCTGGGCATCATCGTGGCCGCGAAGGAGTTCGCCGCAGGCCGTGTGGCGCTGTCGGGCGCGCTCTGCATCATTCTGCTGTCGGCGGATTTCTTCCTGCCGATGCGCGCGCTGGGGTCGTACTTCCACGTTGCCATGAACGGCATGGCCGCCAGCGACAACATTTTCAAGCTGTTGGACCTGCCTGAGGGCAGCGCCAGGACCGCCCAGCTCGGCTCGGACTGCGCGATTGCCTGCCGTGACCTGCACTTTGGCTACACGGCCGAAAAAGAGACGCTGCATGGCTTAAATCTTGACTTCCCGCAGGGCAGCTTCACCGCGCTGGTGGGCGAGAGCGGCTGCGGCAAGTCCACGATTGCCGCCGTGCTGACCGGGCGCGTGTCCGGCTACACGGGGCATGTGACCATCGGCGGGCAGGAGCTTTCCGCCGTCAGCGAGGCCAGCCTGCTCAAAAATGTAACGCTCGTCAGCCTGGGCAGCCACCTCTTTAAAGGTACGGTTGCCGACAACCTGCGGATGGCCGCGCCCGGCGCAGATGACGGTGCGCTGTGGGGCGCGCTGGAGCAGGTGAATCTGGCGGACTTCCTGCGTTCGATGGACGGACTGGACACCCCGCTGACCGAGGGCGGCGGCAACCTGTCCGGCGGCCAGCGGCAGCGGCTGGCATTGGCCCGCGCACTGCTGCATGACAGTCCCGTCTACATTTTTGACGAGGCAACGTCCAACATCGACGTGGAGAGCGAGAACGACATCATGGCGGGCATCCACCGGCTGGCCGGGCGCAAGACGGTCATCCTAATTTCCCACCGCCTTGCCAACGTGACAAAGGCGGACAATATTTACGTGCTGGATCACGGCCATCCGGCGGGGCAGGGCACGCACGAGGCACTGCTGGCGCAGGGCGGGCTGTACGCCGACCTGTGGAACCGCCAGCAGGCACTGGAAAACTACGGAAAGGAGGCACAGTGATGGAAAACAAACGTACTCGCGGCAATTTCAACATCATGTACCGCCTTGTTGGCCTGGTACGCCCTCTCGCCCCGGTCATGGTCTGCGCCGTTCTGCTGGGCGTAGCGGGCTTTCTCTGCGCCATCTTCATCCCGGTTCTGGGTGTGTATGCGCTGCTGGACAGCCTGCACTTTTCAGTGCCCGTTGTTCTCAAAACCGCCTGTATTTTGCTGTCGATTCTGGCCGTGGCCCGCGGCGTGCTCCACTACGCGGAGCAGGGCTGCAACCATTTTATTGCGTTCAAGCTGCTGGCGCTCATCCGGGACAAGGTCTTTGGCGTGTTGCGCCAGCTGGCCCCCGCCAAGCTGGAGGGCCGCGACAAGGGCGACCTGATCGCCGTGCTGACCGCTGACATTGAGCTGCTGGAGGTTTTTTACGCGCACACGATCTCGCCCATCTGCATTGCCGTCATCGTAAGCGTCGTTATGGCGTGCTTTATGGGCAGCTATGCACCCGCGCTGGGGCTGTACGCGGCGCTGGCCTATGCGGTCATCGGCATCGGCGTGCCCGTGGCAGCCGCCAGAGGTGCGCGCAAATCGGGCGAGAGCTTCCGCACGGAGTTCGGCGCGCTGAACGGCTTTGTGCTGGACAGCCTGCGTGGCGTGCGGGAGAGCCTGCAATACAACGACGGCGCACATCGGCTGGCGCAAATCAACCAGCGCACCGACGCGCTGGCCGGGCAGGAGCGCCGCCTGAAGGAGGCCGGCGGCACGGCACAGGCCGTGACCGGGGGCATCATCCTGCTGTTGGACGCCGGTATGCTGGCGCTGGCGGGCAGCCTGTTCATGGCGGGTGCCATCGGGTTTGACGGTGCGCTCGTCAGCGTTGTAGCACTCATGAGCAGCTTCGGCCCGGTCATCGCGCTGGCGAATCTCGGCACCGGGCTGCAAAGCACCTTCGCCGCGGGCAACCGCGTTCTGGATATTCTCGATGAGCAGCCCGCTGTGCGCGAGGTCACCGACGGCAGGGACATTGTGTTCTGCGGTGCCGACGCCCGCCGCGTGACCTTCGGCTACCGCGACAGCGAGATTTTGAAGGAGGTCAGCCTGCACATCCCGGAGCACGGCATCGTGGGCATCACGGGCCGCAGCGGCAGCGGCAAATCCACGCTGCTCAAGCTGCTCATGCGGTTCTGGGACACGGATTTAGGCCGGGTCGAGATCTCCGGCGAGAACATCAAGGGCATCAACACGGCGTCGCTGCGCGCAGCGGAGAGCTTCGTCGAGCAGGACACCGTGCTGTTCCATGACAGTATTGAAGAGAATGTCAAAATTGCCAACCGGAACGCGACCCATGAGCAGGTCGTGGCAGCCTGCAGGAAGGCGTCCATCCACGACTTTATCATGACGCTGCCGCAGGGCTACAACACGCCCGTCGGGGAGCTGGGCGATACCCTCTCGGGCGGCGAGCGGCAGCGGCTCGGTGTGGCGCGGGCATTTCTGCACGATGCACCGTTTATTCTACTGGACGAACCGACAAGCAACCTCGACAGCCTGAACGAGGCCGTCATCTTGCGCAGTTTGGCCGAGGAGCGGGCCAGCAAGACCGTGGTGCTTGTATCCCACCGCGCCTCGACGATGCGAATCGCTGACACGACGTACTCTGTGGAAAACGGGAGGATGCGCTGATGGCCGTTACGGACACTGTAGGGGGCGGCATCCCCGACGCCCCGGAGAAGAAGCGCCAACAGGAAAAGGCCGCTGTCGGCCTGATGATTGAGCTATACTGCCGCGGCCATCACGGTACGCCCAAGGGCCGGCTCTGCCCCGACTGTGCGGTCCTGCGGGACTACGCCGACGCGCGGGTGGACCACTGCCCGCATATAGCGACCAAAACGTTCTGCAGCGTCTGCCAAACGCACTGCTACAAGCCCGAGATGCGGGAGCGCATCCGCCAGGTCATGCGCTGGAGCGGTCCGCGGATGCTGTTCCACCATCCCGTTTTGGCGGTGCGGCATCTGGCAGAGACGCGGAAGCAGAAAAAAGGGCAATAAGATATTGAATATGCCGGAAGAGGAGAGAGGTCCCTCCGGCTTTTTTGCTGTCGGTAGGGGCCGGGCACGCCCGGCCCTCGGCCTTCCCGCAAGTGCGGCGTTACAGGTAGGCTGCGGGCGGGGCATGCCCCGCCCCTACCGGGTGGTTTCCGTAAGCGCGCATCACTGCCCGGCTTCTGCCGTGATGCTTTCACAATTTGTTCAAAGCTGCACAATTTAAGTTAGCAATAACTATCTACTTTTCACAAACCTGTTTGGTTAGCCTAACTTCCGTATTGACATCGTGAGTTAGTGGTGGTAAACTACCATTGTAAGCGGTTAGAGCGTTCTAACCGCATGCTTTTGCTCCATGCGTTAGCATAAGCTAATATATTGCAGAATTGCAAAAGGGGAGTGTGTGGAATGCCTTTAACGATGACTAAAGCAGGCGATACCGTTACCATCCGAAAGATCACCGGCAAGGATGAGGTCCGCCAGCATCTGGCCGAGCTTGGCTTTGTCGTGGGGGAGACCGTTACCGTGGTCAATGAGATCAGCGGCAACCTCATCCTTCAGGTCAAGGAAGCGCGCATCGCGCTGGATAAGACCCTGGCCATGCGCATTATCGTTGCGTAAAAAATTTGGAATCGCAGCCCCTCGGCTGTTTGATTGATTGTACCAAGAGGAGGAACGAAGTATGAAGACTCTGAAAGATGCACAGGTCGGCGAGACCGTCACCGTTGCCAAGCTGCACGGCGAGGGTCCTGTCAAGCGCCGCATCATGGACATGGGCCTGACCAAGGGCACCAAGGTTTACGTCCGCAAGGTCGCACCTCTGGGCGACCCGATGGAGCTGACCGTCCGCAACTACGAGCTCAGCGTCCGCAAGGCTGACGCCGAAATGATCGAAGTTGAGTGAGTTCTGAAAAAGTAAAGAAAGGGGTTTAACCAAATGGCAATTAAAATTGCTCTGGCAGGCAACCCGAACTGCGGTAAAACCACCCTGTTCAACAGCCTGACCGGTTCTAACCAGTATGTCGGCAACTGGCCCGGCGTTACCGTTGAGAAGAAGGAGGGCAAGCTCAAGGGTCACGACGACGTCGTGATTCAGGACCTGCCCGGTATCTACTCTCTGTCTCCCTACACGCTGGAGGAGGTCGTTGCCCGCGGCTACCTCGTCAATGAGAAGCCCGACGCCATCCTGAACATCATCGACGGCACCAACATCGAGCGTAACCTCTACCTGACCACCCAGCTGATCGAGCTCGGCATCCCCGTGGTCATGGCCGTCAACATGATCGACCTCGTCCGCAAGAACGGCGACAAGATCGACCTGAAGAAGCTGTCCAACGAGCTGGGCTGCGAGGCCGTCGAGATCTCCGCCCTGAAGAACGAGGGCAGCGAGAAGGCTGCCGAGCTGGCCGTCGCCGCTGCCAAGAAGGGCAAGGCAGGCGAGCTGCCTCACGTCTTTACCGGCAGCGTTGAGCATGCCATCGCCCACATTGAGGAGTCCATTCAGGGCAAGGTCGATGGCCGCTTCCTGCGCTGGTACGCTGTCAAGCTGTTTGAGCGCGACGACAAGGTCCAGGCTGAGCTGAACCTGAACAAAGAGCTGCTAGACCACATCGACGCCCACATCACCGACTGCGAGAAGGAAATGGACGATGATGCCGAGAGCATCATCACCAACCAGCGCTACGCTTACATCAACGGCGTTGTTGACAAGGCCGTCAAGAAGAAGCCCCGCACCGAGAACCTGACTGTCTCCGATAAGGTCGACCAGTTCGTCACGAACCGTATTCTGGCGCTGCCGATCTTCGCGCTCATCATGTGGCTGATGTACGCCATCGCGATGGGCACCTCCGTTGCGGACGGCGGCATCGGCATCGGCACCTTTGCCACCGACTGGACGAACGATGTTCTGTTCGGTGAGATCGTCCCGAACGCCCTGGGCGGCCTGCTGGAATCCATCGGCGTTGCTGGCTGGCTGTACGGCCTGATCATGGACGGCATCGTCGCCGGTGTCGGCGCTGTTCTGGGCTTCGTTCCCCAGATGCTCGTTCTGTTCTTCCTGCTGTCCATCCTCGAGGATGTCGGCTACATGGCCCGTGTCGCCTTCATCATGGACCGTATCTTCCGCCGCTTCGGTCTGTCCGGCAAGAGCTTCATCCCCATTCTGGTTGGTACCGGCTGCGGCGTTCCCGGTGTTATGGCTTCCCGTACCATCGAGAACGAGCGTGACCGCCGTATGACGATCATGACCACCTGCTTCATTCCCTGCGGTGCCAAGATGCCCATCATCGGCCTGATCGCAGGTGCTCTGTTCGGCGGCAGCAGCTGGGTCGCCACCTCTGCTTACTTCATCGGCTTTGCAGCCATCATCATCTCCGGCATCATCCTGAAAAAGACGAAGTTGTTCGCCGGTGATCCTGCTCCGTTCGTTATGGAGCTGCCCGCTTACCATGTGCCCGCCTGGGGCAACGTCCTGCGCGCTACTTGGGAGCGCGGCTGGTCCTTCATCAAGCGTGCCGGCACCGTCATTCTGGCTGCCACCATCATCCTGTGGTTCCTGCAGGGCTTCGGCTTCGAGAACGGCGCGTTCACGATGGTCGAGGATCAGGACAACTCCATCCTGGCTATCGTTGCAAGCGCAATTTCCTGGATCTTCATCCCGCAGGGCTTCGGCAACTGGCGTGCAACCGTCGCTTCTATCTCCGGCCTGATCGCCAAGGAGAATGTCGTCGGTACCTTCGGTGTTCTGTATCACTATGCTGACGAGCTGTCTGACAACGGCGACGAGATCTGGCCCGAGGTTGCTGCCAGCTTCACCGCGATCTCCGCTTACAGCTTCATGATCTTCAACCTGCTGTGCGCTCCCTGCTTCGCTGCTATGGGCGCCATCAAGCGCGAGATGAACAACGGCAAGTGGACTGCCATCGCCATCGGCTATATGTGCCTGTTTGCCTACTGCGCTTCTCTGGTCGTCTACCAGATCGGCGGCCTGATCACCGGTGAGGTCAGCTTCAACATCTTCACCATTGTGGCAATCGCCATCATCGCCTTCACGATCTACCTGCTGTTCCGCCCCAACAAGTACGCGGGTGTCAACGAGGTTCAGTTCGATTCCAAGAAGGCTGTTGCTTCCAAGTAATCTTGAATGTATAATAATACCGTATTCTTCCGGAAAGGAGCGGACTTTTTATGATGGAATTTTTAGCTGCTAATTTCAACCTGCCTACGATTATCGTTTCGATTTTTGTGTTTGGCGGTACCGGCTGGCTCTTATATCATGAACACAAGACCGGCGGCCTCGGCTGCTGTGACGGCTCCTGCGGGGGCGGCGGCTGCGGCAGTCACGGCGGCTGCACAGGTAATTGTAAGACCTGCGGCGGTGCCTGCCACAGTAAGTAAAGCATAAGTGCCTGAAGGGGGCGCGGGTCCGTTCGTGGCCCGCGCCCCCTTTTAGTTTGGTATAAGGAGAGATGTACCTTGACCCTGACCGATTCCAACCTGCGTTATCTGCTGGCCATCCACCATCTGGCGCTGCAAAGCACCGAGGTCTCGCCGCTGGCACTGGCGCAGGCTATGGGCGTGACCAAGCCCAGCGTCACCAGCATCCTGACCAGCCTGATGAAGCAGGGGGTCATTGTGCGGCGGCGGTACGGCAAAATTTACATCACGGACCGCGGCGTGCTCTACGCGCGCTATTACGACGAGCTGGTCGAGAAGATTTTGCAGCACTTCCCGCTGGCGGGCGAAGGCTTCACCCCCGAGGAATGCTACAGCGCCGCGGTGGCCATGGCCGTATCGCTGCCCGCAAGGGAGATCGACGAGAAGTGCGAGAGCCTGTACGGAGAGGATTGTAGGGAGGGGTCTTGACCCCTCCGCGGGGCGTCGAGGACGCCGCCCCCTACAGTAGAGGAGAGATTTATCCCTCACGGGAGGGTCAAGACCCTCCCCTACAAATCACCCATAAAAATTCCCTTTGCAAATTCTATTGCACACCGCCGCGAATTGTGGTAAAGTAAATTTATATAGGTATAAACGAGGGGGAACCATAATGCAGCTGAATCCGCATTACGCCGAGCTGAACGAGAGCTATCTGTTCAGCACCATTGCCCACAAGGTAGCCGACTACCAGAAGGCCCATCCCGAGGCAGACGTCATCCGTCTGGGCATCGGCGACGTTACCCTGCCGCTGGCGGCATCCGTGACGGAGGCCATGCACAAGGCCGTTGAGGAGCAGGGCCACAAGGGTACGTTCCACGGCTATATTCCCAGCGAGCAGGGCTATGAGTTCCTGCGCGACGCTATCCGCAGGTATTACGCGGGCCACGGTGTCGAGCTGGACATGTCCGAAATTTTCATCTCCGACGGTGCCAAGAGCGACCTGGGCAACCTGCTGGACCTGTTCAGTCAGGACAACACGATCCTTGTTCCCGACCCGGTCTACCCGGTCTACGTCGATGACAACGTGATGGCGGGCCGCAAGATTCTCTACCTGCCCGCCACGGCGGAGAACGGCTTCCTGCCGATGCCGGACGAGGCCCCCCACGCGGACATCGTCTACATCTGCAGCCCCAACAACCCCACCGGCGCGACCTACTCCGTCGAGCAGCTCAAGGCCTGGGTCGCCTGGGCGAAGGCCAATGACGCGGTCATCCTGTTTGACGCTGCATACGAGTGCTTCGTCTCCGAGCCGGGTCTCGCCCGCAGCATCTTTGAGGTCGAGGGCGCGAAGGAGGTTGCCATCGAGGTGTGCAGCTTCTCCAAGATCGCAGGCTTCACCGGCACGCGCTGCGGCTACACCGTCGTGCCGCAGGCGCTGGCTGGCGGCAAGCTGAACAAGATGTGGCTGCGCCGCCAGACTACGAAGTTCAACGGCGTTGCCTATGTTGTGCAGCGCGGTGCCGAGGCCGTCTTTACCGACGAGGGCATGAAGGAGATCCAGCAGAACCTCGACTACTACCGCGCCAACGCAGCTGTCATTGCGGCAGCGCTGGACGAGGCCGGTGTCTGGTACTGCGGCGGCAAGAACAGCCCCTACATCTGGCTGCGCTGCCCC
>OMGI01001389.1_pt1 | contig 14471 bp, 11 predicted proteins | sample 1645801 | NCBI WGS metagenome assembly OMGI01 (sample SAMN05578584, study PRJEB25193) | human gut metagenome | biome: Human Microbiome; feature: human-associated habitat; material: feces | host: Homo sapiens | place: USA:Birmingham
CAAGGATATAATCAATTCCGTTTTCCGTTATTCTTGGTTTCAATTCGCTCATGTTTTAATCTCCTCATTCTGGCTCATTTTTTTGCAAGTCTGGCTCTCCAGAAATATTGGTAAATCTTTGGTAAATTTGAGATTGAAGCACAAAAAACGCTTAAAAACGGGACTTATGAGACGATATGAGACTTTTCATCATGCCCGGGAAATCCTGCCGTGGCAGATGAATAAAATCTTTTTCATAGCAAAATTCCATTATCCTAAAATATCATTTACGGGTCAGTCTGGCATCCGGCTCAGTATAACACATTTTTCCCCACTTTGCAAAAATGCGGAAAGACTGCTATAATGGGAGAAAACGCAAGGGGGCTTTGGAATGGAGCTGCAAAAGGGGCGGCCTGCGGACACGGCGGGCCGATTGGAAAAGGAGATCCGCACCTACGACCTGCTGGACCGGCTGGGTGTGGCATACGAGAGGGTCGACCACGCACCGGCTATGACAATGGAGGTTTGTCAGGAGATCGACCAGACGCTGCAGGCGGTCATCTGCAAGAATCTGTTCCTGTGTAATCGACAGGAAACAGCCTTTTATCTGCTGATGATCCCGGACACGAAGGTTTTCCATACAAAGGATCTGTCTGCACAGATCGGCGCGGCGCGCCTGTCCTTTGCCAAGCCGGAATACATGGAAAAGTTTCTGGATATTACGCCCGGCTCGGTCAGCGTGCTGGGACTGATGAATGACACCGAGCACCGCGTGCAGCTGCTGATCGACGAGGATGTGCTGAACAGCGAGTTTGTGGGCTGTCACCCCTGCATCAACACGTCCAGCCTGCGGCTGCGGACAAAGGACCTGATTGAAAAAATCCTTCCCGCTGTGGAGCACGACTTTATCAGGGTGAAGCTGTGAATTTTACGGATTTCCGTGCGCAGAAACATTGACAAATGTCCGCTGTTTGATTATATTTTATAGTATATAAATAAAGGAAGAAGCCACCTGCCCGCCGTGGGCAGAACGGCTTACAAGGGAGATACATCATAATGGCAGAAGAAAAACGTAAACGCATTCTTTCGGGCATTCAGCCCACCGGCACGCCGACTCTGGGCAACTACATCGGCGCGGTGCGCAACTGGGCCCTCTTACAGTCCGATTACGACTGCCTGTACATGGTGGCCGACCTGCACAGCCTGACCGTGCGCCAGGTGCCCGCAGACCTGCGTCGCCGCACCCGTGAGCTGGCCGCCCTGCTGCTGGCCGTAGGCATTGACCCGAAGGAGCACGTTCTGTTTGTACAAAGCCACGTGCCCGCGCACACAGAGCTTGCCTGGGTGCTGGCCTGCAACACGCAGTTTGGTGAGCTGTCGCGCATGACCCAGTTCAAGGATAAGAGCGCCAAGCACCCCGACAACGTCAACGGCGGTCTGTTCACTTACCCCGTGCTGATGGCAGCGGACATCCTCATCTACAATGCCGACCTCGTGCCCGTGGGGCAGGATCAGACCCAGCATCTGGAGATTGCCCGCGACATCGCAGGCCGCTTCAACGGCATTTACGGCGATACCTTCACCCTGCCCGAGGGCTACGTGCCCGCCGCGGGCGCCAAGATCATGTCGCTGGCCGAGCCGACCAAGAAGATGAGCAAGTCCGACACGAACATCAACAGCTTTATCCTGATGACCGATGACAAGGATGCCATCGTGCGCAAGTTCAAGCGCGCCGTGACCGACTCCGACGGCGTAGTCCGCTTTGACCGCGAGACGAAGCCCGGCGTGTCCAACCTGATGTGCATTTACAGCACCTTCACGGGCAAGTCCAACGACGAGATCGCTGCCGAGTTTGAGGGAAAGGGCTACGGTGACTTCAAATTGGCCGTGGCCGAGGTCACCGCCGACGCGCTGGCCCCCGTGCAGGCTGAGTATGCCCGCATTCTGGCCGACAAGACCTACGTGGACGAGGTCCTCAAGAGCGGTGCGGAGCGTGCCTCCCGCCTGGCCAACCGCACTGTCAGCAAGGTCTACCGCAAGGTTGGCCTTTTGCAGCTGGATAAATGACGCTGTGCCTTGACAAATCCGTTTTGAACCCGTATAATATATAAGTTAGTGCGGCTCCCCAGTTGGTGCCGCACATCTTTTACTATCCATTTTACGTTAGGAGACACTGCTATGGCTAAAGAAGTTGTCGTTACCCGTGAGGGTTATAATAAACTGGAGCAGGAGCTGGAAAACCTGCGCACCGTCAAGCGTAAGGAAGTTGCCGACAAGATCAAGGTCGCCCGCGGTTACGGCGACTTGAGCGAGAATGCCGAGTACGATGCCGCCAAGGAAGAGCAGGCTTCTGTGGAGGCCCGCATTGCCGACCTGGAGGCTACCCTGAAGCTGGCCCGTATCATGGATGAGAGCGAGTTGTCCAACGACACCGCCTCCATCGGTATGCACGTCAAGATTCTGGCCGAGGGCGACGACCTGGAGGACGCCGAGGAGTACGACCTGACCGGCTCCACCGAGGCTGACATGGATCTGAACCGCATCAGCGACGAGAGCCCCGTCGGCGCGGCTCTGATTGGCTGCAAGGTCGGCGACAGCGTTGATGTCACCCTGCCCAACGGCAACATCATCACGTACAAGCTGCTGGAAGTCAGCCGCTCGAAGTAATAATCCGCAATAAATTCTGAAGAGGCGGATGCTTGCATCGACCCCTACAGGCAACCCATATCCACAGAATTAAAAATCACGAAAGGACGATCTCACATGGAGCAGAATAAGCCCCAGACCGAGCAGGAGCTGACCCAGCAGGCCGCTGTGCGCCGCCAGAAGCTGGCAGACCTGTGCGAAGCCGGTCATAACCCCTTTGAAATCACCAAATATGCGCAGGATGCGTACTCGGCCGACCTCAAAAATGAGTTTGCTGACCTTCCTGCTGAGGCTGAGACCGGAAAGATCGTCTCTCTGGCTGGCCGCATGATGTCCAAGCGCATCATGGGCAAAGCCAGCTTTGCCCATCTGCGCGACCAGAAGGGCGACATCCAGATTTTTGTCAAGCGCGACCTGCTGGGCGATGAAGCCTACGCCGCCTTCAAGAAGCTGGACATCGGTGACATCATCGGCGTCAAGGGCGAGGTGTTCCGCACGAAGATGGGCGAAATTTCTGTCCGCATCTCTGAGCTGACGCTGCTCTCCAAGAGTCTGCTGCCCCTGCCCGAGAAGTTCCACGGCCTGACGGACCGCGAGGCGCGTTACCGCCAGCGCTACGTTGACCTCATCATGAACCCCGAGGTCAAGGACACTTTTGTCAAGCGCAGCCTGATTTTGAAGGAAATCCGCGCCTATCTGGACGAAAAGGGCTTCTTGGAGGTCGACACCCCCATCCTGACCCCGTTCGAGATCGGCGCGTCCGCCCGCCCCTTCTACACCCACCACAACACCCTGAACATGGACATGGTCCTGCGCATTGAGACCGAGCTGTACCTCAAGCGCCTGATCGTGGGCGGCATGGACCGCGTGTACGAGGTTGGCCGCATCTTCCGCAACGAGGGCATGGATCCCAAGCATAACCCCGAGTTCACGACCATCGAGCTGTACCAGGCATTCACCGACTTCCACGGTATGATGGATCTGGTCGAGGAGATGTACAAGCGCCTGGCCCTCAAGGTCTGCGGCAGCCTGGAGATCACCTACCAGGGCAAGCAGATCGATATGGGTCACTGGGAACGCCTGACGATGGTCGAGGCCGTCAAGAAGTATTCCGGCGTTGACTTCAACGACTGGAAAACCGACGAGGATGCCATCGCTGCCGCCAAGGAGCATCATGTAGAGCTGCCCGAGGTCCCGACAAAGGGCGCAATCCTGGCCGAGTTCTTCGACGCCTTTGTCGAGGATAAGCTCATCCAGCCCACCTTCATCTATGACTACCCCGTCGAGATCAGCCCGCTGGCCAAACGCAAGCCCACCGACCCGGCCTTCACCGAGCGCTTTGAGTATTTCATCGACTGCACCGAGTACGGCAACGCATTCAGCGAGCTGAACGACCCCATCGACCAGAAGGCCCGCTTCGAGCGCCAGGTCGCTGAGCGCAAGGCCATTGAGCCCGGCTGCAAGGCCCAGGTCGACTACGACTACGTCAACGCCCTTGAGTACGGCCTGCCCCCCACGGGCGGCCTCGGCTTCGGCGTGGATCGTCTGGTCATGCTGCTGACCGACAGCGCGTCGATTCGTGACGTGCTGCTGTTCCCGACAATGAAGCCCATCGACTAAAAAGCATTGATTCCACGCCTTTTATCAACCCGGTTTGGCTGATTTGACACCACATTGACACCAAACTTGTGCAGAAAAGGCTTTACAAGAAAGCAGAGAGTTATCCTCTTACGGATGACTCTCTGCTTTTTTGTTTATGTAGTTGTGCATTTCTGCGCGGAAGTAATGAGGTGATACCATTCACAGCTTTTACATTCCGGCAGGTCGCCGCAGGCAGGAACGCCGGTATCCGGGTCATCGGGGCAATTATAATAATCATATTTCCAGTTCATTTGAAATTCCTTCAACTTAAAAAGTGCATTATAAAATTGCCTACTCTCACTCGGCTGTTATCTCTGTCTGATGGTGGCTTACTCGACTGGTTCCATCTTCTTCATACAATCACCGCAAAGGATGTTCACGGTTTTGGTGGCTCTTACGCTTTGGCGGCAGCAGGGGCAAACATATTTGCGGGTGCTGCTGGGCTTCTTGGTTTTGGTTGCGGTTCCATTGCCCGTTCCTTTGGGCAGCGTTCCGATTACATCCCACAGGCTGACGGCCTCGCACATCTGAAGGTCTTGCCACCCCTGTTCCTCGATGAAGTCCAGCAGAGGAAGTCCGGGGCTTGTAATCGTCCATCCGTATTTTGGGTGCTTCTCAACGCAAAGCCCGTGGCTTTCGGCAATCTCCTTATACTTCCGATTGTGGTAAAAGTTTCCGGAACCGCTGGTGTCCTTGATACCTTTTTCTGCGGCAAAACAATGACACATCTCATGCAAAAGCGTACTGCACGTGTCTTCTATGGCGCGGCTAAGTGTGGCGCTGCTGATGTTGATTTCATACCGCCGCTCGTCACCTGCCTGCCAGACCTTACTACAAGTGAAATGCCCATAAGCACCAACGGTCTTTTTTAGGCTGATGACAACTTCGGGCAACTCCCCGTTGAAAAATCTGATGTTCAGCAGGCGGTACATTTTTTCAAGCTGTCCTGCAACGCGGCTGGTCTTTACGGTCTTTTTCATTTTGAAAACCTCTCTTTCAAAGTTCACTTTTAATCGCCTTTGGCGGGGGTGGGAATTATTGACCCCAACCGGCGACCAAAAAGAGAGGCAAATAGAGGCTGTGGCAAGGGGAACGTGGAATAACCGAAGTCAAGCGAGGATATGCCGCGAAAGCCCCTTGCCTAAAGCCGAGAGTTGCCCATAATACTGGGCGCGGTTGGGACAATCCCCCGTCGTTCCCCTGTTTGTGCCGGAAAACGGTGCAAAGTCCAAACCTTCCTTAAAAAGCCCAAAAGTTCAAACTTTTGGTGCGCAAAGGCGGCCCTGCATAAAACAAGCATTTGGGCCGCGTCAAAACTTATGTTCAAAAGGAGCGCATGAAAATGGCCTATTATGGCTACATCAGAGTGTCAACCAAAGGGCAGGTGCCCGGAACCTCTTTGGCCGAGCAGGAGCAGCAGATAAAGGAGCGCTATCCGACTGCGACTATTGTAAAGGAAGCGGCTTCCGGCGCTCACGAACGGCAGGTATTTGATAATCTGTGCAAATCCTTACAGGCGGGTGATACTTTGGTGGTCTGCAAAATGGATAGGTTTTGCAGGTCGGCAAAGGAAGGCTTACAGTATGTGGATTTGCTGCGGGATAGAGGTGTTGCCGTTCACATTCTCAATATGGGCCTGTTGGACAACTCCCCTATGGGGCGGCTTGTGGCAACGATGCTGCTTGCTTTTGCTGAATTTGAAAGAGCGCAGATAATCGAGCGCACTCAGAGTGGCCGACAGGCAGCAATGGCAAAACCGGGTTTCCGAGATGGCCGCCCGCAAAAATTCACGGCGTTGCAGGTGGAACACGCACTTGGGTTACTAAGTGAGTATAGTTATAAACAGGTAGAGGCCATGACAGGCATTTCCAGAAGCACCCTGCAAAGGGCTAAGAAGAAAGTTGAGGTACAACAATGAAAATTACTATCAAACTGTCCGAAACAAACAATGCACTGCTCAACCGCGTGGTCAAGGAAGAAAAGGTGGACGCAAGCGAGTTCGCCAACAACGCTTTCCTTGACAAGTTTCTGCCGGTATCGGAAAAGCTGGGGATTGAAGCAGGCTTCATCCTTCAGGAGCATGAAGCCGGAACGCTGAATGCGTGGCTCGTCAAACAGAGCATATCCCGCGGAATCCGTTGGCTAGGAAAGCACCCTATCCGTGACTGCGCCATTCTAAGACAGATTCTTGGACGCTTTCCGTTTGGCGCGGACGACAACGGGAAAATTTCAACCTGCAACGAATGTGTGCAGTCGGATATGGATAGTGTGGTTGCACTGCTGAAAGAGCGTGTCCCCGGTTATGTCCCCGCGAAGGACGAATATAACGGGCTGGTGGAAGATGTTCTTGCAAATTGGGAGTACATCTGGAACGAAGCCATCGTATACAATGTGCTGGCCACGATTGTATACACCAACGAGCCGAAGAAAGACTTTGGCTGGTATGACGGCCTGAAATTGCTGCATCTCGTTGATTTTGCAGCATGGCAGCAGTGGTGTGATGCGTGATAGTGCATCCCGGCAGACGGCTGCAAACCCAAGGGGGCAAGAACGGCGGAAAGTCGTTCTGATGGGGGCCGCAGCCCCCACTGACGGCAAGAGGGTCTTGTCGGCAGCGGGGAGTCCAGAGGGGTCACGCTCCTTTGGCAAGGTAAGCCCGCAAGGGCGGTGGGAGTTTCCGCAGAAACTACCATACCTTGTATGACACAGCAGACGGAGGCTAAATGCGCTGCCTGATTTTGCAGTGCATTTTAAGCCGCAATCGGATGGGGCATGAATCCCCGCCGAGAAAGGAGAGATTATGATGGCGTGTGCCATGAAGTTCAGTGCGGGCGCAGTCCGCAATCAACTTCGCCACAACCGGCGAACAATCGAACATTCGAGCAACCGGGACATTGACCCGGAGCGGCTGGAACACGACTATGTTCTGTCGCCAGACCGGGGCATGACCGAGTACGACTATTTTTTGCAGCGCAAATCAGAACTGTACTGCTATAATCGTGACGATGTAAAAGTAATGGTCGGCTGGATAGTGACCGCCCCGCAGGATTTAGACCCTGCTCGCTATGATGACTTTTTCTGTGCTTCATACGATTTCATGGTAAGCCGCTATGGAGAGGAAAATGTCGTGCAGGCCATCGTCCATGATGACGAGGGCGGCCAGCCGCATTTGCATTTCTGTTTTATTCCTGTCGAGGAAGATTTGAAGCACGAACAAGGCTACAAAATCTGTGCCAACGATGTCCTTGACCGCCGCGAACTGCGTAATTTTCATCCTGACCTGCAACGCTATCTGGACGAACACGGTCTGGAAGGTGCTCATGTTATGACTGGCGTGACAAAGCGGCAGGGTGGGAACCGCACGGTTGCCGAGCTGAAAGCCGAGCGTGAGCAGGAATATCAGCAGAAAGAGGAACGCCCTGCATTATATTTTGGAGAATCCAAAATGGAACAAGGGCTTCACTTTTAAGGGGCACCATGAAGCAGATTATATGGATTATCAACTGCTATCTATATGGCGCAACACTGATTCTGCTGGCTGTGCTGGCACTGCTGGTGTATCTGCGCGGGCAGGCTAATCATCTGCCTAATCCGTTCGCCCGCAGAAACATCGTCTATCGCCCCAAAGAAAAGGCACAGGGCGTGTTGCTGGGCAAGAAATTTGGTCTGATGGCTTACTCCCCCGAACAGGACGAGGGGCACATCCTCGTAATGGGGCCGTCCGGCACAGGCAAGACAAGTGCCCTACTGATTCCGACTTTGCGGAGTTGGCAGGGCACGGCTCTTGTTGTTGACATATCCGGCGACATATCAGCTAATGTGCATACAGAAAACAAAATTATTTTTGACCCTACGGCGGCGGATTGTATTCCGTATGATGTGTTTGCGTCCATTGATGCGGCCCCGGATGACACCGAGCGTCAGGAGCGTTTGGAGCAGCTGGCCTATCTGCTGCTGCCGGACAAGGCCAACGACAGCGAGGCGGGCGTATTTTTTACCAAGAACGGGCGCAAGATGATAACGGCAGCGCTTATCTGCTACTATGGCATGGGCGGGGGATTCATTGAAATCTGCGAATTTTTCCTCGGCCATGACTGGCGTTCCCTGCTGAACGATATTGCCAAACAGGAAAACACCGCAGCCAACGCATATATTAGTTCCTTTGCTGGGGCCAGTGAGCAAAATACCGCAGGCTGCAAGCAAAGTGCAGATGACGCGCTCAAACTATTTGCAACTAACAGCAAAATTAAAAATGCACTTAGAAAAGTCCCAACTTATGAAAAACCTATCTGTCCGGCCACATTGGAGCAGAACAGCATTTATATTTTCATCCCGGACGAAAAGCTCAAAATCTATGGCGACCTGCTGCGCATTATTACGGCGCAGTCGATGGAATACTTTTCATCCAGACCGCCGGAACACAAGCAGATGATTCTATTTTGTCTTGACGAATTTGCCTCGTTCGGCAAGCTGCAAATCACCGAGGCCTTGCGCAAACTGCGAAAGCGCCACATCCGTATTATGGTGCTGACTCAGTCCTTGGCCGACCTCGATATGATTTACGGCAAAGACGAACGGAAAGCTATGCTGGGCAACTTTAAGTTTACCGTTCTGCTCGGCTGCAAGGATACCGAAACACAGGAATACTTTTCTAAAATGATAGGAGAAAAACACACTCTGTTGGTCGCCGATACCAGCCAGAAGCCGCAGCCTATCATCAAGCCCGCAGACCTCGCACACTTGGAACAAGACCTTATCGTCATTTGTGATGACGGGGCCGTGCGGCTACACAAGAACTTCTACTTCAAATGACGTTGCCAAAAAACGTTTCGTAAGCGGCAACCGGGAGCAGTTCGCTTGGATTTCTCCAAGTGGGCTGCTCCTTTTTCTTTGGCGTAAATCTTTCCGGGGCAGCTTGGGGCAAGTGATTTGGTTCATTTCTAAAAAAGATTGCTTTTTTAGTTTTTATGAAAATACCTGCCACATACTGCCCCAATGAACGTTTTTTGGCAACGTAACTGGAAAAAGGTTCCCATTTTTATGGATTTATGGTACAATTCTTATATTGTGTAAGTGTACCCAAATGCAGCAGTTGGGGGTGTAGGATGTCAACCCAAAGACCACAGCCAGAGTTATCGGCTTACTTTATCCGTGAGAAGCGGATTCTTAAAGCGGCTGATACCGCTAAATACACTGCAAGGTTGAAGGAAATCGACCTGCCGGATGATTATGCCATTTACGGTTATGAACCATCCAGTGGGAGAAAACCCGCTGCTTACTGGGTGTGTAAGCAAAGTGTTGGCGAATGCCCGGAATGTGGTACACCCTATCTGGAGGATGCGATTGCCAGCGTGTCGGAATCCAAGCTGACGCATTATTGCAGAGTAGCAATCCCGCACGAGGGGGAAAAGCCTACCTACGATATTCACCCGGCAACGCTCTATTTGCGGCGTATACGCTGGATGTGCTATAACTGCTATTCCAAGCTGAAAACATACAACGCGAAAATGCAGGATGATTCCCAACTTGTGGATGAGAAAGATAGAAAGCTGACCTTGCAGTTGAAGAAATATCTTGGGCAGCAAGCTATGCATATGGAGATAAATACGCTTGCGGAAATATTTGATATTTCCCCGCATACAGTCAAAAATTGCTTTGACAAAGCATTGGCGGAGTATGAAAAAAGGCGCAATTGGGATGATATTTCTACGCTCGGTTTGTACACTGTAACACTGAATGTGCAGGGGCAACAAACAAATTTTTGCCTATGCGCGGACGTGGATACTGAAAGCCTGATTGAATTGTTCGCCTACGAGGACAAAGAGGCCGCAGCAAACTTTTTGAGCAAGCTAAAGAATAAGCAGAATATCCAACGTGTTTTTATCAGCATAGACAGCGCGGCATTTAATTTCGCCAAAACCAATTTCCCTATCAAAACAATTATGGTAGATAGGCTGGATGTTCGCAAGCGCTTGCTGAACGGATTGGAAACGGTCAAAAAAGGCAACGATGACAGCCAAGACTTCCCCATACTGCGGCGGCATTGGAAGTTGCTAAAAAATGTGGAAGAGGCAATCCCGGCCAACAGTAAGGATTATGTCTTTCTCAAGGAAGTGCTGAATGCATTCCCCCACGTGGGTGATGCATACTGGCTGAAAGAAGCCGGTATGGATATTTACCGTAAAACTACGGGCCAGTGCAAGCTGGTGAACGATTGGATTTCCAGCGACAAGTACAATATCCTGCCGTATGAACAGTTAGAGCAATATATGATTCAGGCGCAGGAGCCAGTTGTACGCTTTGCAGTGCAGTACAATGGCGTTGACCGTAGCAGATATGAAAGGGCTATATTAGAAGCGGAAAGCCCCTTGATAAGTTATGTCGGCCTGACCGGCACAAGTAAATCTGCGCTTTGGTCGCGGGCTGCGTCTTTACAGATGATTCGTGCCCGCGTTTTGTACGGTGCTGCGATGATGGCAAACTATTTTGCGGCGCAGGAACCAAACGAAAAATCTCACGAAGAATACGCGATACATAAGGGAATGTATTTTACAACGGTTGACCGCATAACAACTGCAAAAATTAACACACCTGCGGTTAAAGCAGAAACCACGCCGGAAATCTATCTCCATAATTTTAGAATCCCATTATCCATATATCCAACCCTGTTAAGTTACGGTCTGACAGAATACAGGGGTGTATTGTTGGATTTGAAACCGTTGAAAAAAGACGGACTATCGAGAAACAAGCAGACGGAGGAAACAATGTCGAACAAAATTGCCTTTGACGCACTGTGGGATGAATCCCCGATTGATGTCACCCCGGAAGTGAACTTTATTTGGAGCATCGCCAACAAACTGCGCGGCTCCTATATGCCGGATAAGTACGGCGATGTCATTATCCCGATGACGATTCTGCGCCGCTTGGAGTGCGCCTTGGAGCCGCACAAGGAAGCGGTTTTGGCCAAATTTGCAGAAAATCCGAACTATCCGCCGAAGGCAATGTACCGCATTTCCGGCTATCAGTTCTATAACACCTCGCCCTATACACTGAAAGAACTGTGCAACGAGCCGGACAACATCAAATCCAATTTCAAAGTGTACATTCAAGGCTTCTCCGCCGAAGTGCAGGAAATCTTCAATGGCCTTGAAATGAACAGCCATATCGACAAGATGGATAAGGACGGCTGTCTGTTCAGCGTGGTGCAGGCATTTGCCGACTTGGATTTGGACCCAAAGACCTACGACAGCATCAAGATGGGCTATATCTTCGAGCATCTGATTGGCAAGTTCTATCAGAATGTGGATGCCGGTCAGTTTTACACGGGCCGCGATATTATCAAGTGCCTTGTTGCTGTCCTTATCAGCGAGGGCTGTGACGATATTTTCGACGATGGCAAGGTTGTCACTGTCTGTGACCAAGCCTGCGGAACGGGCGGTATGCTTAGCACGGCGTACAGTTTTATCAAGCACTACAATCCCAGCGCCGATGTGCGCTTGTTCGGGCAGGAATTTATGCCCCAGTCCTACGCTGTCGGTCTGGCAGAGATGATGATTAAAGGGCAGAACATTGAAAACTTCCGCAATGCCGATACTTTCAAAGAGGATTGTTTCCCCAACATCAAAATGCGCTTTGTGCTGGAAAATCCGCCCTTCGGCACCCCGTGGGCAGGAAAAGACGCCAAGGCCGGGCAGGAGGATGCTGTCCGCAACGAGTTTAAGCGCGGCAAGGATGGACGCTGGGGTGCAGGTCTGCCGAGCGGCGGCGACTCCCAGTTGATTTTTATGCAGTCTGCCATTGATAAGATGGACGACAAGGTTGGTCGCGCTGCGATTATCGAGAACGGCAGCCCTCTGTTTACGGGCGGTACGGCATCCGGCGAAAGCCAGATTCGCCGCTGGATTCTGGAACAGGATTTGCTGGAAGCCATTATCGCACTGCCCACCGACCTGTTTTACAACACGGGCATCGCCACCTATGTCTGGATTTTGTCCAAGAACAAGCGCCCGGAACGCAAGGGCTATGTGCAGTTGATTGATGCCACCAGCATCTTCCACAAGCTGCGCAAGGCGGCAGGTAACAAGAAAAACGAACTGCTGCCGGAGGACCGCAGCAAAATCGTTAAGCTGTACACGGCGTTTGAAGAAAACGAATACTGCAAAATCTTCAAGAACGAAGAATTTTTGTACCGTGAGTATACGGTCATGCAGCCGCTGCAGCGCAGCTATGCCATTACGGAGGAACGCGTTGACCAGATGCTGGCGGACGGTACGCTGAATTCCGTATATGACCCCGCCAAGGTCGATGAACTGGAAGAACAGGGCGCGCAGATTTCCGTCAAGGACAAAATGAAGCTGGACAAGTTGTATGAACAGAAGCCTGTCTACGAGGCTGTTATTTCTGCCTTGCAGGATGCCGCTTCGGATGAAGTCTATCTTTCCCCGGAAGAGTTTATGCCCGTACTGCGCAAAGCGCTGGCAAAAGTGACTGATGATAAAAAGTTGCTGGACAAAATTGCGGATGGCTTGTCTGTGATGGATAAGAACGCCGAAATTCAGCGGGATAAGCACGGCGAAATCCTCTATGACAAGGCTTCCAAAGATACCGAGTTTGTGCCTTACGAGGAATCCATCGATGATTACATGACGCGGGAGGTTCTGCCCCATGTGCCGGACGCAAAGGCTTTCTGGGAAGAAAAGGTCGATGCCAAGAAGCCTGTTATCAAGACGGGTGCGGAGATTCCCTTCACGCAGTATTTCTACAAGTACGAGCAGCCTGTACCCAGTGAGGAACTGGCAAAGCAGTTCACGGAACTGGAGCAGTCGGTCAGTGAGCGCATTGCAAAGCTGTTTGGGTAAGGTGGTGGAACTATGCGTGAAATGAAAGACAGCGGGATTGAGTGGATTGGCAATGTTCCATCTAATTGGAAACTATCAAAAATCAAATATATGACAACGCAAAGAGAGTGCGTTGGAAAATACACCCCGGAAAAAGATAAATTCATTGGACTTGAAAATGTAATTGGCTTTGCAGACCGATATATTGAAACATCGACTGAATATGAGACTTCTATATATGATGTGTGCCACAAAGGAGATATTCTTTTTGGAAGACTTCGACCATATTTAGCCAAGATATTAACAGTACCATTTGATGGGTATTGCACAGGTGAGTTTTTAGTCTTTGATTCATTTAACGGGTGTAAGAATTATCTAAAATATGTTCTTCTTTCTAAACCATTTATCGATGAGGTGAATCTGTCTACATATGGGGCTAAAATGCCTCGCGCTAATGCAGATTTCATTTTAAATATGTATCTTCCGCTCCCCCAAATAGTTGAACAAGAAAAAATTGCTGGCTTTCTCGATTCCCAATGTTCCGAAATTGATGCCATCTCTGCTGACATTCAGAAAGAAATTGAAACATTAGAACAGTACAAGCGTTCCGTCATTACCGAGGCTGTCACCAAGGGGCTGAACCCGGATGTGGAAATGAAGGATAGCGGGATTGAGTGGGTCGGAAATGTTCCTGACCATTGGGGTGTTTTGGCTAATAAGTACGTCATGAAGAAACGTAAAGACATTTGTACGAAGTGGAACGGTGAAAATGTACTATCTTTAACAATGAATGGCGTTATAGTGCGTGATTTGGATAACCCTGTTGGTAAAATGCCCACTACATTTGATGGATATCAGTTTGTATACAGTGGGAATTTACTTATGTGTCTATTTGACTACGATGTTACGCCGCGTTGCGTAGGAATCGTCAAAAATGCCGGAGTTACTAGCCCCGCTTATAGTAGATTTGAACTTAAAGAAAATGCTACATTAGAATATTTCTATTACTACTATTTAATGATTGATTTTACAAAAGAACTTTTGCACCTTGCAAAGAATCTGCGTCATTCATTTACAGAAGAACAACTAGGAGCCCTAAAGGTTCCGCTTCCGCCGCTTGATGAACAGAAAAATATCGCAACATATCTTGATTCCAAATGCAAAGAAATTGAATCTGTAATCGCAAGCAAAAAGCAACAGCTTGAAGTTCTCGATTCCTACAAAAAATCACTTATCTATGAATATGTGACAGGCAAAAAGGAAGTGCCGATGTATGAAAGTTGAATTTCGTGATTCTGAAGTATACGGCCCAAATTTGTATATTGAAGGGAAAGACTTTCTGAAAGCTTCCAAGATCGGAAGAGCACA
>OMGI01001418.1_pt1 | contig 14246 bp, 12 predicted proteins | sample 1645801 | NCBI WGS metagenome assembly OMGI01 (sample SAMN05578584, study PRJEB25193) | human gut metagenome | biome: Human Microbiome; feature: human-associated habitat; material: feces | host: Homo sapiens | place: USA:Birmingham
CGACCACCGAGATCTACACTCTTTCCCTACACGACGCTCTTCCGATCTGTTGTAGAATTCGTAGAAGATCCTGCTGAAGAGGTTTCTCTTGTAGAAGCACAGAAGCAGAACACCAATGCAGAGGTTGGCGATATCCTGAAGGTACCGGTTCACTCTGACAAATTTGGCCGTATTGCAACACAGAATGCAAAGAACGTAATCCTTCAGAAAATCCGTGAGGAAGAGCGTAAAGTTCTGTTTGACCAGTATCACGGCAATGAGAAAGAGGTTGTTACCGGCATTGTACAGCGTGTGGTAGGACATAATGTAAGCGTAAATCTTGGCAAGGCAGATGCAATCCTTGCTGAGAATGAGCAGGTGAAGGGTGAGACCTTCAAGCCTACTGAGAGAATCAAAGTGTATATTCTTGAGGTAAAGGATACACCGAAGGGACCTCGTATCCTTGTTTCCAGAACACATCCTGGCCTTGTAAAACGCCTCTTTGAGTCTGAGGTTGCTGAGGTGAAGGACGGAACTGTTGAAATCAAGAGCATTGCCCGTGAGGCAGGTTCCCGTACCAAGCTGGCAGTGTGGAGCAACGATCCTGATGTAGATCCGGTTGGAGCATGTGTTGGTGTAAATGGTGCCCGTGTAAGTGCGATTGTAAATGAGCTTCGCGGTGAGAAGATTGATATCATCAACTGGGATGAGAATCCTGCAATCCTGATCGAGAATGCATTAAGTCCGGCGAAGGTAATCGCTGTTATGGCAGATCCGGATGAGAAGACTGCACTTGTTGTGGTTCCGGATTACCAGCTTTCCCTTGCAATCGGTAAAGAAGGACAGAATGCGCGCCTTGCAGCACGTCTGACTGGATTTAAGATTGATATCAAGAGTGAAACCCAGGCAAGAGAGTCCGGCGACTTCTATGATTATGACGAGGATGACGACGAGTACTATGAGGATGACGAGTACGAAGAGTCTGAGGAGTCCGCTACAGAAGAAATTTCTCAGGATAGCGAAGAAACAGCTGCCGGTGAAGAGTCTGAAGAGACTGAGGATGCGGTAGAGAATGAAGACGAAGAATAAAATTCCCATGCGCCAGTGTACTGGCTGCAGAGAAATGAAGAATAAAAAAGAAATGATCAGGGTGTTGAAAACCGCAGAGGATGAGATCGTTCTGGATGCTACAGGCAGGAAAAACGGTCGCGGAGCCTACATCTGCAAGAGCCGTGAGTGTCTGGAGAAAGCCAGAAAAAATCACGGACTGGAGCGTTCTTTGAAAGCAGCTATCCCGGATGAGGTTTATGATAGCCTTGAGAAGGAGTTTGATAGTATTGAAGAATAATAAAGCACTGTCCCTGATCGGACTTGCAACAAAGGCCGGAAAGACAGTCAGCGGAGAGTTTTCCACTGAGAAATCCATTAAGACCGGCAAAGGATATCTGGCAATCGTAGCCGGAGATTCTTCTGATAACACCAAGAAGAAATTCCGGAACATGTGTGAATTTTACGAAGTGCCCTTGTATATCCTTTCAGATAAAGAAACGTTAGGGCATGCCATGGGTAAGGAATTCCGTGCCAGCCTGGCTGTACAGGACTGGAATTTTGCAGAAGCTATCAGGAAGGTGCTGCAGGATGAGGGGAAGGAGCTTTAGAGCATACCACTGTTGTCTGAGAAAACGACCTGAACCAAAGAGGAAAAAGCGTTCCAGGGAATGCTTTTAAATGTTCCCGGGAAATGATTCTTGATGATACGAGCTGCGAAAGACTTATGAAAGCGTATCCTGGCTCGTACTGGTGAAGGGAGAATGGCATATGGTGATAAAGTCACATGAGCCTGCCAAAGACAGAAATAAGCAAAACAGAGAGAATAAAAACAGAGTGAAAAAAGTTATAGATACGGGAAAGGAGAAAGGAATAACATTGGAGACTCCTAAGACAGAAGAGCAGAAAGTGTCAGTAAAGAAAGAAGGCGACGGTGCAGAGGCACCGAAGAAGAAAAAAAATATTATCCGCGTATATCATGCACAGAATGCAAGTGACGGCGGGAAGAACAGAAAGAAACCAGCTGGAGAGAGAAAGCCACGTCCACAGGGCACACGTCCTGCAGCACAGGCACAGCCGGCAGCGAAAGCAGAGGCACCTGTAAAGGCAGCACCGAAGACAGAAGCTCCTAAGACAGAAGCACCGAAGCCGGTAAGTGCACCGAAGGCCGAAGCTCCTAAGACAGAAGCACCAAAGGCAGAAGCACCAAAAGCTGAGACAGCACCAAAGAGCGCACCGGTAAGTGCACCGAAGACAGAGCCTGCAAAACCGGTTCAGGCTGCACCGAAAGCAGAAGCTCCAAGGACAGAATCCCAGAGACCAGCTGCACAGCAGAACAGAAACGACGGCCAACAGCGTCAGGGAAATGGCCAGGGCAACCGTAATTTCCGTCAGGGCGAGGGCCGCGACAATAATCGCGGGGATAACAATCGTGGTGACAGAAATGGAAACGGAGGCAGATTTGGTCAGGGAAGACCACAGGGCGGCAATGGCGGCCAGGGTGGATTCCGCGGAAACAGAAATAATGATGGTCAGGGAAGACCTGTAAGACAGGGAGATTCCCAGAACAGAGGACCGCGCCAGGGTGATGGAAACGGACGTGGATTCCGTCAGGGCGGTGACAACAGAGACAATAGAAATGGAAACGGAAATGGCAGCAGATTTGGCCAGGGAAGACCACAGGGCGGACAGGGACGTTTCGGAGGAAAAGACGGAGATAACCGTAGTGAAGGACGCTTTGGCGGACAGAACCACCAGGGTGGACAGCGCTCCGGCGGTGCAAGAAGAAGCGGCGGCGGATCTGACGCAATCTTTACACCAGAGCTGACCAAGACATCCAAGGACAGCAAGCGTGAGCGTGACAGAGAGAACAAGAATAAGAAGAAAGATTTCGATAAGACATCAGGTGGCGGACACAGACCAAACCAGGGTGGCAGAAACCAGATGTCCAGAATCCCGAAAGCACTTCAGAAGCCTGCTCCGCAGCAGAAACAGGAAGAGAAGAAACCGGAGATCAAGGAGATCACAATTCCGGAGAAGCTTACCATCCGCGAGCTTGCAGAAGCGATGAAGATGCAGCCATCTGCAATTGTTAAGAAGCTGTTCATGGAAGGTCAGATGGTAACGGTAAACCACGAGATCGATTTCGAGCAGGCAGAAGAGATTGCTCTTGGATTTGACATTATTGCAGAAAAAGAAGAAAAAGTAGATGTAATTGAGGAACTTCTGAAAGAGGAAGAGGAAGACGAATCCACAATGGTTTCAAGACCACCGGTAGTCTGTGTAATGGGACACGTTGACCATGGTAAAACTTCTCTTCTGGATGCAATCCGTAAGACAAACGTAACAAGAGGCGAGGCTGGTGGAATCACACAGCATATCGGTGCTTATGTAGTTGATATCAACGGACAGAAGATCACCTTCCTTGATACACCGGGACATGAGGCATTCACTGCCATGCGTATGCGTGGAGCAAACTCCACAGATATCGCTGTTCTTGTAGTTGCAGCTGACGATGGTGTTATGCCGCAGACAGTAGAAGCTATCAGCCATGCAAAGGCTGCTGGTGTTGAGATCATCGTTGCCATCAACAAGATCGATAAGCCAAGTGCAAACATTGAACGTGTAAAACAGGAGCTTTCTGAGTATGAGCTGATTCCTGAGGACTGGGGCGGTACAACTCCGTTCGTTCCGGTATCTGCCAAGACTGGAGAGGGCATTGATGACCTTCTTGAAATGATCCTTTTAACCGCAGAGGTTTCTGAGCTGAAGGCAAACCCGAACCGTGCAGCAAGAGGTCTTGTGATCGAGGCTCAGCTGGATAAAGGCAAAGGACCGGTTGCTACGATCCTTGTACAGAAGGGTACTCTTCATGTTGGAGATTTTATCGCAGCCGGAGCATGCAATGGTAAAGTACGTGCCATGATGGATGATAAGGGACGCCGTGTAAAACAGGCTGGTCCGTCTACTCCTGTAGAGATCCTTGGTCTTGGCGATGTTCCGAATGCCGGAGAGGTTCTTATGTCCTTTGAGAATGATAAAGAGGCTAAGAATTTTGCAGCAGCATTTGTTTCCGAGAATAAGAACCGTCTTCTTGAGGAAACTAAGGGTAAACTTTCCCTGGATAATCTGTTTGACCAGATTCAGGCAAGCGACCTTAAGGAGCTCCCGATTATTGTCAAAGCCGATGTGCAGGGTTCTGTAGAGGCTGTAAAACAGAGTCTTGTAAAACTTTCCAATGATGAGGTTGTTGTAAGAGTGATCCATGGCGGCGTTGGTGCTGTCAATGAGTCTGATGTCAGCCTTGCTGCTACATCAAATGCGATCATCATCGGATTTAACGTTCGTCCTGATACCACAGCGAAACAGCTGGCAGAGCAGGAAGGCGTTGACCTTCGTCTGTACCGTGTTATCTACCAGGCAATTGAGGACGTGGAAGCTGCCATGAAGGGTATGCTGGATCCGGTATTTGAGGAGAAGGTAATCGGTCATGCAGAGGTTCGTCAGCTGTTCAAGGCTTCCGGTATCGGTACTATCGCAGGAAGCTATGTGCTTGACGGTACCTTCCAGAGAGGATGCAAGGTACGCATCACCAGAGACGAGGAGCAGATCTACGAAGGTGAGCTGGCTTCCCTTAAGAGATTTAAAGATGATGTCAAAGAAGTTCGTGCAGGTTATGAGTGTGGTCTTGTATTCCAGGATTTCAATGACGTTAAAGAAGAAGATAAAGTTGAAGCATATATTATGGTTGAGGTGCCGCGCTAGAGCGTAGTAATCGCAGGTGTCAGTTGGGGGCAAGCTCATTGCCCCCAATTTTCCGTTGCTAGAGCCTGCGCTCATATAGGAGACCAAAAAATGAGAAAAAACAGCATTAAAAATACAAGGATCAATGCAGAAGTTCAGAAAGAACTGAGCAACATTATCCGCGGTGAGATCAAGGATCCCCGCATCCATCCCATGACATCTGTCATGGCTGTGGAGGTTGCACCGGATCTTAAGACCTGCAAGGCATTTATCAGTGTCCTTGGCAGCGAGGAATCCAAGCAGTCCACAATTAAAGGGCTGAAAAGTGCAGAAGGCTATATCCGCCGTCAGCTTGCGAAGAACCTGAATCTTCGCAACACTCCGGAAATCCGTTTCATTCTGGATGAGTCCATTGAATATGGCGTAAATATGTCCAGACTCATTGATGACGTGATCGAACACGACCATTCGAAGGACACCGAGAGTGAGGACGGGGAAAAACAGGATACAGCAGAAACTGAAGACGAAGAGTAAAAATCGAGGTGAAGGGAATGGAGAGAATCGAAGAAATTCTGGATGGCGTAAAGACCATGGGAATTGGGGGACATGTTCGCCCGGATGGTGACTGTGTAGGTTCCTGCATGGCACTTTATCTGTATATAAAGAAATGGTATCCTGAAATCAAGGCAGATATCTATCTGGAGAAGCCGAAGCCGGTATTCGGACATATTGCATGCATGGACGAGGTACACTATGAAGCAGGTGATCCTATGGAATACGATCTTTTTGTGACCTGTGATGTAAGCGCTCCTGACCGTCTGGCAGTAGCGTCTGATTATTTCGCTTCTGCGAAAAAGACCGTCTGCATTGACCATCATGTGAGCAATCCGGGATTTGCAGATGTGAACCACGTACATGGTGAGATCAGCTCTGCCAGCGAGGTTCTGTATAAGCTTCTTAACAAAGAAAAAATCGATCTGGATATTGCAACTGCTATTTATACCGGAATGATCCACGATACAGGTGTATTCCAGTATTCCTCCACATCTCCGGACACCATGCGTATTGCCGGTGACCTGATGGAAAAGGGTGTTGATTTTTCTAATATTATTGACGAATCCTTCTATCAGAAGAGCTACATTCAGAATCAGGTCATGGGACGTGTTCTGGCAGAGAGCATTATGCTTCTGGATGGCAAATGTATCGTTGGCTACATGAAGCTGAGAGACATGGATTTCTATGGTGTAAAGCCGTCTGACCTGGATGGAATCGTAAGCCAGCTCCGTCTTACGAAAGGTGTGGAAGTGGCAATGTTTATTTACGAGCATGAAAGCCAGGTGTTTAAGGTATCACTCCGTTCCAACGGTGCTGTAGATGTAAGCAAGATCGCTTCCTATTTCGGAGGAGGCGGACATGTGAAAGCAGCAGGCTGCGATCTGGCCGGTTCCATGTACGATGTTATCAATAATATTTCAGAACAGATCGAAAAACAGCTTTTAGGACAGGATAAGTAATGGCAGATTTTCAGGGAATCATTGTAATTCACAAGGAAAAAGGCTTTACCTCCCATGATGTGGTAGCCAAGCTTCGGGGAATTCTCCATATGAAAAAAATAGGACATACAGGGACTCTTGACCCGGATGCTACCGGTGTTTTGCCGGTAGCCCTTGGAAAAGGCACCAAGCTGGTGGATCTTCTTACAGATAAGGAAAAAACGTATGAGGCAGTGTTACATCTGGGAATCGACACGGATACCCAGGATATGTCTGGAACAGTTCTGGAAGAGAAGCCGGTGAATGTGACTGAGGATGAGGTGCGAAAGGTACTGAAAAGCTTTGTAGGAGAGCAGCTTCAGATTCCGCCTATGTATTCTGCTCTGAAGGTAAATGGAAAGAAACTTTACGAGCTGGCTAGAGAGGGCAAAACGGTTGAGCGAAAAGCCAGGCCAGTGTGTTTCTACGAGATAGAGCCTCTGGAATTTCATCTTCCGCTGGTGAAAATAAGAGTGACCTGCAGTAAGGGAACCTATATCCGCACTTTGTGCCATGATATTGGCGAGAAGCTTGGCTGTGGTGGCTGTATGGAAGAACTGCTCCGGTCAAGGGTTGGTCGGTATTCTCTCTTTGAGAGCCATACGCTTGCCCAGGTGGAAGCTGCCGTGGCAGATGGAACTGTCCAGGATATGATCGACCCGGTGGAAGCAGTTCTGGCGGAGTACCCCGCTCTTTATGCGGATTCTTACGGGGACAGGCTTCTGGCAAATGGAAATCCGCTGTCCGACAATCTGGTTCGTCCCCAGCACAAAGAGGGCTGGGTGCGCATGTACGCCAGTGACGGAACTTTTACAGGTATTTTTCAGTGGGATGCAGGGAAGAAGAAATATTATCCGGTGAAAATGTTCTGAATAATAAAGTGACGATTCAGCAGGTGCTGAACAGTTACCGATCAGACATAAACTGGTTTGACAGGAGAGATTATGGAATACCTGAAGATAGAGGGTGAGTTTCCAAAACTTGCCAACTGTGCAGTAACAATGGGAAAATTTGACGGGATCCACCGTGGCCACAGGAAACTGGTTGAGAAGATCAGGGAGCGGAAGACACTTGGAGAACAGGCTGTCCTTTTTGCCATTGATGCTTCCAGCAATATGATCCTTACCAGCCAGGAACGGGCTTCCCTTCTTGAAAAGCTTGGCGTGGATGTGCTGGTAGAATGCCAGTTAAATGACAGGATCCGGCATATGAAGGCTGAGAATTTTATAAAAGAGATTCTTATGGGAGATCTTGGGGCATCCTACGTAGTAGTGGGAGAGGACAACCGGTTTGGCTTCGAGCGGAAGGGTACGCCCCGGCTTCTTATGGAATTTGGAGAAAAGTATGGCTTTGATGTGGAAATCCTTTCCAAAGAAATGGATGGGCACAGGAAGATCAGCAGTACCTATATCAGAGAAGAACTGAAAAAAGGAAATATGGAGAAAGTCACTTCCCTTATGGGAAGGGATTATTTTGTGGAAGGCCAGGTGGTACATGGCAGGGGAATGGGACATAAGGTTCTGCTTCCCACTACCAATCTCGTGCCTCCCAGGACCAAGATCCTGCCGCCAAACGGTGTGTATGTGACAAGCTCTTATTTCGGGGATAAGATATACCACGGAATTACCAACATTGGCTGTAAGCCTACGGTTGGTGAGAGCTTTATAGGAGTGGAAACCTATCTTTTTGACTGTAAGGAAGATCTCTACGGAGAGGAATGCCGGGTGGATTTCAAAAAGTTTTTGAGGCCGGAACGGAAATTTCCCTCTCTTGAGGCGCTGAAGAGCAGACTTCTGGCGGATGCAGAGGATGGCCGGAGATATTTTGAGAAAACTGAGAAATAATATCGGGAAGAAAAACGAAAAAACAGTTTACAGAATTTGGCGGGTATGCTATACTAGGCAAGGTGTGAGTAGGTTTAGTCCTTGCGTTCACATATCAGACAGCCCATATTCAGGGGTTGGACACTCCGACCGTCTCTTAATATGCGGCGATTACGTCCCCACAGGAATACCTGCATGGGAGACCATTAAGAATAATAAGGAGGAAATCAAGATGATTTCAAAAGAAAAGAAAACAGCAATTATGAAAGAGTATGCAAGATGTGAGGGAGATACTGGTTCACCAGAGGTACAGGTGGCTGTTCTTACTGCAAGAATCCAGGAGCTTACTGAGCATTTACAGAACAACCACAAGGATCATCATTCCAGACGTGGTCTGCTGAAAATGGTAGGTCAGAGACGTGGACTGTTAGCTTACTTAAAGAAAACAGACATCGAAAGATACCGTGCACTGATTGAGAAATTAGGTTTAAGAAAATAATTAGTATGCGGAAGGGGCGGATATCCATCCGCCCTATTTTAAGATGTAAGGAAAGCTATGATTGTTCACAGACAAGCTCCGCACCGGAGCTTTTGTGGATAGTGACAAGTGTCACAATAGAGGCACTATTGTCTGTAAGGGTAACCTGACAGATAAAGATTTCCGAGACTTCTGAAAAGGACATTTGAAGTAAACTGCTCACAGCAATATCAAATGTGTTTTTCAGTCGTTTCGGACTTCTGTTGTGACAGAGGCAAAGAGAGCTGCAATATACGTTGGTCAGAACTGGTTTTCACAGTTTCTGCAGAAGTGTAAGGTGGCTTCAGATCAATATTTTATATGAAAAAGGAGAGAAGACATGTACAAAAGTTATTCCATGGAATTAGCTGGAAGAACACTTACCGTAGATATCGGACGTGTTGCGAAACAGGCCAATGGCGCAGCACTTATGCATTATGGTGATACCACTGTACTTGCTACAGCAACTGCATCCAAGGAGCCAAGAGAGGGAATCGACTTTTTCCCGTTAAGCGTTGAATATGAAGAGAAAATGTACGCCGTAGGAAAGATCCCGGGCGGTTTCAATAAGAGAGAGGGAAAGGCAAGCGAGCACGCAATCCTTACCTCCCGTGTTATCGACAGACCTATGCGTCCTCTGTTCCCGAAGGATTACAGAAACGACGTAACACTGGTAGACATGGTTATGTCTGTAGATCCGGAGTGCAACCCGGAGATCCCGGCTATGCTTGGTTCTTCCCTTGCTACCTGTATTTCTGATATTCCATTTGATGGCCCATGTGCAACGACACAGATCGGCCTGATCAATGGAGAGTATGTTGTGAACCCTACACTGGCTCAGAAGGATATTTCTGATCTTCAGCTGACAGTAGCTTCCACAAGAGACAAAGTTATCATGATCGAGGCCGGTGCCAACGAGGTTCCGGAGGATCAGATGATCGAGGCTATTTATAAAGCACATGAGGTAAACCAGGAGATCATCAGATTCTTCGATCAGATCATCGCTGAGTGCGGGAAAGAGAAACACAGCTATGAGTCCTGTGCAGTTCCGCAGGAGCTGTTTGACGCCATCAAGGAGATCGTTCCTCCGGAAGAAATGGAAGTTGCCGTATTCTCTGATGACAAGCAGACAAGAGAGAACAATATTGCAGAGATCACAGACAAGCTGAAAGAAGCTTTCGCAGAGAAAGAGGAGTGGCTTGCTGTTCTTGGTGAGGCTGTTTACCAGTATCAGAAGAAGACCGTTCGTAAGATGATCCTGAAAGATCACAAACGTCCGGACGGTCGTGCGATCACACAGATCCGTCCTCTGGCAGCAGAGGTTGACATCATCCCGAGAGTACATGGCTCCGCTATGTTCACCCGTGGACAGACTCAGATCTGTACGATCACTACTCTGGCACCTCTTGCAGAGGCACAGAGAATTGACGGACTTGACGAGTTTGAGACAAGCAAGAGATATATGCATCATTACAATTTCCCGTCCTATTCTGTAGGTGAGACAAAGCCATCCAGAGGACCGGGACGCCGCGAGATCGGTCATGGAGCGCTTGCTGAGAGAGCACTTGTACCGGTTCTTCCAAGCGTAGAAGAATTCCCATATGCAATCCGTACTGTATCCGAGACCTTTGAGTCAAACGGATCTACCTCCCAGGCAAGTATCTGTGCATCCACCATGTCTCTTGAGGCTGCCGGTGTACCGATTAAGAAGCCGGTTGCAGGTATTTCCTGTGGTCTTGTAACAGGGGACACAGATGATGATTATATCGTTCTTACTGATATCCAGGGACTTGAGGACTTCTTTGGCGACATGGACTTCAAGGTAGCCGGAACTCATGACGGTATCACAGCGATTCAGATGGATATTAAGATCCACGGTCTTACAAGACAGATCGTAGAAGAAGCAATCAGACGTACTAAGGAAGCAAGAGAGTACATCCTTAACGAAGTTATTGAGAAATGTATCCCTGCACCTCGTACAACTGTTGGAAAATATGCTCCGAAGATCATCCAGATCCAGATCGATCCTCAGAAGATCGGTGATGTTGTTGGCCAGAGAGGTAAGACCATCAACACCATCATTGAGCGCACAGGCGTTAAGATCGACATCACAGATGAGGGTGCTGTATCTATCTGCGGCGTAGATGATAAGAACATGCAGGAAGCAAAGCGTATGGTTGAGATCATTGCTTCTGACTTCGAGCAGGGACAGATCCTTACCGGACAGGTTGTAAGCATCAAGGAGTTTGGCGCATTTGTTGAGTTCGCACCTGGCAAAGAGGGAATGGTTCACATTTCCAAGATCTGCAAGGAGAGAATCAACCGCGTAGAGGATGTTCTTACACTTGGAGATAAAGTGACTGTTGTATGCCTTGGAAAAGACAAGATGGGAAGAATGAGCTTCAGCATCAAGGATGTTCCGGCAGAGGCAAAATAAGAATAAAATGCAAGGCCACTGTGTAGGAAAAGCACAGTGACAGCTTGGGGGATGCCGGACAGATGTGCCCGGCATTCTTTATATCCGCTGCAGAGCCGGAGCTTTGGAAAATGCGTCTGCACGGGATAAACAGGAGGAAACATGAAGAGAATTGCAAAATTTCATAAAGTAAGTAAAGAGCGCTTTGTGGCAGACTGGATGGATGCTTTTGAAGGCGTGTCTGCTGACGAGGCAGAGAAGATTTATGAGGGAATCCGTCTTCCAAGACGGGCTACTGCCGGAAGCGCAGGCTATGATTTCTTTTCCCCGGCTGATTTTACCATCAAGCCAGGCGAGACCATCAAGATTCCGACCGGGATCTGTGTGGAGATGGATCAGGAATGGGTGCTGAAATGCTATCCAAGAAGCGGCCTGGGATTCAAATTCCGTCTGCAGCTGAATAATACGGTGGGGATTATTGACAGCGATTATTTTTATTCTGACAATGAAGGCCATATTTTTGCCAAGCTGACAAATGATACCAATGAGAATAAAGTGGTAGAATTGAAGGCAGATACAGGCTTTATGCAGGGAATCTTCGTTGAGTACGGGATTACCGTAGATGATGATGTGACAGATGTGAGAAATGGCGGGTTTGGAAGTACGACGAAGTAACCCGCTGCGGCGCCCTCGCAGTTTTATGGGAAATACAAAAGCAGGTAAATGTGATGAATTTATCAATCACAGATACCTGCTTTTATTGTGCTTAAGTTTTTTTCAAATTTTGCAGAAAGCCTTTTTCAAACAGGCTCCCGCAGGAAATCTCTTTAAAGACCACCGGGAAGATTACTCTGATGCTCCCGCAGGAAATTTCTTTAAAGACCACCGGAGAGATTACTCTAAAGGTGTTCCGGCAGCTTCTGCTTCTCGTGCATTCTGTAAAACAGTGTCAAATGCGATAGCAGCCTTATTGTACTCTTCGTCGCTCTCAATGTTGGAAAGCATGGGAGCACCCTCTGCAGTGCGGGTGAAGGAATACAGATAAACTTCACCGTCATGATTCTGGCCCTCTTCGTCAAGAGGAAGAAGCGCAATATATTCCTTTGCATCTACCGGGAAAATGGTAAGGATGGCGCATTCTACCTCAGTATCATCCTCCATGGTAAGAGTAATGGTGCTGTGCTGGTTTGCGTCAGTGCTGCATCCACCGCATGTGGAGCAGTCGGAACCGCCGCAGGATGAGCTGCTTCCACAGCTGCTGCAGGAGTTTGTCATATCTGAATCACTCATTAAAAATACCTCACTTTATAAAAAATTTGTATTTATATGTTACCTGTGAAAAAGCATGTTCATGCTGTAAAACAAGGTAACACCGGGACTTCTTTAGCTTCATTTTCACTGGTAACGGTATGCCCGGACAATATTTAGATTGTACCAGAAAAATAGGGTTTTGTGAATAGGGAAATCTGTGTTATAATGAAGAAAGTGTTAGAATATATTGAATATTCACAGGCAATATCCTATGAGAGGTTTTTTGTGAATGAAGTTCACTGGAAACTTTGAAAAAATGGGCAAAATCATGTACAGAAGGATTTTTGTGCATTATATAAATTTTTACAGATTGGAGAACAACATGAAGCTTGTATCATGGAACGTAAATGGAATCCGTGCCTGTATTACCAAGGGCTTTGAAGAAAGCTTTGCGAAGCTGGACGCAGACATTTTCTGCCTTCAGGAGACCAAATGTCAGGAGAACCAGGTGAAGCTGGAGCTTCCAGGTTATTATCAATATTGGAATTACGCGAACCGCAAGGGATATTCCGGAACAGCTGTTTTTACGAAAAAAGAGCCGTTGTCCGTGACTTACGGACTTGGAATAGAGGAACACGATAAAGAAGGCCGTGTGATCACTGCAGAGATGGACGATTTTTATCTGGTTACCGTATATACGCCCAATTCCCAGTCCGAGCTTCGAAGACTGGAATACCGCATGGAATGGGAAAGAGATTTCCTGGCTTATCTTCTGAAGCTTCAGGAGAAAAAGCCTGTGATCTGCTGTGGAGACATGAATGTGGCACATCAGGAAATTGACCTGAAGAATCCTAAGACTAACCGGATGAACGCAGGCTTCACAGATGAAGAGAGAGCCTGCTTTACCAGAACTCTGGAAGCTGGATTTATTGACACATTCCGTTACTTTTATCCGGAGCTTGAGGGTGCCTACTCCTGGTGGTCTTACCGATTTAAGGCAAGAGAGAAGAACGCCGGATGGAGAATTGACTATTTCATCACCTCTCCGTCCTTGAAAGAGAATCTGGAGGATGCGAAGATTCACAGCGAGATAATGGGATCCGACCATTGTCCTGTAGAGCTGGATCTGAAATTTTAGACCATAGGGAGTCCTGTATGGCAGGATCTGGGGATAAACAGATAGCATCGGATGATTTTATTTCATAAGAAAGATTGCATTATGCAGATTCCTTTTGGGAAACGTGCTCTGTGTACAAAAATGGCTACAGACGAGACAGCAGACAAAGACAGGAGGGCTTATAAAGTGCCAATACCGGGAAATAAGAGCGTGGTTGTGACATACGGTTATCCTCTTTTACTTGGGGTAACCCAGATGGCAGATGGATATAATTTTGCAGTGGAAGCGGAAGAGGATTCTGAGGTTTACCTGCTTCTTTACAGGAAGAGGGGAAGAGAGCCCTTTTATGAACTTCTTCTGGATGAAAAATATCGTACAGGACGGATTTTTTCTGTCTTTATGAAAAAATTAAATGTAACCAATCTGGAATACAATTTTAAGATAAACGGGGAAATCTATCTGGATCCCTGTGCCAGCAGAATCAGCGGAAGAGAGCACTTTGGGGCAGCGTGGGAGGAGGATCCCCACAAGGTGCGATGCGGCTTCTGGTCAGGCAATGGTTATGACTGGGGGGATGAGAAAGCACCGGAAACAGACTTTGGAGATATGATCCTCTATAAAGTACATGTCCGTGGATATACCAGGCAGGCTAAGCTGCCGGCAGGACTTCGGGGCACTTTTTCCGGTCTGGTACAGATGATCCCATACTGGCAGGAGCTTGGCATTAATACAGTAGAGCTTATGCCGGCCTATGAATTTATGGAGGTGGTTCCGCCAAAGGAGCCAGACGGTCTGGTTTCCCAGAAGGGGAAAAAGGACG
>OMGI01001428.1_pt1 | contig 14196 bp, 10 predicted proteins | sample 1645801 | NCBI WGS metagenome assembly OMGI01 (sample SAMN05578584, study PRJEB25193) | human gut metagenome | biome: Human Microbiome; feature: human-associated habitat; material: feces | host: Homo sapiens | place: USA:Birmingham
ACGAGATCGGGACGGGTGACTGGAGTTCAGACGTGTGCTCTTCCGATCTGAAACAGCGCGTATATATCTGGCCAAAAGAGAGGAATTGAAAGAACTTGATGTGAATCTGTTTCTTCTTGATCATCAGAGAACCGGTGAACTTCTGAAAGAACTGGAAGAAAAACTTGAACAGGCGCAGAGAGAACTAAATGAAGCTCAGGCAGCATATGATCAGACCAAAATAGAGTATGACCGTCTGGAACAGGAACTGGAAGATTTAAATCACAGGCTCGATACGTTGAAAGAAGAGCAGCAGCAGAATGCGCTTCTGAAACAGCAGTATGAAGGCCAGGTGCAGGTTCTTGAAGAACAGATCTCTTCGGGAAAACAGAACAGTGAGCATTATCAGAACCGTCTGACAGCTTTAGGGGAAGATCTGGACCGGAGAACGCAGGAAAAAGAAAAACTGGCAGAAGACAAACTGGAACTGCAGAGCAGACTGAAAGAAATTCGGGCCAGTCTTTCAAAGGAAACAGAGGCTCTGGAAAACATCGTTTCAAACGTAGAAGAATGTACACAGGCTGTAGAAGACGGCAAAAACGAGATCATTGAGATCTTGAACAGCCGTGCAACGACCAAAGGAAAAGTACAACGTTTTGATGCGATGCTGGAGCAGCTGAATATCCGTAAAGCAGAGATCAGTCAGCGAATTCTTCGCCTGAAAAGCGAAGAAGAGGTTCTGGAGAAAGAACGTCTTAATGCACAGAAACAATATGATGCAGTAACGGCTGTGATCCATTCGACAAATGAAGAATGTGTACGTCTGGACGGAGAGGTGCAGAAGTTACAGGATGAATTGAAAAAACAGAATTCTCAGATGGAAATCGGTCAGACAGCATACCATCGTGAGGCTTCCCGCCTGGAATCTCTTAAAAACATTACAGAACGTTATGATGGATATGGAAACAGTATCCGTCGTGTAATGGAACAGAAAAACCGTGAACCCGGTATTAAAGGTGTTGTGGCTGATATCATTCATGTGCAGAAAGACTATGAGGTTGCGATTGAAACTGCACTGGGCGGAAGTATTCAGAATATCGTCACAGATAATGAACAGACAGCTAAACGTATGATTGGTTTTCTGAAGAAAAACCGCTTTGGCCGTGCTACATTTCTTCCTTTGTCTAATATCAGCGGAAGAGGTGGACTGAATCAGAGGGATGTGTTGAGTGAACCGGGAGTTGTGGGTACTGCCAATACTCTTGTAAATGCAGATAAAGAATACAGTGAACTGGTCATGTATCTTCTGGGCCGTGTCCTTGTTGTAGATAATATTGATCATGCAATTGCAATCGGAAAAAAATATCGTCACAGTCTGCGTATGGTTACGATTGAAGGAGAGTCTTTAAGTCCCGGTGGTTCCATGACCGGTGGTGCGTTTAAAAATAACAGCAATCTTCTCGGAAGACGCCGTGAAATTGAAGAACTGGAAAGAAGTGTAGGAATTCTCAGGAAAGAACTGGAAGAAACGCAGAAATCAATAGGTGAAAACCGTAGCAGGCGAAATGTGCTCCGCGATACGATCGCCGATTTTCAGCAGAAACTCCGTCAACAGTATGTTGAACAGAATACTGCAAAGATGAATCTTGAACAGCTCAAAGAAAAAGAAGGCGAAATTCAGAACAGCTATCGGCAGATTGATCGTGAACAGGAAGAACTCCGCCATCAGGCAGGTGAGATCAGACAGGATCATAGCAGCATTGCCAGAGAACTGGAGGATTCGCAGAAGGACGAAAAGGAACTGGAAACCTTTATTGAGACCAAACAGAAAGAACTGGAGGAATGGAAGGCAGAAGAAACAGAGAAGACACATGAACTGGAAAAAATCCGGCTGGAAGAATCTTCTCTTGAACAGCAGAATCAATTCCTGCAGGAAAACCTGAGTCGTCTGAATTCTGAGATTGCTGCATTTCAGAAGGAATCACAGGAAATTACAGAAAATCTTGTACAGAGTCGTGAAGAGATACATAAAAAAGAAGAAGGTATCCAGGAGCTGAAAAATGCGGCACAGGAATGCCTTTTAAAAGAAGAACAGTATGGAAGCCAGAGAGCACAGTGGCAGGAAGAAAAAGAAAAACGAAGTGCCAGCCACAAAACATTTTTTGAAAAAAGAGATCATCTTTCAGAAAAGACTTCTCTTCTGGATAAAGAATGCTTCCGTCTGAGAAGTCAGACAGAAAAAATTGAGGAGCAGAGGGAAGGTCAGATTTCCTATATGTGGGAAGAATATGAGATCACGCCAAACAATGCACTTCAGTATCGAAAAGAAGAACTTACCGACCGACAGGCAATCAAAGCGGATGTTACACGCATAAAGGATGAGATCCGTAAACTTGGTTCTGTTAATGTAAATGCGATTGAAGATTATAAAGAGCTTCTGGAACGTCATACATTCCTGTCCGGTCAATACGATGATATCGTTAAGGCTGAGGAAACGCTGGAAGGAATTATTCTGGAATTGGATGAAGGAATGCGAAAACAGTTTACCGAGAAATTCCGTGATATCCAGAGAGAATTTGATAAGGCATTTAAGGAACTGTTCGGCGGAGGAAAGGGAACTCTTGAACTTGCAGAAGATGAAGATATCCTTGAGGCCGGAATACGAATCATTTCTCAACCGCCTGGCAAAAAACTCCAAAATATGATGCAGCTTTCTGGTGGAGAAAAAGCTTTGACTGCGATCGCTCTTCTTTTTGCAATCCAGAACCTGAAACCATCTCCATTCTGTCTTCTGGATGAGATAGAGGCTGCACTCGATGATTCAAATGTTGGACGTTTTGCATCGTATTTACAGAAGTTGACGAAAAATACACAGTTTATTATAATAACGCATAGACGTGGCACTATGAATGCTGCGGATCGCTTATATGGTATCACCATGCAGGAAAAGGGTGTTTCAACTCTTGTATCTGTTGATCTGGTAGAAAACCAGCTGAGCAAATAAGTTGCTGGTAACAGAGTGAACAGCAATGTAACTATCGAGGAGGACATAGTATGTCAGAAGAAAAAAAAGGCTTTTTTAAACGTCTGGTCAGTGGTTTGACCAAAACACGTGATAATATCGTGGCTGGCTTTGATTCTATTTTCAGTGGCTACTCCAGTATTGATGAAGATTTTTATGAAGAACTGGAAGAAATTCTGATCATGGGTGATATAGGTATTAATGCGACTTCTGCAATCATAGAACATCTGAAAGAACAGGTGGCAGAGAAACATATCAAAAATCCTATGGAATGCAAACAGCTTCTGATCAACAGTATTAAGGAACAGATGCGTGTAGACAGTACAGAATATGAATTTGAGAACCGTAAATCTGTAATTCTTGTAATCGGAGTAAATGGTGTAGGGAAGACGACTTCTGTCGGAAAACTTGCTGGAAAATTAAAGGATCAGGGTAAGAAGGTTATTCTTGCTGCAGCAGATACTTTTCGTGCAGCAGCGGGAGAACAGCTTGCACAGTGGGCAAATCGTGCAGGTGTGGATCTGATCGGTGGTCAGGAAGGCGCTGATCCGGCATCCATCGTATACGATGCAGTTGCAGCGGCCAAGGCAAGAAATGCAGATGTGCTGATCTGTGATACAGCTGGACGATTGCATAACAAAAAAAATCTTATGGAAGAACTTCGTAAGATCTACCGTATCCTGGAAAGAGAATATCCGGAAGCATATCTGGAAACACTGGTCGTTCTGGATGGTACTACAGGACAGAATGCCCTGGCACAGGCCAAACAATTTGCAGAAGTCGCAAATGTAAATGGCATCATTCTTACAAAACTGGATGGAACTGCAAAAGGTGGAATCGCTGTTGCGATTCAGTCGGAACTGGATATTCCGGTAAAATATATCGGTGTTGGTGAAACAATCGACGATCTGCAGAAATTTGATGCCGATGCTTTTGTTAATGCACTGTTTGACATTGACGAAAAAGACTTACACACAGAAGAATAAACAGGAGGATACAGTATGCTTACATTAGAGAGCTTTGAACAGGCAGCAGAAATCGTAAAACAGGTAACTCAGGAGACAAAACTGATCAAAAGCAGTTATTTTTCAGATCTCACGGGAAACAAAGTATATCTGAAGCCAGAAAACATGCAGCGTACAGGAGCCTATAAGGTTCGCGGTGCATACTATAAGATCAGCACGCTTACAGAAGAAGAGCGTGCAAAAGGTCTGATCGCAGCATCTGCTGGAAATCATGCACAGGGTGTTGCTTATGCTGCGCATAAATTTGGTGCAAAAGCAGTGATCGTTATGCCGACAACAACACCTCTGATCAAAGTAGAACGTACCAAGAGTTACGGTGCAGACGTAATTCTGAAAGGAGATGTATATGATGAGGCATGTGCTTATGCACTGGAACTTGCTGAGAAAGAAGGGTATACATTTATCCATCCGTTTGATGATCCGGCAGTAGCAACCGGCCAGGGTACGATTGCTATGGAAATCGTACAGGAGCTTCCTCTTGTAGATTATATTCTTGTTCCAATCGGAGGAGGCGGACTTGCAACAGGTGTATCTACACTTGCAAAACTTCTGAATCCGCATATTAAAGTCATTGGTGTAGAGCCGTCCGGTGCGGCATGTATGAAGGCATCTCTTGAAAAAGGTGAAGTAGTTACTCTGCCACATGTAAATACAATCGCCGACGGTACTGCTGTACAGACTCCTGGTGAACATATCTTTCCATATCTGCAGGAAAACCTGGACGATGTGATTACCATCGACGATGATGAACTGATCGTTGCTTTTCTTGATATGGTAGAAAATCACAAAATGATCGTTGAAAATTCAGGCCTTCTGACAGTAGCAGCACTCCGTCATTTGAATTTCACCGGTAAGAAAGTGGTTTCTATCTTAAGTGGTGGTAATATGGACGTGATCACAATGTCTTCTGTGGTACAGCATGGACTGATTCAGAGAGATCGTATTTTCACGGTATCTGTGCTGATTCCGGACAAACCGGGTGAACTTGTTCGTGTAGCTTCTATCATTGCCGAGAATCAGGGAAATGTTATCAAGCTGGATCATAATCAGTTTATAAGTACCAATCGTTATGCTGCAGTAGAGCTTAAAGTTACACTGGAAGCATATGGTACAGATCATAAAAAGAAAATTGTAAAGGCACTGGAAGAGGCTGGATGTAAACCAAAGATCATTCGTGCGAATCTGTAACTTTTAAACCGTTATTTTCTGCTTCAGACAGAAAGTGAGGAAGAGGACCATGGCACCATATATAATGGAAGAATATATAAAAGCCTGCAAAGCTGGTAAGAGAGATTATCAGGCCAGAATGATGAAAGGGCAACTGCCTACACTTCAGGTTCTGGATGAGATACTGCCCCCAAAGGGGTCCTATTCGGAGGTCCCGCTCGGACTTGTACAGATACCGATCGACCAGATCGTCGGAACCAAAAGCGGTGGAAGAAGCAATGCATTCGCCGGGAACTTTATGCCTATTCTCAGAGAAAACACAGAATTTGCATATAAGTGGGCAACTTTAAGTCAGAGTCATATTAATGAAGGTATCCGCGATCCGATCAAAGCATATGAATATATGAACAAATTCTATGTAGAAGAGGGAAATAAGCGTGTCAGTGTACTGAAGTATTTTGATGCGGTTTCGGTTCCGGGATATGTGACCAGAATTCTGCCACAGCGTACGGAACAGAAAGAAAATAAAATCTATTATGAATATGTGGATTTTTACGCCCTGAGTCAGATCAACTATATCTGGTTTTCACGTCTTGGAAGCTTTGTCAGACTTCAGAAAGCAGTAGGAAAAGGTGCAAAGGATATCTGGTCAGATGATGATAAACTGACTTTCAGTTCTGTTTATTCAAGGTTTGCAGCAGAATATGAATCCTTAGGCGGAAAGAAACTTTCCATAACAACAGGGGATGCATTCCTTGCATTTCTTATGATTTATGATTATAAAGATATCTGCCAGAAAACAGTTAATGAATTAAAGGAACTGGTTGGTAAAAGCTGGGAAGAATTTAAACTTCTGGAACATGATCAGGAAATTGAACTGAAGATGAATCCTACGAGTGAAAAAAAATCTCTCCTGGACCGTCTGCTTCCGGTAAGTACACCAAAACTAAAGATTGCTTTTCTGTACGCAAAGACACCGGCTACTTCTGCCTGGACGTATGCGCATGAGCTTGGTCGTCTTCACCTGGAACAGACGTTCCCTGAAGAAGTTACTACAGAATGCTATGAAAACCTTACGCGAGATCTTGCGGAAAAAGCAATTGCCGATGCGATTCAAAAAGGATGCAATATTATCTTTACAACAACACCGGAATTTGTGCAGGCAAGTGTACAGGCTGCTATTGCACATCCGGAGGTAAAGATTCTTAACTGTTCCTTGAATACATCTCACAGATATATTCGTACTTATTATGCCCGGATGTATGAAGCCAAATTTCTTATGGGGGCCATTGCCGGAGCTATGGCAGAAAACGGTCAGCTTGCATATATTGCTGACTACCCGATTTTTGGAACGATTGCCAATATCAATGCATTTGCTTTAGGTGCCAAAATGGTTAATCCGAGAGCACAGGTATATCTGGAATGGTCTACGCTGAAAGATGTCGATCTTGGAATCGCTATGGACAATGTTATCAAAAAAGGTGTTACGGTTGTATCCGGACGGGATATGGTGATTCCGGAAGATGCATCGCGCTATTTTGGACTGTATCACATAGAAAAAGAAGGACCTCGTAATCTTGCTATGCCATTGTGGCACTGGGGAAAATTTTATGAACAGTTGATCAGGACGATCATGGATGGAACATGGAAATATGATGATAATAAAGATGAAACAAAGGCCATCAATTATTGGTGGGGACTGTCAGCGGAAGTGATCGATGTTATCTATTCGCAGAATCTTCCGATTGGCACACAGAAGCTGCTGACAATGCTCAAACGTGCGATTGCAACCGGGGAATATCATCCATTTTCAGGAATCCTTTATTCACAGAATGGAATGATTCAGTCGGATCCGGATAAAATTCTTTCTCCGGAAGAAATTATTACAATGGACTGGCTTGCAGATAATGTGATCGGAACAATTCCGAAATCACGTGAGCTTAAAGAACAGGCAAAACCGGTTACTTTACAGTCCGGTGTGGAAAGTCAGAAGGGATAATACAGTTTTATGAAAATACTTGCCATAGCAGATGTGGAATCAAAATATCTGTGGGATTATTTCGAGAAAAGTAAACTGGAGGGGATCGATCTTATCATATCATGTGGGGATCTTGATCCCCGCTATCTTTCTTTTCTGGCGACATTTACATCAGCGCCTGTTTTATATGTCCATGGAAACCATGACGATAAATATGAAAGGATTCCACCGGAAGGCTGCATCTGCATTGACGATAAAATATATGTGCATGAAGGAGTGCGCATCTTGGGACTTGGTGGTTCCATGCGATATAAACCGGGAGAACATCAATATACAGAGTGGGAAATGAGACGAAGAGTCTTTAAACTTTTTCCAAAACTTGTGTGGAGAAGAGGCTTTGATATACTTGTCACGCATGCCCCGGCATATCAGTTAAATGATGCCCGGGATCTTCCGCACCAGGGATTTAAAATTTTTCTGCAGCTGATTGAGAAATATCATCCTAAATTTTTTCTGCATGGTCATGTTCATATGTCGTATGGAAGACAACACAAACGATACGATAAATATATGGATACATATGTAATCAATGCTTTTGATCGATGTGTCTTTGAATTTGAAACAGAAGATCCGGAAAAAGACGGACAATAAATAAAAATATATCTGTCAAGAAAAAACACTTGACACAATGATATAAATCATGTATGATAGCCAAGGTGGTTACAAATGGAAAAGTTTGTCGAACAGACATTGTTATATGATTTTTATGGGGAACTGCTTACAGAGAGACAGCAGCAGGTTTATGAAAGCGTTGTTCTGGAAGATTATTCCCTGAGTGAGGTAGCAGAAGATCTGGGAATCAGCCGTCAGGGCGTACATGACATGATCAAACGCTGTAATCATACACTGGAAGAATATGAATCCAGACTTCATCTGGTTGAGAAATTTCTCTGTATCCGCAAACAGGTTCAGAAGATCAAGGAACTTGCAGTAGGATATAATGCCGGTGAGATTACAGAGATTTCCAATAAGATATTAGAGGAGTTATAACGCATGGCATTTGAAAGCTTGACTGATAAATTACAGAATGTGTTCAAAAAGCTGAGAGGCAAAGGACGCCTGACAGAAGAGGATGTTAAGATTGCTCTGAAAGAGGTCAAGATGGCTCTTCTTGAAGCAGATGTTAACTTCCGGGTTGTTAAACAGTTTACCAAGTCTGTGCAGGAACGTGCAGTAGGACAGGATGTCATGAATGGTCTGAATCCAGGACAGATGGTAATCAAGATCGTAAATGAAGAGCTGGTTAATCTGATGGGAAGTGAAACAACCGATCTTCCTTTGAAACCAGGCAATGATATCACAGTCCTGATGATGGCTGGACTTCAGGGTGCAGGTAAGACGACCACAGTTGCGAAACTTGCAGGTAAGCTGAAATCCAAAGGAAAAAGACCACTTCTCGTTGCCTGTGACGTATATCGTCCGGCTGCGATCACACAGCTGCAGGTAAACGGTGAGAAACAGGGAGTAGAAGTTTTCTCCATGGGAGATAAACAGAATCCTGTAGATATCGCCAAAGCTGCGATCGAACATGCAAAAGCAAACCAACAGAACGTTGTTCTTATTGATACGGCTGGCCGCCTTCATGTGGACGAAGATATGATGCAGGAACTTGCGGATATCAAAGCCAATGTGAATGTTGACTGTACGATTTTGACAGTTGACGCAATGACAGGTCAGGATGCAGTAAATGTTGCAAAGACTTTTGCCGAAAAAGTAGGCATTGATGGTGTCATCCTTACCAAAATGGATGGTGATACCCGAGGTGGTGCTGCACTTTCCATTAAAGCAGTTACCGGAAAACCAATTCTTTTTGTGGGAATGGGTGAGAAACTTTCAGATCTCGAACAGTTTTATCCGGAACGCATGGCTTCCAGAATTCTTGGAATGGGAGATGTAATGAGTCTTATTGAGAAGGCTGAGGCAGCTCTTGACCAGGATCAGGCAGCAGAGATGCAGAAAAAACTCAAAAAAATGGATTTCGATTTCAATGATTATCTGACCAGTATGGAACAGATGAATAAAATGGGTGGAATCGGAAGTATCCTGAATATGCTTCCAGGTGTTGGCGCAAAAGCGAAAGATCTGGAAGACATGATTGATGAAAAGGCTCTTGACAGAACAAAGGCGATTATCCTTTCTATGACACAGAAGGAGCGAAGCAATCCGGGAATCCTGAATATTTCCCGCAAGAATCGTATCGCCAAAGGTGCCGGCGTGGATATCGCAGAAGTCAATCGTCTGGTCAAACAGTTTGAACAGAGCAAGAAATTAATGAAACAGATGCCTGGAATGATGGGCGGTAAAATGGGAAAAAGAGGCGGCTTCAAGCTTCCTTTTTAAATAAAAAACAATATAAATAAAAGATAGTATAATGGAGGAAAACAGAAATGGCAGTTAAAATCAGATTAAGAAGAATGGGACAGAAGAAAGCACCTTTTTATAGAATCGTAGTTGCAGATTCCCGTTGCAAACGTGATGGAAGATGTATCGAAGAAATCGGAACATACGATCCAAACCTTGAGCCAAGCGCTGTAACAGTTGATGAAGAAGCAGCTAAAAAATGGCTTGCAGCAGGAGCTCAGCCTACAGACGTTGTAGCAAAAATCCTCAAAGATGCCGGAATCGAAAAATAATTCAGATTTACCATGTAAGGTATTTCTGCAGCGTCCACAGGGGACGGGTCAGGGAGGTATGTAATGAAAGAATTAGTGGAAGTAATTGCAAAATCTCTTGTTGAAAATCCGGATGAAGTAGTTGTTACTGAGACAGAAAAGGAAGACGCGATTATCGTTGAACTGAAAGTCGGACCTGCTGACATGGGCAAGGTTATCGGACGGCAGGGAAGAATTGCGAAAGCGATCCGAACTGTGGTAAAAGCAGCTTCTTCAAAAAGCAGCAAAAAAGTGATTGTAGATATTCTGCAATGAAAATAAGGGTCAGGAGCTGTGGAACATCCCATGGCTCCTGATTTGGGTTTAAGCGGATTTGGAATATGGATCAGCATTCGCTGTGAGCAGGCATAAAAGCAGAATGCAAATGACGTATGATATGAAAATTATAGGAGTCAGCAGATGGAAGATTTATTAAAAGTTGGTGTGATCACTACGACACACGGAATACGCGGGGAAGTAAAAGTATATCCTACCACAGATGCAGACAGATTTCTGGATCTGGAATATGTTCTGCTTGACACAGGCAGAGAGAAAAGAAAGCTTGAAATAGAGAATGTTAAGTATTTCAAGAACCTTGTAATCCTGAAATTCAGGGGAATTGATAATATTAATGATATAGAGATGTATAAAAAAAGAGAACTCTGGATCCCGAGAGAAGAAGCGCAGGAGCTGGAAGAAGATGAATATTACATTGCAGACCTGATCGGTATGGATGTAGTTCTCGAAGACGGAAGCAAATTTGGAACTCTGAAAGATGTAATGGAAACAGGCGCTAATGATGTCTATGTAGTAGAGGATGACAAAGGCGAAGAAATTCTGCTCCCTGCTATCAGGGAATGTATCCTTGATGTGGATGTGGAGAAGAATGTAATGACCATTCATCTGATGAAAGGATTAATATAAATGAATTTTCATGTTTTAACCCTGTTTCCGGAGATGATTGAAAATGGCATGAATACCAGCATTACCGGACGTGCGATCACAAAAGGTCTCCTCACACTGGAGGCAGTGAACATTCGTGATTATGCATTCAATAAGCACCAGAAAGTGGATGATTATACCTATGGCGGCGGTGCCGGAATGCTGATGCAGGCAGAACCGGTTTACCTTGCTTATGAGGCGATTGCAAACCGTACGGCAAAAAAGCCAAGAGTTGTATATCTGACTCCTCAGGGGCAGGTATTTAACCAGGCTATGGCCAGAGAAATGGCGCAGGAAGAGGATCTGGTATTCCTTTGTGGACACTATGAGGGAATTGATGAGCGTGTTCTGGAGGAAATCGTCACAGATTACGTATCTATCGGAGATTACGTGCTTACAGGCGGCGAACTTCCTGCAATGGTCATGATGGATTCCATTTCAAGAATGGTTCCGGGTGTACTGAACAATCAGGAGTCCGGTGAGACAGAATCCTTTGCAGGAAACCTTCTGGAGTATCCGCAGTACAGCCGTCCGGAAGAGTGGCATGGCAAAAAAGTACCGGAGGTTCTTATGTCCGGTCATCACGCAAACATAGAAAAGTGGCGCAGAGAGCAGTCAATTTACCGCACGGCAAAAAGACGCCCGGATCTTCTTAAGAAAGCTGATCTGACAAACAAAGAATGGAACTATGTGCGCCAGTTAAGGAAACAGTGGAAGGAAGAAGAGGAGCAGATAAAATGAAAACATCAGATTTTTATTATGACCTTCCTCAGGAACTGATCGCTCAGGATCCTCTGGAGGACAGAAGTTCATCCAGACTGATGCATCTGTCTTTAAAAGATGGCAGCATTGAGCATCGCCATTTCACAGATGTTCTGGATTATATGGAAGAGGGAGACTGCCTGGTCATCAACGATACAAAGGTAATCCCTGCCCGGTTATACGGACATAAAGAAGAGACAGGAGCACTGATCGAGATCCTGCTTCTGAAGCGAAGAGAGAATGATATCTGGGAGTGTCTGGTAAAACCCGGAAAGAAGGCACGCCCGGGTGCTAAGATCACATTTGGAAATGGTATTTTAAAAGGTGAGATTATTGATGTGGTGGACGAGGGAAACCGTCTGATCCAGTTCCATTATGAAGGAATCTTTGAGGAAATCCTGGATCAGCTTGGCGAAATGCCTCTGCCGCCTTATATTACACATAAACTGAAAGATAAGAACCGTTATCAGACAGTTTATGCAAAGAACGAAGGCTCCGCAGCAGCACCGACAGCAGGATTGCACTTTACTAAAGAGCTTCTTGAAAAAGTAAAGGAAAAAGGCGTCAATATCGCTCATGTGACTCTTCATGTAGGTCTCGGAACTTTCCGCCCTGTCAAAGTAGATGACGTGGAAAGCCACCATATGCATTCCGAATTCTACATAGTAGAGGAGGATCAGGCAAAGCTGATCAATGACACAAAGAAGGCAGGTAAACGTGTAATAGCAGTAGGAACCACAAGCTGCAGAACACTGGAATCTGCAACAGGAGAAGATGGAATTCTGAAATCCGGAAGCGGATGGACAGAAATCTTTATCTATCCGGGCTATCATTTCAAAATGATCGATGCCCTGATCACAAACTTCCACTTGCCGGAATCCACACTTGTGATGTTGGTGTCTGCGCTGGCAGGCAAGGAGAATATCATGCATGCCTATGAGACTGCAGTGCAGGAAAAGTACAGATTTTTCTCTTTTGGAGATGCTATGATTATCATATAATGTCACCCAAATAATTATATCAATCAATTATCTGGTTATGAGCAAGTAGCGAAGAGGATGCTTTTATCTGCTTGATAAAAGCATAGTAAAAATATAAAAAAGAGCTGAGAAGTCCTTAACTGGATTTTTCAGCTCTTTTGAAGTATGGATGTGATTTTGGATGAATGAAGGCTCTATTTATTCGGCGTCCGAATTATCAGTATCATAGGATTCGTCGTATGTCTCTGCGTCTGTGTCATCTGAAGCTGAACTGTTCATATCAACGATATCGCTATCTGAAGCAGCTGTATCTGCAGAACTGCTCTGGGAGTCATTATTACTGTTATATTTTGCAGTAAAAGTACTGCCTTCTGCAGTAGAAATCCAGGAACTCCGCTCATTGATTTTTCCAAGGATTCTTGTTGCCTCATCACCTTCTGCCGGAGTTGGCTGATAATTATTATATCCATCATAGGCAGCAGAAGAAATGGAGCAGGGAATGATATTGGTCACGTTGTCTTTTTTTACCCCATCGGCATCAATAGTAAAGGTCTGCTGGTAGATCATGGTGTCCATATCACTTGGAGAACTGTTGCCGCCGAAGCAGAAGTTTCCGAGGCTGTATACAATATTCCTGCCTTTATAAGTTTCAATGCCCTGAAGTACATGCGGATGATGTCCGCATACAAGATCAGCGCCTTCATCGATCGCGATGCGTCCAAGTGTTGTCTGGTTGCTGTCCGGAACGGTTTCCGTTTCATTACCCCAGTGGAAGATCGCTACGATCAGCTGTGCCCCGTCTGCCTTTACTTTTGCAATATTGTCTTTTAACTGCTGCTCGCGTTCAAGATGGTCGTACAGTTCATAGATACCGACTAATCCTACTTTGATTCCCTTTACATCCATAACAGCAGTTTCATCATATCCGAAATGAACGATTCCTGCATCATCCAGTGCTGCCAGAGTATCATCGAAACTCTGATCACCGTAATCATGACTGTGATTATTAGCGGTGTTTACAGCTTCTACAGACCCGCCTGTCAGAATAGAAGCATAGGATGCAGGTGCTTTAAACGCAAATGTTTTGTCCTCCCGTTCATCAGAATCGGTGAGTGTTCCCTCAAAATTCGCAATAGTCAGATCATCTGCGGAAAAAATATCTTTTACATTCTGCAGGAAATAATCTGCACCGTAATTTTCATAATAAGCATTTAAGCTGGTATCATAATCAAAAGTTTCATCTGTGCCAAGAGTGCAGTCACCGACAACGCTGAGTGTCAGAGAAACAGGAGAAGATACTGTAGCATTGGAGGAATCCGTGTTCTGAGAATCTGAGTATGCTTTCTGGCTGTTGTCCTTAGAAGCGTTCATGGAAACAGTTTTTTTGGCTGCTGCCTGTCTGGAGCTCATATAGTTGCTGCATCCGCGGATACCTGCCAGAATAAGTATAAAAACCAGAACAAAGATACCGATACCTGTTGCAATCAGCAATTTTTGCCTTTTTTCCTGATAGTATTTTGATTTTTTGTAGATGTCTTTTCTGCGTGCAGAAGAAGATTTCGTCTGGCTTCGCTTGTTGGATTGTAGAGATCGGAAGAGCGTCGTGTAGGGAAAGAGTGTAGATCTCGGT
>OMGI01001431.1_pt1 | contig 14179 bp, 10 predicted proteins | sample 1645801 | NCBI WGS metagenome assembly OMGI01 (sample SAMN05578584, study PRJEB25193) | human gut metagenome | biome: Human Microbiome; feature: human-associated habitat; material: feces | host: Homo sapiens | place: USA:Birmingham
AGGAATAATTTTACAAAAAGCCTTAGGGAAAATACCTTTGTCAATGTTTTTAATGGCGTTATGCACATCTTCTTTCGATGCGGAAACACCGCGCTGCATGTATCGTTGATTGCTCATGAGATATTATTTGTTTGTTTTTGTTCAATTGAATGTGCAAAAGTACGGATTATTTTGCTTATGTCCTATCGTTTTTCTTGTTTTGTTACGTAGCTTGTCGTGAATGGCTGATTCATTTCCAGAGGCTGGCTTTCATTTCCATACCTGTCTACAGCTGTAACTGCCCAATATATCCGTTCTTGCCATGGAACTTCGGGACAGAAGATATACTGCGTAGAGTCTGTTCTTATTTCAATCAGGTTTGATGCCTGTGTGATATCTATCGGATAAGTATTCGAAGCATATATACGATAATATACCGGAACCGAGGAATTATCGGTAGATGCTTTCCAGCTTAACTTTACTCCTTTATCCAGCGGGATAAAGACGGGATTTGCCGGAACGGAAGGAGCTATGCTGTCTATCCATGTCATAGCAGGAATGGCAGCAGGTTGTGTGTAGAAATGCTCTTTCAGTTCATCGAACACTCCTTTTGTATTGTCAACCAAAAAACGATTGCGGAAGTAAGCCTGTCCGTCAAGTTTTATATTACGCAAAAAAGAGATTTGCCGTACCACTTCATCAAGCCGCCAGTTTTGTTCTTTGGGGTGGAGAAAATAAATACCTAACCCAGGGACAATCCATCGTCCGTTTTTATTTTCCTGCCAGTCGAGAGCAAACGGATAAAAATGATTTCCCTGAAAATACATCATCGGGAATAAAGCATCGTGTATTCCTTCTTTCAGCCATTGAAGTGCATCTTGGTAAACGACTTCATAGGCATTCCATCCCCTTGAGGGATAGCGTTTGGTATCGTTGTATTTTCCAACAGGAGAACTGCTTACCTTTATCCAGGGCTTTAGCGATTTTGTTTCTGTATAAATACGCCGCACAATGCGGGTGATATTATTTCTGCGCCATTGCTGTAAAGATTCTTTTTTGCCATATTTACGATACGTACTCTGGTCGGGAAAGTCTGATGCCCGTTCCGGGTATCGGATATAGTCGAGATGAATACCGTCTATATCGTAGCGGGAAACAATTTCGCGCACAATACTTGCAAGATAATTATCTGTTTGAGGGTTTCCCGGGTCCAGATACCATGTCCCTTTATATAGCTTGCAGATGGAGGGCTGTTTTCGTGTTACAGATTTTTTACCTAAAAGCTTAACCTGTCGGGTATTTCCTATAGGGATGGTTACAATCCATGCATGCAGTTCCATACCTCTGCGGTGACATTCTTCTATGGCAAATTTCAGTGGATCGTAGTTGGGGTTTCCTCCTTCGTGTCCGGTTAAGGATTCTGTAAACTGTTCTATGGCAGATGGATAAATGACATCTCCACGCAAACGGGTCTGAAACAATACGGTGTTGAAGTTTGCACGTTTCAGTGCATCGAGTGTCTTACATAATTCTTGTTTCTGAAGTTCGATAGTTTTGGCTGATGTTGCTTTATGCGAAGGCCAGTCCAGTCCGCCCAATGTGGTGAGCCAGGTTGCCCGTATTTCATATTTGGGTTGAGCATATCCGGACAGGGGAATAATGAACCCCAAAATAACAATGTAAATAGTTATAAGTCTGTTGTACATAATTTCGTTTTTTAGTTTTGCAAAGATAGCAATATGTTCTTTTAAATTATTACTTTTGCGCTCACTTAAATACTTTTTATTATGATAACTTTTAGTATAGCTTTAATTCTGTTAGTAGTCGGTTATTGGATTTACGGAGGTTATGTCAATAAACTGTTTGCTCCCGACCCCAACCGTAAGACTCCGGCACTGACTATGACCGACGGGGTAGACTTTATACCTCTTCCTACATGGAAAATATTTATGATCCAGTTTTTGAATATTGCAGGTCTCGGACCAATTTTCGGTGCTATTATGGGAGCGCAGTTTGGTACAGCCTCTTATCTTTGGATTGTTTTCGGAACTATATTTGCAGGCGCGGTACATGATTTCCTGGCCGGAACTCTGTCACTTCGAAATTCAGGCGAAAGTCTGCCACAGATTATAGGACGATATTTGGGAAGCGGAACCCGAAAGGTAGCCTGTGTCTTTACAGTTCTGTTGATGATATTGGTTGGAGCTGTGTTTGTTTCAGGACCGGCGGAATTATTGGCTGGTATGACTCCCGCCTCTCTTGATGTTTATTTTTGGGTTGTTGTTATATTCCTATATTATATATTGGCAACGATGATGCCGATTGATAAGATTATCGGTAAGATTTATCCTTTGTTTGCCTTTGCTTTGCTTTTCATGGCTGTAGGAATTTTGGTTATGCTGTATGTAAAAAGTCCGGATTTGCCTGAAATGTGGAATGGATTTGGAACAAAATATGAACGGAATCCTATTTTCCCGATGATGTTTATTTCCATTGCCTGTGGAGCCATTAGTGGTTTTCATGCTACGCAATCTCCATTGATGGCACGATGCATCACTAATGAAAAGCATTGTCGTCCGATTTTTTATGGAGCAATGGTGACCGAAGGTATTGTTGCTTTGATTTGGGCTGCTGCGGCCACTTATTTTTTCCATGAAAACGGTATTGTAGATGAAGCAACTGGAGTTGCCTATTCGGGAGCGAAGGTAGCTACTGATATTTCGAAGGACTGGCTGGGAACCTTCGGGGGTATTTTGGCTATACTTGGTATTGTAGCTGCACCGATTACCAGTGGAGATACAGCATTACGTTCTGCACGTCTGATTGTTGCTGATTTCTTTCATGTAGAGCAACGCAGTATTCGTCGTCGTTTGCTTATCTGTATACCTATATTCCTTGTGACTATTGCATTGCTGTTGTACAGCTTTGGCGATGCAGAGGGTTTTAAGATTATATGGCGATATTTTGCCTGGTGCAATCAGGCTTTGTCTGTTTTCACACTGTGGGCAATTACTGTATGGCTGGTACATGAAAAGAAAAACTATTGGGTAACGCTTATTCCTGCTCTTTTCATGACGGCAGTATGTTCTACCTATATATTAATAGCTCCAGAAGGACTTGCCTTATCTGAAAGTATATCTTATCCTCTCGGTGCTGTTTGTGTGCTGATTGCAATAATCTGGTTTGCTGTCTGGTATAAAAAGGAGAAAAAACGTATTTAATTTTTTACTATATCCTTTGGTCAAAGGATAGCAGAGTCTTGCTGCTACTGATTAAGGATGATATGTCATCTCATATAGTCAGTTGCGGCAAGACTTTTTTCTTTATATCGGCAAGGCTTTTCTGACAGAGCTGGTGAATTGCTAAAAAGCCGTGGCAAAATATTTTTTCATGGCGTTTTTTTGTTACTTTTGCGACAATCAATTCTTAAAATATATTTATGGTGAAGAAATTATTATTTGTATTTATTTTACTGATAAGTTGTATCAATGCACATGCTCAGTTCGAAGAAGGAAAATGGTATCTGAATACTTCTCTTACCGGACTGGATCTCTCGCATAGCAAATACGAAGGAACTAACTTTGGTTTTCAGGTTGGTAGCGGAGCTTTTGTTGTCGACAACCTGATGGTGCTGGTTAATTTCAAGGGAGAGTATGTAGAACACGGTATGGATGAAACAAGTGTGGGAGCCGGAGCAAGATATTACTTGTCTAACTGTGGCCTGTATGGTGGATTAGGCCTGGCTTATAAACATTTGTCGAATAGTGTAAATCGTAAAGATCTTGTCTGTCTGACTCCAGAGCTGGGGTATGCATTTTTCCTGAATGGAACGATTACCGTAGAGCCGGCTGTATATTATGACTTGAGTTTTTCGAACTGTTCGGAATACAGTAAGCTTGGTTTTAAGATAGGATTTGGTTTTTATTTCTGATTATATATCTAAATAGTGATGAAAAAAGTATTCATGTCACTCGCCTTGCTCGTTGGAGTTTCGGGGAGTGTATTTGCACAGAAAAAAGGGTTTGATTATAAGTTTTATGGTCAGGTACGTACAGATTTGTTCTATAACACCCGGTCTAATTCGGAAACTGTAGACGGATTGTTTTATATGTACCCGCTGGATGAAAATCTGGATCCGAACGGACACGATCTGAATGGAGTTGGTAATGGTAATTTTTATACGTTATATACTCGTCTGGGGGTAGATGTTACAGGCCCGATGTTAGGTAAAGCCAAGACCTCGGCTAAGGTAGAAGTTGATTTCCGTGGTTCGGGTACTACTTATTCGTTGTTCCGTATTCGTCATGTCTACTTTAATCTGGATTGGGGCAAATCAGCGCTGCTGGTAGGACAGACCTGGCATCCGTTGTATGGTGATGTTGCTCCTGAAATATTGAATTTGAATATGGGTGCACCTTACCAACCGTTTAGCCGTGCTCCTCAGATTCGCTATCGTTTTACTTCTAATAATTTTATGCTTACTGCTGCTGCTATCTGGCAGTCGCAGTACTTGTCAGTTGGTCCTAAAACCAATAAACCGGGAGAAACCTCTACCCAGAAAAGCCAGGAATTCATGAAAAAGAGCTGTGTTCCTGAATTTTATTTGGGGGTAGATTATAAACGTCCGGGACTGATAGCCGGAGCTGGATTGCATGTAAGTTCTATTACTCCTCGTACCCAATCGGAAACTGAAGACGCGGTTTATTTCGTAAATGAACGTGTAACAGGTATCTCCGGAGAGGCTCATGTGAAGTATACAAAGGAGAACTGGCTGGTATCCGCCAAAACTGTACTGGGAACTAATCTGACTCAGACAAGTACTGTGGGAGGATATGGAATAACCAGTATCGATGAGGTGACGGGAAAACAGCAGTACTCCCCGTTGCGTACATCTTCTACATGGGTGAATGTGGCTTATGGAAAGAAATGGCGTCCGGCTTTGTTCTTTGGTTATCTGAAAAATCTGGGTGCAACCAAAGAAGTTCCTTATGGTGCATTAGGAACAGGAACAACGCTCGACCAGTTGTTTACCGGTACAGCTGAACTTACTTATAATATTCCCCACTGGAAATTCGGGGCGGAGTATTCACTCTGTAATGCCTGGTATGGCGATGAATTTGATGCGAAAGCAAAAGCAATAAACTCTCATTCTATACTCAATCATCGTATAGTGCTGGTAGCTCTGTTTCAGTTTTAAAAAAAGAACGTGAATTTTTATATAAAACGTCCTGATGTTTTTGAAAAAAATTGCTCAATTTTTTTAGAAACATCAGGATGTTTTTTTATTCGTTGGTTTTTGTGATAAGCTATAATCTATGTGTCTGTTATGGTGAATTGTGGACCTTTTGTACGCCATTTATTAAATATTATCCATTTGAATGATATTGCATATTAAGTGTATTGTATTCCATTAGAAAAAAAACTTGTTTAGCTTAATTTGGTTTTCGTTGAATTTATCAAATTATTAAGTACTATGAAAATTGATTTATTTGGATTGCCAACAAAAACAATAGTTTTTTTATTGGGTTTTGCTACATGTAATATGGGATGTAGTGATGAAGTGGTAATAAAAGAAGATGTTTATGTGAAAGACACAGAGGGAGTTTTTCCTGATTATGGTGAAGTCTTAGCATTTCCTGGAGCAAAAGATATTATCCGCTATGACAAATATTCGGAATTTGCCGATGAACTGATAGCTGAAGCCGACGTAATTTGCTGTTTGGATTTCAATGCTTTATCGCGTATTGACGCAATGGCCAAACCTGTTGCTGCTTCTGCTGGGCGTAAGGTGTTGATCGATCATCATTTGAATCCAGAAGACTTCTGTCGTGTAACTATATCTCATCCTGAGATTTCTTCAACCTCTGAATTAATTTTTCGTTTGATTTGTCGGATGGGTAATTTTGAAGATATAACTCGTGAAGGAGCTGAATGTATTTATACTGGTATGATGACTGATACGGGAGGATTTACTTATAATTCGAATAGCCGTGAGATTTATTTTATCATTAGCGAATTATTATCGAAAGGTATCGATAAGGATGAAATTTACCGTAAGGTCTTCAATACATATTCGGAAGATCGTTTACGCCTTATGGGGTATATTTTATATGATAAAATGCAGGTCTTCCCTCGCTTTCATGCTGCATTGATATGGCTTACCAAAGATGAGCAGAGTAAGTTTCATTATGTGAAAGGAGATACTGAAGGATTCGTCAATATTCCACTGCAGATGAAGGGAGTTTGTTTTTCAGTTTTTCTCCGTGAAGATACTGAAAAAAATATGATAAAGGTATCATTGCGATCTGTAGGAACCTTCCCTTGTAATAAAGTCGCATCCGAATTTTTTAACGGAGGTGGACATCTGAATGCTTCTGGTGGAGAATTCTATGGAACGATGGATGAGGCTATTGAACTGTTTAAGCAGGCATTGGTGAAATATGAGGACTTGCTTAATAAGTAAAATCAGGAATTGATTTGGACTATATATTTCTTTTTTAAGCAGATCATAGAATATACTGTCATAATTCAGTCTTAAAATGAAACTTAACTTTAAATGAAAATATGAAAAAACTAAAAGTACTGGTTTGGAGTATGTGTCTTGTGTTAGGGGCATGTGCAGTGAAGCCGACTACTGAAGTGTATACGTCGGAAAGAGGAACACAGTGGGAATGGAATAAAGGTACAATTGTCGTGCATACACCAGAAAGACCTGCTGGTCAGAAAAGTGTATTGGGACTGACTGTGCCTAAAATGGACGTCGTTCGTGTTGGTTTTGTTGGGCTAGGTATGAGAGGACCTGGTGCTGTTGAACGTTTTACACATATTCCCGGCACTCAGATTGTTGCCTTATGTGATTATGAACAGAAACGTGCAGAAGATTGCCAGAAATACTTGAAGGCAGCATCTTTGCCTAAAGCTGCTATTTATTCAGGTGAGAAAGGCTATGAAGAGTTGTGTAAACGCGATGACATCGATCTGGTTTATATAGCTGCCGACTGGCTACATCATTTTCCTGTTGCAAAATGTGCCTTGGAGCATGGTAAGAATGTTGCTGTAGAAGTTCCTTCAGCTATGAATCTGAAAGAATGCTGGGCTTTGATCAATTTGAGTGAAACAAGTCGTAAACATTGCTTTATTTTGGAGAACTGCTGTTATGACTGGTTTGAGATGAATACCTTGAATATGGCTCAGCAGGGAGTGTTTGGTGAGGTAATTCGTGCGCAGGGAGCTTATATCCATAATTTGGAAGCTTTTTGGTATTATTACTGGAAAAACGGTAAAGAGGATAAGTTAGGATGGCGTCTGGATTATAATATGAGACATCGTGGTGACGTGTATGCTACTCACGGACTTGGTCCTGTAGCACAGGCTCTTGACATTCATCGTGGCGATCGTATGGCGACATTGGTGGCTATGGATACAAAGTCGGTAGTAGGTAAGTCTTTGGTGGAAGAGCGTACAGATTCTGTATGCAATAACTTTCGTAATGGTGACCATACGACAACGCTGATTCGTACTGCTAAAGGAAAAGTTATCGAGATACAGCATAATGTAATGACTCCACAACCTTATAACCGTTTATATCAACTGACTGGTACAAAGGGTTTTGCTAACAAATATCCGGTTGAAGGATATGCACTTGACGCTAAACAATTGGCAGCTTCGGGAGTGCAACCTAAATTGGACGATCTTAGCTCACATGGCTTTTTGCCGCAAAAGGAAATGGAAGCTTTGGTAGAAAAATATCAGCATCCTATTCTGAAAAAATATGGAGAGATGGCAAAAGAAGTTGGTGGACATGGAGGTATGGATTTTATTATGGACAGTCGTCTTGTGTACTGCCTTCAGAATGGATTGCCATTGGATATGGATGTATACGATTTGGCTGAGTGGTGCTGCTTGGCTGAGTTGGGAGAACTATCTATGGATAACGGTTGTGCTGCCGTAGAATTTCCTGATTTTACACGTGGAGAGTGGAATGTAGTAAAAGGTTATAAGCATGCGTTTGCTAGTCCTGAGGACGAAGCTGCAACTGCTAAAAAAGCCGCTGAAATTACTGCAAAACTGAAACAACAGGGAGCAAAAGAATGGGCAAATAACGAATAATCAAGATAGCGTGAACTGATGGAGATTTTAACTAGCATAATTTCTCATTTCCCCGAGGCTGGTGAAGTGAAAAAAATAAGTCCGTTGACTTCCGGTTTAATAAATAAGACTTATCTCGTGCAGACACTTGATGATTCTGCCTCTGATTATATATTGCAGTGCATCAATCATCAAGTCTTTACTGATGTTGATATGCTTCAGCATAATATGGAAGTTGTAACAGCTCATATCCGTAAAAAGTTAGAAGAAAAACAGACAAAAGATATAGATAGGAAAGTGCTTCGCTTTTTGAAGTCGGATACCGGGAAAACATATTATTTTGATGGCGAAAAATATTGGCGGATGTGTGTCTTTATTCCGGATTCCCGTACACTGGATGCTGTTACCCCAAAATCTTCTTATCTGGTAGGCTTGAAGTTTGGTGAGTTTGAGGCAATGCTTACAGATTTGCCAGAACCATTGGGGGAAACGATTCCTGATTTTCATAATATGAAATTTAGGATGCAGCAATTGCGTGAAGCTGTGCAGAAAGATGCTGTAGGACGTATGGAAAAAGTACGTTGTCTCGTGGATGAGATAGAGCGTGATGCTGATGAAATGTGTTGTGCAGAACGTCTGTTTCAAGAAGGAAAATTACCAAAACGTATTTGCCATTGTGATACGAAAGTAAGCAATATGTTGTTTGATGATAAAGGGGAGGTATTATGCGTAATCGATTTGGATACAGTTATGCCAAGTTTCGTATTTTCCGATTTTGGTGATTTTTTGCGTTCTGCAGCTAATACAGCTCCTGAGGATGAGCCGGATTTAAACAAAATACATTTCAGATTCGATATTTTTCAGGCTTTTGCCAAAGGATATATTGAATCAGCCAGAAGTTTTCTGACACCTGTTGAAATAGAGTTGTTACCTTATGCCGTAACCTTGTTCCCGTACATGCAGGCGGTACGTTTTCTGGCCGATTATATCAACGGTGATACCTATTATCAGATAAAATACGCCGAACATAATTATGTACGTACATTGGCACAATATACATTGTATCAGGAAACAAGACGTGCTATGCCAAAGATGAAGGCATATATCGCATCCTTGATGAAGTAATGTTTCTTGTCTATACAGGAAACATTACTTCTGTATTTCTTGATTATTTTATTTTTGCCTATATTTGTGCTTTGGAAAATCTAGTTCTTTATCGAGAAATGATATATGGAGATAAAAGTATAATTAATAATTAAATTTTGTGAATATGAAAATTTTAAAGAAAATTTCAAGGAATGTTTTAAGTGTTGTTCTTTTATATATTTTGACTGCTTGTACAAATGAAAGTCTTGTTGAAGAACATAATGAAGTAGCTTCTTATTTGGAAAAGGGTGTTTATACTTTTTTTTATCATGGGAAATCATATTCTAGTGAATATGTAGTTTTACAAGATTCTAGTTGTCTTTTTAAAAATAAAGAAGTTGCAAATTTGATGGAATATTATAAATCTGCTCCTGAGGTAGCTGTTTTAGTTTTAAATAATGGAGGCTATGAGTATTTTGATTCGGAGAAAGAATTGAATGATAGTTTATCTGTTAGAACAAAATTAGAAGGAGCTTTATCACGTAGTAGTGTTAATTTTCTTAAAGATGCGAGTGTCACGATATATGAAGATACAGGTTTTAAGGGAAGAAATTATACTTATAGTTCAACAGCCGAAAATCTTCCGTTTGAAAAATCATCTTTATGGGATATTAATATGAATGATAAAATTTCGGCCTTTAAATTTACTAGTTCTTATAAATCAGGTTCTATATGGGATAAAGGTACTCCAAGTTGTAGATTAACATTTTATTCTGATACTGATTTTCAGCAATTTAGCTTGACATATGTGGTTAATTCTGATCATCCATATATAGAACATGGAAAATTGAAAGATGTCAAGCCATTTGGCCCTTATTTTAAAAAGAATTGGAATGATAAAATAAGTTCTTTTAATTTGAAATAAAATTTTTTTAATGTTAAGAGATAGCTTTATATTCGAAGTCTATAATTTTATTTTAAATATAGAACTGGCTTTTGTAAAATAATTTATTTGATATAAAATGATGAGAGGAGTTTACATATTATTGATAAGTATAGTAGTATGTAGTTGCTTGCAAAGTTGTGATAATGGCAAGACTTATGCTGAAATGAAAGAAGATGAAGCCGATGCGATTCACGCATGGATTCTGAGTCATAATTATCAGATCATCAGCGAGAGAGATTTTTACAACCAGGATACGGTCACAAATGAAAATCAGTTTGTGCTGTTCGAGGAGAGTGGCGTTTACATGAATATCATGTGCAAAGGTCCTAATGGTGAAAATGGTGAAGTCTTAAAGGAAGGGTCACATGAGATTCTTTCTCGCTTCGTGGAAGTGGCTGTTCAGTCGCGTGATGAATTAGAATTTAGTGTTGGGGATACTCTTTTATGGAACATGGGAAATACAGGCAATTCGACTTTGGAACTGTTTCCAGAAGAATATAAATTAACAATTAGTTCTAGTTCTTATTCTGCAGCATTCCAGACTTCAAGAGAATATAGTATGGCGAGTATTTATGGTACAACATCAGTACCTTCTGGTTGGCTTGTTCCTTTAAAATATTTGAAGCCGGGTCGTACTACTTCTTCTGAAAAAGTGGCGCGTGTACGTCTGATTGTTCCACACGGACAAGGAACCAGTAAGGCATCGCAGTATGTATATCCTTGCTATTACGAGATAACTTATAATTTAGGTAAATAATGACACTGATTAAATCTATATCTGGCATCCGGGGTACTATCGGAGGAAAAGCGGGAGAAGGATTAAATCCGCTGGATATCGTAAAGTTTACTTCGGCTTATGCCACGCTGATTCGTCGTACATCGACGGTTGGCAGCAACAAGATTGTTGTAGGACGTGATGCCCGTATTTCTGGCGAGATGGTAAAGAATGTAGTTTGTGGTACATTGATGGGAATGGGTTTCGATGTAGTGAACATCGGTCTGGCTTCAACTCCTACTACAGAACTGGCTGGACAAGCTATTACTCATTTCCAGAATAGACGTGATAGGGGAATTTCTGATTATCAGCCTTTAATTGATGAGCATGCTCCGTTATACTATGTACGTAAAGATTGTCCCCCTATCTTGCTGATATGTGGTGACCGTGAACGGGAGATGCTGGGACGTTATGAAGAAAATGCTTATATGTGGCGTATGCTTAAGATTATAGGTCATCCAGCTGCATATCTTTATGAACTACAGGGGTTTGACCATGGAACGATGTCACACCCTGCTCATTCTATATTATTAGAGTATATTCGTAACAGAGAAAAGGAAGTAGATAAATAGATTGGTAGGTATGGAGTGTCTCAATAGTTACATTACTCCATACCTATTGTATTATGTATTCTATAGAAGAATAAGGGAAAGATCAAAATAGTTTGATTCACTAATCTTTTTCACATGATAAATTGCAGATAAATGATTACTGAAAGATAAAAAACTGAAGTGGATGATCTGAATTAATTTTATTTGATATGAATGCAAATATTATATATCTCTTTCAATGCAATTTGTTATTTTCTATACCTTTGTGCCTGAATATTGATTAAAAAATATACTATGATAAATGCTGTTATGAAATTTATAGGAGGATTGTTTTTTTTTCTGGTATGTGTAATAAATTCATTATCAGCTTATAATTTAAGGCAGGTTACTAATTCAGAAGGTCTTACCAGTAGTGCTGTACTTTCTTTACTGCAAGATAGTAATGGCTTTTTATGGATGGGGACTTGTGATGGAGTGAATATATATGATGGCACAAAAGCATATAGTTGGAATGGTTGGGGGCAATTGAACTTATCTGGGTACATCATAGAAGAAATATTAGAAACTCATGATGGAGTAATTTGGGTACAGACAAACTATGGTTTGAGTAAAGTTGATAAAGAAAAACGCCTTGTTGTTGATTATCCCCAGTTTAAGGGTAGTTATATGATGGTCAAGAATGAACTAGGGAATCTGTTCTTCTTCTCAAGTAGTAATTTGTTATACGCTTTTAATGAAAAAAAACAAGAGTTTTATAGACTTCCTATAGGAACTTTGGATAGGGAAGATATTGTTAATCTTTATGTGAATGAACATTATCTAATTATTTTCCTAAAAAACGAGATTATATATTATCAAATGAAACATTCTCCGGAAGGAGAATATACCCTCTCTACAATAAACACTAGTGAAAAAACAGAGGTACGTTATGGCTTTGGAGATAAAAATCAGGTTTATTGGTTAGATAAAGATTATAATTTATTTGGATATAGTTTGGATAAGCCTGTAAAAAAGCTTATTTGTAACTGGAAAGAGGCATTGGATGGAAGAGGAACCATTGTAGATATACTTCGTGATGGAACATCTTTTTTTGTTGCATTTCAAACAAATGGTTTATTGAAGATTTCTTTGCAGGCAAATGATAAGTATACGGTAGATGATTTAGGCATAAAGTCTGGAGTATTTCGGATCTTAAAAGATCGTTTTCAAGATATTGTGTGGATTGCGACAGACGGTCAAGGCGTATATATTTATTCTGAGGGGAAGTTTTCAATTTCATCGGTAACCTATCAAGATCTAAATCAAAGTATAGGTAAGCCGGTTCGGTCTATTTTTTGGGATAATGAAGGTACATTATGGTTAGGTACTAAAGGGGAGGGAATTCTTAAAATTTATGATTTTTCTCCTCTGAAGCATAATATGAACTATAGGACAGAACTGATAAATTCTCAAGAAGGTGGATTAATAAATAATTCTGTATATGCATTTGCAAAAAGTTGCAGACCTATGTTTTGGATAGGACATGATGCTGGTCTCAGTTATTATTCATATCGCGATAGAAAAATCAGGAGTGTTTATTCGCCAGAAAAGATCAATTACGTGCATGCCATATATGAAGAGAATGATTCGATTCTTTGGATAGCTACCGTTGGGACAGGAGTTATTCGTGCACGTATTGAAGACAGATCTGGCGTTCCATATATTCATTCTTTAAAACGCTATACCATTGATAGTGGAAATTTTTCTTCAAATTATTTCTTTACTCTATTTGCTGATAGTAGTCATGATAATATTTGGTTTGGTAATCGAGGATATGGACTCTTTCATATAGAAGGCGATAGTTTAGCTGCCATGCCTTTAAAAAATGAATATTCAAGTAGAGTTGTGAATGATATCTTTTCGATAATTCGTGACGAAGATATTTTCTGGCTTGGTACAGGAGCAGGACTGATTAAAAAGTTACATGATGAAGAAATGTATTTTAATCAGCAGGATGGATTTATTAATAGTACAATTCATTCAATGCTTCTAGACGAAAATAAAAGATTATGGATTGCAACCAATGGAGGACTTATCAGCTTTAATGTGCTGAATAATAAATTTCAGAATTATGGAAAAGGTAGTGGGCTGGAAATACTAGAATTTAGTGACGGAGCTTCATTCTGTCAAGACAATACCTTATTTTTTGGAGGTATTAATGGTTTTATTACTATAACTAATAACGAAATGTATGTTTCTGATAAGGCAGCTGTAAAACCTCCATTACGCTTTACAAACATTGATATTTTAGGTGAACAGGGTATGTGTGTTGATGTACAGAGTTGGGGAGATAAACCTTCTCTGTCATTAGAGTCTGATCAGAACAATTTTGCGATATCTTTTCTTGCGTTAGATTATGTAAATCCAACTAACTATAGTTATCAGTATCGTTTGAATGAGAAAACGGAATGGATAGATAATGGAACGAATAACAGTATCTCTTTTACTCAGATGAATTATGGAGATTATCTTCTTGAAGTTCGTTATAAGAATCAGACAACAGGGGAGTTTAGTCCTGTTTATTCTGTGCATATAACTATTGCTTCCCCCTGGTATTTAAGTACGTTAGCTGTTGTTATTTATGTTCTATTGCTTTTGTTGGCTGTGTTGTTGTGTATTCGCTGGTTTTTATTAAAGCAACAGCGTAAAAAGCTATTAGTGCTGGAAAGATCGGAAGAGCGTCGTGTAGGGAAAGAGTGTAGATCTCGGTGGTCG
>OMGI01001466.1_pt1 | contig 13884 bp, 25 predicted proteins | sample 1645801 | NCBI WGS metagenome assembly OMGI01 (sample SAMN05578584, study PRJEB25193) | human gut metagenome | biome: Human Microbiome; feature: human-associated habitat; material: feces | host: Homo sapiens | place: USA:Birmingham
GGCTGAGAGACTCCCAGCTATCGTGGCGCTCACAAAAATAATCATAAAGGTCGATGAAGTGCATCTCCGGTTCCGGAATGTGATTCTTTTTCAAGGTGGCTTGCAGCGCTCTCAGATGAGCATCTGCATAATAGGTGATGACGTTCTTCCCGGTAAAATACGGTTCAATCTTTGGCCATACGTCTTTGAAGACCGGAGCATCGGCCACATCTTCTGGCTTGATATCGTGATAGTTGGAAAAGGAAAATGATTTCACTTTGGGATTTACCAGGTAAATCATATCTTTGTACTGCTCGTTTTCGATATAGCGGGCAGATATCTGGCATGTGCTGCCATAGCCTTTGTTGGCCCGCTGGATGTTGAAGATGGTGGCCTGATAAGGGAAGTTCACCGGATGCCATTCATCAGAAAGGACCTGCTTGCTGGCTATCCTTTGATCGTGCTTTCGTTGTGCCCGGAGGCGGTCCCGCTCTTCTTTTTCAGCCCGGCGTTTTTCTTTCTTCTCCGGATCGGAAGAAAAGAGGTGGCTTATAAAGTTGAACAATTATATATCCCTCCCTGGCTTTTTCAGTTTAATGAAACGGTGCGGCACTCCACGGCAGTTGGCCAGCGTGTAAATAGATGTCCCCGGATGCTCTGCCAGATACTCGTCATTCAATAGTAGCTCTACGGCAAACGTGTTTGCCAGTCTCTCCACCCGGTCTGCATTGATATCCATGGTGTAGGTCTTGAGCCACTGGGTATTGTCATTGGGCGTACAAAGCGCATGGCCAAGTTCGTGCGCACAGACGAACGGCAGCATGGCTTCCGGCGTTCGAGTGTCGTCAATAATAATAAATTTTGAACGTTTATATTTGAGATAGTTGCCGTATTTGCCGCCCAGGTCAGAATACATGATGATGATATTCTTACACGCGGCCAGCCGAAACGGGTCATCTGTTTTATAGCGACGGATAAGAGCGGCAACTTTTTGCTGCACATCCATAGTCTTAATCCCTCCGGTATTTTTTCGGCGTATATTTCTTCTTGGCTATCTTCTTTGCCTGGATCATGGCGGCCTTGATGGTTGCTTTGAAGGCTTCAATGTCTTCTATATCGTCCTCCCCTTCAAAGGCGGCAGAAGATACAGAGTTCATCATATCTTCCAGGTCTGATGCTATCTCACGTTCATCACGGCTGTTCAGCTCTGGATCTTCATTAGCGTCACTTTTCAGAATACTATTTGAAAAACGTGGGTCTAAATCAGATTTATCTATATGCAATGCATCAGCTATCTTTTGTATATTCCCGGCATTAGGGGTTGACCGCATGGCGAAATATCCGGAGAGAGTGGATACTGGGATGCCTGTCATCTCTGAAAGCTCATATTGAGTAATGCCGTCCGTATACTTCTTTAAATTTGCTGATATTTGGGCTCGGAGTTCTTTATCGAATTTCGATAGCTTGTTTCTTGGCATTTTTACACCTTCTTTCAATAGCTAGTTATATTATAACGAATATAACCGTTATTTTCAATATAACACATGTGAAAAAAACGGAAAAATTCGTTATAACTATTGACAAAACGAATAAACTCGTTTATTCTTATATCAAGAACGAGGGAGGTGATGAAATGTTAATCACACTGGAAGCAGCCAGAAGGAATATCGGATATTCGCAGAAAGAAGCCGCTGACCTGTTTGGGATTCACTATCAGACGTTGGCAAAGCTGGAAGAAGATAGCTCGAATGCCCCTTTTGCTTTCATCCAGAAGATTCCAAAAATCTATAAGATACCGACAAACAATATTTTTTTTGGTTCGAAAAACGAGTTTATTCGTTTATTAAGAAACCAGAAGGAAGCTGTATGAAGGAGGCGGGCACATGTACGCTCTTGTGCAGTACATCAGGGACTACATCCGGAGCCATCCGGAAGAATACCAGGAATGGCTGAAAACAAAAGAGGGAAAAGGAAACGGGAGGGATGCCAATGACTAAGCCGAGAAAGCATCGTTACAGATGGGGGCGGATTGGCCTGGCAGTTGTCGCCCTGCCGGCCATTGCCCTTGGCATCGCGTCCGGTGTCAAAGCGTTGATGGCTGAGCCCGAATACGTTGATAAGGTTGTCGTGGTTGATGAGGATGAAACTCTTTGGGACATCTGCTCCAGAATCAATGACGACCGGGAAGATGTACGGATCATGATTGACCGGACCATGGACCGCAACCATATCACGGATGCTGGTGCGATTCAGCCAGGGCAGAAGTTGCTCATCCCTGTTTTGAAGGAGAAATAGAAATAGCCTGCTGTTGGAGGCAACCAACGGCAGGCCGGCGGAACTATATTTCCCAATAAAATTCCGCCTCCATTGTACCGCAAAAGGAGGAATCAGACAATGATAAACACGAACTGCGGCACCTGCCCATTCGCCGAAAAGTGCTACATGAAGGACAACCCAAAAAGGCTTCCATGGGGCAAAGGCGGCCTGGGATTCTGCCCTAAAGTTGAAATTGGTTGGGCACAGGAAACCTGCAAGGCGTGCCATTTTACTAGCAAAGTCGGCAGCCGGGGCGGCGCCAAAACTCGCAACTACCGGACATGTACGCTGCTTCCCAATGAGCCAATTGTGCAGCACATCAAAGGACGCAAGAAAAACTGCCCATTCATGGAACAGGTAAGAAAAGAGCTTAGGAGGTAACAATGACGTATACAAACTGTGATTTGATTTTATCGGTCAAAGATGCAGAAGACCATGAAAAGTGGCTCAAGACAAGAGACCTTGGCATCGGCGGCAGTGATGCGGCTGTCATTATGGGAATGAATTCGTATAAATCTCCCTACCAGCTGTGGATGGAAAAGACGGGCCAGGTAGAGCCGCCGGATCTGTCGGACAATCAGTACGTCTACTGGGGTACAAAGAACGAAGCCAACATTGCTGACTGGTTCCAGGAAGAAACTGGCAAGAAGGTAAAGCGCCTGGGGACACTCCAGAGCAGGGAATATCCGTTCATGCTGGCCAATGTGGACCGTACTGTTATCGGCGAAAATGCCGGCCTTGAAATCAAGACTGCCGGCGTCAGCCAGTACCGGAAGTGGAAGGATGACGAAATTCCGGATGCGTATTACTGCCAGTGCCTCCACTACATGGCAGTTACCGGAGCGGATTACTGGTATATTGCTGTTCTGCTTGGAGGGAATGAAGCCAAGTGGAAGCGGATTGAGCGGAACGATGAGGACATCAAGACGCTCATCGCAGCCGAAAAGGAATTCTGGAATCTGGTGCAGACAAAAACCGCGCCGCCCGTGGATGGTTCCCTTTCCTGCTCCCAGGCATTGGCATCCCGCTATGCTGACAGCCGTGATGAAGAAATCATGCTGCCGGAAGAAGCGGACACGCTGATTGCCCGCATAAATGGCGATACGGAAATCATGGATAAGCTCAAAGAACAGATTTCCCTGAACCAGAACCGCCTGAAAGAAATGCTGGGTGATGCGGAAGCGGGCCGTGTCGGATCATTCAAAGTCACCTGGAAAACCACCAATGGCAGGGAAACATGCCCGCTGTCGAAGCTCAAAAAGGCGGACCCGGACATGTACCAGGCATTGAAGGATAAAGGATTTATTTCAACCGGCAAAGCAAGCCGCCGTTTTGCCATCAAAGAAGTCAAGGAGGATAAATAACCATGAATACAAAAGGTGGATTAACGAAAAGAAATAGCCAGGTGCAGGAAATGCAGCAGAAGGATACTTCCTTGAAAGGCCTCATCAAGGCCATGGAACCGGAAATCAAGAAGGCGCTTCCGTCTGTAATCACTCCGGAACGCTTTACCCGTATGGTTTTTACTGCACTGTCCAGCACACCTAAATTACAGCAGTGTACGCCTCAGTCTTTCCTGGGTGCGATGATGCAGGCGGCTCAGCTGGGCCTTGAACCGAATACCCCTGTTGGCCAGGCATATCTGATTCCGTATGGCAATGTGTGCCAGTTCCAGCTTGGGTATAAGGGCCTGCTGGATCTGGCGTACCGCTCCGGAGAAATCAAGGATATCCAGGCGCATGAAGTTCATAAAAATGATGAATTCGAATATGAGCTTGGCCTTGAACCGAAGTTGAAGCACATTCCGGCCATGAGCAACCGCGGCCCGGTTACTATGTACTATGCCGTCTGGCACACCAAGACCGGCGGCTATGGTTTTGAGGTCATGAGCAGAGACGATGTACTGGAATTTGCCCAGAAGAAATCCAAGAGCTTCCGCAATGGACCATGGCAGACTGATTTTGATGCCATGGCCAAGAAGACGGTCCTGAAACGTGCCCTTAAATATGCGCCGATTGCTACCGATTTCGTCAAGGCAGTGGCGACCGATGAAACGGTCAAGAGTAATATTTCCGCCAGCATGGAAGATGAACCGGATGAAACGATGACCATTGATGCGGAACCCATCCCGCAGAATGTGGACCCAGAGACCGGCGAAATCATTCCTGATCAGGAAGATGTGAAGTAAAGGGAGGCAGCTATGGGAGAAACAACAAAACAAATCATCATTTCCAAGGTGAAGCTCGTGAAGGGAGGCATCCAGATTGACTATGAAAAATATCGTGACAGCTACTGGGATACCTTGCGTCTGACATCAGAAGAAAAGGCAGCACCGGAATTCTATGATGCTTTTCAGTATCTGGGAAGCCACATTGCCGCCATCATGTCTTTCACTGGGGAAGTCATGGAACACCGCATCAGACCTAATGAAGTAGTTCTGGCTTACAGCTCTTCCGGGGAATTATCTGTGAAATTTGGCTTCAAGCTCTATCTGCCGATTTCCGGGGAGTCCGTTTCTATCATGACGCCAGCTCTCAAGGAGCCGCCATCTACCATGAAGAATCCTACCGGAGCAGAACATCCGAAGTTCATGGCCACACAGACATGGGAAGCCGTGCAGCATTTGCTGGATGAAACGGAAAAATACATCAACGGCAAGCGTGCCCAGGGGAATTTGTTTGAAGCTGATGCCAAATAATCCTTCCTGGATTAATGAATTACTGGGGAAATGGCCGGCGGTTCGTGTGTGCTGCCGGCACATTCTCAGCCCTATGAGAAAGGAGGGATATCGTGGCGGATAAAAGAATGATGAGCAAGTCGGTCATTGATACAGACATGTTCCTTGATATGCCGGCAAGTACGCAGTGCCTGTATTTTCACATGTTGCTGAGAGCAGACGATGACGGCTTTTTGAAAAATGCCAAGACCATCATGCGAACGGTGGGAGCATCGCCAGATGACGTGAAGCTGCTTATTGCAAAGCAGTATTTAATCCCGTTCGACACTGGCATCATGGCCATCAAGCATTGGCGGATCCATAACTACATCAAGAAGGACCGCTATAAACCAACAGATTGCGAAGAAATCAAGCTTCTGGATGTGAACGAAAAAGGCGAATACGTCTTAACCGAACCCGTCCGGAACCAAGTCGGCTCCAAAATGGAACCAACCTGTATCCAGACTGGAACCGTACTGGAACCCGTCCGGAACCAAGTCGGCTCCAAAATGGAACCTCAGGATAGAGATAGAGATAGAGATAGGTTAGAGATAGAGATAGGTAAGGATAGAGATAGTAGAGAGAGTAGTAGGAAGAGAAACTCTGCCAACAACTCAACAACTGCTGCTCATAAATTTGTGAAGCCTACTCTTGAAGAACTCAAGGCGTACATTGCCGAGAATGGCTACACCTTCCCGGCAGAGGCCTTCATGGACTACTACGAAAGTAACGGCTGGAAGGTGGGACGGAATCCCATGAAGTCATGGCAGGCTACCTGCCGGACATGGCAGCGGCATGAATTGCCCCGTAAAGAGCAGGACAGCCAAGGGGCCGTATCACCGGAGATTGACAATATTCCTTTTTGATGGAGGTGAGCTGTATGGATTCAATGAAAGGCTCAGTCATGGCCATGATTATGGACATGGCTGCACAGGCAAGACAGAACAGCGGGACAGTGGCTCCGGAACCGGCGAAGCCGGCAAAAGATGGCATCGACTGCCAGCGTTGCGGGAATACCGGATGGGTCGCAATCACAAGAGATGACGGCACAGTAGCTATGGCTCATTGCCCAGATTGTTTTGCACGTCGGCAGGTAGCGCATCGCCTCAGAACCTCTGGCATATCCCCGAAGGATTACGAACGTTATACGCTTGCCAGCTTTGATGTAAGCCGTAGTGAGAGTGCCCGGAAAATGAAGGCCATGGCAGAAAGCTGGCTGAAAGACCATACCCTTAACGGAACTGGCTTTGGACTTTTTGGTCGCTCTGGCATGGGAAAGACTCATATCTGCATTGCCGTCTGCCAAGAGCTGACACGGCGATTCGGAGAACCGCACTTTTACTTTTCCTACCGAGCGGAAATCCCGAACTTGGTCAAAGCCGCCCGGAGTTACAGCGCGGATTATGACGTGGCAATGAAGAAGTGGAAGACGTGCCAGAACCTTTACATTGATGATCTGTTCAAGTTCTCCGGCCGCGTAGAAAACGGAAAGCTCGTGGACATCGACCGGGATGAACTGAAAGTGGTCTTTGATCTGATTAATGCCAGATATTTGAACCATTTGACGACGCTTTTTAGCAGTGAGTACAGCGTAGGCAACCTTGCCAGGATTGATGAAGCGCTTGGCAGCCGAATCTATGAGATGGTAAATCCGTATGCGTTACGAGTGGAAGGGCAGAATCAGAGACTGGCGGGGTTGGGCTGATGATTAAAAACGAAGAAGGCTATGCTGATCCGACGTATGACGGGGCTTACAAAACAATCCGCCAGGAAGAAAAAAGAAGGCTGGATGAGGCGGATGCCGCCCGGATGGATAAAGCCATCCACAAGGCCAGGGCCATCTTCAAGGCTTACGGTTTTGAAGTCGTTGAACGGATTGTATTGAAAAATACCCGGACGGGAAAGATTTACCGATAAGGAGGAAAAATCTATGACGAACTATGAAGCGATAAAAGCAATGGACAAGAATAAACTGGCAAAATGGTTGGCTCTTGTTATAGGTTGTGATGTTTTCCCTACAGCGCGCGAAACCTGTGATAATTGCCAGGATGTCCTCTTGGATTGGCTAGACGAAGAAACCGGTGATGATATCGTTGTGGAACACTCCGATGGGAAAACTATCAATATCAACCATGCGAATGTCGTGATTATTGATTAGGTGTTGGGAGGGCCTGAAATGTCCAATGACAGCAAATTAATTGACATGTTCGACGAGGACTCTCAACGGGATATAAGGGGCATTGAGCGCATTATGGATCAGCTAAAAAACGGCGCGGAACTAGAAATCATAGTAAACGGCCTGAATCTATCCCAGTACGGTATTAGCTGGGTAACCTTAGCACAATGCCGGATCGCGCTGCGGAAAACGTTAGATAGTGTCTATGGTATCCATTTTGAGAGAGCTTTAAAAATGATATGCAAGGCAGCCTACGAAGAACACCGAAGCGATAAAGGGAGGGAATGAAATGGAAAACCGTACCATCTTGTTTCAGGGCAAAGAAATTGATGTGGACGATGAACCGGGCGAAATGTCTGACATGATTCATCATCCGGATCACTACACCTGGAAGGGCATAGAGTGTAAAAAAGTAATTGAAATCATGACCCGTGGCCTTTCCGGAGCGGAAGCCTACTACATGGGGAATATCATCAAGTACCTGTACAGATACCCGAAAAAAGGCACGCTGTATAGCGACCTGGCAAAAGCGGAAGAATACACGAAGTTCTTACGGGAATTGTTTATGGAAGATGGAGGGAAAGCATGAACGTAGCCATTATTTTAGGGCGGCTGACCCGTGACCCTGTTATCAAGGCATCGCAGAGCGGAATGACCATAGCCCGCTTCACGTTGGCGGTCAACCGATTAAATAAAAAAGGGCAGAATCAGGAAGCCGATTTCATCAACTGTGTAGCATTCGGGAAAACGGCCGAAGCCATTGGCAACTACGTCTATAAAGGGCAGCGGCTTTTAGTGGAAGGCAGAATCCAGACAGGCAGCTATACCAGCAAGAGCGGAGAGAAAAAGTTTACTACAGAAATCTCGGTGAACCGTGCGGAGTTCATCGAGAAGCGTTCTGAAACCTCCACTCAAGGGAATAGTCACGCTGGCAGTCATAACGCGCCTCCAGTAGGATTTGAGCAAATGGGGACGGAAGTAAAAGACCCGCAATGGATGGAGCAGGAAGAGATTCCCTTTTAAGGAGGCACGGAGATGGATGATGTGAACGCAATTGTATTTTTTCTGGGGATGATGTCAGGCGGATTTATAGCCTCAATCTTCCTGATCTTATTCATGATTAACCGTGAGAGGTAAGGCGGTATGGGACGAAAGAACAGACGAAGGCGGAAGGATACTGAGCAGGCCATTCAATCATTGCAGAAAGAACTGCTGCAAAATCGTGGTGAATATCACTTGTGTGCGTATTGCGGCAGGAAGCTGTATTCCGGCCAATGGCACTGGATGTATGACGAGTTCGGCCAACTGGTTCATAAGTGCAATGATGAGCGGACCTGCCAGAAGAATCGCCGCCCGGAATGTGAAGATTCTTTCAGAAAGGCGATGAGGATGTGAGAAGAATTTTATATGAAAACGGATATGAATTTATTATAGCTGTCGGACTGGTATTGATGCTGGCTGCTGTAGGCCTTGGAATTGAATGGTATGTGTATGATACAGGACAGCTCAAAGAACATATGACATTCCTTGAATGGCTGCTGATTCAGAAATAATGGGAGGATGGTATGGAGTTTATCGTAGAAGGGAACCCGCAAGGGAAAGCAAGGCCGCGGTTCAGCCAAAAGAGCGGAACCGTTTACACACCAGCGAAAACGGCGAAGTATGAAAAGCTGATTCGCAAAGCGTTCCTGGCCGCCGGAGGGAAGGCAATTCCGTCTGACTGTTATGTTGGGATTACGGTTGATGCCTACTTCCAGATTCCCAAGTCGTACACGAAGGGAAAGCGGCTGGCGTGTCAGCACAATATCAACCGTCCGGCCAAGAAACCTGACATTGATAACACGTTGAAAGTTGTTCTGGATGCGCTGAACAAGGCAGCTTATGAAGATGACAAGCAAGTGGTTGAAGTGTCCTGCCGGAAATGGTACTCTCGGAGCGCTGGCTATTTGCGGATCAGCGTGAGAGAAGTGAAACAGTAGTTTGAGCAAGGCAGATTTAATACCTGCCTTGCTTTCTAAATTCAATGATGGGAGGAAACGGGATGTATCATAACGATTATATCGACGCAGTGAAAGAATACTTGCGCCGGTATCGAGAGTTCTCGCAGTATATTGCTAACGTCAAAACCGATATCGAAGAATGCCAGCGCATGTTGGAACTGGATGCTGCACCGGCCGCATCGTCCATGTCGCCTACTGGTGGCTGCGGTGGTGGTGAAAAGGTGAGTCAGGAAGAGCGAATGTACATGCAGCGTGAGGACTTGCAGCAGAAGATCCGGAAATATCATGCTGACTTACAGCAGATTGAGCCACTCATCCGGCGCCTGGATAGCTCGATGGCTTCCTTGAAGGATATCAATGAGACGGATGCCAGAATCTTAGAGAGCCGGTATATTGATGATGCATCCTGGGAAAGTACAGCACGGTATGCCTGCTGTAGTGTTGGCTCTTGCCGGAGGCGGGCACGCATTGCGCTCAAGACTTTGACTGGCATGATATTTGGCCCGGATGCTGTGCCAATGCAGACATCGGTTGTGTTCTTCAAACGATAATAGAAATATGAACACCAATGTGAATAACTTTGTGGATAACTATGTGAATATCACTGATGAACCAATCATGGACACTTTCTGAACAGTTTTTAGCAGAAACATGACTGATTGTTGCATGATTTATGTGCGGAATATGCTGACGCTTTGTGTTATACTAATACCATCGAAAATTGAACAGGAAACAGACAGCCACGCAGACCAGCGTGGTTTTTGTTTTCTTATTTTGAAATCGGAAACCGAAATAGAAAATGAAAATGGAATTTGATTTTTTATTTTGGTTTCCATTTCTTTTTGTGAATATGAAAGGATGTGAGGCAGCGTGGCTAGGGCGTTTGCCAAGGACATTTACAACAGCCAGCGCTGGCGTAAGGTGGCTCATGCTTATGCAGAGTCTCAGCACTACGTGTGCGAGCGATGCCATAACCGTTCCTTTGTTGGGACTGGAAAGCCGCCTAGGTTTATCGTCCACCACAAGAAGCATCTTTCCCCGGAGAACGTAGGGGATGACAGCGTGGTGTATGGCTGGGATAACTTAGAGCTTCTATGTATCTACTGCCATAACACTGTGCATGGCGCAGGCCTGGGCAGGGAGTGCTTGTTTGATGATGATGGCAATCCTATTGGAATCGTGGAACATAACCGCTAAGCCCCCCGGTTCTACCTTTTGGAAGCCTGAAAAATGCCGCCGGGGGCGGGCCTTTCTGTGATACAAACGGCATCCGCCAAGGGGGTGTAGTATCAAAACCAAAGGGAAAATAGCAAAAGAAACGTCAATAAGTAAGGAGGTGATGGAGTGAGACAGATTAAACCGGAAACAGCGATTAGAAGAAGGGTGAAAGCCTTGCAGGAAGCATTGAAAGCCGCCGATGAAGAGAAGCAGACTGTCGTGAGCCCGCTGATCGGGCAGGTGGCACGCCTGGAATACCAGTTGCAGAAGCTCATGGAGCAGCTGGAAGAGGTCGGATTTGTTGAAGAATATAAGAACGGCGAGAATCAGTTTGGAACCAAAGAATCAACGGTTTCAAAGGCCTACTCCACCACGTTCAAGAATTATGTGAGCGCCATCCGTACTCTGGTGCAATGCCTTCCGGCCACAGCGGCTCCTGATGCAGAGGATACGCTGACGGAATTCATCAAAAACAGGCCTTGAATTACATTGAAAAATACTATGGCGGCATAAAATCCGGGCAGATAGTGGTATCTGATAAGGTACGGCGGGTATTCAAGCATCTGACGGAAAAAATAAATAACCAAAATTCGCAGTATATCTACGACGATGCCAAAGCCCAGTATGCCATTGATTTTATTCAGACCTTCTGCAAGCATAGCAAAGGCAAGTGGGGCGGCAAGCCAGTCATCCTGGAGCTGTGGCAAAAGGCCATCACGGCAGCGCTCTTTGGATTCGTAGATAAAGATACTGGTCTCCGGGAATACCGGCAGCTAATTCTTATCGTCGCCCGTAAAAACGGCAAATCAACGTTTGCTTCCTGCTTAGGACTGTTTTTACTGGTGGCGGACGGGGAAGCCGGCCCGGAAATCTATTCCGCTGCCACTAAAAAGGACCAGGCAAAAATCATTTGGCGTGAAGCCTGCTCAATGATCAAGAAGTCGCCGGCATTAAATAAGAAGCTGGACCTGCGTGTATCCGTCATCCGGTCACGTTTCAATGAGGGCACGTTTGAGCCTTTGGGCTCCGACTCTGATAAATTGGACGGCCTCAACGTGCATGGAGCATTGATTGATGAATTGCACGCCCTGAAGGATAAGAACCTATATGATGTACTCATCGACGGCATGACGGCCCGTGAACAGCCGCTCTGTATCATTACCACGACGGCCGGCACGGTCCGCGATAACATTTATGACCTGAAATACGATGAATGCGAACGCATCATCAATGGATATGAGGATCCAGCAGGCTATAAGGATGAAACCATCCTCCCTATCGTCTATGAACTGGATAAAAGGGAAGAGTGGACGGACCCAGCGTGCTGGGCAAAAGCCAATCCGGGCCTGGGTAGCATCAAGAACACCCAGACACTGGCGCAGAAGGTCTACCAAGCGCAGCATGATGCGCTCAGAGTAAAAAATTTACTGTGTAAGGACTTCAACATCCGTGAAACCAGCGGGGAAGCATTCTTTACATTCGACCAGCTAAACAATGAAACCACCTATGGCATGAAGGCTCTCAAGCCTAAGTATGGAATAGGTGGTTTTGATTTGTCCGAAACAACGGACCTGACCTGTGCGACAATGCTTTTTTGCGTCCGTGATGATCCGAATATCTACATCAAGCAAATGTACTGGATTCCGGAAGATTTACTGGAAAAACGGGTGCATGAAGACCAGGTCCCCTACGACATCTGGAAGAAAAAAGGCTGGCTCCGGACATCGCCCGGCTTCCGCAATGACTACCGGCTCATCCTTCAATGGTTCGTCGATGAAATGGAACAAGATGACATCTATTTGTACAAGTGCGGCTACGACCGATGGAGTGCAGCCTACCTGGTGCAGAGCATGAAAGAGCGTTTTGGCGATGACGTGATGGTTCCGGTAGCGCAGGGCAAGCAGACATTGTCCGGACCAATGAAGAATCTAGCAGCCGATTTGGCCGCCAAGCGGATTGTTTATGGCAACAATCCAATCTTGAAATGGTGCATGACGAACGTGGCCGTCGATGTAGACCGCAACGACAACATTCAGCCATGCAAAACGTCCAATCCACGAAAGCGCATTGATGGCTTTGCCTCTTTGCTGGATGCCTACACTGCGTTGGAACAGAACAAAGAAGACTACATGAACCTTATTTGAAAGGGGGTGAAGACTTGGAACTAAGAAGCATGATGCAGACCATTTTCGGACGGTTGTTCCGGCATGACGGTTTGACCAGGGCAAAGCTGCTGGATGGTTATTCCAACGACTACGTACCATTTGATGGGAACGTCTACGATACTGCCACCGGGCGGAACTGCATCGACACCATTGCCCGCCATGCGGGGAAGCTGCATCCGAAGCACATTATCCGGCGGGACGGAAATATCGTGAAAAATGCAGATGACAAGCTTCAATACATACTGTCCATCCGGCCTAATCCATTGATGACGACATCGGAGTTCCTCGAGAAGATTGTTGCCCAGTATTACTGCTACAATAACCTGTTTGTCTATATACAGCGGAACCAGAATGGAGACATTACCGCATTATGGCCATTGAACTTTAATAACCTGGAACTGTTCGAGGACCGCCAAGGGAATCTATACTGCCAGTTCACTTTCGGCTCTGGAGAGCAGGCAACAGTCCCGTATGAGGAACTGATTCACATCCGGCGACATTACAACCGCGATGAGGTTTTCGGCGATCCGGAGGGGCAGATTCTCACGGAAGATATCAACCTGCTAAAATCCGTCAAGACTGCCATTATCAACGTGGTCAAGAATTTCAGCAAGCTCCGTGGCGTCATCCAGTGGACTGGCACGGTCCGCCCGGAAGATCAGGAGGCCATGTGGCAGAAATTTGTTGATTCCTTCGCTGGGCCTTCCAATGGCAGCGGCATCGGATCATTGGATAATCGTGGCAAGTTTCAGCAGCTCACCACTGATACCCAGACGTTTGATGCCAGCCAGATGACGTTTGCCCGGGATAATCTCTACAAGTATTTTGGAGTCAACGAGAAAATCGTTTCCGGGAAATTCACGGAAGAGGAATACCAGGCCTTCTATGAAAGCGTCATCGCGCCGATTGCCATTAAATTGTCTCAGGAATTTACTGAAAAGCTCTTCACCCAGAAGGAACGCGGCTTTGGAAATGAGGTTTTGTTTGAAGCCAACCGCCTGGCGTATATGAGTACGGCATCAAAGGTAAAGATTGCAGAGGCTATGATTCCGGCTGGCGCCATCAAACGGAATGAAATCCGTGAGTTATTCGGATATGCCGGCCTGCCTGGCAAGGAAGGCGAGGAAATTGTAGTATCGCTGAACTACGTGAAAGCAAAGGACCAGTCTCTTTATCAGACTGGTAAGGATGACAATGATAATGGCGCATCGGAAGGAGGTGATGGGGATGGAGAAGAAGATTGAGTGCAGACGGCTGGCGCTGAGAGATCGGAAGAGCACACGTCTGAACTCCAGTCACCCGTCCCGATCTCGT
>OMGI01001486.1_pt1 | contig 13735 bp, 10 predicted proteins | sample 1645801 | NCBI WGS metagenome assembly OMGI01 (sample SAMN05578584, study PRJEB25193) | human gut metagenome | biome: Human Microbiome; feature: human-associated habitat; material: feces | host: Homo sapiens | place: USA:Birmingham
ATAAAGGCTGGTATTATTGGAGCCAACGGATATGCCGGAGCAGAGCTCGTGAGAATTTTGATGAATCATAAAGAGGTAGAGATTGCATGGTATGGATCACGAAGCTATGTGGATGAGAATTATGCCGATATCTATGGAAATATGTTTCAGATAGTTGATGCAAAGTGCATGGATGACAATATGGAGGAGCTTGCAGAGTCTGTTGATGTGATTTTCACTGCGACCCCACAGGGTTTTTTGGCAGGCGTGCTTACTGAGGATATATTAAATAAAGTAAAGATCGTCGATCTGTCAGCGGACTTCCGTATCAAGGATGTAGCCACATATGAGAAATGGTACAAGATTGAGCACAAGTCGCCGCAGTTTATTGATGAGGCTGTATATGGTCTGTGTGAGATAAACAGGGACAAGGTCACAAAGGAGACAAGGCTTGTTGCAAATCCGGGCTGCTATACCACATGCTCCATCCTTACAGCTTATCCGCTTGTTAAGGAGGGACTTATTGATACAGATACACTTATCGTCGATGCAAAGTCAGGCACATCTGGCGCAGGACGTGGTGCAAAGACACCTAATCTGTTTTGTGAAGTAAATGAGAGCATGAAGGCATATGGCGTTGCCTCACACAGACATACCCCTGAGATAGAGGAGCAGCTTGGATATGCGGCAGGAAAAGAAATCCTTATCAACTTTACTCCGCATCTTGTTCCGATGAACAGAGGAATCCTCGCTACAGAGTATGCGACACTTAAGAAAAAGTCTGATGGAACACTTCCTACATATGATGAGATTAAGGCAGTTTACGATAAGTATTATGCAAATGAGAAGTTTGTCAGAGTGCTCAAAAAAGGTGTCTGCCCTGAGACAAAGTGGGTTGAGGGTAGCAACTATGTGGATGTAAACTTTGTGATTGATGAGAGAACCGGCAGAATCATTATGATGGGTGCTCTTGACAATCTGGTAAAGGGTGCTGCAGGACAGGCGGTTCAGAATATGAATCTGTTATTTGGCTTCGATGAGGCAGAGGGACTCAATATGGTTCCTATGTTCCCGTAATGATTAATAATAGGAAAGTAATTATCAGAAAGATGCTTTATGATGCTGATAGTTATATAAAAATATAAGGATGATTTAATAAAATGAGTAATGAGAATAAATATGAAATAAGAGTCATGACGATAGATGATTATGACGAGGTATACAGCCTCTGGCAGACCATCCACGGCTTTGGAATCCGTTCTATTGACGACTCAAGAGAGGGAGTCCTTAGATTTCTTAAGAGAAATCCGACTACGAGTGTTGTAGCGGTAGAAGATGGAAAGATAGTTGGAGCGATACTCTGCGGACACGATGGCAGAAGAGGCTGCCTGTATCATGTATGCGTGGATGAGCATTACAGGAAGTGCGGCATCGGGAAGAGTATGGTGGTTGCCTGCATGAGAGCACTTCAGGCAGAGCATATCAACAAGGTGTCAATCATAGCCTTCAAGGTGAATGAGCTGGGAAACCACTTCTGGAAGGAAGAGGGATGGACATTCAGAGAAGACCTAAACTACTATGATTTCACACTTAACGAAGAAAATATAACAAGATTTAACAAATAAGGAGCATTACAATGGCAGATAAGAACATGGAACAGGTAATGGAAAAGGCACAGGTGCTCATAGAGGCACTTCCGTATATACAGAGATTTAACAGAAAGATTATCGTTGTAAAGTACGGCGGATCTGCAATGGTTGACGAACAGCTTAAAAAGCAGGTGATCCAGGATGTCACACTTCTCAAGCTGGTCGGCTTCAAGCCTATCATCGTACACGGCGGAGGCAAGGAAATCAGCAAATGGGTAGGAAAGGTCGGCATGGAGCCTGTATTTGTAAACGGACTCAGAAAGACTGATGCCGATACAATGGAGATTGCCGAGATGGTACTGAATAAGGTAAACAAATCTCTCGTCACACTCGTTGAGGAGCTTGGTGTGCAGGCTGTCGGAGTGAGCGGCAAGGACGGCGGTCTCTTAAAGGTTAAGAAAAAGTATTCAAACGGAGAGGATATAGGCTTTGTAGGTGAAATCACTGATGTCAATCCAAAAATTCTTTATGACCTGCTCGAGAAGGATTTTCTTCCAATTGTGTGTCCAATCGGTCTTGATGACGAATACAATACATACAATATCAATGCAGATGATGCAGCATGTGCTATCGCAAGAGCTGTATCAGCCGAAAAGCTTGCATTCCTCACAGATATCGAGGGTGTATACAAGGACCCTTCAGATAAGAATACTCTTATTTCAGAGCTTACAGTCTCAGATGCAAAGAAGCTTATAGGTGATGGCTTTATCGGCGGAGGCATGCTTCCTAAGCTCAACAACTGCATAGATGCCATCGATAACGGAGTTTCAAGAGTTCATATTCTTGATGGACGTATCGCGCACTGCTTACTGCTTGAGATATTCACAAACAGAGGAATCGGAACAGCTATTCTTGGAGATTCGGAGGAGAAATTTAACAATGAGCAATAATATGGATAAACAGTCATACATTGATGAGGCAGAAAAGGAACTGCTTCATACCTACAACAGATTTTCACTTGTACTCGATCACGGCGAGGGAGTACATCTTTATGATACAGACGGCAATGCATATCTGGACTTTGCCGCAGGAATAGCTGTATGTGCACTTGGTTACAGTAATGAGCACCACAAGGAGGCATTAAAGGCACAGGTTGATAAGCTTTTACATACATCAAACCTTTACTACAATGCGCCTGTCATCGAGGCGGCAGACAAGGTGCTTAAGGCAAGCAAAATGGACCGTATTTTCTTTACCAACAGTGGTACAGAGGCTATTGAGGGAGCTATTAAGGCTGCAAAGAAATATGCCTTTACAAGAGACGGCCATGCAGGTCATGAGATAATTGCCATGAACCATTCCTTCCACGGAAGAAGCATCGGAGCGCTTTCTGTCACCGGCAATGCACATTATCAGGAGCCGTTTGAGCCACTTATGCCGGGCGTTAAATTTGCGGATTTCAATGATTTAGAGAGCGTTAAGGCTCAGGTGACAGACAAAACCTGCGCCATTATTATGGAAACTATTCAGGGTGAGGGCGGTATTTACCCGGCAAAGAAGGAGTTTATCGAGGGAGTGAGAGCTCTCTGCGATGAAAAGGATATTCTTCTTATCCTTGACGAGATACAGTGCGGCATGGGCAGAAGTGGCGAGATGTTCGCATGGCAGAACTATGATGTGAAGCCTGATATCATGACATGTGCGAAGGCACTCGGCTGTGGCGTGCCGGTTGGTGCCTTTCTCATGACACAGAGGGTGGCAGATAAATCCCTTGCACCGGGCGACCATGGCACCACATACGGCGGCAATCCGTTCGTAGGAGCCGCAGTAAGTGCAGTGTTTGATGAGTTTAAGCGTCTTGATATAGTAAGCCATGTAAAAGAGGTTGCACCTTACCTGGAGAAGAAGCTTGATGAGCTTGTTGCAAAATTCGACTGTCTCACAGCCAGAAGGGGTATGGGACTCATGCAGGGCGTGGAGTGCAGCCTTCCTGTAGGAAAGGTCTCAGCTGAGGCTTTAAATCAAGGCCTTATAGTCATTACGGCAGGCAGCAATGTGCTCAGATTTGTGCCTCCTCTTGTTATCGAAAAGAGTGATGTTGACGAAATGATAGAAAAACTTGAAACAACACTTGTAATACTGTCAAAAAGTCTGTAAAATAAAGAGGACATCGATTTCTCCTTTGAGATTATGATATTAATCAAAGGAGACCATATGAAAAAAATAATATTATTAAGTGCGTTTATTTTAACAATAGCGTTTGGCCTTTGCGGCTGTAAAAAGGATGATGCCACAGTTCATTTTGCTTCTGAAACGGAGCAGACTGCTGTGGTTTCAAGTGATGTAAACAGACAGACTGCTGATCCCAAGGAGAAGAAAGCTTCATCCGATGGAGAACAGGAGCAGAAGGCAAAAGACACAGCAGATGACACTGATGAATCTACTGAGTGGTGCGTCTATATCTGTGGTCAGGTTGCCAATCCCGGTGTATACAGAGTAAAGCCGGGCGCGAGAGTTTGTGAGCTCGTTGATATGGCGGGAGGCATGCTGGATACAGCTGACAAGAGCTTTTGGAACCTGGCATCAGAGCTGTATGATGGGCAGATGCTGTATTTCCCGACTGTAGAGGAGCTTAAGTCAGATCACATACCTGAGGGCACATATACTACCGGCATAGATGGCTCGCTGATGAAGGGCGGCGCTGAGGAGCATATAGGCGTAAAGGATGGCAAGCTCAATATCAATACCGCAACTGTCGAGCAGCTAATGGCTCTTTCCGGAATTGGTGAGAGCAAGGCAAAGAGTATTGTTGAAGATCGCGCTAAAAATGGATTGTTTTCTTCGATTGAGGATATCACGAGGGTGTCCGGCATTGGTGAAGCAATGTTTAATAAAATAAAAGATGATATAACAGTAAATTAGGAGTGTATAAATGGCAAAAAAAGTGCTGGTCGTTGACGACGAAAAGTTAATTGTAAAAGGAATACGTTTCAGTCTGCTGCAGGATGGCATGGAGGTAGACTGCGCATATGACGGTGAGGAGGCCTTAAATATGGCGAAGGCCAATTCATATGATATGATTCTTTTAGATGTCATGCTTCCAAAGATGGATGGCTTTGAGGTGTGTCAGGCAATAAGGGAGTTTTCTGATGTCCCGATTGTCATGCTCACTGCAAAGGGCGATGACATGGATAAAATTTTAGGACTTGAGTACGGCGCTGATGACTATATCACAAAGCCATTTAATATTCTTGAGGTAAAGGCCAGAATCAAGGCAATAATGCGGCGCACTTCACCGGAGCGCGCACCACAGGTACAGTCATCTGTAATCGAAAAGGGTGATATCAAGCTCGACTGTGACAGCAGACGTCTGTTCATAAATGATAATGAAATCAATTTGACTGCAAGAGAGTTTGAACTGCTTGAGATTCTGATCAAAAATGAAAATAAAGTGTACAGTAGGGAGAGCCTTTTAAAGATTGTATGGGGCGAGGATTACCCGGGTGACGTGCGTACGGTTGATGTGCATGTCAGACGTCTTCGTGAAAAGATTGAGGCAAATCCAAGCGAGCCGAAGTACGTTCATACCAAGTGGGGTGTGGGATATTACTACAACCAGAAGTAATACTTTCAGAAAGGTTCTAAAATGTTTAAGAGTAAAGTACATTTTGCATTTTATAAGAGTCTGAAATCCAGGCTGATTTTCATGATTTTTGTTCTCGTTCTGGTACCGGAGGTGGTGCTATGCTTCGGCATACTTAACACCTACGAGTCCAGGGCGGTTTCAATCCGCGAAAGCGAAGTGCTTAGTCAGGCAAAGATCCTCGCAAACAAGGTATCCACAAGTAAATACTTTGATGAGGATGGCGGTGACTTGAGCAATATTGATGCTCAGATTGACACTCTTACTACTATATATGAGGGCCGTGTGCTCATAGTTGACAAGCATTTTAAGATTATTAAGGATACTTACAATTTAGATGATGGCAATACTATTGTCTCAGAGGAGGTTATCAAGACCTTCTCAGCTTCAGAGATTACGAACTATGATTCTAAAAACCATTATATCGAGCTTTCTGTTCCGATAAGCAATCCAAACGACAAGGATTCAAAGATAGAGGGAGCACTTGTTGTAAGTGTGTCGACGGACAATATATCGCTAAATATGTCGTATCTGACACAGATTGCGGTGACTGTTGCCATTATCGCAGGTGCGGTGGTGCTCTTTTTTGGTGTGCTTGTACTTTTGCACCTTTTTGTACCGATTAAGAAGCTTTCTGACGAGATATCAGACATTAAGGATGGCTTTGGAAAAGAGCAGCTGGATGTAGATGACTATGCGGAGACTGCTATAATAAGCAGGAATTTTAATGAGCTGATGAGCGGAATGAAGGTCATGGATGAGTCCAGACAGGAGTTTGTATCGAATGTGTCACATGAGCTCAAGACACCTCTTACTTCCATGAAGGTACTCGCAGATTCCATCAACAGCATGGGTGATGAGGCTCCGATTGAGATGTACAGGGAGTTCATGGGAGATATCACAAGCGAGATAGACAGAGAGACAAAGATAATAAATGACCTGTTATCACTGGTCAAGATGGATAAGTCGGCTGCCACGCTGAATATCGAGAGTGTTAATATCAATGACCTGCTCGAGCAGATTATGAAGAGACTTCAGCCGATTGCTGACAAGCAGCAGGTGGAGCTTGTACTCGAGAGCTTCAGACCGGTAACTGCAGAGATAGATGAGGTGAAGCTGACGCTTGCTTTTACAAACCTCATTGAGAATGCCATCAAGTACAATGACAATGAGACCGGTGGCTATGTGCATGTATCCTTAAATGCGGACCATCAGTATTTCTATCTGAAGGTGGAGGACAACGGTATCGGTATACCGGAGGAGTCCTTAGAACACATCTATGAGAGATTTTATCGCGTGGACAAGTCGCATTCGAGAGAGATTGGCGGTACAGGTCTGGGACTTGCCATTACAAGAAGCTCTATTCTTATGCATAGGGGAGCTATAAAGGCTCACAGTGTGATGGGAGAGGGCACTACCTTTGATGTGCGTATACCGCTCAACTATATTGTATAGGAGGCTTGATGTGAAAAGAATAATTATATTCGTGCTCACTGCAGTAATTCTGCTCTCCATGGGCGGCTGCACAAAGAGAAAAGCAGACAATACGGTTGAGGTGTTTTGTCTGAATATGGATGTTACGAGCAGCGTGCCGGAGTCATATGTGCTTAGAAGTAAAAACTCAGATGTGGACAAGCAGGTGGATGAGCTCCTTGGGAGAATGCAGGATAAGCCTGAAGACTCAAGACTGCGCAAGGCGATTCCGGATGAGGTGTCTGTGAGAGGTCATGAGGAGAAAAACTATAACTGCACTGTGGATTTCAGCAAGGAGTATTATGACCTTACGGCTGCGCAGGAGGTGCTTTTGAGAGCTTCTGTAGTCCGCACGCTCACACAGCTGGATAGTATTTCATATGTGACATTTACCGTAAACAGTATTCCTCTTGTGGACTCGGATGATGAGATTGTCGGTAGCATGGGTGCTGATGATTTTGTTGAGAATCCGGGTGAGCAGATTAATACAAGTGTGAAGGAGACGCTCACGCTTTATTTTGCTGACAAGGATGGTACAGGGCTTGAAAAACAGACCAGAGTGATACATTACAGCTCAAATATAGCGCTTGAAAAGCTTGTTGTTGAGCAGCTTATTGAGGGACCGAAGGGCTCTAAGCTCAAGGCAACTCTTCCGGGCACAACAAAGCTTATCAATGTGTCTGTGGCAGATAGAATATGCTATCTGAACTTTGACTCTTCGTTCAGAAATACTATTGACAATAAGCTGACAGAGGATGTGGTGTTGTATTCGATAGTTAATTCACTCACCTCACTTCCTACTGTGGACAAGGTACAGATCTCACTTGACGGTGAGAATGACGGCATGCTGCTTTATAATTACAAGCTAAGCGATATGTATGAGTTTAATAAGGATATAGTGGATTCTGATGATTCCACGGAAAAAACTGAAAAATAGAATAGATTGGATTAGGAGGAGAAGAGTATTAGTAAAAGACCGATGTTTTTATTTGCGTTGGTCTATACTGCAGGAACTGTTTCCGGTATGTATGGCAGGGGCTTTGGGTTTTTGGCCTTTGCCATTCTGCTTGTGATTTTAATAGCTGAGTGTGTGGCGTCTAAGGGTAGTTTTTCCGGTGTCAGGCGCATAGTTGTTTTGCTTATCCTGACATCGTCAGCTGTTTTTGCCACAGCACAATTCAGATACACTTCGGTAGAAGAAAACCGTGACAGCTATATGCAGTATATGACAGATGAAAAATCTGTCATCGTCTGGGGAAAGATTTATAAAACTGAATACAAGTATTTCTCATACAGGTATTATATGACGGACTGCGTAGTGCAGACCGGGTACGGCAAGGCTTTTGGCAGAAAAATATCCTGTGGTGATGTCGTGGTATACTGTGACAGCAAAAGCGCACATCTGGGCGATTATATGAAAGCTTGTGGCAAGATAGGCTTGTTTAAGTCTGTAACCAATGAGGGAGAGTTTGACAGAGCGCGTTTTTACCGCTCGCAGGGAATTGATTTCTCGGTGAATGCAGACAGTATTAAGACAAGCGCCGGTAAACATGCATGGTATTACCACAGACTTGAAAAACTTCGTGATACGCTGTCAGCTTCACTTCTTGAGGTGACTGATGAGACAACGGCAGGAGTGCTTTCGTCCATGCTGCTTGGAGACAAGTCGTATCTGGATGATGAGATAAAGGATTTATACCAGGTCAGCGGTATTTCTCATATACTGGCTATTTCCGGACTTCATATTTCTATAGTTGGCATGGCCTTTTACAAGCTTCTCAGAAAAAGAAGGGTGAGCTATACAGCGGCATTTGTCTGTTCTGCGGCACTTATACTAAGCTATGCTGTTATGACAGGAAATGCCGTGTCCACAAGGCGTGCCGTGGGAATGTTCATACTTACAATGCTTGCGGCAGCTTTAGGCAGATGCACAGATATGCTCAATTCTCTTGGCATCATGGTCATTTACCTGCTGTGGGACAATCCTATGGTTTTGGGATATGCCGGATTTGTGTTCTCGGTAGGGGCAATACTTGCTATAGGTATTGTGACGCCTGTGATGAGTGCTCCTAAGGGCGGGAAATTCTGGGCATCAGTATCCATACAGCTTCCGATGCTTCCGGTTGTGGCTATGAACTATTATGAGCTGCCTCTTTTTTCGGTGTTTGTAAATCTCATTGTGATACCGGCTTTGCCTGTCGTATTTATTTCTGGTCTGCTTGCGTCTGCCGCAGGCTGCTTTGGTGTGATGCCCGGTAAACTGCTGGTGTTTCCTGCATTTGCGGTGTTAAAGCTATATGAGGTGCTTTGCAGTCTTGTTATGAAGCTTCCGGGGGCAACGGTTATCACAGGAGCTCCTGATGGATACAGGATTTTTCTTTTTTATGCTGTTATGAGTGGATTTTTGGTGGCATTTTCGCTTAAAAAACGTGCCATAGAGTGTGGCTTAAAAGAAAAAAGCCAAATCCTTTACAGTGTCCAAAGAGTGGTGTGCACAGCAGTCCTGCTTGCGATTTTGCTTGTGAAGCCAAAAACTGCTGCGCAGCTTGATATACTTGATGTGGGGCAGGGAGATGGCATATTTTACCGCTTTGAGTCAGGTACATGCATCTTTATTGATGGAGGAAGCTCTGACCGAAAACAGCTTGGCGAGAATGTGATTATGCCGTTTCTTAAGTATAATGGCATACAGAGTATATCATACTGGTTTGTTTCACATGCAGACAGTGATCATATAAGCGGATTGTCTGAGGTGATAGACAGTGGGTATACTATAGAGCATATAGTTGTGGCAGAAGCAGCAGCTAAAGAGGAAGCTATGGAGGAGCTGCTTTTTAAAGCTAAGGAAGCAGGAATTGATATATGCCTTATGTCAAAGGGAGATTCGATTGAGATAAATGATGCATCAGGTTCGCGCAGTACTGCAAATGAAGAAGCTGATGGCATCATGTGCCTGTATCCGGGGCCTGCTGATACTGCCTTAGACAGAAACGATATGTGTCTAGTGCTGAAGCTCACGGATGGCAGGTTTAGTGGTATTTTCGGCGGAGATATATCATCTGAGGTAGAAAAGAAGCTTGTTAATGAGTATGGGGATGAGCTTTCTGTGGATTTTTACAAGGCAAATCATCATGGCTCCAAGTATTCAAGCTCTGCAGACTGGATTGAGGCTTTAAGCCCAAGGTGGACTGCAGTATCATGCGCGGCAGAGAATCGCTATGGACATCCGGCAGATGAAGCCATGGATAGGCTTATAGATGCAAAGTGCCGAATTTTATACACAATGCAAAGTGGTCAGATTAAGTATAAAGAGAGTACTATATATGAAAACAATAGACAATGATATAAAAGCAGGAGATTTCAAAAAGGTTTATCTGCTGTATGGACAGGAGAGATACCTCATAAAACAGTACAGGGACAAGCTGATAAAGGCTATGGTAAGTGAGGGCGACAGCATGAACTTTTCATCGTTTGAGGGCGATGGAATCAACCAGAAGGAGATAATTGACCTGGCGGAGACACTTCCGTTTTTTGCGGATAAAAGAGTGATTCTTATAGAGGATGCAGGCATTTTTTCAAAGGCAGGCGATGAGCTTGGAGAGTATTTAAAGGATTCACCTGAGAGCACGCACTTTATATTTGTTGAGGAGAGCGTTGATAAGCGCTCAAAGCTTTATAAGGCGGCAGCCAAGTGCGGTAATCCTGTGGAGTTCAAGGAACAGACGGATGAGACACTTGCCAGATGGATAGGAATAAGGATTAGAAAAGATGGAAAGGGTATGAGTCAGGCTGCCTACAACAGCTTTATAGAAAAAACCGGCACAGATATGGAAAATATCGACAAGGAGCTTGAGAAGCTGCTGTGCTACTGCATGGACAAGGACGTGATTGAGCTTTCGGATGTTGAGGCTGTAACGACAGAGCAGATCACAAACAAGGTGTTTGAGATGGTTGATGCGATTGCATCACACAAACAAAAGCGTGCGCTTGAGCTGTATTACGATCTGCTGGCACTTAAAGAGCCGGCCATGCGTATTATGTATCTTATATCGCGCCAGTTCAATATACTGATGAATGTGAAAGCCATGACAAATAAGGGCTTTGGAAACAAGGATATAGCATCAAAGGCCGGATGTCCGGAGTGGGCGGTGCGCAAATATCAGGCGCAGTGCAGGGCATATTCACTGGATGATTTAAAGAGGGCTGTGAGAGACAGTGTGGCATATGAGGAGGCTGTGAAGACCGGCAGGATGAATGATCAGATGGCTGTGGAGCTTTTTATAGTGCAGTACTCTGCAGATATGACCGGCACTCATGCGACAGGCAGTATATGATATAACGCAAACATACAAAAAAGCAAATAAAAAACCCATCGGTATGACGGCACCGATGGGTTTTTATTTATTGTTATATAGTAATTAAGCTAATCCGTTAACAAGCTTTGTTAAACGAGATACTTTTCTGGCTGCGTTGTTCTTGTGGAAGATACCCTTTGAACCAGCGCTTGCGATAGCAGAAGTTGCATCCTTTAATGCAGCCTCAGCAGCAGCCTTATCATTTGCAGCTACAGCAGCCTCAACCTTCTTGATTGCTGTCTTAACTCCTGATTTGATTGCTTTATTTCTTGCAGCCTTAGTTTCTGTTACTAAAATTCTCTTTTTTGCTGATTTAATGTTAGCCAACTCGTACACCTCCAAATATTTAATCTAATGTATGCCAAAACAGACACGGACGCTTTGGCACAAACATACTAGAATATAATATGTCAACCTTTCTGCTCTGTCAATACATATTTTGAAAAAAATTGCAAAAAATTAACATATATGTGATTTTGGAATATCATACAGGGGAGGTGTATTGATTTGTCGGCTGATAAATGGTGTGCAAGAACTGATCTGGCGCTAGAGACGCAGGAGAGCCTTAAAAAGGCAAACACAGATATGAGAGGTGTGAATTTCTCTGAAAAAAAGCTGGATAATGGAATCATAGTCAGTGTAGTGACAATTGACTCGGAAAATGCAGTCAGGGCTACAGGCCGTCCTAAAGGAAAATATGTGACAATTGAGGCTGCTATGCTGTCCGAGGGAGATGAGGAGTGCTGTCAGGCTGTGACAAGGGAGCTTTCAAGAGAGCTTAAGAGCTTTGTAAAGGCTGTTTGTGACAAGCGTATATATGCGGCACTTGTTGTCGGGCTTGGAAACAGAAATGTAACTCCTGATGCGCTTGGACCAAGATGCGTTGACAGCTTGTTTATCACCCGCCATATAGTAAAGGAATATGGCAGGTATGCGTTTAGCAACGAGAATGTAAACAGTGTGTGCGGCCTGGTGCCGGGCGTGATGGCTCAGACAGGCATGGAGTGCCTTGAGATAATAAAGGGTGTGGTGAGCGAGGTGAAGCCTGATTTTGTTGTGACAATTGATGCGCTTGCGGCACGCAGTACAAAGAGGCTGGGCTGTACCATACAGCTGACGGATACAGGCATAGTGCCCGGAAGCGGGGTAGGAAACCACAGGGACGGTATTAACCATGGTAATCTCGGAGTGCCTGTTATCGCAATTGGTATTCCGACAGTCATTGATGCGGTGACTATTGTTTCAGATGCGGTAAATGCCAGCCGGGAGAACACCGCAAAGCTCATGTCGCCTAAGTTAAACGGCATGTTTGTGACGCCAAAGGATATTGACGAGACTGTTAAGAGACTGGCAGGGCTTTTGTCTGAGGGCATAAATATGGCTTTTTCAAACGATGAATATGATGACTATAGTGAATAATTTTATTGCTTCGAATATCATTAGGGCCAGCCGCATAAGCTTTATGTAGCAGGGGCTGCCTGATGCTTTAGATGGGAGATGATATTGTGAAGAAAAAAATGATTGTGCTTATAGCATTTATATATATTGCGTCTATGCTGTTTTGCGGTGATGGTGTGGGAAAGAAGTTCGTGGAAGAAAAATTTCCGCACCTTACATATTCTGACAAGGAGTGTGATGACTCAAAAAAGAAGGAGCTGCGTATTGTGGAGGATGAGGATACAGCAGGAGGTATTCTCTCATATGAGGAGCTTGCTGCGATGGAAAATGAAAATGCAAGTGTCAGGAACAATATGCTGCCGGATACCGACCAGCTGGCATTTGTTGATGAAGCTGAAAAAAACGGTGAGTTAGCAGAACTTGAGGAGCAGCAGAACGTGAAAATGCCGCAGGTAGATATGAGCTTTGACAATCTGGTAAAAAACTATTATCAGGTGGACAAGACTACATATATAGGAGCCGATGAGCTATGTGAGGAGGCTTTGCTTGGGCGCGATATGTCTATAGAAAAGTCAGGCAACTGTCCTGATATACTCATATACCATACACATTCGCAGGAGGGGTACAGTGATTCCATTGATACATCAGAGACAGAGACCGTAGTTGGAGTGGGTGACAGGCTTGAATCACTTTTGAGGGAAAAATACGGCTACAATGTGCTGCATCACAAGGGGCAGTATGATGTGAATGACCGCGACCATGCGTATTCTAATTCACTTCCTGAGATTACAGAGATTATTGAGAAAAATCCGTCTATAAAGGTGGTTATTGACCTGCACAGGGATGGAGTGGCTGAGACTACAAGGCTTGCTGCCACAATAGATGGAAAGCCTATGGCACAGATTATGTTTTTTAACGGGCTGTGCCGCACTGCTGCAAGGGGACCGATTAATAGTCTGCCCAATGAGTATCTGGGGGATAATCTGGCGTTTTCATTTCAGCTGCAGCTCATGGCAAATGAGTATTATCCGGGGCTTGCAAGGCGCATATACTTAAAGGGCTACAGATATAATATGCATCTGTGTCCGAAATCGCTGCTCGTGGAGGTGGGAGCGCAGACAAATACCAAGGAGGAGGCGTACAATGCAATGGAACCACTTGCAGATATACTTGATAAAGTGTTAAAATAATATAGACTTTATTTCACAAATCTGATAAACTTTGATGAGTTATTGAAAGCATTAGGAGGACATATGTCAATAGATCAGAGCAAAATCCGCAATTTTTGTATTATTGCC
>OMGI01001501.1_pt1 | contig 13630 bp, 9 predicted proteins | sample 1645801 | NCBI WGS metagenome assembly OMGI01 (sample SAMN05578584, study PRJEB25193) | human gut metagenome | biome: Human Microbiome; feature: human-associated habitat; material: feces | host: Homo sapiens | place: USA:Birmingham
AACCCTGCACACCCTGATTAAGAGTCAGGTGCTCTACCAAATGAGCTAGAAGCGCAAACATCTGTGTGAATATCTGTGTCACACGGACAAATGATATTATACACAGGGTTTTACAAAAATGCAAGTACTTTTTTAAAAAAATTAAAAAAATTATAAAAAAGACTTTAAAACACTAAGTACTCCGTTTTCCCAGTAAGGCGCACAGGTGTGTTTTGCGGCTGCGATAACTTCCTGGCGGGCATTTGACACGGCGTAGCTTATACCGGCATTTTGAAGCATCTCAATATCATTCAGATTGTCACCGAAACAGCATACTTCGTCCGGAAGCAGGTCGAATCTGTCTATGAGGTATGAGAGTGCAGTCCATTTGCTGACACCCTTTGCGTTGCAGTCTACCCATTCCTTGCCGGCGGCTGCCAGGTGAGCTTTTTTATTCCATGCCGGAATGAAAACCGGTGTACACAGCTCTTCGCATTTGTCGGGATGAAAGACAGTGAATTTGATGATGTCATTTCTGTCAAGCCTTGTGATGTCATCAATCTCACGCATCTCAAAGCCGTATGAATCACGAAGCAGGTGAAAGACTGGGCTGCCACCATCCTCTGCAAAGCAGAAATCAGGAGTAGCAGCAAAGTAATCGCATGCAGGCAGCTCATCGCGGACCATCCGGCACATGCCCTTCCATATATCCTCGTCCATAGGATAGGTTTTTAGGATTTCCTTTGGAGTGCGCACGACTGTTCCTCCGTCTGTTATATACAAAAGCTTGTGCTTTATCGGAGCAAACAGCTTAAATTCGCTTGAAAACTGTCTGCCGGAACAGACTACAAATATTATTCCTTTGTCTATGAGCCTGTCGATGACAGACATGTACTCAGGATCTATGAGCAGTGAGCCGTCCTTTACAAGTGTTCCGTCTATATCCGTTGCTATTAGTTTTATCATTATTTATCTCCCCGGGCGTATATCTTTTGAATATTCAACTATATTATTATAAGAAATTATAATCTCATATGCAAGGGACTTATAGTGTATTTATTACTGTTTGTGAAAGAAAAAACCAGAATATATTGAAAGTTTCCTGCTCATATTGTATCATAGTAATACTGGCTTCATCTTCAATGCGTTGAAGCAATGAAAACTAAGGGGACGATATTTACTATGATAGTAGCACTTATTGAAAAAGTTTATTCTTTCTTGTGGGGAGATCTGATACACATTCCGCTGCCCGGCGGTGGGAGCGTGGGAATCTCCCTGCTCATAATTCTTTTGATTCCGACAGGAATTTATTTCACTGTAAGGACAAGACTTTTACCAATCAGAATGTTTCCGGACATGATAAAGGCGCTGACAGGTAAAAAGGAAAATAAGGACAGCCTGTCCACATTCCAGACACTCATTGTCTCTACGGCGACGAGAGTGGGCATGGGTAATCTGGTTGGTGTTGTGGCTGCCATATCAGTGGGAGGCGCAGGTGCGGTTTTCTGGATGTGGATAACAGCCATTATAGGTTCATCCACGGCTTTTGTGGAGGCTACACTGGCACAGCTTCACAAGGAGCCGGATCCATTGTACTCAGGCTATCGTGGAGGTCCGGCGTATTACATACACCATTACTTTGAGGATAAATCAGGCAAAAAGAAAAAACATGTTATTATAGCTGTTTTGTTTGCTATATCCGGACTAATCTGCTGGTGTGGCATAAGTCAGGTTATAAGCAATTCAGTTACATCATCATTTGAAAATGCATTTGGCATACCACCTATTTACACTACCGTAATTTTAGTTGCAGTGGCCGCTGTCATTGTGCTTAGGAAAAATGCTACGGTAAAGGTGCTTGACATAGTTGTTCCTATCATGGCGGTGTGCTATTTTGCCATAACCATTTTTATCATAATTAAAAATATAGGCATGATGCCATCGGTTTTTTCAAGGATATTTGAGGAAGCCTTCGGTATCAGGCAGGTGGCTGCGGGAGGCTTTGGAGCGGTGCTCATGAATGGTGTAAAGAGAGGTCTTTTTTCAAATGAGGCAGGCTCAGGCTCTGCTCCATGCGCTGCAGCGGCGGCAGAGTGCGATACTCCTGTAAAGGCAGGACTGACGCAGGCGCTTGGTGTATTTATAGATACGATAGTGATTTGCAGCTGTACGGCAATGATCATGCTCACTGCACCGGAGAATATAGTGGCAGGGAAAGAGGGCATGGATTTATTACAGTCAGCTATGAGGTATCATCTTGGAGATTTTGGAGTTATTTTTATAGCAGTCACATTGTTTTTATTCAGCTTTTCCACCTTCCTTGGTATACTTTTTTATGCAAGGAGTAATGTTGCGTACCTGTTTGGGGATAATTGGATTTCACAGACCATGTACAAGGTGCTGGCTCTTGTTATGCTGTTTGTAGGCGGTATCGCGGCATACACATTTGTCTGGGATCTCGGAGATGTAGGAATCGGCCTTATGACTATATTCAATACAGGTATTCTCTATCTGATGGGTGGACAGGCAATAAAGGAGCTGCGAGTCTTTGAGGAGAGTAATAAAGCACAAAGCAATAGTCAATGCTCACAGCAGGGTGATAACGTAACGCAATAACAATAGGAGATATATAAATATGAAAAGAGAATCATTTAAATCACGTCTGGGATTTATACTGGTAAGTGCAGGATGCGCTATAGGTATAGGCAATGTATGGCGTTTTCCGTATGTGACAGGTCAAAACGGTGGCGGTATTTTTGTACTGTTTTACCTTATATTTCTGGTATGCATGGGACTTCCGGTGCTTACGATGGAGCTTGCTGTAGGCCGAGCCAGCAGAAAAAGTGCTGTGATGAGCTACAAGGCTCTTGAGAAAGAGGGCAGTAAATGGCATATTCACGGATGGATAGCCATGCTTGGCTGCTACATGCTCATGATGTATTACACAACAGTCTCAGGCTGGATGGTTGCGTATTTCTTTAAATTCCTAAAGGGAGATTTTACATCAGGCATGAATACTGATGACACGGCAGCTGCATTTGGAAACATGCTTGCAGACCCCAAGCAGATGGCTTTCTGGATGATAGTTACGGTTGTGCTTGGCTTTTTGGTGTGCAGCCGTGGTCTGCAGAATGGGCTTGAGAAAATCAGTAAATTTATGATGAGTGCTCTGCTCTTGCTTATCATTGTCCTTGCGGTGCACAGTATCACACTTTCAGGGGCTTTGGAAGGCGTGAAATTCTATCTTGTTCCAAATCTGGATGCGGTCTCTGAAATTGGAATAAAGAATGTAATAACAGCAGCCATGAATCAGGCGTTTTTTACGCTGAGTCTGGGTGTGGCCGCAATGGAGATATTCGGCAGCTATATGGGAAAGGACTGCACTCTTGCAGGTGAGGGTGCCAAAATATGTGCTCTTGATACATTTGTGGCTATAATGTCAGGCCTTATCATTTTCCCGGCTTGCTTCAGCTATGGGGTGGAGGTAGACGCAGGACCAAGCCTTATCTTTATCACTTTGCCAAATGTGTTTGTAAATATGCAGGGAGGCCGCATATGGGGCTGTCTTTTCTTCTTGTTTATGACCTTTGCCAGCTTTTCAACCGTTATTGCGGTATTTGAGAATATCATGTCGTTTGCCATTGATATGTTTGGCTGGTCCAGAAACAAGGCTGCGCTAATAAATGGTGTGATAATACTTATTGCAAGTATGCCGTGTGTACTTGGATACAATGTGTGGAGCAATCTGCACCTCATAGGAGGCAGGGATGTGCTTGACAGCGAGGACTTTATGGTAAGCAATCTGCTTCTCCCGATTGGCTCACTGGTTTATCTGCTTTTTTGTGTGACAAAGTGGGGCTGGGGCTTTGATAAGTATATAGATGAGGCAAATACAGGATCAGGACTTAAGATTTCAAGGAAGCTTAAGCCGTATTTTCAGTTCATACTGCCGCTTTTAATTTTGTTTATTTTTATACAGGGATTGATATAGTTATGTAGTTTTTGAAAATCAGACAGGAGAGTGTAAAATATGTTAGACCAGAATACCTTTATAGAGACAGTGCAGAGCGTGGCCGAGATTATCAGGACATCAGCGGAGCCGATAGGCAGAGATGAAATCATGTCTTATTTTAAGGATATGGAGCTTAATAAAGCGCAGGAGGATATGGTATTTGAATTTCTCATCACACCACATGAGCAGGAGAATGAGAGTGCAGGTGATTATGAGGATGAACCACAGGACGAATTACATGGGGATGAATCGTCTGAAAATGCTGCATTGAACAATGTAATTTACTCAGAAGGCGATTCGATGGATGCCATAGCAGGTGGAAAGAATAATAAGGCCAAGCAGGATAATGAAGCTGAGCCTGATATAGACGAGGACAGCCTTATCCCGGATTCACCTATGTTTAGGATGTATCTTGAGGAGCTTGAAGAGATACCTGATTACACGAAAGCCGAGCAGGATGATATGTACAAAAAGCTGCTCGCAGGTGATGAGAGTGTGATACACACTATATCAAATTTCTGGCTCAAAAGTGTGCTTGCCATGGCAAAGAAGCTTGCAGTTACATCAGAGGGCTTTGAGGACGTAGTACAGGAGGGAAACATGGGACTTTTCATGTGCCTTACTGAGCTCTGCGGCTGCGGGGATGAGATAGATGTGGAAAAAGAGCTTCTGGATGCCATAGAGGAGTCTATGAAAGAGTGTATCAGGGAGCAGACCGGTGAGGATGAGAGCGAGAATACTGTGGTAGGAAAGGTTTCATTAGTAAACCGTGCAGTGGAGAAACTAAAATCCGATAAGGGTTTCGAGCCGAGCCTTAGTGAGCTTTCAGGCTACACCGGCGTGGATGAGGAGGAGCTTGAAAAGCTTCTAGAGCTTATCAAAAAGGCTGATGTGGAGAAAAATAAACAGGACAGTAAATAATCTGTGGCATTTGTAGATTTGTGTCATATATTAAACCATACCTGAATATATGAAAGGATGGAAAATATATGGCACGATTTACTAATCAGGCACAGCTTCGTTATGGCAACAATGTAGCCAATTCAAATATAGCAGTCGGAGAAATACTGGAGGTGCTTTCTGCTACGAAAACAGCAGTCAAAAACACCTACAATCAAAACGATACAATAACCTATGTGGTGAGCATCGTAAACTCCGGAAATACCGCGATAAACGGTCTGACACTTTCTGACAATCTAGGTGCTTATACCTTTAACACCAACACTCTTGTACCATTAACCTATGTAAATAACACCGCAAAATACTATACAAACGGCACACTCCAGGCAGCGCCTGCAGTAACCCAGGGACCGCCTCTTAGCATAACAGGCATAAATGTCCCTGCAGGTGGCAATGCAACTGTCATCTATGAGGCAGCGCTAAATGAGTATGCTCCTCTTGGCACAGAGGCATCTGTTACAAACACTGCTACAGTTAGCGGTACCGGAATCACTCCGGTCACAGCAGCAGAGACAGTAAATGCCGAGGCTGCACCAAATCTTGCAATTACTAAGTCAGTAAGCCCTGTTCCTGTGACGGAAAACGGTACACTGACCTATACCTTCAGGATTCAAAACTACGGAAGCGTTGCGGCAACCAATACCACAGGCGTGGTTATAACAGACACATTTGCTCCGGTTTTGAACAATCTTACAGCCGCATTAAACGGCACAGCCTGGACTGCAGCTACAGATTACACTTACAATGAGGCAACTGGCACATTTTCGAGCACGGCAGGTGCAATCACTGTTCCGGCTGCAACCTATACACAGGATAGCACAACAGGAGCGTGGGTTGTCACACCGGGTGAGAGCACACTTGTCATCACCGGAACAGTGTAGCGGCAGAGTTGATTAATTTTAAGAATTGTTTAATTTAAGTGATAAAAGTTGAAATATTGATACTAAATATGTAAAATATATATAGCTATTTATGAATAAGATGATGAAGATGATCATCGGCAGTTATAATTGATTAACCGGGGGATAAGACAAATGAATAATGCACAGTTAGTGATAGACGAAGTAAAAAAGGCAGTAAAGGGCAAGGATGATTGTATCATCAAGGCATTTGCTGCCTTTTTGGCAGGTGGACATATACTGCTTGAGGATGTGCCGGGAGTGGGAAAGACTACGCTTGCAGTAGCTTTTTCAAGGGCGATGGCGCTTGTGAATCACAGGGTACAGTTCACTCCGGATGTGCTGCCTGCTGATATACTTGGCTTTTCTATGTATCAGAAGCAGACCGGAGAGTTTGTGTACCGCGAGGGTGCCGTGATGTGTAATCTGTTTCTGGCAGATGAGATTAACAGAACAAGTCCCAAAACACAGTCGGCGCTTCTGGAGGTCATGGAGGAGGGGAATGTCACTGTGGATGGAATAAGCAGGAAGGTCCCGGAGCCGTTTATAGTGATGGCCACTCAAAATCCAAAGGGCAGCGCCGGTACACAGCTGTTGCCGGAGTCACAGCTTGACAGGTTTATGATATGTATGAGCATGGGATATCCTTCACATGATGCAGAGGTGGATATCGCAAAGGGCAAAAGTGTGAAGGCTGATGAGTATACGATAAAGCCTGTTATGAATGCACAGGGACTTGTTGAGATGCAGGGAGAGGTCGAGCAGGTGTTTATACATGACAGTATTTACTCGTACATTGTGGACTTGGTTGATGCGACAAGGACAAGTCCGTACATTGAGCTGGGAGTGAGTCCGCGAGGTACGATTGCGTGTGTTAGGATGGCAAAGGCATATGCGTATCTGAGTGGGCGAAGCTATGTCATACCATCTGATGTGGTTTCTGTATTTGCGGATGTGACAAAGCACAGAATCGTGCTAAATACCAAGGCGAGAGTATCACACGTACCAGAGCTTTCAGTGATAGATGAGATACTAAAGGCTGTTAAACAGCCGACAACTTATGTGAAAAAGGCAGGTAATCGTGATTAGTTTTTTGATAGGAATAATTACTGCGGCAATAGTTTTTTATATGTCGATGATATACGGTAATGTTGCACTGGCACTGCTTGGCTGCTTTATGTGTGTGTTTATGGTGCTGACATTTATAGCATTGCTTGTAAAGGCGCACCGGGCAGTGGCAGCTATAAACATTCCGATAGCTATCGCCACACAGGGCGAGAGTATCAGGGTGAGTCTTTCCTGCAGGCTGAAGGAGGCAGGCTTCGATGGTGTTAAATACCGTGTAACGGTGAAAAATAATTTATCCGGCGAAAAAAGTACAAAATGGCTGTCAGGAGGCAGTGATTTTTTGTACAGCGTAAACCTGTGCGGCAATTATGAATTTGAGCTTGTAAGGATAAAGCTATATGATTTTTCAAGGATTTTTTATGTCACGAAAAGAGTTAAAAAATATGCAAATGTTGAGGTGATGCCGCAGATTGATGAGATTCCTGTCAGGATAACGGACAGAGTAAGAAATTTCTTTGGGGATTCTGATATCTATGATGATTTAAGACCGGGATATGATCCGTCGGAGCTGTTTGATGTCAGAGAGTTTCAAAACGGTGACAGGTTGCAGAGTGTGCACTGGAAGCTTTCTGCAAGGACTGATGAGCTGATGGTAAAGGAGAACAGCCTGCCAAAGGCATGTGCGGTGGCCATAGTAGCAGATTTAAGGGGGATAAAGAAGGGCAGACAGGCGGATGCTTTTATGAAGCTTCTTGTCTCACTTTCCTTTTCGCTTATGGATCAAAAATGCTCTCATTATGTGGCGTGGTATGATACCGCCATAAATGATATTGTGAGAGCCAGAGTGGATGACGAGGAGGGCTTTTACATATTTTTGAACAGTTTTCTTAAAATAAAGCCGGATACAAAAAATGATGCACTTTTTTTGTATGAGGAAAAGTACCGGGCAGAAAAGCTTGTGTGTCTGCTTAGCGTGGACGGAAGACTTCAGATAAAAAGGGGAGAGGAGATAGTTGGCAGAGCGGATGAAAAAAACGAGATTGTCATTTAGGAAAAGCAGATGGCAGAGATCTGACACAAATGAGATAAAGCCTGATTATAATAATGCATTTACAGTGCTTGGTGTCCTGCTTACTGAACTTGCCAATGCAGCTGCAGCAGTACTTCTTACGGTGTGTGCAGTGTCTGTTGTGAATACGACTGTTTCACATGTGAGATGCCCATATTATGTGTATGTGTGGCTGTTTATTTTTTCGGTGATAAGCGGCTTTATAAACAGGCTTACATCGCTTGACACAAGAAAATGGGTGCGCCATGCGATAAATACGGGTCTGCTGCTTGTATTTGTGCTTGGTGTATTTATTGCAAACTGGCAGGCTGCAGAGCATATAAAAGACGGCTTTTTGTATGTAAAGGGCAGGTATCTTGAGATAATAAATGTGTACTATGGCACATCATTTGTCTGTCCAAAGGGCGATAAAGCCTTTGCGGGGGCATTTGTTGGCTTTGTATCGTTTATAGTTATGCTTTTGCTGGTGACACTGGCGGTTCAAATTAAAAGAAGACGCATGCTCACATTATTTCCAACGCTTATGCTTGCGGTACAGCTGTGCATAGGCAAAAGCCCAAGTGTCAGCGAGGTTGTTATGCTCACGCTGTGTACACTCTGGTGTCTTATCGCAGATGGCAACGCACGCACAGTGGCAGGATATGATGCAAATGGCAGTGCACAGGGCAATGAGGTTTTAAGGATAGCGGCGGCGTTTTTATACATGGCGGCGGTGTCTGTAGTACTTTTCATATGTGTATTTTCATTTAAACCTCTTGCTGATACACTTGCCGATAAAAAGCCACAGATGCTTGCCTTTCAAAAGGATTTGGAGGGCAGCGTAAAATCATTTTTCAGCGTGGGAATTGATTTACAGGATGGCACGGTTAGTAATCACTATCCAAGCTACAGTGAAAAAACAGTGATGACGGTAGAAGCAAAGGCAGGAGTGCCTTCTAATATTTATATGAGAAGCTTCTACGGTGATACCTATGAGAATGGCAGATGGATTAAAAAGTCTGATTTTTCCGGGATGGAAAAAGAGTATCATGATGCTTCAAGGATGACAGCCTGGCAGACTACAATCGGATTAGCCACGCTGCTTGATGGCTATTATGATGATGAGACCAATCCGGCCACCGAAAAGTATACAATCACGATGGAGAAGCTTTCCACCAAATACACCTATTTGCCGTACTGTATCGACCCATACAGTATAGATGCCAAGGGTGATATAGATTTTGACGAAGACTTTTTTATCACAAAGGATAAAGGGACAAAGACTATCGAGGTGTCGGCGTGTCCCGGCTTTTTCGATGGTAGTCTGGAAACGTCCAGCCTTGAGCCCGAGCAGCCTCTTGAGGTCAACAATGATTTCTATGCGGCATACAATAATTATGTAATGGAAAACTATACTGCAAAGCAGGGTGGTGACGGGATTGTTGCGGAAGATGCAAAGTGGCTTCTTAGGACAGGACAGCTCACAAGCAATATGATGTACACAGGCTATATAAGAGAAAATGATGCCAACAGGATTGCGGCAGCACAGCTGGTGCAGCAGTTTCTGACATCGAAAGCTTTTAAGTACAGCAAAAATCCTCCCTCCACAGGCGGTAAGGATGTAGTTGAAAATTTCCTCTCAAATAGCAGACAGGGCTTTTGTGTGCATTTTGCATCGGCTGGCACGATGATACTCAGACAGATGGGCGTTCCATGCCGTTATGTAAGCGGATATTGTGCAAAGGAGGACAGCTTCAAATCCGGTGAAAATGATGAGGATATATGTGAGGTGAAGGATTCGCAGTCGCATGCCTGGGTTGAAATATATCTGGATGATTTCGGATGGATTCCGGTGGAGATGACACCGGGATATTTTGAGTATGTGATAGGTGAGAATCCGTTTGACTATATTGGTGTCAACGGAAAGAAAACAAACACCGGTGCTGCTTATAATGATAGTGAGCATATGAATGATACTGCGGCAGATGAAGATAAACTGGATGAAGATGCAGCAAATGAAGATACAAAAAATACAGATGCAGAAAATGATGACACAGCAAAAGATGATACATCAAAAGCTGCAGCAAACAGTACATCAGGTGATGGCAGTGAGAAGGCTTATGGTTCACAGTCAGGTGCGGATAAACGTACAGATGCTCAGAACTCAAAAACGAGACCTCATATACCACCGGTGATTTTAAAAACCTCACTCTGTGTGATTTTTCTGACTGCACTTACAGCCATCATAGTTTATATCAAAAGGCGAAGAAATATTTTGTGGGAAGCAAGACTTGCAAAAAGGGTGAAAAAAGGCCGTTACAGCATGGCAGCAATAATGATAAACAACCGCATCTACAAAGGACTGGGACATCCTTCAAAGAACAGGACAGATGAGCTTTATCTGGCTAACCTGAAGGAAAAATACTGCGGACCGGATTATTGCGGAATCCATTGGGACGAGTACATGCGCATCATACAAAAGGCTGTGTATTCATCAGAGGGCATCACAGGGGAAGAATGCTTTATGATAGTGGAAACATGGAGGCATCTGGAGAAAAAAGACATTAGACATAATTCACAAAAAAACATGTATAAAAACAGCATGATTAACAAAAAATAAATTCGTTGGGAAAATTGTGTTGAAATGATAAAGCTTCTGTGATATAAACTTTAACAGACGTGTTACTTTTAGGGAGGCATTTGTCGTACATAACTTTTAACAGGGTTAGTGTATGATAAGTGCCTCCTTTTTGTCGCTGGAGCAAAAAAGAATGATAGGTGCAAATCGGTACATACCCTGCATTTATAGGAGGAAAAGCTCATGAAAGACAAAATTTTTGGTGTCCTGCAGAGAGTAGGACGAAGCTTCATGCTTCCAATCGCAATCCTTCCGGTAGCAGGCTTGCTTTTAGGACTAGGAAGCTCATTCACCAACACCACAACAATTGAGACCTATGGTTTACAGTGGCTGCTTGGAGATAAGACTATACTCCATGCACTTCTTGTAATCATGAATGCGGTCGGAAGTGCCATATTCGATAACCTTCCGCTCATTTTTGCGGTCGGAGTAGCAATCGGAATGGCAAAGAAGGAAAAAGAGGTGTCAGCACTTTCAGCAGTCATAGCATACTTTGTTATGAATGTATCAATCAATGCGATGCTCAAGATTTCCGGAAAAATCCTTGCAGACGGAAGCATTGCAAAGGATGTGCTTGATGGAACCATCACATCAGTATGTGGTATCCAGTCGCTGCAGATGGGCGTGTTTGGCGGAATTATCGTAGGACTTGGAGTGGCAGCACTGCACAATCGTTTCTACAAGATTGAGCTGCCGAATGCATTGTCATTTTTCGGTGGAACAAGATTTGTGCCTATCATTTCAACAGTGGCATATCTTTTTGTAGGAATCTTAATGTATTTTATCTGGCCTACTGTGCAGAACGGAATCTATGCACTCGGCGGAGTGGTGACAGGAACAGGATATTTCGGAACACTTCTCTTTGGTATTATAAAGAGAGCTCTTATTCCATTCGGACTGCACCATGTATTTTACATGCCGTTCTGGCAGACAGCAGTCGGTGGAACGATGGAGGTTGCTGGACATATGGTTGAGGGTGGACAGAACATCTTCTTCGCACAGCTTGCTGACTCTGCAAACATCGCACATTTCAGTGCCGATGCCACAAGATATTTTTCGGGAGAGTTCATTTTCATGATTTTTGGTCTTCCGGGAGCAGCACTTGCAATGTATAAATGTGCAAAGCCGGAAAAGAAAAAACAGGCAGGAAGCCTTTTACTTTCTGCAACACTTGCATGTATGTTTACAGGAATCACAGAGCCTCTTGAGTTCTCATTCCTTTTCGTAGCACCGGCTCTCTTTGCAGTACAGGTAGTGCTCGCAGGAAGCGCATACATGATAGCACATATTTTAAACATCGCTGTAGGACTTACTTTCTCAGGAGGATTACTTGATTTCTTCCTGTTTGGTATATTGCAGGGAAATGAAAAGACAAGCTGGCTGCTCGTGATTCCGGTGGGAATAGTATATTTCTTACTGTATTACTTTATTTTCAGCTTCCTTATAAAGAAGTTTGATTTCAAGACTCCGGGCCGTGAGGATGACGATACAGAGACAAAGCTCTACACCAAGGCAGATGTAAATGCAAGAAAAGCTGCCAAGGATACAAAAGCTTCTGACGACAAAGCGGCTGTAGACGAGCTCTCGCAGACTATATCACGAGGTCTCGGCGGCAAAGCCAATATCTTAGATGTGGACTGCTGTGCAACAAGGCTTCGTATCACAGTAATTGACCCTGAAAAGGTAAACGATGTGCTTCTTAAATCAACAGGAGCATCAGGAGTCGTGCACAAGGGACAGGGCGTACAGATTATCTATGGACCAAGAGTAACAGTGATAAAATCAGATCTGGAGGATTATCTTGCGAGTGTGACAGAGGAACACTTTGAGGATGATGCAGCAGAAAATAATACAGCAGGCGCATCAAAGACAAAAGATTCAAACACCTCTTCTGATAAAGCACAGGATTCGGATGTTGAATCAGAGCCGACAAGCACAGTCATCATCTCAAGTCCTATGACAGGAATTGCAGCAGACCTTTCAACAGCGCCGGACGAGGCCTTCGCCGGCAAAATGATGGGTGACGGAGCAGTAGTCACACCTGAGGAGGGGGTAGTTGTAGCACCTGAGGATGGAACTGTTTTATTCGTTTTTGATACAAAGCATGCTTTGGGATTTACAACCGACTCAGGAATTGGTATGATAATCCATGTAGGAATTGATACAGTAAAGCTCGAGGGTAAAGGCTTTGACGTACAGGTTGAGGCAGGATGCCATGTTAATAAGGGCGATGTGCTCATGAAGCTTGACCTTGACTACTTAAAGGCGAACGCACCATCAGTTACCACTCCTGTCATCTGCACAGAGCTAAAAGATAATCAGAAAATCCGCCTCATCACAGACGGACCGATTAAGGCAGGAGAGCCTCTCTACGCAGTTGACACCTACGAGAAGTAATTCATACTTCATGATAATTGAATTGTCCGGTTATGTTAATAATAAATAGTTCGTATAAATTATCAGGAGTACATTAATAAATGTCAGGGGAATGATATGTACAGAATCACAAAGGTCTTAAATCACAATACAGTGCTTGCGGTAAAGGACAAGAGCGCAAGAGAATATCTTATAGTCGGAAAGGGTGTGGGTTTTGGAAAGAAAATTACACAGTCTGTCGAGCCAACGGAAGAGGATTCACTGTATGAGCTGACCCAGACAAGGGACAGAGGTCCGGCAAAGGATATAGTAAAATCCATCGAGCCGGAGTATCTGGAGATTGCAAACACACTGCTCGATAATGCAGAGCATGAGTTTGGTCATATAGACAGAAGCATATTGTTTCCTATGGCAGATCATATAGCATTTGCTGTAAAGCGTATGGAAAACAAAGAACAGATCAGCAATCCTTTAAACGATGACATCCGTGTGATGTTTTATAGGGAGTATAAGATAGCTGAGAATATACGCCATATACTAAAGGATAAAAAACAAATTGATATAATTGATGATGAGATCGGCTACATTACTCTTCATATTCAAGATCGGAAGAGCACACGTCTGAACTCCAGTCACCCGTCCCGATCTCG
>OMGI01001566.1_pt1 | contig 13113 bp, 10 predicted proteins | sample 1645801 | NCBI WGS metagenome assembly OMGI01 (sample SAMN05578584, study PRJEB25193) | human gut metagenome | biome: Human Microbiome; feature: human-associated habitat; material: feces | host: Homo sapiens | place: USA:Birmingham
ACGAGATCGGGACGGGTGACTGGAGTTCAGACGTGTGCTCTTCCGATCTATGAACCAGGGTGCCGTACAGATCGCAACACAGTATGGACTGAATGAGAATGCTTCCAATGTTCTTCTGGGAATCATTCTGTTTTTCCTGATCGGTGCAGAATTCTTTATCAACTACAGAGTAAAGCGTGCAAAGAAATAGGAGGTAGCGGCAATGAGTGTACTGATAGTTTTTATTCAAAAAGCAATTGTCCAGGGCATCTGTATTCTGTATGGGGCGCTTGGTGAGATTATGACAGAGAAATCCGGTAATCTGAATCTTGGTATTCCGGGAATTATGTATATGGGCGGCATTTCAGGTCTTATGGGAGCTTTCCTCTATGAGAAGGATAATCCTGATCCCAATGCACTTGTGGGTGTACTGATATCGTTTTTGTGTGCGTTTGCATGTGCTGCAATCGGTGGTCTGATCTACAGTATCCTGACTATCACACTTCGTGTAAATCAGAATGTAACAGGTCTTGCACTTACCATTTTTGGTACAGGTTTTGGTAACTTCTTTGGCGGTTCTATTTCCAAGCTTGCAGGCGGTGTAGGACAGATTTCCGTAAAAGTAACAGGAAGTGCCTATACGGCAAAAATCCCGGGATTGTCTAAGATTCCGGTTATCGGAGGTATTTTATTTAATTATGGTTTCCTTACATATCTCTGTATTATTATAGCAGTCCTGTTATCGTTTTTTCTGTTCAAGACAAGAGCGGGATTGAATCTCAGGGCAATCGGTGAAAATCCGGGAACTGCAGATGCAGCAGGTATCAATGTTATCAAATATAAATATCTGTCAACCTGTATCGGTGCAGGTCTGGCAGGTCTGGGCGGACTCTATTTCGTAATGGAATATTCAGGAGGAACCTGGACAGACAATGGTTTTGGAGATCGTGGCTGGCTTGCTGTTGCACTGGTAATCTTTGCATTATGGAAACCACTGAATGCAATCTGGGGAGCATTCCTGTTCGGAGCTCTTTATATTCTGTATCTTTATATCCCGGGACTTGGACGAAGCATGCAGGAAGTATTTAAAGCACTGCCTTATGTGGTAACGATTATCGTACTGGTATTCACAAGCTTCCGAAAGAAAAAGGAACACCAGCCGCCTGCTGCGCTGGGACTTCCGTATTTTAGGGAGGAACGATAAAATTAAAAGTTTGCAGTTGATTCCAGAGTAAAATAGTATTATAATATCAGAAGCTATAAAAGCTGAGTAGTATGAAGAAAAATTAAGGAGGAAATATACAATGGCTAAAGTATCAAAAGACATGCTGATCGGTCAGCTTCTTCAGATTGATGCAAATATCGCACCGATTCTTATGAGAGCAGGAATGCATTGCCTTGGATGCCCATCTTCCCAGATGGAATCTCTCGAAGAAGCAGCTATGGTTCATGGACTGGATGTTGATGTACTGGTTAACCAGATCAATGATTTTCTTGGAGAATAATCTTTCTGAAAGGTAATCATATGACGGACTATGACAATTGTTGAATTGTCATAGTCTGACATGTAAAAAGGATGTTCTGAATAAGTTCAGGACATCCTTTTTTGAGAAATCTGTAATTTACTATGGTATAAGAAAAGAGCTTTCAGATGAAAACTGAATGCTCTTTTAATTATGAAAATTATTACAGTTGAATCAGCTGCTGAAGGGCAGAATCGGAAATCAGTTCTCCATGTTCTGTCAGATAAGCTTCTCCTGAAAGAGAGAAAGCCTTTCCCTGTCCATATTCCGTAAGAATATTACATACCCTGTTAAAATCCTCCGGAGAAAGTGATGACTGGTGAAGTACCAGTTTGTAAAGCTCATCGGCCGGATCTTTGTACAGGGTGTTTGTACCGGTAAAATAGCCGTTCAGTCCATGGGCGGCCGCAATCACATCGTCCAGTGTGTCGAACTCATAGAGACGGATAAGATTTACATCAGGAACCTGAGTATCGTCATTTTCCTTTGCTCCGGTATTCTGAGCAGATTTGCCATCTTTTGTCTGAGTACTCTTCATCTTTGCTTCGTAAAGCTTCTGGAAGATATCAATAATATTGTCTGCACCGTCAAGCTGAAGAGTATCTGTCTTATCATTCCCTCTGAATGGAGCAAATTTGGAGAAACGGGTATCCAGTTCTTCAGGATCCTCTACTTTGGTAATGATCAGGATGATGCTCTCGGTACTCACCGGGATGGCCTCGATCATTAATGGAATATTATCTGCCTCAAAACCAAACTGTATCTGTGCCTGCTGCATCATATCGCGGAAAAGTTTCTTGGCTTTCTCAGTGCCGTAAGCCAGTTCACTGATACGGATCTGATGGTTCTCCAGGTCTTCTCTTGTCAGTGTGCAGCGTATCTGGTTGTCGTTGATCTTTTCTATCTTCATGTTGTCACATCCTATTCTGAATAACATTGAATTATCTGGCAGCTTCATAATTGCCTGTGAAAATCCATTAAAAGTGTTTCTGATAATGAAAATTTAACTTTTGAAAGCTGCGGACAATTACGGATAAATTAAAAGTTACTATTGTTTTTTTGAACAGCAATTTTAAAGGATTGCCATAGATGCGCTGTCTTTGGAAAATTGCTGTAAGTAACTTCAAAAATTCTATTGTCTGACTGTGAATTTATAAAATTTTATACACTATATTATATAACACAGAACTGCAAAATGTAAAGATAAGTAATCAACCAAAATATTAAATTTTTAGAAACAAAACAGAAAAAAATACATAAATGAAGAAAAACACTTGCATCTATTTACCAGATGGATATAATGAAAACAGAAGAAGCAGTAAACCTGCGGTTCACATAAGCGAAGATCTGAAACATTAACCAAAGTGATCTTTTATTTCTAAACTTCATTGCCGTTTTTCATGCAGCGTTCCTGCTGTGGCAATGTACAGGTAAAATTTCCATGATGATAAGAAGATGATAAGAAGTTGAAACGTTACTGTTCACTCCGTTCACAGTAACGATAAAACAGGTGCAGGGATATTGTTTTTTCAACAGCCGATAAGGTGCTTTCTAAAAAATCTTATGAAAGAAGGGAGGTAAGCTTACGGAAAATATATCACGGGCAACCAAAAAGAGCATGCGTAAACCACTGGAAAAAGAATTGAAGAGTTATCGTGAACAGGGAATTTCTCTGTATCTGAATGGTATACTCAGTAATCCGAAAACAATTGCAAAAGCCTGTCAGATTGCAGAAGGTGGTGGATACATGCGTGATTACGTTGAAGATGAAAAAGGACGGATCGCTCGTGTGGATTTTGATTTCGTCAAAGAAAAATAACAAAAGAGAAAGCTGCCCGAACAGATTCTGAATCAGTCCCCCCCGATGTTCATAATGCCTTCGGGCAGCATAAGAATATAATTACGCATATCTTAAAAATTTGTGAAAAATACGATTTTGCAATACAATTGTAATATTTTATGGTATACTTAAGCCAGTATCATCAAGTTACCGATACAGTTGATAATACTGGTACATCATACTCAAAATAACTATATGAAATACCTTTCTGTGAGCTGATGTATCAATAGCGATCGTGTTACTGTCTGCTTTGTTTCCGGTAACACAATATTTACTGAAAGGAAAAATACTATGAATAAAAAGTATAAACCAGTTATCGCAGTTGCCGTTTTGGTCATTCTTGTTGCGATTCTTGGAATTGTCACTCATGTAGTAATGAAGTACATACCATCTTCTGAGAAAATGGATCTGAATGAATATTATGGAGAAATGGCAGATGGGGAGATTGCTCTGGTCATTGGAACTGAGAAACTGGAAGAACGTGGTCTGGTGGACGGAGACAGAGTCTATTTACCACTGGATGTGGTGAATACTTATCTGAACCAGAGATATTACTGGGATTCTGCCAATCAGCAGATACTTTATGCAACACCTTCGGAGCTGACTTCTGCGAGTGCATCATCTGAGGCAGGAGATAAGGTATGGGTGAAAGATGACAAAGTGTATCTGAATCTTACTTATGTGCAGGAATTTACAGATCTTGATGCATACATCACAAAAGATCCATACAGGATTGCCATACAGTATAAATTCAAAAATGTAAAAACAGTCACAGTTAAGAAGAATACAAGCATACGTTACCGCGGTGGAATCAAATCGGCTATTCTTACTTCTGTAAAGAAAGGCACAAAGCTTCGTCTTATCGAAGAATTGGAGGACTGGGATCAGGTAGCTACGGATGATGGATATATTGGTTATATAGATAAGAAGAAAGTGGGAGAAGCAGAGAAGACAAAATTTGAACGAAGCTTTAAGAAAGAAGAGTACTCCTATCTTACTATGGACAGCAAGGTCAATATGGTATGGCATCAGGTGACTTCCACAGATGCCAATGCTTATTTTGCGGATGCGACAGCAAATATGACAGGTGTGAATGTGATCTCGCCTACCTGGTTCTATCTGACAGATACTTCAGGAAACATTGCAAGCATCGCAAGTGCAGATTATGTATCACAGGCTCATGAAAAGGGGCTTCAGGTATGGGGTCTGATCGATAACTTTACACAGGAAGTAAGTACAACTGAAACACTTTCCAGCACTGCGGCGAGACAGAATATTATCAGTCAGCTGATCCAGGCAGCCAAAGATGTGGGAATGGATGGCATTAATGTGGATTTTGAATCTCTCAGCGAGGATGTGGGAATCCATTTTCTGGAATTTCTGAGAGAACTTTCCATAGAGTGCCATAAGAATAATCTGGTTCTTTCAGTGGATAACCCGGTTCCTGAGGATTTTACAAGCCATTATGACCGGGCTGAGCAGGGAAGGGTTGTAGATTATGTGATTATCATGGGATATGACGAGCATTATGTAGGATCTGAAGCCGGTTCTGTGGCATCTCTTCCATGGGTGGAACAGGGAATCCAGGATACACTGGATGAGGTTCCGGCTGAACGTGTGATCAATGCCATTCCGTTTTATACCAGACTGTGGAAGACCACAGGGGGAAATGTAACCAGTGAAGCAATCGGTATGGATCAGGCGCAGCAGACAATTGCAGATAATAATGTGGAAACCTACTGGGATAAGACCACTTCCCAGAATTATGGAAAATATGATATAGATAATTCTACCTATCAGATCTGGCTTGAGGATGCTCAGTCAGTTGCAGAGAAAGTGAAGCTGGTATCCAAATATGACCTTGCAGGAGTTTCTGCATGGAAGCTTGGATTTGAAAACAACGGAATCTGGCAGGTAATCTCGGACAATCTGAATAATTAAAAGTTCTGCATCAGCAGGCTATAAAAACATCTTCTGAAACATATATTAATATAGAATTTTATGAAATACTGATTGCATTATTTTATGGAATTGCTATAGCCAGTCTACAGGAACAGTGAATTTTCCCGTAGACTGTAAAAGATGTCTCAGGAGGTGTTTTTAGTTTGAAAAAATATGGACTGGAATTAATGTTAGGGTGTCTGCTTCTTGTCAGTTTTCTCATTCTGTCAAAACAGGCAGCTGAAGTTTCAGAGACTATGAGTTCAACAGAAAATTCAAAAACCATTCTGGTAGATGCAGGACATGGTGGAGCGGATCCGGGAATGATCGGAGTGAACGGACTGGAAGAAAAGGGGATAAATCTTCAGATTGCCGTAAAATTAAAGGATTCTCTGGAAAAACAAGGATTTTCTGTAATCATGACAAGGGAAGAAGATAAGGGCCTTTATGAGGAGGACAGCAGAAATCAGAAAGCACAGGATATGCAGTGCAGGATTGCTATGATAAAGAAATACAGACCTGTGCTGTGCATAAGTGTTCATCAGAACAGCTATCAGGATTCGTCTGTATGCGGTCCCCAGGTGTTTTATTATGAAGATTCTGTCCGGGGAAAGAATCTGGCAGAGTTTATCCAGGAAGAACTGAATCTGGGACTGAAAGTAAAACGCCCTCGTGTGGCAAAAGGTAATAAAACCTATTATCTGTTAAAAAGAAGTGAAAGTGTTTTGAATATTGTAGAGTGTGGTTTTCTTACAAATCCGGAAGAGGCCGGACTTCTCTGCAAAGAAGAATATCAGAATAAAATAGTGGAAGCTATAGTGAAAGGGATTGAACAATATCTGAAGCAACAAAAAATTTAAAATGTTTAATTTATGTGAACTTGCTTTTAATAAGTAGGGATTTTTGCTATACTGATACTTGTTTGATAAAATCCCCCGGGAGGATAGAAGTATCTGCATGGCGGGGAAATGTACAGGGAGAAATTATGCTTGGAATTATTTATCTGCTTCTGGCAGGAATGCTGGGCTGTGAAGCATCGAAAATGCTGACAGGAGAGGGAAGGAGTGTGTCAGGTATTAATCGTATCTGGCTCATGCTTCCGGCTTCTTTTGGAGTCGGAACACTTTTACTGACCTGGATGGTATATATTATTTCCTGGTTTTTCAGTGTTGTGGGAAAAGCTGAAAATCCACTTTTGTATGGAAATATTATCGGGATGACAGGTGCAGCAGTTATTATGATACTGCTCAGCGTACAGAAATACAGAAAACAGGGAAGTTACAGGATATGGAATATTGATAAAACACAGGATAAGCGCAGATTAAAAAAGGAAATATTACTCTTTGGTCTGCTGACTGTATTTATTACATATATGATGTTTTATGTATTCTATATAAAAGACGGAATCCTGTATTCCGGCCTGACTGTGTATGGAGACTATGCACCACATACGGCGATGATGCGTTCTTTTTCTGCAGGAAATAATTTTCCCACACAGTATCCTCATTATGGAGGTGCAGATGTAAAGTATCATTTTATGTTTCAGTTTCTCACAGGAAATCTGGAATATCTTGGAATGCGTATAGACTTTGCCTATAATATCGTAAGTACCTTGTCGCTTGTGGGATTTCTTATGCTGTTATATCAGCTTGCACTTAGGATCACAGGCAAAATGTGCTGCGGTGTACTGGCATTGTTTCTGTTCTTTTTTAGAAGCGGAATGGCTTTTTTCAGATTTGTATGGGAGCATATCCAGGCAGGGAATCTTGTGGAAACCCTGGAAGAAAATACTTCCTTTATCGGATATACTGTCAATGAGAACTGGGGATTGTGGAACTTTAATGTTTATCTTAATCAGAGGCATCTGGCATTTGGACTTCTGATGGTGACTTTGGCACTATATCTGTTTATGGACTGGCTGGAAGCCGGGACGGCACATGAAGAGAAGGGAATACTCTGGATAAAAAACAGAATCTTTTCGAAGGAAGGATGGAAAAGCAGAAATCTGGATCAGGCACTGCTTATGGGAATGTTTCTGGGTCTGTGTGCGTTCTGGAATGGGGCAGCAGTGATCGGTGGTCTGCTGATTTTGTGCGGCTTTGCTATTTTCTCGGATGGAAAAGTGGATTACGCTGTCATGGCGGGGGTATCCATCTTCTTTTCCTGTCTTCAGTCAAAGATTTTTATTGTTGGAAGTGCTATGAGCCCTCAGATTTATCTGGGATTTCTGGCAGAGGATAAGACTGTCCCGGGAGTTGTGAAATATCTGTTCTGGATGAGCGGAGTTTTTTTTCTTGGGCTGGTACTAATGGTATGGTTTATGAGAAGACGGGAGAGAGCAATCCTTGTGAGTTTCCTGTTTCCGGTGATTTTTGCTTTTGTGCTTCTGATGACACCGGATATTAATGTAAACCATAAATATATCATGATATCATATGCGTTTCTGACGATTTTCTGGGCATGGGCAGTATGCAGTCTTTGGAATGGGAGAAATGGGCACTCCGGGATACAGAAAATTATGGGAAAGATACTGGCAATAGTATTGGTGATATCTCTGAGTGTGACCGGGATTTATGACTTTGTGGTGATCATAAAGGGAAATGGTCCGGGCAGACGTGTGACTGTAAATATGAACAGCGAGCTGACCCAATGGCTGGAGGAGAATCTGGAGAAAAACGATCTTTTACTTACTCCTGAGTACAGCATGAATGAAGTGACGATGTCCGGAGCTATGCTTTACTGTGGATGGCCATATTACGCATGGTCTGCAGGCTATGATACGAATTACAGGGCTGCACAGGCTGTGACGATATACACCACATCTGACAGTGAAACACTGAAAAAAACAGTACAACAGGAAAAAATAACATATATCCTGTTTGAGGAAGGTTCGGAATTTGAACAGCAGGAATGTCGTGAGGAGACAATTGCTGCAGCATATGAAAAGGTTTATGAGACTCAGGATGGGCGGATACGGATCTATAAAACAACAGAATAATCCTCAAATGTATTATTACGGGGATTACTCCGGATTTATGATTATGAGCCGGGTGATCACAGATTTACAGAGATAAGAGAGAATGTGTAAGATTATAGTAACCACAATAATTTTATAAATGATTAAGGAGGACGTACGGATGAAGAAATGGGCACCGAGAGTGCTTCTTGCAGCAGCTCTTGCAGGGCTGTCTGCATTTCTGTTAAAGGGAGATGTATGGACATTCTGGACTTGGTGGCTGTTGGCATTTCTGATGGGAATGGTTGCCATGCCTGTGACAGGGAGACTGTTTGCCGGATTTGAGGACAAAGGCTGGATGTTTTCAAAAGTGCTGGCGATTACTGTGACAGGTTTTCTTACGTGGTTTCTGGTAACTGCGAAGATACTGCCATTTACTGCAGCGACATGTATCGGTGTGTCTGTTGTATGTGCTGTTGGCTGTGGGGTTTTATATCATTTTCAGGGAAAAAATGGAATTGACTGCTTTCCGTCCGGAAAGGTAAATCTGATTTACGGAGAGGAAATTCTGTTCTTTATATTTTTCCTGATGTGGACTTATTTTGCAGGATTCCGTCCGCAGGCATACGGAACTGAGAAATTTATGGATTATGGTTTCATGGAAGCAATGATGAGAAGTACGACACTTCCTGCAAGAGATCTGTGGTATTCAGAAGGTACGATCAACTATTATTATGGCGGACAGTATTTTGCAGTATTTCTGACGAAGCTGACTGGCAGTAAAGTAGAACTCACTTACAATCTGATGCGTACTTTTGTGGCTGCATTTGCGTTTGTGCTTCCGTTTTCACTGGTTCGTCAGATGTCTGTGGACAGGCTTAAAGGAAGCCTGACAGGAAAGAAACGTTGTGTGCCGGCAGTGGCCGGGATCATAGCAGGACTTTCTGTATCAATTGCGGGAAATATGCATTATGTGGTTTACAGTAAGATCATTCCATGGCTCCAGAAGCTGCAGGGAAAAGAAGCGGACAGCTACTGGTTCCCGGATGCGACCCGTTATATTGGATACAATCCGGATGTGCCGGACAAGACAATCCATGAATTTCCATGTTATTCCTTTGTGCTGGGAGATCTCCATGCCCATGTGGTAAATGTAATGTTTGTGCTGTTTCTGGTGGGACTTCTTTATGCGTGGATGCGAAGTGTGCGGATGAGAGAAGCAGTGATCATGAAGCCGGGCCGGAAACAGTTCTGGAAAAAACAGCTGTTGATTCCGCATATCCTGCTGGCTGCAGTGATGATCGGTATGTTCCGGTTTACGAATTTCTGGGATTTTATTATTTATTTCGTGGTGACCGGTGGAGTGGTGCTGTTTACCAATATCGTTCAGTTTGATGGTAAAGTGAAGAGGGTTCTGGCAGTGACTGCGGTTCAGGCAGTGGAGATCATTGTGATCTCATACGTTGTTTCTCTGCCGTTTACTTTGCAGTTTGACAGTATGTTTAAAGGTGTGGGAATTGCGCAGAATCATTCTATGATCCATCAGCTGCTGATTTTGTGGGGACTGCCTGTGATTCTGACAGTTCTGCTGATCATCTGTATCATCTGGGAGAAGCTTCGTGGTGGTGCGAACAGAAGTCTGTATAAACTGATGAAAGCAATCTCTGTGCCGGATCTGTTTGCGATTGTCATGGGACTCTGTGCAATCGGGCTGATCGTGATTCCGGAGTTGGTTTATGTAAGAGATATTTACGAAAATGGAAACGCCAGGGCGAATACTATGTTTAAGCTGACTTATCAGGCGTATATGCTGTTTGGGATGACCATGGGATATGGTATTTTCCGTATGCTGGTGGCTGCACGTAAGAAAGTGTTTAAGGTTGTGTCAGTGATCGGCCTGGTATTGCTTTGCTGGACCTTTGGTTATTTTGGAAACAGTGTGTATGCGTGGTTTGGAAAGGTATGGGAGCCTTCTGAATATAAAGGATTGAATGCGACATCTTTCCTGTCAAATGATTTCACAGAGGATGTGGCTGGTATTAAATGGCTGAAGAAGAATGTGAAAGGGTCACCGGTTGTGCTTGAGGCGAACGGGGACAGCTATAGTGGTTATGAGCGTGTTTCTGCTATGACAGGGCTTCCGACTGTGCTGGGATGGTATGTGCATGAGTGGCTGTGGAGAGATGATACTGCGGACTTGAATGAGAAGAGCGCGGATATTGAGAGTATTTATACTTCTTCGGATGAGGAGTATGTGAAGGAGCTGCTGGAAGAGTATGATGTTTCTTATATTTTTGTCGGATCGAAAGAACGGGAGAAATATGGGGATGCACTGAATGAAGAGGTGCTGAATTCGCTTGGAGAAGTTGTGTTCCAGGATGAGGAGTATAGTACGTATATTCTTAAAGTTAATAAGTAAGAGGGCGAAAAATGGCGGCAGTTTGTGTCGCCATTTTTTGTTTGGGTCAAAAAGGGACGCGTAAAAAAATATTTCATTTCCTGTGCGGTTTCGGGCACTAAGATATTCTAAGCCGCTAAAAATCTGCTAAAAGCATGAGAAATCAGAGCCAAACTCGCCTGCGGCTCAGACAGTGTCTCTGATTTCTCATAACGCAGATTTTTGCCGGCTAAGAATATCTAAGTACCCTGCAAATGCACAGGAAATGAAATATTTTTTTACGCTGGTTATTGGCTGGAATGGTTTTGGGGAAATAATTATCAGGTGGAAAAGAGGGAAAAAGTAAAATTTACAGATATGGATTACGATTGTATTATGATAATGTATGTGCAATATATATAAGAAAAATATGTTGCTACAGTGGAAAAATGAAAAGATGACACTGTATAAGTAGTAGGAGAAAATGAGGATTGTGAATATTTACATGACAGGAAAGGAGTTTTAAAATGAGGAATCGAATAATTCAGGTTAGACATTATAGCAGGAAAATGATGATTATGATGTTGACAGGAGCAATTTGCTGTAGTTCATGTTTTTGTGAAACAGCTTTTGCGAAAACCAGCAAAGTAAGGGTTTACGATGTGGAAAAAGGAACCACAGGTTTCACATCTTTTACATATTCGGATAATAAAAAGGATGAATCACTGGCACCGTCGGAGGGAACAGGAGCGATTTCATCTGCTTCTCAGAAGGTGGTTATTTTCCATCAGGCAGATGGGTCTACGATAATAAGAAAAGCAGACAGTAATGGAAAAGTGACACTTCCAGCAATAAGAAATCAGACAGGATATACTTTTCTTGGATGGAGCACGAAGCCGGATCAGACTCAGAATCCGCAGTATCAGGCGGGACAGGTGATACAGGTAAGGAAGAAAACCCATTTATATGCAGTTATGTATAACTGGCAACAGGAGCCGGATATTCAGGTCAATAATCTGGCAGCTCAGCTGTCGGAGTATTCCGGAATTATTTTTGTGGGAGATTCCAGAACGTATTTTATGCAGAAAACTCTTCTTCGGGAATATGGAAAGGATGCAGTTGCAAAAGTATCATTTGTGTGTAAGACAGGGGAGGGACTGAGCTGGTTTGAAACAGCAGGAGAGAGAGTAATGAGAAGTGAAATTGCCCGTCTGCAGTCAGATTCAGATAAGCCCGTAGCAGTTATTTTTAATCTTGGTGTGAATGATCTTTCGAGTCATAATTCCGGGAATGGGGTTGATTATAAAGGCGAGGCAAATGCATATCTTGCGCGTATGAACACTCTTGCAGAGGAACTTGAAAGTGACTGCAGATTGTTTTATATGTCTGTGAATCCGGTAAATACAGCAATGAAACCAACTCGAAAAGAAGCGCAGTTACGTTACTTTAATGACAGGTTACAGAGCGGGTTAAATAAGAGATTTCAATGGATAGATACCTATAAATATCTGATGAAAAACGGTTACAGTACATACAATGAGTTTAAGGGAAATATAGATGACGGCGTTCACTATTCTACATGTACCTATAAAAGAATTTATAAATATTGTATGAAGGCGATCAGATAATGTTTTTTGATTTATATACAATCGTAGATGACACAAGAGTATTATAGCAATCCTCTAAATAATGTATCTTAATCCAGCCCATCAGAGTGTGAAATCCTGCTGAACTGTCTTAAATGCATTATTTACGAGGATTGCTATAGTAATGTCAAATGGGGAACGAGACAGATATTACATATGTGAGGATTATACGATTGCAAATGAATGATTATTTCCTCTCTGCAGATATTGTCGGAATTATGATATAAGTATTAAGGAAGAAAAAGAAATTTTTTATCATTGAATACTTCTGGGATTACTTTGATGTAAACCGGGATGGCTGATACAATCCAATATAGAATCAGGTGATGGATCAGATCAGAAAACGTCTTCATAATGAAGGCAGGGATGAGATTCTGGTATATGGAATCGCTTTTTGTAATAAAGAATGTAAAGTGATTTTCGAAAGGCTGTAATAAATTTATAGTTTTTACAACATGTATTCTGAATTTGCAGCTAAGAAAAGAGAGTATTACCCAATCATTATAATATGAGATGATTGGGTAATACTCTCTTTTTGTGTGTCTGGCTATTTTTATTTTGTTTTCAGACATTCAATCATACGGTTTATAATTTGTTCAGATTCTTCTGAGGTATAATATACATCGGGATCAATATTTGTAAAAAAGTTCTGAAAAATCTGCAATAGGAAAGGATCTGTAATTGAACAACACATATGTTTTCCTGAATTTGTCTGGTAAGTGAGGGAACAGGTATTTCCGCAGATGCACATACGAAGATTTTCTGACAGGTGATTCAGAGGCTTTTTTAAGATTCTATAGACTCCATCGTGGCAACATTGAGCTATTTCATGAAGGATACGAATTCGCTGT
>OMGI01001578.1_pt1 | contig 13014 bp, 9 predicted proteins | sample 1645801 | NCBI WGS metagenome assembly OMGI01 (sample SAMN05578584, study PRJEB25193) | human gut metagenome | biome: Human Microbiome; feature: human-associated habitat; material: feces | host: Homo sapiens | place: USA:Birmingham
GAGATCGGGACGGGTGACTGGAGTTCAGACGTGTGCTCTTCCGATCTAAACAAAAGGAACCTGTTCAACACAGATTGAGCTTGACCTCGATGGAGATGTAGTACATAACGTAAAGTTTACAGGAGGCTGTAACGGAAATCTTAAGGCTATCCCAAAGCTCGTTGAAGGACTCACAGTTGCCCAGGTGGAAGAAAAAATCGGTGGAATTAAATGTGGATTTAAGAATACATCCTGTGGCGACCAGCTCGCAAAAGCATGCCGCGAAGCATATGAAGCCCAGAAGAATAACTAAAAAATAGGCAACTCCAAAAAGCTCTCCCTTGTGGAGAGCTTTTTGAATTGAACATAATTCTGCCATGCTTCGCGCACAACAAAGTGGATCCGGGAAGTACACAGTGTGTTCAGAATAAAAAATATGAACTGCCACGGCGTTCCATAAACTCAAATAGCATGAAGCACTATCACTAAAACACAGCCTGTCCGGGCAAAAAGCCGTGGTTGACTTCATATTTTTTATGAGGAATATACTGTGTGCTCCCCCGGACCTCACAGCCTCCCACGCGCGAAGCCCCCCCATTAAAGCTCGACACTCCCGCAAATTTTTTTATAAAATGTTTACAAAACATTCATCCCTTTAGGTTGTGCAATCATCCTCAAAGTGTTACAATAACACTATTGTGAGCCTGTACAAGGGCAATTTGAAGTTATAGGAGAAAAATATGAGCGCATTTTCAAAAATCTTTGGTTCTCACAGCGAGAGAGAGCTTAAGAGAATTTACCCGATTGCTGACAAGGTTGAGTCATATAAGGAAGCAATGGGAAAGCTTTCCGATGAAGAATTAAAGGATAAGACAAGGGAGTTTAAAAAGCGTCTGGAGGACGGAGAAACACTTGATGATATTCTTCCGGAGGCATTTGCTACAGTAAGAGAGGCTGCTAAGCGTGTGCTTGGCATGGAACATTATAGAGTACAGATAATCGGTGGTATTATTTTACATCAGGGACGTATTGCAGAGATGCGTACCGGTGAAGGTAAGACACTTGTTTCTACACTTCCTGCATACCTTAATGCACTTGAGGGCAAGGGAGTGTGCATTGTCACAGTCAATGATTACCTTGCAAAGCGTGATGCTGAGTGGATGGGACAGGTTCATGAGTTCTTAGGTCTTAAGGTCGGCGTGGTGCTTGGCGGCATGGATAATGACGAGCGTAGGGAGGCTTACGGCTGCGATATTACATATATCACAAACAATGAGCTTGGATTCGATTACCTGCGTGACAACATGGTTATTTACAAGGAACAGCTTGTTCAGAGAGGCCTCCACTATGCTATCATTGATGAGGTCGATTCAGTGCTTATCGATGAGGCACGTACACCTCTTATCATTTCAGGACAGAGTGGCAAGTCGACAAGACTTTACGAGGCATGCGATATCCTGGCTACACAGATGAAGCGTGGTGAGGATGTTCCTGAGTATTCAAAGATGGATGCCATCATGGGCATTGTCCAGGACGAGACCGGTGATTTCATCGTAAATGAGAAGGACAAGGTCGTAAACCTTACACAGGATGGTGTGAAAAAGGTAGAACAGTTCTTCCATATCGAGAACCTTGCAGATCCGGAGAATCTTGAAATCCAGCACAATATCATACTTGCGCTGCGTGCGCACAACCTCATGTTCAAAGATCAGGACTATGTGGTAAAGGATGATGAGGTACTTATTGTAGATGAGTTTACCGGACGTATCATGCCTGGACGTCGTTATTCGGACGGACTGCATCAGGCCATCGAGGCAAAGGAGCATGTAAAGGTTAAGAGAGAGAGCAAGACCCTTGCCACAATCACATTCCAGAACTTCTTCAATAAGTTTGACAAGAAGGCCGGTATGACAGGTACAGCTCTCACAGAGGAAAAAGAGTTCCGTGATATCTACGGCATGGATGTTGTCGAGATACCTACAAATAAGCCGGTAGCACGTATTGATTTGCAGGATGCTGTATACGCTACCAAAAAGGAAAAGTTCAAGGCAGTTGTGGATGCGGTTAAAGAGGCACATGAAAAGGGACAGCCTGTTCTTGTAGGTACAATCACCATCGAGACATCAGAGCTTTTGAGCGGCATGCTCAAGAGAGAGGGAATCCCTCACACAGTATTAAATGCCAAGTTCCATGAGAAAGAGGCAGAGATTGTTGCACTTGCAGGACAGCACGGTGCAGTTACAATAGCAACCAACATGGCAGGCCGTGGTACCGATATCAAGCTTGACGATGAGGCAAAGGCTGCCGGAGGTCTTAAGATTATCGGTACAGAACGCCATGAGTCAAGACGTATAGACAATCAGCTCCGTGGACGTGCAGGACGTCAGGGAGATCCGGGTGAGTCACAGTTCTTCATCTCACTCGAGGATGACCTCATGAGACTTTTCGGTTCAGAGCGTCTGATGGGCGTTTTCAATGCTCTCGGAGTACCGGAGGGCGAGCAGATTCAGCATAAGATGCTCACATCTGCTATCGAGAAGGCTCAGGAGAAAATCGAGGCCAACAACTTTGGTATTCGTAAAAATCTTCTCGAGTATGACCAAGTGGACAATGACCAGAGAGAGATTATCTACAGCGAGCGTATGAAGGTGCTTAACGGTGACAACATGCGTGATGCTATCCTTAAGATGGTTCAGGAGCAGGTTGAGAAGTCTGTCGACAGATGTATTTCCGAGGAAATTGACAGAGCTGACTGGGATCTTGTAGAGCTCAACGAGCTTGTGCTTCCGGTCATTCCGCTTGATCCGATTACAAAAGAGGATATTGAGTCAATCAAGAATGCAAAGCAGCTTAAGCAGTACTTAAAGGAAAAGGCTGTTATGCTTTATGAGCAGAAGGAGACAGAATTCCCTGAGCCTGAGCAGTTCAGAGAGATTGAGCGTGTCGTACTTCTTCGTGTAATCGACAGAAAGTGGATGGATCACATCGATGATATGGCACAGCTTCGTCAGGGAATCGGCTTACAGGCTTATGGACAGAAAGATCCAATCGTAGAGTACAAGATGGCAGGCTTTGATATGTTTGACGACATGATTTCAGCTATCCAGGAGGATACTGTCAGACTGCTGTATCATGTACAGGTTGAGCAGAAGGTTGAGCGAGAGCAGGTTGCAAAGATTTCTGGCACAAACAAGGATGAGTCAGCACAGAATGCACCAAAGCGCCGTGCAGCAGCCAAGGTATATCCGAATGATCCATGTCCATGCGGCAGTGGCAAGAAATATAAGCAGTGCTGTGGACGTGTGAAGTAAATTTTAAATGGCTGTAATCGTTGCTGGTCACACTGTTAGGTGTGAACAGTAACATAAAATAAATAAACAAGAACGAATGTTCTGAAAATTGTGGACAAAGTCGATTTTTTGTAGTAAAATAAAGCACATAAGTGCATACTATAAATGATTGACTTTGTCTTTTTATAATTTTACAAAAGCAGTATTTAAGATTTTTTTGGAGGAAGCGTGCGTTATGGAATTTAAACTGCATTCAAAATACAAGCCGACCGGCGACCAGCCGCAGGCAATAGAGCAGCTTGTGAAGGGATTTAAGGAGGGCAACCAGTTTGAGACCTTACTTGGAGTTACCGGCTCCGGCAAGACCTTTACCATGGCCAATGTCATTGCAGCACTCAATAAGCCTACACTTATCATATCGCACAATAAGACACTGGCGGGGCAGCTCTATGGTGAGATGAAGGAGTTTTTCCCCGAAAATGCAGTAGAGTACTTTGTCTCCTACTACGACTATTACCAGCCTGAGGCTTATGTGCCGCAGTCTGATACGTACATAGCCAAGGATTCCTCTGTAAATGATGAGATAGATAAGCTCAGGCTTTCAGCCACGGCAGCGCTCACAGAGCGAAAGGATGTCATTGTCGTGGCATCGGTTTCCTGCATATACGGACTTGGAAGTCCTGATGAGTGGACAGGCATGAGTATTTCGCTGCGCCCGGGGCAGGAGAGGGACAGGGATGATCTCGCGAGGTCTCTCATAGATTTACAGTACACCAGGAATGATATGGATTTTCACCGAGGCACCTTCAGAGTGCACGGTGATGTGCTTGATATATTTCCGGCAAATGCCGATGATACGGCAATCAGGGTTGAGTTTTTCGGTGATGAGATAGATCGGATAGTGGAGGTTGATGTGCTGACCGGCGAGGTAAAGTGCTCGCTTGAGCACACGATGATTTTCCCTGCATCCCACTATGTAGTTTCGCAGGAGAAGATAAATGAGGCCTGCCTCAATATAGAGAAAGAGCTTGATGAGCGTGTGAAGTATTTTAAAGGCGAGGACAAGCTCATAGAGGCTCAGCGAATAGCAGAGAGGACCAATTTTGACATAGAGATGATGAGGGAGACAGGCTTCTGCTCAGGAATTGAGAACTATACGAGGCATCTGAACTTTGCAAAGCCGGGGGAGCCTCCTATGACACTCATAGATTTCTTCCCGGATGATTTTCTCATAATTGTGGATGAGTCACATATCACGATTCCACAGATAGGCGGTATGTATGCGGGGGACCGCTCCAGAAAGACCACTCTTGTGGACTATGGCTTCAGACTGCCCTCGGCCCTTGACAACAGACCTCTCAATTTCGAGGAGTTCGAGGGTAAAATAGACCAGATGCTCTTTGTCTCAGCCACTCCGAATAAGTATGAGAATGAGCATGAGCTGCTTCGTGCGGAGCAGATTATCAGACCGACGGGACTTTTGGATCCTGAGATATCAGTGCGCCCTGTTGAGGGACAGATTGATGACCTTGTGTCAGAGGTCAATAAGGAGACTGCAAACCATCACAAGGTGCTTATCACCACACTCACAAAGCGTATGGCTGAGGATCTAACAAACTATATGGCAGAGCTTGGCATCAGGGTAAAGTACCTGCATTCAGATATAGATACACTTGAGAGAGCGGAGATAATACGTGACCTGCGTCTTGACGTATTTGACGTGCTCGTCGGCATCAATCTGCTCAGGGAGGGGCTTGATATCCCGGAGATTACACTTGTTGCCATACTCGATGCGGATAAGGAAGGCTTCCTTCGCTCAGAGACCTCACTTATACAGACGATAGGACGTGCCGCACGTAACAGTGAGGGCCATGTTATCATGTACGCTGACAAGATTACAGACTCCATGCGTGTCGCAATTGACGAGACAAAGCGTCGTAGAAAGGTACAGGAAGAGTATAATGAGGCTCACGGCATCACACCACAGACTATACAGAAATCCGTGCGTGATCTCATAGCTATCTCAAAGAAGGTAGCGGCCGATGAGAATGCTCTTGACAAAGATCCGGAGTCAATGAGCAAAAAAGAGCTTGAGAAGCATATTGCAGATATAGAGAAAAAGATGAAAAAAGCAGCGGCAGAGCTCAATTTCGAGGCTGCTGCAGAGTACAGAGATAAGCTTATTATGCTTAAAAACACATTGAGAGACGTAAAATAAAAGCTTATAACATCCGGAAGCAATTTGGAGGAACACAAATTATGGCAAAAAAAGAAAGAAAATACATCAAAATACGAGGTGCCAGCGAACACAATCTAAAGTGCGTCAGTCTCGACATCCCGAGAGATGAGTTTGTTGTTTTTACAGGGCTTTCAGGCTCCGGCAAGTCATCACTGGCATTTGATACCATATATGCTGAGGGGCAGCGCAGGTACATGGAGTCACTTTCATCGTATGCACGTCAGTTTTTAGGACAGATGGAGAAGCCGAATGTGGAGTCTATAGAGGGACTTCCGCCTGCCATTTCCATTGACCAAAAATCCACCAACAAGAACCCACGTTCAACTGTCGGAACGGTCACAGAGATATATGATTACTTCAGACTGCTTTATGCCAGAATTGGAATACCACACTGTCCGAAGTGCGGGCGTGCCATTACAAAGCAGACTATAGATCAGATGGTGGATACTGTTATGGCACTGCCTGAGCGCACCCGTATCCAGCTTCTTGCACCGGTGGTCAGAGGCCGCAAGGGTGAGCACCAGAAGCTGTTCGAGAGAGCCAAAAAGAGCGGATACGTGCGTGTGATTGTAGATGGCAGCATGTATGAGCTCTCTGAGGATATCCCGATGGAGAAAAATATAAAGCACAATATTGATATTGTTGTAGACCGTCTGGTTGTAAAGCCAGGCATAGAGAAGAGGCTTACTGATTCACTTGAAAATGTATTTGAACTGACAGAGGGCAATGCCATAGTTGATATTGTGGATGGCGAACAGATGACCTTTTCCCAGAATTTTGCGTGCCCTGACTGTGGCATAAGCATAGATGAGGTTGAGCCGAGAAGCTTCTCCTTCAATAATCCGTTCGGAGCATGTCCGACCTGCTACGGACTCGGCTACAAGATGGAGTTTGACCCGCAGCTTATGGTGCCAGACTCATCGCTTTCCATATCTGAGGGCGCCATACAGGTGATGGGCTGGCAGTCATGTACAGACCCAAAGAGCTATACCTATGCGACACTTCGTGCGTTGCATGAGGGCTATGGGCTTCCTCTCGACACACCGATTGATGATTTATCTGCAGATATGAAAAAGCTGCTGTTTTACGGTGGAGACGGCAGAGTGCTCAAGGTCAGATACAAGGGGCAGAGAGGCGAAGGAGTCTATGACCTTGTATGGAACGGCCTTGTGGACAATGTTGAGCGCCGATACAAGGAGACCTTTTCTGATACGGCAAAGGCAGAGTATGAGCAGTTTATGCGCATTACTCCGTGTACGAGCTGTAAGGGGCAGAGGCTTAAGCCATCGTCACTTGCCGTTACGGTTGCGGACAAGAACATATATGAGATGACCTCCATGTCTGTGAAGGAGCTTGTGAAGTTCCTTGCTGATATAGAGCTTACAGAGCAGCAGCACTATATAGGAGACCAGATACTAAAGGAAATCCGTGCGAGAGTTGGCTTTTTGCAGCAGGTCGGCCTTGATTACCTCACCCTTACCCGTGGCACGGCGAGCCTTTCAGGCGGGGAAGCCCAGCGAATCAGGCTTGCCACGCAGATTGGCTCAGGACTTGTAGGTGTGGCATATATACTTGATGAGCCAAGTATCGGACTGCATCAGAGGGATAACGACAAGCTGCTTGGTGCACTTATGAATCTTAAGAATCTGGGAAATACGCTCATAGTTGTGGAACATGATGAGGATACCATGCGTGCAGCGGATTATATCGTGGATGTAGGACCGGGAGCCGGCTCGCACGGTGGGGAGATAGTGGCAGCAGGATCGTTAAAGGACATTATAAAGTGCAAAAAATCACTCACAGGAGCATATCTGAGCGGCAAAATAAAGATACCGGTGCCACAGGAGAGGCGCAAGCCAAGCGGATATATCACGATAAGAGGAGCCAGGGAGAATAACCTGAAAAATATTGATGTGCAGATACCTCTTGGTATAATGACCTGTGTTACAGGCGTGTCGGGCTCGGGAAAGAGCTCATTGACCAATGAGATACTCTACAAGCATCTGGCCAAATCCTTAAACAGAGCCAGGTGTATCGCAGGTGACCACGATGGTATAGATGGTCTTGAACAGCTTGATAAGGTCATAGACATCGACCAGTCACCGATAGGCCGTACACCCCGCTCTAATCCTGCCACATATACAGGTGTGTTTGACATGATAAGAGACCTGTTTGCATCAACACCCGATGCCAAGGCAAAGGGCTATAAAAAGGGCCGTTTCAGTTTCAATGTAAAGGGCGGTCGGTGTGAGGCCTGCGGCGGCGATGGAATCCTTAAGATAGAGATGCATTTCCTGCCTGATGTATATGTGCCGTGTGAGGTCTGTGGAGGCAAACGATATAACAGGGAGACACTCGATGTAAAGTACAAGGGCAAGAGTATATACGATGTTCTTGATATGACAGTGGAGGAGGCACTTGAGTTTTTCAAAAATGTGCCAAAGATCCAGAACAAAATCCAGTCGCTCTATGATGTCGGACTATCCTACGTGAAGCTGGGACAGCCGTCCACAGAGCTTTCGGGTGGTGAGGCACAGCGTATCAAGCTTGCCACAGAGCTTAGCAGAAAGAGCACCGGAAAGACCATATATATACTTGATGAGCCTACTACGGGGCTGCACTTTGCAGATGTACACAAGCTTGTGGAGATACTGCGCAGGCTCTCAGACGGAGGCAATACTGTAGTTGTTATCGAGCACAACCTCGACGTGATAAAGACAGCTGACTATATAATAGATATGGGACCTGAGGGCGGAGACGGCGGCGGAACCGTCATAGCGCAGGGCACACCTGAGGAGATATGCGAGGTAAAACAGTCATATACAGGCCGGTTTTTGAAACCATATCTGGAAAAAGACAAGGATAAACTTTAAAATTTTATTAAATATGACCTTTTTCAAAAAAAAAGTTTGAAAAATGGGATTTATTGTATATAATAAGAGAGTGTATGTGTAAATTTAAAGATATGGCAGGAAAGGGGCTATTAAAATGGTCGGATCAGATATCGGAATCGATTTAGGAACAGCAAGTATACTTGTTTATATAAAAGGAAAGGGTGTTGTGTTAAAGGAGCCTTCAGTAGTAGCCTTTGACAGGGACACCAACAAGATTAAGGCAATCGGAGAGGAAGCACGCCTCATGCTCGGAAGGACACCGGGTAATATCGTTGCAGTCAGACCGCTGCGTCAGGGTGTTATCTCAGATTATACAGTTACAGAGAAGATGATCAAGCACTTCATCCAGAAGGCGCTTGGTAAGAAGAGCTTCAGAAAGCCGCTCGTGAGCGTATGTGTGCCAAGTGGTGTTACAGAGGTTGAGAAGAAGGCCGTTGAGGATGCTACATTTGCAGCAGGAGCCAGAGATGTTAAGATTATCGAGGAGCCAATCGCAGCTGCAATCGGTGCAGGTATTGATATTTCAAAGCCATGCGGAAATATGATAGTAGATATCGGAGGCGGTACATCAGATATAGCAGTTATCTCACTAGGTGGTTCGGTAGTCAGCACATCTATCAAGATAGCCGGAGATGATTTTGATGAGGCAATTGTCAGATACATGAGAAAGAAGCATAACCTTCTCATCGGAGAGAGAACAGCTGAGGATATCAAAATCAAGATTGGTACATGCTACCCTCTCCCACAGCCGGAGACAATTGAGGTAAGAGGAAGAAACCTTGTAACAGGACTTCCAAGGACTATTACAGTCAGCTCAGAGGAGACAGAGGAAGCACTTCGTGAGGCAACTCTTCAGATAGTTGAGGCAGTGCACTCAGTGCTTGAAAAGACTCCACCGGAGCTTGCAGCCGATGTCGCAGACAGAGGAATCGTGCTTACAGGAGGCGGTTCGCTGCTCAGAGGTCTTGAGGAGCTTATCGAGGAAAAGACCGGCATCAATACAATGACTGCAGAGCAGCCTATGACATGTGTTGCTATCGGTACAGGAAAGTATGTAGAGTTCCTTGCAGGCAAGAGAGATGAAGAATTCTAGAATATACGTTTTATAACAGGCAGCCGTGAGGGCGATGATATGTCCCTGCATTGCAGGAATGTATTGTCGCTTTTTTGTTAATATTGTTACAAATGGGGATATTACAGTCAGGGGGATTAGTGAACAAAATAAAGGATATTGGGAGAGGCGTAATCAATCTGGTATTTCCACCGCGCTGTCCGGTATGTGATGGTATAATTGGTCCGGTTGAGAGATATATACACAGCAGATGCTGTGAAAAGCTCTTTCCGGTTGAGCAGCCGCAGTGTATGCGCTGCGGGAAGCCGGTTTTGTCTGAGCGAAGAGAGTATTGTGACGACTGTGCACGGGCACTAGAGCATCACAGGCAGATGCGGGAAGATGACAGCTACAGGCAGGGCAAGGCGCTTTTTGCATACAAGGGCAGCATAAAGCAGACCATGTACAGGTTCAAGTATTCAAACAGACGTGAGTATGCGGCTTATTTTGCACAGACAGCAGTGGAAAGATATTCAGACTGGATACAGAGATGTGGGATAGATGTTATTATTCCGGTGCCGATGCACCGTAAAAAGATGCGCCAGAGAGGCTACAATCAGGCAGAGTGTTTTGCAAGGGCATTGTCTGAAAAAACAGGCATAAGGATGGCAAAAGGGCTTGTGCGCAGAGTGAAAAATACCAGTCCACTCAAGACAATGGGGTATGTTGAACGCAGAAATTGTCTAGAGGGGGCTTTTCAAGTGGCGGATAGTATTGTACAATATGACCAAATACTAATAGTAGATGATATATATACTACAGGCAGTACGGCGGAGTCGATTGGGCACGAGATAGCAAAGAAATGTCCCGGCCGTGTATATGTGCTGTGTATTTGCATAGGACAGGGAAGTTAGGAGGGTTTTATCAGATGAGAATATCTAATTGCAAGGGCTGTGGCAGAATATTTAATGTACTGTCAGATGAGCAGTACTGCCCGAACTGCCAGAAAAAAATGGATGAGAAATTTGATATAGTAAAGAGATTTGTTGAGGATAATCCAAATGTGCCGGTTGAGACAGTGGCCAAGGAGACCGATACATCCATGAAGCAGATAAATAGGTGGATACGTGAGGAAAGGCTTTCGTTTTCACCGGATTCATCATATGGTATACCATGCGAGAACTGTGGCAGGATGATACGTACAGGCAGATTTTGTGATGAGTGCAAGACTAAGCTCACAAACACACTACGCAGTGCCCTTGACACACCAAAGAGCCAGGATAAGCAGCTGTGGCAGCAGGATGACAAAAACCGTATGAGATATATCAAGTAACAGGTAAGAGGATGATTTATGATAAACGAAGAAAAAGTAAGGGAACTGTTTAATATTGCTCTATGTGACAGCAAAAGCGATGACAGCCGTGTGCAGAAGCAGTCAGCAAGCTATTACGGATGGGACTATATATGGAAAGAGGGCTTAAAAAGCTTCTTTACAGGTACATTCGCATTTGCAGGGCTTGTTGTGATGTGGGTTGCTGTCAATGCAGCAGAGCTTTTGGACAGAATCAATAAGCTTGATTTTAAGGCAATAGGTGTCACAATAGGCATACTGTATATTGCATTTATGGCGGTTTACATTTTTGTCACAATTGTGGTGTATACTGCAAGATATAAGGCCGGCAGAAGAGAAGTGCGCAAATACGCAAATCACCTGAAGGCAGTGGGCAGAATATATTCCCGTGAGGAAAAGATTAAGCGTTAGGGAGGCTTTATGAACAAGTTACTGGAAATTAAGGATAAGGCAGTCAAATTTTGCGGTGAGTATGAGCACTTTATACTTCCGGTTGTGAGATTTGCCGTTGCATTTATCGCATTTATAACAATAGATTTGAATATCGGATATATGGCGAAAATAAGCTCGATGCTTGTGGCACTGCTTTTAGCGCTTGTGTGTGCACTGCTTCCGGTGAATGCAATACTCTGGATTGCTTCGATTATGATACTTTTAGATATGTATGCGCTGTCCATAGAGGTTTTTGCTATCACATTTGTACTTTTTTTAGTACTGTATTTTGTCTATTTTCGTTTTGCACCGAAGGATGGCATGCTTGTGATACTCACACCTATATGCTTTCAGCTTCACATACCATCTGTTATGCCGGTTGCAGCAGGTCTTTTAAGAAGAGCTTATTCGGTTGTTGCAATAATATGTGGCACACTGTTGTACTATTTCTTTGACGGAATCAGACAGAATGCATCAGCGCTTGCAGAGGTGGTAGATAAAAAGGGGCAGAGCACTACAAAGCTCAATGTGACAATGGGACAGCTTCTTGACAACAAAGAGATGTTTATAGTTATGGCAATCTTTGTTATCACCACACTGGTGGTGTATCAGGTCAGACGATTGAAAATCAACAATTCATGGACTGTTGCTACCATAGCAGGAGGACTCATACAGTTGGTTGCACTTGTTGTTGCTTATCTGGTGCTCGGACTGCCGGAGAAGATAATCTGGCTTGTGCTCAGCACTGTAGTTGCTATTTTTGCAGGTGTTGTCATACAGTTTATATTTATGAATCTTGACTATGCACGTACAGAAAACGTACAATTTGAGGATGATGAATATTACTATTACGTCAAGGCAGTTCCAAAGAAGATGATTGCCAAGGAGGAAAAGGTTGTAAAGCACTTTGGCAATACAGGAAGCCTTGGAAAGAAGATCCCGAGACATAATCAGGAAAATATCAGCAAAGAGGCTATTGCAAAAGATCTCGAAATAGACGAAAATATATTTGAGGATGACAAATAGTTACATAGTATAAGAGAAAGGAGGGCGCTATGGATAATGTGAGTGGTGTATTGATACGCTTCAAGGATCAGTTCCTTACATTCACAAATGTGCCGGGCATCAAAATCGGTGTGATAGACATTATAGAGATACTTATTATTTCAGTGCTCTTCTATCATATACTTTTGTGGATAAAGACCACGAGGGCATGGAATCTGTTCAAGGGCCTTATTATCATACTGTTGTTTGTGCTTGTTGCAGCATTGTTCCAGATGGATACAATACTTTGGCTTGCTGAGAAACTCTTTAATATAGGTCTCGTGGCACTTGTTGTTATTTTTCAGCCTGAGCTTCGAAATGCCTTGGAGAATATTGGTGGAAAGACCTTTTTGGGTGATTTCTTCAATACCGGCAGGGGCGAGATTGAGAAATTCTCTGACAAGACAATTGATGAGCTGGTGCGTGCATGCTTTGCGATGGGCAGAGTAAAGACAGGAGCGCTAATAGTCATGGAGGATGAGATAAATCTGGGAGAGTATATCAGAACAGGAATAGATGTGGATGCCATACTTACAAGTCAGCTCCTCATCAATATTTTTGAGAAAAACACACCGCTTCATGACGGAGCGGTTATCGTGCGTGGCAACCGTGTGGTGTCAGCTACATGTTACCTTCCGCTATCAGACAGCCTGTCACTCTCGAAGGATTTGGGAACCAGACACCGTGCAGCGGTCGGAGTCAGCGAGGTAAGTGATTCGCTTACTATCATAGTT
>OMGI01001605.1_pt1 | contig 12850 bp, 7 predicted proteins | sample 1645801 | NCBI WGS metagenome assembly OMGI01 (sample SAMN05578584, study PRJEB25193) | human gut metagenome | biome: Human Microbiome; feature: human-associated habitat; material: feces | host: Homo sapiens | place: USA:Birmingham
GATCGGGACGGGTGACTGGAGTTCAGACGTGTGCTCTTCCGATCTCAACATCAATTCCGAACTGACTCTTCGGGAAATCACGGACATGTCCGTTAGAAGCTTCCACATCGTAATTCGCACCGAGAAATTTCTTTATTGTTTTCACTTTTGCAGGTGATTCTACTATCACCAGATATTTCGCCATGCTACCTCTCCTAGTCGTAATCTGTTATTCTTCACAGTGTCCCTGAACGGGCACATTGCCTGACAGCGATATTGTTACATATGAAAATCGCCCTGCGCCGCAGAAACGTGAAGCACAATAATCATAAATCGTCAACTGTCTTTTACATAATAATGTCTCCCGCTCTCTCTTATGAGCCCCCGCAGTGTCAGTTCCACAAGACAGTTGCTTACCTGTGCCGGGGAAAAGCCTGTTTTTCTCACAATGTAGTCGGGATTTTTTGGTCGTAAATCGAGACAACTATACACCATATTCAAATCTCTTGCAAGTCCCAAGTTGTTTTTTTCACCGTTTTGTGTTACTTTTTCCATCGAAATTCCAAGTTCTTCCAGCATAATTTCCGGACAGTATGCAATCCCTGCGCCGTCGTAGATCAGCTTATGGCAGCCTCTGCTGAGTTCATCTGTCACTGCCCCCGGAATCGCATAGACCATCTTTCCCTGTTCCAGTGCAAATCCCGCAGTGATCAGCGAACCGCTGTTTTCTTTTGCTTCCACTACCAGAACCGCGTCTGACAAAGCACTGATGATCCGGTTTCGCGCCGGGAAATGCCAGGAAACAGGTCCTGAACCCAGTGGACATTCACTGATGATCCCACCATTTTCCCATAAGATCCTCTCATAGAGTTTTCTGTTAGATTTCGGATAGCATACATCAACACCACTTCCAAGCACCGCAAATGTAGGCATCTTTCCTTCCAGTGCGCCTTTATGTCCTTCTGAATCAATGCCAAGTGCCATACCGCTGATAATCTGGACTCCAGCTACACTTAACGCTTTCGCATACCGGAATGCCTGCATCCTTCCATAAGGACTGCACATTCTGGCACCGATCACTGCCACCGTTCTTCTCTTAGGATCAGGAAGTCTGCCTTTTACATAAAGCTTTGCCGGCATGGAGGAATACTGCTTCATTATCTGAGGATATTCCGGATCTGATTTCTCAATACATCGTATCTGACCTGTACTGTATTCTTCTGTATGATTATTTTTCACATCAGTTCTTTCCATATAAAATACCTCACTGACCTTTATTTTATGACAGAATCTTTGTCAAATGCCCTGTACGAAAGTGCTTCTCCGATATGATGACCGGCAATCATTTCTTCCCCTTCCATATCCGCAATTGTTCTGGCTACCTTCAGGATCCTGTGATAGGATCTGGCACTGAATGCGATTTTTTCAAAGGCTCTTGCCAGAAGTCGGGATGCGCTGTCTGTAAGAGGGCAGAATTTATCGATCAGACTGCTCTTCAGCTGCCCGTTAAAATTTATTTTCTCATCTTTATACCGTTCTTCCTGGATCTTCTGTACTTTTTCCACTCTTTTTCTGATAGCAGCGGAATTTTCTCCCTTTCTTCCACAGTGAAGCTGTGAAAAAGAAACCGGCGGTACCTCAGCGCTGATATCAATTCTGTCCAGAAGGGGGCGACTGATTTTTCCCATATAATGTGTGATCTCACCTGCTGTACAGGTGCATCTGTTCAAATCCGGATAATAACCGCAGGGACAGGGGTTCATCGCTGCACATAACATAAAATCCGCCGGAAAGTTGTAAGTTCCGCTTGCTCTGGCTATCTGGATCACTTTATCCTCCATGGGCTGTCGCAGAAGTTCCAGACTTGCTCTGGAAAATTCCGGCATTTCATCCAGAAAGAGTACGCCTTTATGCGCAAGAGTGATTTCGCCGGGTCTGGGATTACGCCCGCCTCCTGCAATTGCCTGCGGAGTACTTGTATGATGAGGGCTGCGAAATGGTCGCTCATCGATCAGAGGATATTCTCTTGAAAGAAGTCCTGCAATACTGTAAATTCTGGTAAGCTCCAGCTTTTCTTCAAAGCCAAGCCCAGGCATGATCGTCGGCAGTCTTCTGGCAAGCATGGTTTTGCCCGTTCCCGGAGGTCCGATAAGGAGAAGATTGTGAAATCCGCTTACTGCAATTTCCGCCGCTCTTTTTGCCCCTTCCTGTCCTTCAATGTCTGAAAAATCCATTCCCATATCTGTATTTATAATAGAAGGAATTTCTTCCTGTATTTCCCTCTTCAGATAGGGTTCCGGATTCTTAAGACACTCGACCAGTTCCCGTAAATTTTTTACTCCTGCTACCGGCACATCCCTGATCAGTCTTCCTTCTTTCAGATTCTCATAGGGAACTACGCAAAAACGACTACCCAAACTTCTTGCACACAACACAATCGGCAGGATTCCGGATATCCCATGGATTTCTCCGTCCAGACCGATCTCCCCTGCCATCATAACTCTGCTGACAACCTGAGGGCTGATCATCTCAAAAGCAGCCAACACTGCTGCTGCCACCGGTACATCAAAACCGGCTCCCTCTTTCTTCATGTCTGCAGGAGCAAAATTGACGGTAATTCTCTTTGGTGGAAACTGATAACCATTATTCTTGAGGGCTGTGCGTACCCGTTCCTGCGCTTCCTTTACCTGCGCAGAAGGAAATCCTACCATGATAAAGGAAGGAAGTCCGTTACTTACATCAGCTTCTACCTGCACAGGGCATACTTCCACCCCAAAAATTGCAGCTGATAATACACTTGCAAACAAATATAAACTCCTTTCTTCCGGCATAAATCTCCCCCGATATTTATGCTCACCAAACAGCGGACGACTGAATAGTTACATCACTTAACTTGTATTGGAAATTATTTCAGAAATCAGATAAGAAAAAAGATTATTTTTATAATAGACCATTTTGCTCTGTTTTGCAACCGTTCATTTTGTTCTGTTTTATACTTTTTTTCAGTACATAATCTGCGAAGGCTTTTCACAGATCATGTTTGGGAGTACACTACAAAACAGAGAGGTGAACTATATGAAATTTCAGCGTATTCAGGATTTACGTACAGATGCTGACATGTCACAGAAACAGCTCAGCGAAATTCTTCACATCAGCCAGCGTTCCTACTCTCACTATGAGACAGGTTCACGCAATATCCCGGTTGAAATGCTTATCAGACTGGCAAATTATTACGATATAAGTGTTGATTATCTGATAGGACGCACTGATAAAAAAGAGATGAATAAATAAGTAAAATCACTTTTTTTAATATAAAAGGATTCCTGTAACTGTTTATGTTACTGAATCCTTTTATATTTTTTGTATCTTTTATTCTTTTATCATAACAGTATCCACAGAAGGATGGACTTTTGCACCCTCCGCTTTTGTTTTTGTCTTAATATTCACATAAAGACGACCATTATCAAAGGTAAGATAACCCTTTGCTACATTTCCCAGCGAGTCTGTAAACGAGAATCTGGTTGCATTTCCTGCGACGGATTTCTTTACTTTTGCCTTGCAGGAAGCTGTCTTTTTCTTATTTGTCTGCCAATAAGTGAATGTGATCGATTTCTGGCTGAGTTTTTTAATTTTGATCTTAACCCTGCCATTCTCACTGCGCCAGGTTCCCAGATAGTCCTCCGGGTTAAAAACATATGCCCTTTCCAGTACAGGTGTTGGTGTTACCGTAGGAATCGGCGTTGGGGTAGGTGTGGGTGTAGCTGCAGGTGTCGGTGTTACAGTGGGAACTCTTTCCAGTGCCGCGATTGCTTCTGCTTTTCTCTGTTCTCTGTCCACATTCTTTCTGTGTTGGAGCAGCAGAGTATCTGCCAGCATAAGCAGGATAAACAGGATAATTACAATTATCAGAAGTTTTATAAGTCTTTTTTTCTTTTTATTCCATTTCTGTTTCCCATTGTTTGTTATCGACAAATCTGCATCTCCTCTTCTGTTTCTTGTTCGTTACTTATTCTTTTCCATCCCAGCAATAGGTACAGAGTTTACATGGTGAAATTCCAATGGAAGCTTTCAGATCATCAAGTCTGTGGAATTTCAGTGATGTGAAATTCAGCTCCTTACGGATTTCTTCCAGCATTTCTTTATAATTTGCTGAATTTGGATCTGCATAGTCTGCCAGGACTTTATCACTGACATTCTCTCCCTCACGTTTGGCTATCACACGTCTTGTGATCAGGTCCATCTCTGATTTTGAACGCGAGAAATTCAGATATTTACATCCATAAAGTAAAGGCGGACATGCCGGACGGATATGTACTTCCTTTGCACCATTTCTGTAAAGAAATTCTGTCGTTTCTCTTAACTGTGTTCCACGCACAATAGAATCATCAATCATAAGAAGGCTCTTATCCTTGATCAGACGGTGCACAGGAATCAGTTTCATTCTTGCGATAAGATTTCTCTGGCTCTGCTGTGTAGGCATAAATGATCTTGGCCAGGTTGGTGTATATTTGATAAACGGACGGGCAAAAGGTACACCGGACTGGTTCGCATATCCGATAGCATGGGCAATACCGGAATCCGGAACACCGGCTACAATATCAGGATTTACTTCTCCCCTGTCTCTCCTGGCCAGCATATCACCGCAATGATAACGCATTTCTTCTACATTCACACCCTCGTAGGCAGAAGTAGGGTATCCGTAATATACCCAGAGAAATGAACAGATTCGCATCTCTTCCCCTGGTTTCTGCAAGGTTTCCACACCGTCCGGAGTCACAGCAACAATTTCTCCTGGTCCCAGTTCTTTCAAATCTTCATATCCAAGATTCAGGTATGCAAAGCTCTCAAAAGACACACAACAGGCATCTTCTTTCTTTCCCACGATCAACGGAGTCCTTCCCAGACGGTCACGTGCTGCCAGAATCCCCTTTGGTGTCAGGATCAGCATGGTCATGGAACCTTCTATCACTTCCTGCGCATAACGGATTCCCTCAATCATGTTGTCTTTCTGATTGATCAGTGCAGCTACCATTTCTGTGGGGTTTACACTTCCTCCACTCATTTCCAGAAAATGAGTGCATCCGTTTTTAAAACAACTGGCAATCAGTTCATCCATGTTATTGATTTTTCCAACTGTGGTAATTGCAAAGTTGCCAAGATGAGAGCGCACCAGAAGAGGCTGAGGTTCATTATCTGAAATACATCCGATTCCCAGATTTCCCTCCATCTCACCAATGTCACCATCAAATTTGGTCCTGAACGGCGCATTTTCAATGTTATGAATCACGCGGTCAAAACCACGTTTCTTATCATACACTGCCATTCCGCCTCTGCGTGTTCCCAGATGGGAATGATAATCAATTCCGAAGAAAAGGTCCAGAATGCAACTGGACTTTGATGCTACTCCAAAAATTCCACCCATTATCGTATTCTCCTTTTGTTCATCATCTTCAGGCAACTTTTATCATAATCCTCTTCGATAATCCATTTAAAAAGATTACTATAGCCCGTTTCATAACGTTTTCCTTCACTATAACAGTTCTTATCCTGCCAAATTGCTGTAAAAACAGTTATATCACACAACACTCCCATTATATAGAATGAAAATTTAGAAGTAAAGAGTTTTAATCTTATTTCTTTTCCTTGATGATACCTGTTCTGTATGCATCCAGCAGCTGGATCAATTCCTGTATTCTCTCTTTCAGCGCATGACCTGTATCTGTATCACCCACAAGCTGGCGTCTGGACATGTAGCTGACTGCCACGCGGTTCGATACAATATCAGTCTCTCTTGCCACAGCATCTGCTTTGGACGTAAACGGTTCATGAGCAGTAAGATTCAGTCCATAGGAATTATAGATCAGCGTATATCCGGCAATTCCCGTTACTTTCTGATATGGCTTGGAAAAACCACCGTCAATCACGATAACCTTTCCATCACATTTTACAGGACTTTCTCCTTCACTCTGGTGTACCGGAACATGGCCATTGATGATATGCCCTTTTTCCGGATCCAGACCAAATTCACGAAGCATATTATCTACCACTTCTTCATTCTCCCAGAGGCGGTAATAAGCATTCTTCTTCTCTTCATGTGTAGAAGGATCCTCTATGAAATATCTTTCAAAAGTACTCATCTTGCTCTTGCCAAACAATGGTGAATTCGGAGCTGCCCAGATATACCACATAATATCTCTGCCCTTCTTCTGTTCTTCTTTTCCTACAGAATAGAATGCTCTGCGCACATAGGTTTCCAGTACATCGTACAGTTCTTTTCCCTTGTAGCTTTTTCCATAAATCTGTACTTCCCGGAATGTTCCGTCTTCATTCAGAGGAATGCTTCCGTGAAACAGAAGATTTCCGTTATATACTGTATAAAGCCCACCTTTGTCAAGTAGGAGACGGATGTGGTTTTGCAGTTTTTCACAGTTTCTGAATGCAGAGGACAGTTTGTCCATAACTTCTTTTTCTCCGGCTGTAAGTTCGTATGGATGTTTCCAGTCAATAGTCGGAAAATTATTGTCGCGAAGCGGATATTCTTTTCCGTCAGGCAGTGTGATCGTCCCTTTTTCCGGATTGATCCGATGAAGAAGTGCTCTGTCTTCCATCTGGAATTCTTTATGTCTGCGCACCAGTTTACCTTCTAATTTAAACTGGATCACAGCAATAGCCTTGTGCATTTTTTTGCCCAGTTCTTCCTCAAGAACATTATAATTGAAAGCACCTTTCATAGCAAAAATCTCGCAGGGATCATCCTTATACGCCTCCATCACAAAGGTCGCCAGAGGAAGCATATTGATTCCGTATCCATCCTCAAGAATATCCAGATTTCCGTAACGGATACTGTTTCTTACCACTGTTGCAATACAGGCTTTCTGTCCTGCTGCCGCACCCATCCAGACAACATCATGGTTTCCCCACTGAATATCCAGGGAGTGATACTGCATCAGGCGATCCATAATGAAATGTGGAGCAGGACCTCTGTCATAAATATCCCCCAGAATATGTAAATGATCCACGACCAGACGCTGGATCAGTTCTGCAAGCGCAATGATAAAATTCTCCGCACTGCCGATCTCAATGATCGTATTTACAATGGAATCATAATATGCCTCTTTATCGAGAACTTCCGCTTTCTCTGTGATCAGTTCTTCGATCACATAGGCATAATCTGTGGGAAGAGCTTTTCGTACTTTGGACCTGGTATATTTGGAGGCTGTTGTCTTACAGATTTCAATAAGACGGTAGAGCGTGATCTTATACCAGTTTTCCATATCTTCTTCCGTATCTTTGACAAGATCCATCTTCTCTTTCGGATAATAGATCAGAGTTGCCAGAGAACGCTTATCATTGTTACTTAATGTATGTCCAAACACATCATCAATCTTCTTCCTCACTGCACCGGAACCATTTCTGAGCACATGTGAAAACGCCTGATACTCCCCATGAAGGTCTGACATAAAGTGTTCCGTTCCCTTCGGCAGATTCAGGATTGACTGAAGATTGATAATCTCCGTAGATGCCTTTCCGATTGTAGGATAAATTTCTGCAAGTCTCTGTAAATATCTAAGTTCGTCTTTCTTCATATCCATCTCCTGTTATCATATATTATGATGTCAGGGCATTTTATGTTGCTGTCTGCACCATGCCCTGCAACACACTTTGCGGTCACAGAATTTATGCTCATCCTGTAAAGTCAAATAATGACATCTGGTTCGACTGCGGGATATCTCCGAATAATTTCAGATCATCCATCAGATCAATAACCGTTTTGCTGACCTTTGTTCTGTCGCGGAAGTCGTCTTTTGACAAGAATTTTCCCTGTTTTGCAGCATCAACCACTGCATCTGCCGCCTTATCTCCCAGTCCGTCAATAGTTGCAAGTGACGGCATCAGTTTCCCATCCACGATCTGAAATCTCTGTGCCTTGGCAGTATAAAGATCAATCGGTACAAATTCAAATCCACGTGCGTACATTTCCTGTACAATACGCATATCCTTCAGGGTATCCAGTTCTTTTTTAGATGCTGAATCACCTTTTTTGCGAATTTCTGCCATATAATACTCCAGGCGTTCCTTTCCCATACACATCATCTCATAGGAGAACGCTGTGGCGCGGATACTGAAATATGCCGCATAGTATGCCAGTGGCTGAAACACCTTATACCACGCAATTCTGTACGCCATCATAACGTATGCTGCTGCATGAGCCTTCGGGAACATATACTTGATCAGCTTACAGGACCAGATATACCAGTCCGGAACTCCATGCTCTTTCATGGTCTCGATCCACTCATCACGAAGACCTTTTCCCTTACGGACGCTCTCCATGATCGTAAACGCAAGGCCACTTTCCACTCCTTTTCCGATAAGGTAGATCATAATATCGTCTCGGGTACAGATAGCTGTGGAAATGGTTGCCTTACCCTCCTGGATCAACACCTGGGCATTACCCAGCCATACATCCGTACCATGAGAAAGCCCTGCAATACGGATCAGGTCAGAGAAGTATTTCGGCTTGGTGTCAATAAGCATCTGCATGGCGAAATCTGTACCAAATTCCGGGATTCCCAGACATCCGAGCTTACATCCGCCAATATCTTCCGGTTCAATTTTCAAAGCCTTTGTACTTGCAAACAATGACATGACATCCCTCTGATCCAGGGGGACATCCCTAGCACTGATTCCCGTTAAATCCTCCAGCATTCGGATCATAGTGGGATCATCGTGTCCAAGTATATCAAGCTTCAGCAGGTTTCCGTCAATAGAATGGTAATCAAAATGTGTGGTGATAATGTCACTGTTCACATCATTCGCAGGGTGCTGGACAGGAGTAAATTTCTCAATCTCCTCACCTACAGGAAGTACGATAATGCCTCCCGGATGCTGTCCTGTTGTACGCCGCACGCCTGTACATCCCTGTACGATGCGGTTGATCTCACAGTAACGTTTATGCACACCACGCTCTTCAAAATAATTCTTCACATAACCAAATGCAGTTTTCTCCGCAAGCGTACCGATAGTCCCTGCCTTGAATGTCTGTCCCTTACCAAAAATAACCTCTGTATATCTGTGTGCATTAGCCTGATACTCTCCTGAAAAGTTAAGGTCAATATCCGGTTCCTTATCTCCCTTGAATCCAAGGAATGTCTCAAAAGGAATGTCAAACCCTTCCTTTTTCATCCTGGTTCCACATTTCGGACAGATCTTATCCGGCATATCACATCCCGCCATACCTGCATACTGCTTTACTTCCGGTGAATCAAAATCACTGTATTTGCAGTCCGGATTAGGACAGAGATAATGAGGCGGCAGAGGATTTACCTCTGTGATACCGGACATGGTAGCTGCCAGAGAAGATCCTACAGAACCTCGCGAACCTACCAGATAACCATCTTCATTTGACTTCCATACAAGCTTCTGTGCAATGATATACATTACGGCATACCCATTGGAAATGATTGAATTCAGTTCCCTGTCAAGCCTGCTTTCCACAATCTCCGGCAATGGATCTCCATACATTTCATGCGCTTTTGTAAAACAGATATTCTTCAGATCCTGGTCGGAATTCTCAATGACCGGCGGGAATTTGTCCGGATGAATAGGTGATATCTTCTCAATCATATCTGCGATCTTATTTGTATTTGTAATGACAACTTCTTCTGCTTTCTCGCTTCCCAGATAGGCAAATTCTTCCAGCATTTCCTCTGTGGTACGTAAATACAACGGTGCCTGCTCATCTGCATCTGAGAATCCGTTTCCGGCCATAATGATCCTTCTGTAAATCTCATCCTGTGGATCCATGAAATGCACATCACAGGTTGCAACTACCGGTTTCTTAAACTGCTCTCCAAGCTTAACGATCTTCCTGTTTATCTCCTTCAGGTCTTCTTCGGAACTGATCATATCATGCTTATCATCTGCTATCATAAATCTGTTATTTCCAACAGGCTGGATCTCCAGATAATCATAGAAATTTACCAGTCTGGCTATCTCCGGATCCGGTGCATTTCTCAGAATTGCCTGATACAGTTCCCCTGCTTCACAGGCACTTCCCACCAGAAGTCCGTCTCTGTACTGCTCCAGCACACTTTTGGGAACACGTGGACGTCTGTGATAATACTTCAGGTGCGACTGACTCACTAATTTATACAGATTAATGCGCCCTGTCTCATTTCTGGCAAAAATGATCACATGGTAGGTCGGCAGTTTCCTGATACTATTTACAGAAACAGCTCCCTGCTCATTCAGCATATCCACATCCCGGATATCACGCTCTTCCAGCATCTTTACAAACTTCACAAAAATCTCTGCAGTACATGCGGCATCATCTACTGCCCGGTGATGATTTTCCAGTGAAACCCCAACTGCTTTTGCTACCGTATCCAGCTTAAATCTGTTCAATGCAGGAAGCAGGAAACGGGCCATACCGACCGTATCTACATAAGTAAAATCATGTGCGATTCCCAGTCTGTCACAGTTTTTCATAATAAATCCCATATCAAAGTCCGCATTGTGTGCAACCATAACCGCATCCTTGCTGAATTCAAGGAATTTCGGAAGCACTTCTTCGATAGTCGGGGCATCCATGACCATACTGTCATTGATACTGGTCAGCTGTTCAATGCGAAAAGGAATCGGTACCTTTGGATTTACAAATGTGGAAAAACGATCCGTAATCTCACCATTTTCTACCAGTACGGCGCCAATCTCTATGATCTGACAGGTCAGCGAAGAAAAACCTGTTGTCTCAATATCAAAGACCACAAATCTATCGTTCAGCTTCTGACCTTTTCCATTGGTCACCATACCTTTTAAATCATCTACCAGATAGCCTTCCATTCCATAAAGAACCTTAAAATCAGAATCCTTCGGCACACATCCGCCCCAGGCATCGAAACAGTGATTTGCCTCCGGAAATGCCTGTACAACCCCATGGTCTGTAATGGCAATGGCAGGATGTCCCCACTCATAAGCACGTTTCACCAGAGATTTGGCATCCGTAACCCCATCCATATCGCTCATCTTTGTATGACAGTGAAGCTCTACTCTTTTCTGTGGGCTGGTATCTACTCTGGCAGTTGTAAAATTGGCAATTTTCTTAATCCCGGCTATGGATGCAATAGTCAGTTCACTGTCAAAACGGTCTACTGTTGTCACACCGCGAAACTTCAGAAAAGCCCCCTTCTTTACATGTTCTGTCACTTCCGGCACCTGTTCATTGCGCAAAAACATCTTCACAACAATACTGTCCGTAAAGTCTGTGATCGGGAAGATAAGAATTGTTTTTTCATTACGGATTTCTCTGGCTTCAACCTCCATAACCTGTCCGCGAACGATCACCTCACCCATTTCACCGGTAATCGTCTCAAGTGCAACAGGCTCTCCTTCGAAATCTCTTCCATAGATAACATCCGGATTGCTGTCCCTTCTGAATCCACCCCGGAAATCTCCCTTCCTGTTGTCTTTGCGGTCTGCAAATGCAGCTTTTTTGTCCTTCTTTTCCTGCTGTCCCTTATCAGTCTTTTTCTCTGCTTTCTTCTCTGCTGTTCCTGCTTCTTCAGACTGAGCCGGCTCTTCATTCTTACTGTTTAATTTCGCATGACGGATTACATTTTCCACTTCCTGAGCGATCTGCACTGCTGCATTCTTACGGTACTTACTTTCCTGCGTCTCCCGGAACTCAAGTTCCACCTTCAAGTCCATTCCGCATCTTTCGCAGAAAACCTTCTGCAGATATTCGATCAGGATCCCGCTCTTTTCTCTGGCTATTACAGAATCAGGAAGGATCATATGAAGATCATTTTCTCCGGGAAAAGAAATCTGCGCCTGTCTGAACATATTGTATTCCAGCATATTGTAGCTGCGCAGTTCCAGTTCCATGCTGGATCTGTAAGTTTCCAGAAAGTTCTGAGGATTGTACTGACCGGAAAGACGGAATTTCTCAATAACTGTAACTGTTACATTCAGTCCTGCAAAAATCTGTCTCTCTATCTGTTCTTCCAGTTCAAAGATATGCTTCTTATGAATCCAGCGTTCACTTTTTATATACACCCATATATGAGTTCTGGAAGGATTGCAGGACACTCTGGTCACAAAAACCATGTCCAGCAGTTCTTCCAGTTCTTTCTTCACTTTTAAGCTGGGAAATACGTCAAAAAAGTCTTTTTCCAAAATAAAATCTCCTCGTTGATCTGACAGGAAGTCTTCGTTCCAAATGTTACTTCCAGTTCAGAAGTTCTTCCCGCAACGTATCCAAAAGCTGATCTTCCGGAACTTTCTTTATGATCTCACCATGTTTGATCAGAAGTCCCACACCAACTCCGCCTGCAATTCCGATATCTGCCTCTTTTGCTTCTCCGGGTCCGTTTACCACACAGCCCATAACTGCTACTTTAATATCAAGTGGGATATCCTGCACCATGGTTTCTACCTTATTTGCAAGACCGATCAGATCAATCTGTGTGCGTCCACAGGTTGGACATGACACAACTTCTATGCCACCTTTGCGAAGCCCCAGAGTTTTCAGGATACGTTTTGCGGATTTAATCTCTTCTAAAGGTGCTCCTGTAAGAGAGACACGAATGGTATCACCGATTCCCTGATTCAGGATGATCCCCAGTCCGATAGCAGATTTAATGTTTCCGGAATAAAGAGTTCCGGCTTCTGTGATTCCTACATGAAGTGGATAATTCGTCTTCTCCGCGATCAGTTCATGAGCCTTTGCACACATAAGGACATCCGAAGATTTGATGCTGATCACCAGATTGTCATATCCCAGGTCTTCGATGATATGAACTTTATCCAGCGCACTCTCCACCAGAGATCGGAAGAGCGTCGTGTAGGGAAAGAGTGTAGATCTCGGTGGTCG
>OMGI01001616.1_pt1 | contig 12759 bp, 8 predicted proteins | sample 1645801 | NCBI WGS metagenome assembly OMGI01 (sample SAMN05578584, study PRJEB25193) | human gut metagenome | biome: Human Microbiome; feature: human-associated habitat; material: feces | host: Homo sapiens | place: USA:Birmingham
GACATCGACCGCCACCATATCCACATCGTGGGGTTGCGGGTGGACGAGAACGGCAAGCCGCTGAATGACAAGTTCGAGCATCGGCGCAGCAAGCAAATCACCCGTGAACTGGAGCAGAAATACAACCTGCACCCGGCAGAACGAAAGGAACGTGCCGAACGCCCCGAACTTAAAAAGGTGGACTATGCCGCCGGGGACGTGAAGCACCAAATCGGCAACACCGTGAAAGCGGCTTGCTATGGCTACCGCTTCCAGTCGTTCGGGGAGTACAAGGCTTTGCTTGCCGCTTACAACGTGTGCGCCGAGGAAGTCAAAGGCGAGATAAACGGCAAGCCCTATCAGGGCATTGTCTATTCCGCCATGAACGACAAGGGCGAAAAGGTGGGCAACCCGGTAAAGGCTTCCCGCATCGGCAAGTCGGTAGGTTATGAAGCGGTGCAGCGCAGAATGGAGAAATCGGGCGAAGCAATTAAGAACGGGAAACTGAAAGAGCGCACCCGGAAGATTGTAGCCACTGCCATGCAGACCGCCCGCAGCCGCAAGGAACTGGAACGACAGCTAAAGAAGCAGGGCATTGATGTGGTATTCCGTCAGAACGACAACGGGCGCATCTATGGCGTTACGTTCATCGACCACGACAGCCGGGTGGTGCTGAACGGTTCACGCTTGGGTAAGGAGTATTCGGCGAACGTGTTCAACGAACGTTTTTCGGGCGAAACCGGAAAGATACACCAGTCCGAAGTGGCAGCACCGCAGCAAGACCAGCCCACGCATCAGGAACAGCCGGGCTTCACGCCGAAAGCCGACATCGTTTCGGGCATGGCTTCCGTGCTGGGTGCTTTCGGCGGTTTGCTGGGCGGCGGTGCATCAGGCGGTGACGAGCCGCAGGACACCGACCGCCAAAAGAGAAAGAAGAAAAAGAAGCGCACAAGGCGCATCAACTAACTTAAAAACATTACAATCATGCAACAGGAAGATGATTTGAGAGGGCTTGCAAGGGTCATGGACTTTATGCGGGCTGTCAGTATTCTATTCGTGGGAATAAACGTGTACTGGTTCTGTTACTCCACCCTGAAAGAGTGGGGAGTGACCTTTGAAGTGATAGACAAGATACTGTGGAACTTTCAGCGCACCACCGGGCTGTTCTCGTCCGTTCTTTGGACAAAACTATTTTCGGTGGTGTTCCTCGCCCTGTCGTGTATCGGCACTAAGGGCGTGAAAGAGGAAAAGATAACGTGGGCGAAGATACATTGCAGCCTTGCGGCGGGTGTCGTGTTGTTTTTCCTGAACTGGTGGCTGCTGGAACTTCCGCTGCCACATACGGCGGACACTGTGTTTTATATCGCCACGCTGTCGGCGGGCTATATCTGTATGCTCATGGCGGGTACGTGGATGTCCCGGTTATTGAAAAACAACCTCATGGATGATGTCTTTAATACCGAGAACGAAAGTTTCCAGCAGGAAACAAGGCTTATCGAGAACGAGTATTCTGTAAATCTGCCTACCCGGTTCTACTATAAGAAGAAGTGGAACAATGGCTATATTAACGTTGTAAACGTTTTTCGTGCGAGCATCGTGTTAGGAACGCCGGGCAGCGGGAAGTCATACGCAGTAGTAAATAATTACATAAAACAGCAAATCGAGAAAGGTTTTGCGCTCTACCTGTATGATTATAAGTTTCCTGACCTTTCGGAAATCGCTTACAATCATTTGCTTAACCACTTGGACGGCTACAAGGTCAAGCCGAAATTTTACGTTATCAACTTTGACGACCCACGCAAGAGCCACCGATGTAACCCTATAAACGCCAGCTTCATGTCGGACATTGCGGATGCTTATGAAGCCAGCTACACGATTATGCTTAACCTCAATCGAAGCTGGATAAGCAAGCAGGGCGACTTCTTCGTGGAAAGCCCGATTATCCTGCTTGCAGCCATTATTTGGTATTTGCGCATCTATCAAGGCGGCAGGTATTGCACGTTTCCCCATGCCATAGAACTGTTGAACAAGAAATACGCTGATGTATTCACGATTTTGCGCAGTTATCCCGAACTGGAAAATTACCTTTCCCCGTTCGTGGACGCTTGGGAAAGTTCGGCAGTTGAACAGTTGCAGGGGCAGATTGCCAGTGCAAAAATCCCGCTTTCAAGGATGATTTCACCCGCCCTTTACTGGGTAATGACGGGCGATGATTTTTCACTCGACATCAACAACCCGAAAGAGCCTAAAATCTTGGTGGTAGGCAACAATCCCGACCGTCAGAACATCTATTCGGCGGCATTGGGACTATATAACAGTCGAATAGTAAAGCTGATAAACAAGAAAGGTCAGCTTAAAAGTTCGGTGATAATAGATGAACTGCCGACTATATATTTTCGGGGGCTTGACAATCTGATTGCGACCGCCCGAAGCAACAAGGTGGCGGTTCTGTTAGGTTTTCAGGATTACAGCCAGCTTACCCGTGACTATGGGGACAAGGAGAGCCGGGTGATACAAAATACGGTGGGTAACGTGTTCAGCGGTCAGGTGGTCGGTGAAACGGCGAAAATCCTTTCCGAGCGTTTCGGAAAGGTATTGCAGAAACGGCAGAGTATGACGATTAACCAGCGGGAGAAGTCCACCTCGATAAGCACCCAAATGGACAGCCTGATACCTGCCAGCAAAATATCCAACCTCACGCAGGGCATGTTCGTGGGGGCGGTAGCGGACAACTTCGATGAACGGATAGAGCAGAAGATTTTCCATTGCGAAATCGTGGTGGACAATGAAAAGGTGAAACGGGAAACCGCCCGTTACGTGAAATTGCCGCAGATTATCGACTTCACCGACAAGGACGGTAACGACCGTATGCAAGAGGAAATACAAGCCAACTATGACCGTATCCGACAGGAAGTCCGGCAGATTGTCGAGGACGAAATAACCCGGATTAAGAATGACTCGGAGTTACGGCATTTGATAAAACAAGAATAGACTTAGAAATTTTAAAGTCTATTCTTGCTTTATCAAAATTTTATCCTTCAGGAGGAAATGGATCTGATTTTCGTGGATAAGTCCTTTCCTCTTGAAATTTACCATCCATTTTATGTATTTTCACGGATGAATTCGCTTGTCGTTTGGCTATCTCTATAGTCCTTTGAATTACTTCTTTTTTAGTAGTTCCGACTACAGAAGCTCTCTCTCCTTTTTCAAGTTTTCCTTGCCAACCTTTTTCAGTCTTTGTTACATGGTAATTTTTTTTCATATATTCTATTTAAGTAATTATACTCTAGATACAATCCTTGCAGCAGTCTTTATATCGACTGTCTGTACACCTATTGATTGTAAAGTTTGTCGCATATCATTAAAAACAGGTTCTTCCTCGTTCGGGTCAAATATTGTTAAAATAGCTGTAAATGGGATTCCATTATCTGGAATACGTTCACCATCTCTTGTTAAATATTCCACATCAAGTCTCCAATCCGTAGATGGGCCAACGCCTTTTGAGAATTTTTTTTCGTAGACTTTAATCGGGCTCCATTTAAATGCATGCTCGATTTGGTCTTTTTCATAAAGTCCTCCTTCACCGGTTTCAGGTGCATAAATAGCCTCTAAACGACCTTTATATTTTCCGTCTTTTTGTAATTGCCTTAATCTAGCATCAATATTCACTCGTATAAATTCAGAACCATATTTATAATCTAATGGAGGAGTACTTACAATTGTAAGTCTAGCTTTACCTGTACACTTTCCATTCTTTACGAGGCAGGAAGGCCATGTGAAACTAAAACTAAGTTTTCTACCTGTCGTAATTCTGTTGGCAAATACTAAAGTAATCGCATTATCTCCTCCTTCCAATATCTCTTTAGAACTCTGTGGCATACCAAAGCCTACTAAATGTTTTGCAACAGCACTTAACTGTCTATCTTTAAAAGGTTCAGGAATTATGGCATGATGAACAGACAACGCTATTAAAGTTTCTCTGGAAACATCACCTTCAATACTGTTTTCTAAAGCAGCTATAGTTTTTGCTACATTAGGAGCGGCATAACTGGTTCCACAACCATCTTCAATATATCCATGCTCATTTATAGAAAAAAGTCCATATCCTTCTGTAACATGTTTCGTTCCGGCTCCTCCGATATGGGCTAAATCAGGTTTAAGTCCAGTCCTAGACCCAACGCCTCGACAGCTATAATTGCTTAATCCGTAAGCAACAATACCGTTTATATCAGGAGGATTTAAAGCTGAAACACTTATATTGCGACAACTTTCTGCTGGTACTTTAAGAGAATCACTTCTTGTAGCAACTAGAGTCTTTAAAGCTGCGACAGGATCTGCTGGCCATTCTTTTCTCATTTGTGTAGGCTTGGTATTACCTGCTGATATAATGAAAATAACATCATTGTCCTCTGCAATTTTATCTAAAATTTGAGCAGGAATACTGTAACCACTTGATGTTACATGTTCTTCTACATTAAGACTAAAGTTAAATATGCGCACTCCAGTTCTTGCCTTTAATTCTTGAACAGCTATTTCTAACTCATTGAAGAATTCTAAAGGTTTAGAATAATAAGAATCATAAAATTTGGCAGGAAGAATATCTAAATCAATAATGTAGCAACCATTTAATTCTTTGCAAACATTATTTTTATTTAGATCACGTCCAATTACAGCCAATCCTGCAATGAAACTGCCGTGATGTTCATCTTTATCTTCTGGACTAATTAGACCCCACCTATCTTGAATCCAATCTCCCAATATATCTGAAACACCGCCATCTACAATACATAACTTTGGATAATTAATATCGGGATCTATAGAAGGTATTGTAGCAAGAGAACCTATGGAATTATTAGAAGTACTATTCCCTCTATTTATAATGGGAGGTAATGTGATTTTTTTTACAAGGGGGTGTCTATCTAAAAAATCCAAAAGTTTTTCATGTTGTTGGGGATTTAGATTAACTGATTTGCGATTAACATTTTTTGCAGCTGATGACTGTAATGGAACCATTTGGACAACAGGTATTCCACCTTCTTCTAATTTTATTCCATATAGGATAGCAGCACCTTTATCTTGTTTTATTTTTAGTGCATATAACCCAGAACCGAAATTTTCAAGACCATTAATAAAAGTACTAAATAACAGTCTCTTTTGTACATTTAATGTATCCCAATCCTTTTTTGCAGGAGGATTTTCAAATAATTCTACAATATATGCTCCACCTGAGCGAGGGTCAGCTAACCATTCTATTGCTTCAGTTACTGAAAACTTTCGTTTATCACTTTTTGAATGTTGAGATATATGATCAATTGCACCTATTTCACTTCGTATCCGGCTAGGATGAGGAACATCTTTCCCATTAATATTCTTTTTACGAGTAGTTGTTTCAGCTTTATCTATTTTATTGGAAACATGCTCAATACTTTCCGGAGTTAATTCTACATACAACTCTCCGAGTTCGCCAGCACCAACAACAGGAGCAATATCCGGATTGAAAATAGCACGAGTAGGACAATGACTTTTCGCTAATGCAGATTGTCTTAGTGTAACCTTTGCATAAGATACAGGTGCAAACTCATTACTAATCTGCATGTTTTTAATTTCATGTAGCTGTTGAGAAAGTAATTCTTTGTGTTCTATGAATGCTACGTCATTATCTGCAAAAAAATCGGTAGAAGGTCCACCTCCCTGGTTTTCCACATCCTCAATGAAATTATTGGTATTTAAAACCACTTGTATAGGACTATTTGCCATAATTTATTAATTTAATTTATTTCATTTTTGATTTAAGTTTGCTTAAAGAAGAAGTAGTCATCCCAAACATAGGGGCTATATCAACCTGTTTGAATGTGTATGTTTCATCTTCAATAAGAGCATTAATAAACTCTTCATCACTCTTCAATATGATGCTTTTCTTTTTTTCATTTACACGCCCTGAATTTAGAAGTACAAATTGTTTGATAATGTGTGATACGGTTGATTCTTTATCAATGATAAAAGCTCGTTTTACCCATTTTGCTAACATTTCAATATCTGCACCAGTAGAATCTTCAAGACACCAAGCAAATAACTTTATTTCATTGTCTGCAAAGTTCAGTGGAGAAAGAAATTTTCGGATTAATGCCATTGTTACTTGTGGAGATGGTTTTGGAATTTCTACTTGGACATCAAATCTTCTCCATATTGCAGGGTCTAATAAAATTTCATGATTTGTAACCCCAATGGTAAAACCCCGATCTTTCCTACTATCTAAACATTGGAGTAATGTATTGACTACTCTTTTTACTTCACCAACCTCTTGAGGATCATTGCGAAGTTTCGCTATTGCATCAAATTCATCAAGTAAAAGGACACAATTGTATCTATTGGCAAATGAAAATAGATTACCAATATTTTTTGCTGTAGTTCCTAAGAAAGAAGACATCAACCCCTCTAAGCGAGCCAATACAACAGGAAGACCTATTTGTTTTGCAATCCATTTTGCTAAATGGGTCTTTCCTGTTCCTGGTACTCCATAAATTAAACAAGAGCTAGCTGGATACGCGTCAATTTCAAGTAATTTGTCAAATCTACACCATTCATTGATTATAGAATTTATCGCATCTTTTATACTATCATCAAATAGTGGAATTTCATTTGGTAAATCATCGTTAAAGAAAACTTCTGCTAGGGGGGTAGAGGTCTCCTTATCAACAGGTATGGGGGTTTTAGGAGTAATTTCTTCTCCATTACCCATTGCAAAAGATTGTTTAATTCTACTTGGTGTCATTTCAAGAGATTTTTCTGATGACATAAGTAAAGATTCGATTGATTTAGCCTCCTTTTCATCCCCATTTTTCTTAAGAGCCTCTTTTAATCTATTAACCTGCTGTACAACAGCATGGTTTGGAGTAGATAGAGCTGACCTACAAAGAGCTTGTATAATATTAAAATGTTCCATTTATTTCTTTTTTATATATAATAATTGCGCAAATATAGGATAAAATTTCCATAAACACAATATTTATTTCCTATTTAATGAAATTTATTCCCCATCCTGTGCATTATTGGTGAGTTTTTATATGCTCTGCTGGACTTCTACGGACAAATAAAGACTAATGAGGACACCTGCCGCCTATTTCTCAAATATAGCATATTTAGTCGTTACCTTTGGACGGGAATATTCCCGTAACCACTAAAAATCCAATTATTTATGGCAAAGAAAATGACCCCACCCGCAGAGGGGCTGGAAAAAGACGTGCTGCTGGTCTTGGATAAACAGCAGGGAAAGGTGAGTGCCGTTAAGGGTATCGACAAGGATGGCAATTTGCAGACCGTACCGCCAACGGCTGCACATGGCGGCGAGTTCATGCAGGTGGACAGGAACGGTGACATATTTAGCAACCTCGTTTCCAACTTTTACCGCAAGTATCAGGACACCGCCGGGCTGGAGCTGTTCAATGTCAGGGTTTCCGAAGCAGAGAAGACTGCCAAAGTTATCGAGGACAATCATCTTAACCCCACGCCGAGGGGTGACGGGCTGACTGAAATGCTACGAGTGCCGAAGCCAGACTTACACGAGTTCAAGCAGGGCTACCGCTTCGACCCGGCAAAAATCGACTGGGAGAACCTGAAAAAAGTAGGTATCACTGCCGACACGTTGAAAAACACAAAGGACTTCGACCGGGTGATGCGTGGCTACAAGTCCCGCAACACCTACACCGTTTTGGGAACGGTGGGCGGCTTCTACCTCAAACCGACCGATGTCAAACTTTCTTTCTATCAGACAAAGGACGGCACGGTAGTACCCAAGCTGCACGGTGTACAGCAGGACGAGAAACTGTTGCAACGCCCATACAACGGACACGAGTTCACCAAGCAGGAGCAAGGCAACCTGCAATCTATCGGCAATTTGGGCAACATTGCCCAAATCAAAGACCCGAAAAGCGGCGAGCAAATCCTCGTGTTCATCAGCCGTGACAGGTACACGCACGAGCTGGAGTATATGTGGGCTGACAAATGGCAGTGTCCCGATACCGTTTGTAACGTGAAAGTCACCCCGGAACAGAAAGCCGCCTTTGAAGCCGGGCAGGCGGTCAAAATGGAAAACCTGCAATTTAAGGACGGCACAAGGCGCAGTGCCTATTTGCAGGTCAGCGCAGTGGAGCGTGGTTTGGAGTTCCTGCCAAGGTCTGCTATGCAAGCCTTGCAGCAGGCATCCGGGTTAAAGGATGAAAAGGGCGTGGAGTTCAACGGTCATGTGCAGCCCGGCGCACAGGGTAAATCCCCCGACAAGATACAGCCGAAAGACGTTATCCCTGCCAACGAAAGCCGGACACAGGTAGCGGTCAATTCGGAGGGCAAGACCCACGAAGCCACCAAGCAATGCAAAGAGCCGTTGAAGCAAGGACAACAGAAGCCCACCGCCAAGCAGAAAGAGAAGCAGGATAAAGCGCAGGACAAGAGCCTGAAAGCCGACAAGCCCAAGAAGTCCAAAGGAATGAAAATGTAGTACCAACCTAAAAACAAAGAAATATGATAGCACTAATCGCAGAGAAACCCAGCGTGGCAAAAGACATCGCCCGCATCATCGGGGCGACCGGGCGCAATGACGGTTATCTGTCCGGCAACGGATATATGGTAACATGGGCGTTCGGTCACTTAATCCAGCTTGCCATGCCCGAAGCCTACGGCGTGGCGAATTTCCGCAAGGAAAGTTTGCCCATACTGCCGACCGACTTCCAGCTAATCCCCCGTCAAGTGAAAGCGGAGAAAGGCTACAAGGCAGACCCCGGCGTACTGAAACAGTTGAAAGTGATAAAGGAAGTGTTCGACCAGTGCGACAAGATTATAGTCGCCACCGATGCCGGGCGTGAGGGTGAGTTAATCTTCCGCTATATCTTCCATTACCTGAACTGCCGCAAGCCCTTTGTCCGCCTGTGGATAAGCAGCCTGACCGACAAGGCTATCCGTGAGGGGCTGGATAACCTGCAACCGGGCGGGCGTTACGATAATCTCTACCTCTCCGCCAAGTCCCGCAGCGAAGCGGACTGGCTGATAGGCATAAACGCCACCCAAGCGTTGAGCGTAGCCGCCGGGCAGGGCGTGTTCTCTTTGGGTAGGGTGCAGACACCCACACTTGTGATGATATGCAGCCGTTATTTGGAGAACAAGAACTTCGTGCCTGCCAAGTTTTGGCAACTTAAAGCCCATACCGCCAGTGGGGAAATAAGTTTTCCTGCCCAATCGACTGCCAAGTGGGAACAGCAGCCCGAAGCCATAGCCGCCTTGCAACGGGTAAAGGATGCGGGGCAGCTTGTGGTTAAATCCGTTGAGAGGAAAGAAGCCAGCCAAGAACCGCCGCTTTTGTATGACTTGACTACCCTGCAAAAGGAAGCGAACACGAAACTGAACTTTTCGGCGGACAAGACGCTTTCCATAGCGCAGAGCCTGTATGAAAAGAAAGTGATGTCTTATCCGAGAACCGGGAGCCGCTATATCTCGGAGGACGTTTTCGATGAAATGCCGGAGCGTGTCGCCTTGTTGGGACAATACCCTCGCTTTGCCGGATATGCCGCCGGGCTGAATGGCGCAACGCTGAACCGCCGCAGCGTGAATGACAGTAAAGTGACCGACCACCACGCCTTAATCATTACCGAGAACCTGCCCGGTGAACTCTCCAAAGATGAACGGGCGATTTACGAGCTGGTAGCCGGGCGTATGCTGGAAGCCTTTTCGGGCAGGTGCGTGAAAGACGTTACCACTGCCGTATTGTCGGCTGGAGATACGGACTTTATGGTAAAAGGGGCTGTGATGAAAGTAGCCGGGTGGCGTGCCGTGTTCAGCGAGCAGGACACCGAAGATGAAGATAACGCCACCTTGCCGCCACTTCAAGAGGGACAATGTTTGCCACTTTCCGCCGTGGATCTGCTCGAAAAGCAGACCAAGCCGAAGCCGCTGCACACCGAAAGCAGCCTGCTTGCCGCAATGGAGAATGCCGGAAAGGAACTGGAGGATGCCGAACTGAAAGCCAGACTGAAAGATGCCGGGATAGGCACGCCCGCCACTCGTGCGGCGATTATCGAAACGCTGTTCGTCCGCCAGTACATCGTGCGTGAGAAGAAGAACCTTGTACCCACCGACAAGGGGCTTGCCGTTTACAAGATTGTCAAGGACAAGAAGATTGCCGATGTGGAAATGACGGGTATGTGGGAAAACGCCCTTGCCAAGATAGAAGCGGGTGGCATGGATGCCGACACGTTCCGAAAAAGTATCGAGGTGTATGCCGCCCAAATCACGGCAGAACTGCTTTCGGTACAGTTGTCTATCGCCAATGACGAAACCTGCCCCTGCCCGAAATGCAACAGCGGACGCATCTTGTTCTATCCGAAAGTGGCGAAATGTTCCAACGTGGACTGTACGCTTACCATATTCCGAAACAAGTGCGACAAGCAGCTTTCCGACAAGCAGATTATTGAGCTGGTGACGAAACGCAAGACCGGGTTAATCAAAGGCTTCAAGGGAAAGAACGGCAAGGCTTTCGATGCTTCGCTGGTGCTGGACGAACAGTTCAATGTCGGTTTTTCATTCCCCAAAAAGAAAGAGAAACCGAAGAAATAGCCTATCTTTACCGCTGAAATTTCATTGTGATAGGTTGTATTGCTTATGATAATTGGAATTTTAGTGGTTGCGCCCGGAGGGAAACCGGGCGCATTTTTATTGCTTCCTTGATTGTTACAAACCCCTATCGAATTGGTAGGTCGAGCAGACCACCCCGTTATCCAGTACCTTGCTTCCTGACAGTTTCCACTGAGAACCGAGCGTTTCCCCTATGAAGCCGATACCTTTGCCCAGCACGACCGGGACAGTGTAAATGGTCAGGCTATCCAGCAACCCGGCTTTAATCAGCGAGGTAAGCAATTTGCTTCCACCTACCACCAACAGGTCGGTTTCCTGTTTCAGTTCATAGACCTTTCGCAAGGGTTCTTCGGTCAGGAACTCCACGCCGCAGTCCGGCGTAACATTGGTATCGTAGTGTGACACCACAAAAGACCGTTTGCTTTTGTACGGCCACCCGCCCCAATGCTCAAAGATGTAGTTGTAGGTGTTCGCCCCCATAAGCAGGCAGTCCGCTTCCGAACAATGCTTGCCAACGATAGCTTTTACTTCACCGGGCAACCAGTCCAGTTCCTTGTCCAAGGTGGCGGTATGCCCGTCAAGAGATACGGCGATGTGCGCTTTAATTTGTTTCATCTTGTTAGGTATTAAACAGTTTAATAATCCGTAATCGACTGTCCGCCAATATCCAAAAAAGAAGCGTGGCTCTTACACTGCTTCGATACGTGGTACTGGCAATACCTTTTGAGGAAACAGGCAAGACCACGCTATGCGATTGCATAACGTATCCTGCACTGAATATCCCCTCAATTTGAAAATTTGCCAGTTTTCGTATCAGGACGTTCAGCGGAACGCTTATTATCTATGTCTTATATAAAGACGAAATCACAGCAAAAGCTGTTCAATCGCCGTTATTCTCTTATGTTATTTTGCAAAAGTAGTAAAAATCACCGGAATAACCTTATAAGTAAACGAAATCCTGCCTTGTTGTAACAACAAAGCAGGATGAAGAAGAGAATACCATGAAAATGATAACTGCTCAATCCGTGCGTTCACGGATTAACTTGTGTATGTCGCTTGCCCGGTAATAATATTTACCGTCCAGTGTCAGGTAAGGCAGTATTCCTTTCTTTCGATACCGTTGCAAGGTTTTGACACTGACCTTTAGCATAAAGCATAAATCCTGATTGTCAAGCAGCTTTTCGCCATTCAGGTAATTATGTCCGTTTAACAGGCGGTCTATTTTTTTGTCCTGCATATCGAGCCTATCCATGATACGCTCCATCCATGCCACGAAGTTTTCTTTATCTATATACATAAGGCTGTCGGATTAAATCAGACCAATCATGAAATAACTCTGGTTTGCCGGGTCTTTGACAATAATGTCCCGTTCACGCATGAAGCGGATATAGCTCTTTGCGGTACGTTCCTTAACGTCCAAGACTTGCTGCAACTGCTCGCAAAGGTCTATGTAGGTGATATGTGCCTGCCTCCCGAAGATGTCACGGGCAACGCCCACCAGCTCTTTTTCCTTGCGCTTCTCCTTTTCTTCACGGGGTTTCTCGCCCTTGTAAACGTGCATCCCGGCTTCCTTATCCCAAGCAAAAAGCATCAGTGGAACATCCAGTGGGCTACCGTCACGCACTTTCAGAGCTTTCACGACCGATTGGGTAAGTTCATCGTCTTTCTCTATGGAAAGGATAGTAGCCGCCTTGCGTTGCAGTTCGCTGCCCAAATGCCCACGCAGTTTTAATCCGTTCGGGACAAAGTGCAACACGCACAGAATACAGGTGTTGTAAATGCCTGCCAGTCGGTAAAGTTCATCTATCACCGCCACGCTTTCCGCTTCATCGTTGGCACTCTTTACAAGGTCGGCGATGCCATCAATGACGACCAACTGGATGCCGCCGTACTGGTAGTAGAACTTATCCATGCTCTGCACAATGGCGTTCAGGCGTTCTTTGCGTGACATACCCGTCAGGCAGAACGCTTTCAGTTCATCGGGTTTGTCCGGCTGTTTGGCTCGTGCCAGCAGGTTGCTTACATTCTTGAACAGTTGCACTTCCGACTGTTCTGTGTCATAGAGCAAGACCGCCTTGTGTCTGCCGTTGGCGGTTATCTGTATTCCCAGCGTATCTACTTCCGCACCAGCCGGGCAGATGCAGCCCGCCACGATTGCGG
>OMGI01001639.1_pt1 | contig 12621 bp, 9 predicted proteins | sample 1645801 | NCBI WGS metagenome assembly OMGI01 (sample SAMN05578584, study PRJEB25193) | human gut metagenome | biome: Human Microbiome; feature: human-associated habitat; material: feces | host: Homo sapiens | place: USA:Birmingham
GTTCTGATTACTGCTTTATAACGTCCTACAATTTTTTCACATGCATCGGATATTTCTCCTAATGTGGCACGTACGCGAGCGGCTTCTACAGCCAGTTCCAGCAAGTTGCCTTTACCTGTACGTACGCATTCGGTAATAGCTTCCAGTGCTTTGTCTACTTCGGCCTGGTTTCTTCCTTCGCGCAGGCGACGTAAGTTTTCTATCTGTTCCTGACGTACAGCTGTGTTGTCTACTTCCAGAATATCAATCGGATCTTCTTTTTCCAGACGATATTTGTTTGTACCTACGATGGTCTGTTCACCTGAGTCGATACGAGCCTGTGTACGAGCTGCAGCTTCTTCAATACGCATCTTAGGTATACCTGTTTCGATAGCCTTAGCCATACCACCCAGTTTTTCGATTTCCTGAATGTGTTCCCAAGCTTTATGAGCCAGTTCGTTGGTCAGCGCTTCTACATAGTATGAACCACCCCATGGGTCTACATTTTTACATATCTGGGTTTCTTCCTGGATATAAATCTGTGTATTACGTGCAATACGTGCAGAGAAATCGGTTGGTAGAGCAATAGCCTCGTCCAGCGCATTGGTATGCAGTGACTGAGTGTGTCCCAGTGCAGCAGCCATTGCTTCGATACAAGTACGTCCTACGTTGTTGAACGGATCCTGTTCTGTAAGCGACCACCCTGAAGTCTGTGAGTGTGTACGCAGTGCAAGTGATTTCGGATTCTTCGGATTAAACTGTTTTACAATCTTTGCCCAAAGCATACGTGCAGCACGCATCTTGGCAATTTCCATGAAATGATTCATGCCGATTGCCCAGAAGAAAGACAAACGAGGAGCAAAGGCATCGATATCAATACCTGCAGCAACTCCTGCGCGCAGATATTCCAGACCGTCGGCAAGTGTATAAGCCAATTCGATATCGGCTGTAGCACCAGCTTCCTGCATGTGATATCCTGAGATAGAGATAGAGTTGAATTTCGGCATTTTTTGAGAAGTGTACTCAAAGATATCCGAGATGATCTTCATGGAGAATGCAGGCGGATAGATATATGTGTTACGCACCATGAACTCTTTCAAAATATCATTTTGAATAGTTCCGGCCATTTCTTCCAGTTTAGCTCCCTGTTCCAGTCCTGCATTGATATAGAATGCCATAACAGGAAGTACGGCGCCGTTCATAGTCATGGAAACAGACATCTTATTCAATGGAATACCGTCGAACAATACCTTCATATTTTCCAGTGAGCAGATTGAAACACCGGCCTTACCAACATCTCCCACTACACGCGGATGATCTGGGTCGTAGCCGCGGTGTGTCGGAAGGTCGAAAGCAACAGACAAACCTTTCTGTCCGGAAGCCAGGTTACGGCGATAAAATGCATTTGATTCTTCAGCTGTAGAAAATCCTGCATACTGGCGGATAGTCCACGGACGGAACGTATACATCATCGAGTACGGACCTCTCAGGTAAGGAGGAATACCCGCAGCATAGTTCAGATGCTCCATGCCTTCCAGGTCTTCTTTCGTATAAACCGGCTTCACCTGAATCTGTTCCGGTGTTCTCCAATTGGCTTTGATGTCATTGGCTTTTTGCCATTCCATACCATTTTGAGGATGGAATCCGTCATATATATCGATATTTTTAAAATTCGGTTTCATAGCATTACTTAATTCCTAGCTTTTCATTATATTCTTTCAAGGTCTCCAATACGTTGCAGCGTACATGTATGAAGTTTTCTATGCCGGCAGCTTTCAATTCTTCCATGCAAGCAGGAGCTCTTGCCACAATAAACATGGCTCTTCCGTTTACAGCTTTGAATGCCGGAATAGCATATTCTGCATATTCATCATCGCTTGAGCAAATAACAACGATGTCAGCGTTGGCTTTCATTGCAGCCTCTACTCCTTCTTCAACGGTTGGGAATCCCAGATTGTCTATTACTTCATATCCGGCACAAGCCAGGAAGTTGCATGAGAACTGTGCGCGTGCTTGTCGCATCGCAAGATTTCCGATAGTCAGCATGAAAGCTTTTGGACGTTTGCCAGAATGTTCTGTCTGCAAACGTAAAGCTTCGAATTCGCTGGCAGCACGGCTGGTTTCCAGTTTGGCAAATGAAGCTTCTTCCTCGTGATTATGTCCGCCACCACAGCAACATTTGTGTTCTGATGGGGTCTTTTCTCCTGCCAATTCGTTGAAATTAGGATACTGATTGGTTCCCAGCAGGATTTCTTTACGTTTCGAAACAGCTTCATGGCGTGCTTTGTTGCTTGTGTTAACAGCATTTTGTACGCTTTCGTCGAAGATAGACTTAACCATTCCGCCGGTCTCTTCTACTTGCAGGAACAAATCCCAGGCTTGTTTAGCAATAGAGACTGTTAAATTTTCAATATAATATGAACCGCCGGCAGGATCGACAATGCGGTTAAGATGAGATTCTTCTTTCAAAAGTAATTGCTGATTACGTGCAATACGTTCTGAAAAGTCATTAGGAGTTTCGTATGCTTTATCGAAAGGAGTTACTGTGATAGAATTTACTCCTGCAATAGCAGCACTCATAGCTTCAGTCTGAGTACGGAGCAAGTTTACATGAGCATCGAATAAGGTCAGATTGAAGCTTGAAGTTTCGGCATGAGCAATCATTTTACAAGCACATTCGCATTGCGGGTTGTAAGCTTTGACAATGTTTGCCCATAACATACGTGCTGCACGGAACTTGGCAATTTCCATGAAATAGTTGGAACTGATACCGAAGTTGAATTTGATCTTCTTTGCAGCCAGATTAACAGGAACTCCTGCTTCTGTCAATCTGTTCAGGTATTCATTTCCCCATGCCAGTGCATATCCCAGTTCCTGATAAATATAAGCTCCAGCATTGTTTAGTTGAAGTGAGTTGACTCCTATACAACGGAAATGAGGATATTCAGCCAGAATTTCTACCAACTCTTTGGCTTTCGATATGATCGGGCTGACATCTTTCCCTTTTTGAAGCATTTTGCCGATAGGGTCGAAGTTTATTGAGCCGTACAGTTTATTCGGATCATATCCTTTTTCTTTGAAATAAGCAACGAGTAATTCAGCCAGCTGAGTAGAATGGCACTGACAAGTAGTGAAGTTAATTTCTATACAGTCGCAACAGATGTCTTTCAGTAGAGTTGCGATGTATTCAGCACTCAAATCTTTGGGTTTAATGTGGAAACCCAGTGAGTCAATTCCCTTGTTCAGCAAATCAAGTGCTTTCTGGTTTGCTTCAGCAGGTTCTTCTACACGAACGTCCTGACGGATATACCAGGTATTGTCATCTTTTTTATAACCTCTGATGTAAGGATATTCTCCCGGAAGTCCTTCAGTTGTTTTAAGTCCTTCCAAATCTTCTTGGCGGTAAAACGGTTTTACTTTAAATCCTTCGTTTGTTTTCCACACCAATTTCTTTTCGTAATCGGCTCCTTTCAAGTCGACCATGATTTTATCCATCCATTCTTGTGTCGATACGGAGGGAAAATCTGAAAAGAGTTTTTCTTTACTATCTGCCATAGTGAATGAGTGTTTATGATATTATGATTTAAGTTAGTTGGCATGGAGGTTGGAACCCATGCGAGGCAAATATACAAAGTAAATTGCACATCCCGACAAAAAGTGAGTATTTTTTTAGATTCAAATGTTTGACTTATTCTTTTTAATTGCCTACATTTGTGGCGCTTAAAAATATAATATTATGAATTGGCTACAAGATTTATTAACTAATCCCGACTCCATAGCACATATAGTCGCATTATATTCTTTTGTAATTGCAGTTGGAGTTCTTTTGGGAAAAATCAAGATTTTCGGTATATCTCTTGGAGTTACCTTCGTATTATTCGTAGGGATTCTTGCCGGACATTTTGGATTTACAGGAAATCAGTCCATCCTTTCGTTTTTGCAGGATTTTGGATTGATCTTGTTTGTGTTCTGTATCGGTTTGCAGGTCGGTCCTTCTTTCTTCTCTTCTTTCAAAAAAGGAGGAATCAGGCTGAACATGCTGGCTGTGGGTATCGTGGCACTGAATATAGCGGTTGCCATAATTATTTACTATGCTTTGCAAGGTCGGGTGGAAATTCCGATGATGGTAGGTATTCTTTGCGGTGCGGTAACGAATACTCCGGGTTTGGGTGCTGCCAACGAAGCTTTGCAGCAATTAGGTTATCAAGGGCCGGAAATAGCTATGGGATATGCCTGTGCTTATCCTTTGGGTGTTATGGGTATCATTCTTTCACTTATTCTTATCCGTTATATTTGTCGGGTAAATTTGGACAAAGAAGCTGATGATATCCAGAAAGAAGAAGAGGCAAATCCTCACTTGAAGCCTTACAACATTGCCCTGAAAGTAGAGAATGCAGCATTGAGTGGAAAGAAACTTTCTCAGGTTCAGAGCTTTTTGGCAAGAGATTTTGTCTGCTCTCGTATTTTGCAGGATGGACATGTACATATTCCTAATGCAGATACGGTCTTGCGTTTGGGCGATGAAATGAACATTGTATGTGCAGAAGATGACTCTGAAGCGATTCAGGCTTTCATCGGTTCGAAAGTTGATGATGTAGACTGGGATAACCAGAGCAAACAAGACAAGCCGATGATATCACGCCGTATATTGGTTACCCAACCGGCTATTAATGGTAAGACATTGGGTGAGCTTCATTTCAGCAGTATGTATGGTGTGAATGTAACTCGTGTCAACCGTTCGGGTATGGACTTGTTTGCTGCGCGTCAGTTGATTCTTCAGGTGGGCGACCGTGTCATGGTAGTAGGACCACAGGATGCTATCGAACGAGTTGCCGATTTGCTGGGTAATCAGTTGAAGCGTCTGGATCATCCTAATATCGTAACCATCTTCGTTGGTATTTTATGTGGTATCCTTTTCGGAAGTCTGCCTATTGCATTTCCGGGAATACCTACTCCAGTGAAACTGGGTCTTGCTGGAGGTCCGCTGATTGTGTCTATTCTTATCGGACGTTTCGGACATAAAGTAAAACTGGTGACTTATACAACTATGAGTGCCAACTTGATGCTTCGTGAGGTCGGTTTGGTGCTGTTCCTTGCCAGTGTCGGAATCAAGGCTGGTGGAAACTTTGTTCAAACGGTAGTAGAAGGCGATGGTTTGCTGTATGTAGGTATCGGATTCCTTATAACCATTATTCCACTTCTCATCATTGGAATGGTAGCCCGCTGGCGACATAAAGTAAACTATTTTACATTAATGGGATTGATAGCCGGTAGTAATACAGACCCTCCTGCATTGGCTTATGCCAACCAAATTTCAGGAAATGATGCTCCGGCAGTAGGATATTCTACTGTATATCCGTTAGCGATGTTCCTTAGAATCCTTACAGCTCAGTTGCTTATCTTATTTATGGCTGGATAAGATATCTGTGATATATAAAAACGTCCTGGTGTTGATTTAATCAGACATCAGGACGTTTTTTTGTATATCAGAATCAATTTTCTTTACCTGCTACCCAGATAGAGGAAGAACATACCGATAAGCACAAGCAACAAGTCGATGGCTTTGCTCCTCAAATTCTTTTCATGGAACATCATTGCACCGAAAAGAAATGAAACAACTACGCTTCCCCTGCGGACCATTGATACGATAGAAATCATGGAATCTTCCATACTCAGGGCATAGAAATATACAAAATCGGCAGCCGACAGGAAGACAGAAATCAGGATGATACACCAGTCCCATCGGAAAGGAGTAGATGTTTTCCGTTTAGGCCACCATAAGAACATCAGTACTCCCCCCATCATGAAAAGCTGATAAATATTATACCATGCCTGTACCTGCATGTTATTGAATCTTCCCATAAGATATTTGTCGTATAGTCCGCTTACTGCTCCCAGTACTGCAGCCAGTACTACAAACCATATCCATCGGTCGTGTTTGAAATCGATACCTTCCTTTTTCCCTGAACGGCTCAGCATGAAAAAAGAAATTACAGCCATGAATACACCGATCCATTGATACAGGTTCAGGCGTTCTCCGAATATCAGCATGGCACCTACAAGGGTCATCACCGGACGGGTAGCATTAATCGGCCCCACGATAGTAAGCGGAAGATGCTTCATACCGAAATACCCGAATGCCCATGAAGACAATACAATAAACGATTTCAGCAAAATAAATTTATGTACTTCCCATCCTCCCGAATCGGGTACATAAAAAATAGAGTCTTGTAACATCTGCGGTGCGAAGTGTGACAGCAGGATGAACGGAATAAAAATAATACTCGAAAAAAGTGTATTGAGCGCCAGTACAGGAAGTACAGCATTATTACTCAATGACTTTTTCTTGAAAACATCGTAAAAGCCCAGCAACGCTGCCGAGCAGAAGGCTAATAGTAACCACATAATCTTTTTATATCGCTTTATAAATTTGGCTGCAAAGTTACAAAAAATCGTCAAAGATTTGCATAGCTCATGCGGTATGTCTACTTTTACTAAATTTCTACAACTGCAAAATTATCAGTAAAGTACAATGAACGAGCAAGTCTTGCATAAACTGAAAGTGCTGGCAGAGTCAGCAAAATATGATGTATCATGTTCTTCCAGCGGAACCGTACGCCGCAATTCTTCGGGAGGTGTCGGAAATACTGTAGGAGGGTGGGGGATATGCCATAGCTTTGCAGAAGACGGACGATGCATTTCGCTTCTGAAAGTGATGCTTACCAATTATTGTATTTACGATTGCGCTTATTGTATCAACCGTATCAGCAACGATATACCGCGGGCTACCTTGTCTGTCAGCGAGTTAGTCGAACTGACCATGGAGTTTTATCGCAGAAACTACATCGAGGGACTTTTTCTTAGCTCGGGAGTGGTGAGAAATCCTGACTATACCATGGAACGTCTGGTACGTGTGGCAAAAGACTTACGTACGATTCATCGGTTTAATGGCTACATACATCTGAAAAGTATTCCCGGAGCCAGCAGAGAACTGGTTCGTGAAGCCGGACTTTATGCCGACCGTCTGAGTGTAAACCTTGAAATACCTACCGAAGCTAATCTCAAGATGTTGGCTCCTGAAAAAGACCATCGCAGTGTGTATCTGCCTATGAGATATATCCGTGAAGGAGCACTTGAAAGTGCGGAAGAGCGGAAGCATCACCGCCATGCCCCGAGTTTTGCGCCGGCAGGACAGAGTACGCAGATGATTGTCGGGGCAACTTCGGAAAGCGACCGAGATATTCTGAAAGTTTCTTCTGCGCTTTACGCTCAGCCTACCATGAAACGTGTGTATTATTCGGGATATATTTCTGTCAATACCTACGACAAGCGCCTGCCTGCTCTGAAACAACCTCCTCTCGTGCGTGAGAATCGATTGTATCAGGCCGACTGGCTGTTACGGTTTTATCAGTTTCGGGTAGATGAACTGGTAGATGAGGCTAGTCCGGATCTCGATCTGGAAGTCGATCCTAAGCTGGCATGGGCATTGAAGCATCCGGAGTTTTTTCCTGTAAATATTTATACGGCAGATTATGAAACTCTGCTTCGTGTGCCGGGTATTGGTGTGCGTTCGGCAAAAATGATTGTCATGTCGCGCCGTTTCTCACGCATTGGTTTCTATGAACTGAAAAAAATGGGAGCAGTAATGAAAAAAGCCCGTTATTTTATTACGTGCAACGAGTTGCCTGACAAGACAATACACGAACTTACTCCGCTGGGTGTGAGAAAGTTACTTGTTCCGAAGCCAAAGAAACGTACGGACGACCGTCAGCTTACACTCAATTTTGATTTCGATTAGCGTGAACCTTTGCTCGGGATGGATTGTAATATCATTATTAAGCTAAAAAGAAAATGAGTTATGTGGAAGAATCTGTTCAAGGAATTGAAACGGAAAGACCACCAGAGATATCTGGGTGGTCTGGATATATTTAAATATATCGGTCCCGGACTGCTGGTTACTGTGGGGTTTATCGACCCGGGGAACTGGGCCTCTAATTTTGCTGCGGGTTCCGATTATGGTTATGCACTGTTGTGGGTAGTAACACTTTCTACGGTCATGCTGATCGTGCTTCAGCATAATGTAGCGCATTTGGGTATCGTTACCGGATTGTGTTTGAGTGAGGCAGCCAATAAATATACGCCGAAGTGGATAGCACGCCCCATACTGGGAAGTGCTGTGCTGGCAAGCATCTCTACTTCACTGGCGGAAATATTGGGAGGAGCCATTGCACTGGAGATGTTGTTTGATATACCGATTATTGCAGGAGCCGTACTGACTACGGTATTTGTGCTGATATTGCTTTTCACTAATTCGTACAGGCGTATAGAACGGGGAATCATTGCTTTCGTATCGGTTATCGGTCTTTCTTTTCTTTACGAACTGTTTCTGGTAGATGTCGACTGGGGACTGGCTGCACGTTCGTGGGTGACACCAAGTATTCCGCAGGGAAGTATGCTCATTATTATGAGTGTATTGGGAGCAGTTGTCATGCCTCATAATCTGTTTCTTCATTCGGAGGTAGTACAGAGCCGTGAATACAATAAGGAGGACGAACAGGCTATCAAGAAACATTTGAAGTACGAATTTTACGATACGTTGCTGTCGATGGGAATAGGATGGGCTATCAACAGTGCCATGATTTTGCTGGCTGCTACTACTTTCTTTGTGCACGGCACTCCGGTAGAAGAACTTCAGCAGGCAAAATCGTTGCTCGATCCCTTGTTGGGAAGTCAGGCTGGCGCTATTTTTGCACTGGCTCTGCTCATGGCTGGTATTTCATCTACTGTTACCAGTGGTATGGCAGCCGGTTCTATTTTTGCCGGTATCTTTGGAGAATCTTATAATATTCGCGATATTCATTCTAAGGTAGGAGTGCTCCTTTCATTAGGATTGGCACTGGTGATTATTCTTTTTATTGAAAATCCGTTCCAGGGACTGATTATTTCGCAGATGGTGTTGAGTATTCAGCTACCTTTTACTGTTTTCTTACAGTTGTCGCTCACCTCGTCAAAGCGTGTTATGGGGCAGTACGCCAACTCACGGTGGAGCACGTTTGTACTTTATACCATTGCCATCATCGTTTCGGTACTCAATATTATGTTACTTTTCAGTTGATTCTAAAATAAACACTTCGGCAAGGTAAGTAAAAAACTTCAGCAATTTTTCAGAAAAATATCGAGATGTTTTTCTGAAAAATTGCTGAAGTTTTTTTAAGGATAAACATAAACTGAAAATGTCTTGATTGTACCCTTTGTATGGAGTTTATTTTCAGTCGTTTAATTGTTGTCTGGCTTTTAGCTTACGGAAGTGATAAATCAGCATTAGTGCTGCCATGATAAAGGCTAATGTATCCGATAGCGGCATACTGAACCAGACTCCTTCCACACCGAAATGCGGCGGAAGTAAAGCCAGTCCGGGCAACAGAAAGACGAGTTGTCTGGAAAGAGAAAGCAGAATAGAGATGCTGACTTTACCGATTGATTGGAAAAACTGTGTAATCACAATTTGTGCGCCGATAATGGGAAACGCCATGACACCGATGCGAAGTGCCAGTGTTGCCTGTTCGGTCAGTTCATGGTTGGTAGTAAACATTCCCACAAATATACTGGGGAATAATTCGCTTATCAGGAATCCGACAGTTGTAATGGTACATCCGGCTATAATACCCAGCCGGAGAGTCTGTTTCACACGGTCATAATGACGTGCTCCGTAGTTGTAGCCAGAAATGGGCTGCATTCCCATTGTGATTCCCATTACAATCATCACAAACAACATTTGTATTCTGTTCAGGATGCCGAATGCCCCGATAGAAAGATCTCCACCATACGTCAACAGACGGTTATTGATAAAAATCACGATACAACATGCACATACATTCATGATAAAAGGCGACATACCGACTCCGAATATATTCATGATGATGTGCTTTTTCAGCTTGAAGCTGGGACGTTTGAAGCGAATATAGCTTTTCTTATCGTAGAAATGATAGAGCACCCATATCATACCAACGAATTGTGACATGATAGTAGAAAGGGCTGCCCCTCTTATTCCCCACTCCAGTACAAAGATACAGATAGGAGCAAGAATTACGTTACAGCCTACTGTCAGTATTGATGATAACATGGCTTTCTTGGGATAACCGGTAGCACGCATGATGTTGTTCAGTCCTACCATTACATACGAGATTGGGCTTCCCAGCAGAATAACCTGCATGAAATCGCGTGCATAGGGCAGGGTACTTTCACTTGCACCGAAGAAATATAAGATATCATCCAGAAATATCAGTGTGATTCCTCCGTAAAAAATGGCATTGACGATACAGAGAATAGTAACATTTCCTAAAATGTCTTCCGCTCCTTTTATATCTTTCTGTCCCAGACGAATAGACGAAATAGTGGCTCCTCCTACACCAACCAGGGTGCAGAACGCGATAAGCAGGTTCATCAGCGGGAAAGTAATGGCAAGTCCGGAGATGGCCAGCGCACCTACTCCATGTCCGATAAAGATACTGTCGATGATATTGTACAATGAAGTCAGTGTCATACCGATGATGGCAGGTATGGAATACTGTAAAAGCAATTTGCCTATAGGCGCATTTCCTAAAACATGCGGATTGTTTTCTTCCATTTTGTACTTTGGTTAAAATTATGTGCTCAAAGTTAGGAATATGGCGTGATATTTCGGAACTTTGTACCGTTAAATCAACTAAATGGTAAAGAGAATGGATAAAACAAAATGTATAGCAGCCTTGTTCGACTTTGATGGAGTAGTAATGGATACAGAAACCCAGTACAGCATATTTTGGGATGAGATAGGTAGACAGTATTTCCCTCAGATAAAAGATTTTGGACGCATCATCAAAGGACAGACTTTGACACAGATTTACGCAAAACATTTTTCGGGTATGGAAAAAGAACAGCAGGAGATTACTGCTCGTTTGAATCAGTTTGAAAAAGAAATGTCCTTCAATTATATTCCCGGAGTAGTTGCCTTTATGGAAGATTTACGTGCTCACGGTGTAAAGATTGCTATTGTTACCAGTTCGAACGATTTGAAGATGGCGAATGTATACAAGGCACATCCTGAACTGAAAGAGCTGGTAGACCGTATTCTCACGGCCGAAATGTTTACTCGTTCGAAACCGGCTCCGGATTGTTTTCTGCTGGGAGCGGAAGTCTTTGATACAGTAGTCGAAAACTGTGTGGTATTCGAAGATTCTTTTCACGGACTGGAAGCCGGAAATGCTGCAAATATGGCAGTCGTAGGCTTGTGTACGACTAACTCGGCAGAGGCAATTGCTGACAAATGTAAACTGGTTATCCCCGATTTTACTGCCTTCTCATTCGAAAAGATGAAAGCCCTGCTTGCTTAACTCGTCAGAATGAACTACATTTGCCGCAATTTTATTAAATTAAGGAGAAAACTTTATGGCAGGATATCTTTCTGGTGATACACGAAAAGTGACAACTCACCGTTTGATTGAAATGAAAGAAAGAGGTGAAAAAATTTCCATGTTGACCTCTTATGATTATACGATTGCCCAGATTGTTGACGGGGCTGGAGTAGATGTTATTTTGGTAGGTGATTCTGCATCGAACGTTATGGCGGGTAATGTGACTACATTGCCTATTACAATCGACCAGATGATTTATCACGGCAAGTCTGTAATGCGTGGTGTAAAGCGTGCACTGGTGGTTGTCGACATGCCTTTCGGTTCTTATCAGGCAGATCCGTTCGACGGAGTACGTAACGCAATTCGTATCATGAAGGAAACCGGAGCTGATGCTCTTAAGCTTGAAGGTGGCGAAGAAGTAATCGAAACAATAACAAAGATTATCGGTGCCGGTATGCCTGTGATGGGACATCTGGGACTGATGCCACAATCTATCAATAAATATGGTACCTATGGTGTGCGTGCCAAAGGCGATGCTGAAGCTGAAAAACTGATTCGTGATGCTCATTTGCTGGAAGAGGCAGGCTGTTTTGCTTTGGTTCTGGAAAAAATTCCGGCAGATCTGGCTGCTCGTGTAGCTTCCGAACTTACAATTCCTGTTATCGGTATCGGAGCAGGTGGAGCTGTCGATGGACAAGTATTGGTTGTTGCCGATATGTTGGGTATGACAAAAGGCTTCAGTCCACGTTTCTTACGTCGCTATGCAGACTTACACACCATAATGACTGATGCTATCGGACATTATGTAGCGGATGTGAAATCGTGTGATTTCCCTAACGAAACTGAGCAATATTGATTTTTATTTCACCGTTATTGTATGAAATATGCTGTGGAATAGAAACTTTTCTTTATTGATTGCAGCTAACATATTACTCTATATAGCGGTTTACATGTTGTTTCCTCTGATTCATCGGTGGATGATTCAAGCCTGGAGTTGTTCTGAACTACAGGCTGCAGGGGTAACAGCTGTATTCGGCATCGCTTTGTTCCTTCCCGGAGCTTTTAATAATTATTTGGTCGATACATTTAGCCGGAAAAATGTTTGTACCCGGAGTATCATGTTGCTGGCACTGGTAGGGATATTGTATCCTTATGTCTCTTCCGTAGAGATGGTTGTTTTGCTCCGTATTTTACAAGGGGCACTGTTTGAGATCGGAAGAGCACACGTCTGAACTCCAGTCACCCGTCC
>OMGI01001652.1_pt1 | contig 12548 bp, 8 predicted proteins | sample 1645801 | NCBI WGS metagenome assembly OMGI01 (sample SAMN05578584, study PRJEB25193) | human gut metagenome | biome: Human Microbiome; feature: human-associated habitat; material: feces | host: Homo sapiens | place: USA:Birmingham
TTACCAAAGAAGAAAATTTCCTTGTTTAGTGCCCTTTTTTTTTTAATGATACGACAACCACCGAGATCTACACTCTTTCCCTACACGACGCTCTTCCGATCTTGGAGTCTTTTTGAAGGGCATTTTCTTCATCCATGAATGAAACGCCCTATACTTTGCAAGAATCGCCACTTATATTTTTCGTAGCGATAAACAAAAAATACGCCGCCATATATGTTTGTATTTTTCAATTTGTTAAATTGTTCAATATTCATCCTTTTGTCTAACTGAACTTCCTGTTACGCTTCCCCCTTTTGATACTCCTTCTGAAGTTGGTGAAGTGCATTTCATTCAAACTCCTTATTTATCTGGTACTTTCTTTCCGTATCGGATAGTCATGGAATATAGCGGATTCAGAGATTGCGGACAAGTGGGAGAAAATACTAAGAAATTCAGCTTCACGGCCACTACACTACGCCAGATTCAATCCGCACCTACAGTAGAGGTTCTTCAAAGAGATTGGTTCAAATCCAGCAATGAGGTGTTTCCTTAAGGAGTCGTTCACAATTATTTCACCTAATATTCCGGTCTGAATTCCACTCATAATGCAGTTCCAAAAAGTAAGTGCAGTTCATGAAGCAAGTAAGTGGCCTTACTTTTTTTCTATAATATGGGTAACTGTCCGGATGAAAAAATAATAAAGATATTTGCGAGTATCTACTTATCAGGTTTAATAAATAGCTATAGCCATAAAATTCAAAATCCGGGAATAGACTCTACTACCCCGGATTTTACCTTGCGCTTTTCACAAAGAACAAGTTTCTTCTAACATCTTTTATTGTACTGTTTGTCTATATGTCTTATTTTACAAAGATTGCTTCATCCTTACGTTTATTGGTCACTTCTTCCAAATTGGCTCCGGCTTCGACGGAATCCTTGGCCTGTGCCTGTTTGAAATAATTCTCAGCAGAGTCGAGGTCCCCTTGCAACAGTTTCAGTACGCCTCTGTTGTTCAGCGTCGCACTCGCCTGTGCATCGGCCTTGTCCAAATAACGTACCGCCTGTTGCAAGTCACCCCGTTGGAGTTCGATAGCGGCAGCGTTTATATTCGCTGTTGGGTCATCAGGAAACATGCGCACTGCCACATCGAACACTTCGTTAAACTCGTCACTCCCCTTTTCGTATGTTTGGGCAACCAGAAACATTTCCTGCAAGCTCAACTGCTGGGGACGGAGCTTTATAATCTGTTTTGCCTCTTCCACATCAAATCCGCGAACTACATAACGTACAGTGTAATCAGAGTGACGCAAAGCCGGATAACAATCCTGTAGTAATGCGGCATATACCTTTCCACCATCCAAGGCCTTAATGCGTTCCTCCTTCACGTCAAAATCGCTCTCATTCTTATCTATTATGGACAAAATCTCTTCTTTCAGCGGTAAATCATTCTTAGCCACATACGCACGCAGTCCGGCCCAGTCCTCGGGTACAGAATTCACCTTGAACAAATCCGCTTTAAAGCCATACTCATTCATTACATAACTCTTCAATGCCTCAGCACGCCCCTGAGCCAAACGCGCATTGGCCGCATATCTGCCCTCAGGAGAAGCATAACCCACAATAGCTATTTCAGTAATGGTAGTATTGACATCATTTTTCACTACATCCACCGTATGTTTGATAGCAGCCAGTTCGGATGGATTACGACGATAATCAGGATAAATATTCATCTGATTTACCGGAAAATCCAAATAAGCACGTCCTTCCTCGGCACGATTCTTCACAGCCTCGACAGCAGGAGAAACGAATGCCACGACAGGTTTTACCACATAGCGTTCCAAATTGGCACGAGTTATAAAGGCACTGTTTTCTTCTTTCTGACAATCGGCACAGCCACGTATAGCAGCCTGCAGTTCCAGTTCTGCACCATTCATCCATTTCTCGTATGGAATACGGGCTGAATAATTTACAGTCTGTTCCGTTCCATTCTTACGACGAAGAATGGTATATGCATCCGACGGAATACTGCGTTCACGCTGTTGCACGATGGAACGGATACGCCCATATACCCAAATAGCAGGCAAAATCCTGTTATAACTGTTATCCTGTGTCTTCAAAACCGGAGTCAGAGTTGCCACACAGTTGGAAGAAAGCTCCATTGCAGCCGGCAACGTGATATCCATTCCTATCATCACCTGTCCATTATCACTAATCAGGATTGACTGATTGCTGACTTGTACCTGACCACCTGATAATGTCTGTGCACCTACCGGAATAGTCGGAATCAATAATATAAGAAGTATATAACATATAAGTTTCATAATCCGTAATTTTTAGAATATATAAATAAGATTCAGAGCAGCCTTAGTAGGACCCCAATAATTCTTGTTGGATTTCTCCAACATATCTCCACATTCTTCACACTCATATTTCTTATAACGCACATAAGCATAACCCAAACCGATGGTGGCGCCCAGATTCCAATGGCGTCCCAGCACAAACTGATAACCGTAACTGACACCGCCGCCATAAAAATGTCCCTTATAACGGAAGTCTTTCAAATCATCGAAAGGAGAAAACGGCAAATCAATACCGGTAGTATTGTATGCTCCTCCCATTAAATGGAAACCGAAAAAATGACCATTGAACTTATCACAAAGCCAATAACGCAACTCGGGCTGTACCATCACCAGTTTCAACATTTTATTATCGCTGTATTTCCAAGGATTATAATAAAACGGAATATCCACTGTAAGCTTCTTACTCAACCCTACTTCCACTCCTAAGTTTGGTATGGCGACAGCATCCATCGCCACATTAGTTTTAACAGCCATCTGTCCATACATAAATAAGGAAGAAGCCAACAGACACACCCATGAAAATAAAAATCTTCGTATTACCATATTCAATTCTCTCTAGCTAAGTTATTTTTTACATCACAAAGGTAGAGGCTATTCTTTTAACAGGATATTGGCAAATTAATCTTTATTAAGAGGTGGTTTCGGCAAAATACAGAATGAACAAAAAACAATCTTAGTTCCTATTTCCGTCAAAAACAGAACATCCATTCAATGAGAAACATTTCAACTATCAAATGGAACACCAACGGAGTTTTCTCCATCCATAAATGAAAATCCTTTCATCATGATAAAAACACCCCCTTATATAGCCAAACAACTCCTTCTTTCCAACATAGCAGGTATTTTCATCAAAAAGAGGGTGTTTTCATCAAAAAAGCTTGAAAATAATTTGGATACATGAAAAGAATACCTACTTTTGTATCGGATGATAATGGGTCAATCATTCACATAATCAAAAAAACAATAAAAAATTATAGTTCTATGAAGGCAATGCATTTAATAATTGCCATGCTCGTCATGATGAGTTTGGCATCCTGCTCTGCAGATGGTAATGACCCCGTTGAAAACTCAGTTTCAACGTATCTCCTGGAAAAAACGTATGGAGCCAGAAGCGTTACATACGAGGAAAACAATTCTGACAAGTTAAAATTAAGTGAGTTACCGGCTATCAGCCTTTCTGAAGCCGACCATATTCTATCTGTCCTACGAAAACATACTGATGCTCAAGAAGAACTTGATATTCAAACTGCCACCAAAGGAGAACAAACATGGCTTAGAATTGTAATGAAGCAAACAATAGATCATAAATATGCTTTCACTATCCAGTTAAATATGAACTGTTACAATGACGGAAGCCTCTACTATGGCGGATATCAGGCGGAATGTTCTTCTTCTTTGATTAAATGGTATCTTAAAGGTTTCAGCCTGGCTACCGATAATGCCACAAAAAATTATAAATTCGAATCCCAAAGCTATATTTATATGAAAGTAATAGATAATGGAATCAAATATATGCAGATTCCTGTCACTATAAATGGCAACTATAATCCCCGAAACCATGATGCTGCATTTTCCTACAATTTATGATATATAATACAATAATCACTTTATAATATATACCATCATTCCCCCCTTGTTTCTAGCTTGGTATACATACCTTAATAAAATAGCAAGAGACAAGGGGTGTATTTCATTCAAATACAATCGTCTAATAATCAAGACAAGACAAAACTGTGTGAACGGAATACCTACTATCCTTTCTTTTCACCGAACCTGTTGATACTAAAAACAGAATATATTCCTATGACTTTTAGTTGGTTATGAAAATATAGTTTGCTATATTTGTAGGAATTCCTAAAATAGATTAAGGAATAATATCAAGCAGATTGTACGTGACCAATCTGATTACAGGGGAATAAAAGTGAAACAATTTATTATGATGAAATCTTTAATAATCACCTTATTATGTAGTTTTTGTCTATCAACTACTAATGCGCAAAGTTATTTCCGCCAGTGTGGTATCCAACTACTTACCAGACAAAACGGATTGAGCAACAATACATTGACTGGAATTTATCAGGATAAAGCCGGCTTTTTATGGTTAGGAACCGATGTTGGACTAAGTCGCTATGACGGAATACATTTTCATAATTACAATCTGATTGATAAAGAGCCACGTGCCTTAACTCATTTATATGAAACATCAAACAATCTGCTATGGTCTCATATCGCCAATTTAAACCAAATAGCCTGTTTTGACAAGATGCGTGGAATCTATATGCCACTTATCTCACCTACTCCTGAGGTATTGCAAGATATACAGGATATATGTGTACTGCAAGACAAATTATATGCCTTGACCTCCAATGCCATAGTAGAGTTAAATATGGAGAAAAATGCAGATGAAATAAGACTGACCGCCCAACCGCTTATAGATATAAAAACAAAAGTCCTAAGACTTTATAATAACGAAGATATTTTATGCGCACTGACAGTAGAGAATCAAATCTTACTTTATAACGTTTCCGATAAAAGTAGCGAGCATATAAATGGAACCGATCTAGGTATTGTGAAAGCCGACAACATTGAAAAAATACATATATATAATGATAATGTGTGGATTTGTGACCAAACCGAAGGAATCATCTGTTATAATACAAACACTAAAACATCACGCACACTGAATGATAACAGCCAGTCATCCTTCATTCAAAAAGATATACGCGATATTATCCAAATAGATAAGACCACATTCATTATAGCCACATGGAGTTCACTGTCAGCCATAAGATTTGAAACGGACAACTACCTCCAGTCGCCATTCCACATTGTAGATCTGACCCAACATGATTCTTACTATGCCCCCATCCTCAAAAACAGAATTACCGACATTCATTTTGACAAGTCCAACAATGTGCTTTGGGTAGGAACTTTCGGCAGAGGATTGCTGAAACTGAATCTCAAAGGAAACGATATCAACCGTATCCCGTTGAACGATGAAATAAGATATGTGAATGGTATAGCACAAGATGCCGATGGATACATCTGGCTGGTCACCGAAAAAGATGGCATATATAAAAGTACAGAAAATAAGATCTCTCCTAATCTGCACTTTTCCTTATGGGAGAAAAGTCACAAGAATAATCATTATTGCCTGCACAAAGATCGCAATGGAGGATTATGGTTCGGCGATGACAAAGGAAACATCCTTTGGGTAAATCCTACTACCGGTGAAACGGTGATTCACCAACTAAACCCCGAAACAGCAGACTCTGCTGTAACTGCTTCTATCTTGAAACTATATCTAAACTCACAAAACCATTTATGGATTGCCACCGAAAAAGGAATAATGGTCTATAACCATCAGACACACGAATGTATAGCAGCACAACCTTATACGAAAGAATTCAAAAAAATAACCGCTATATGCGAAGATGGAGATGGAACCATGTGGCTAGGTACTGAAAAAGGAATACACCGTGCCAGCCGTAAAGGAAAACAAATAAAATTCACCGGTGGTTATGAAAAGGCAAGAAACCTGACACCCGGAAAAGTATTGGCACTTTATCTGAACAACTATAACCAATTGCTTATCTCATACACTGATAAAATTATCCAAATAGACGGAAAAGAGAAAACCATATCCTCTATCATGATCTTACAAAAAGACTTGCCTAACGGACACATAAGCTGTATGATAGATGATAAGAACGGAAATACCTGGCTGGGAAGCAATGCTGGTTTTATCACATTGAATAACAAGAACAATGCATCATATACCTACGCATTACCGGAAAGTTATTACGATGTATGTCGGCTGAATGACGGGAAATTGCTATGGGCGAACTCTACAGGATTACTCTATTTTGAACCGCGCACTTTAAAAGAAAGTTCAAGTAACTGCCAATTCCATATCTCCGATATAGATATTAATTACAATAAAGTAGAAATAGGAGAAAAAATAAACGGACAAGTCATTCTGGACAAACCTGCGTACCTGATAGAACATTTATCTTTAGACTACAATAACAACAACCTGATTCTCTATTTAAGTGATCTGAAATACGGAACCTCGCCCAACACAGTGAAATATCGCCTGTTACCCACAGAAGAAAAATGGAATACGAATTATGACGATCATATAAAACTCAGCAATATCCCTCCTGGGAAATATGTACTGGAAATACGCTCGTCTTATCCGTTGGAAGAAAATAAACAAATAACCCGGTTATCTATCAATGTAAATAGATATTGGGCTGCAACCGGATGGGCCATCGCCGCATACATCCTGGCTATTATCATTATTTCTTTGCTTACATGGATGTATTTTAACCGGAAATTACAGAAACGGCAAGTTTACAAGGCCAAAGAAGTGAAACTGAAAGAAAAGCTGGAAGAAGAAACGGAAATAAGAAAAGAAGAAGAGAAAAACCATCAATTGCGTGACCAAATCAGATATATGCTGGCACAGGAATTACGCACCCCGTTATCACTCATCACCGCTCCGTTAAAAGAAATGATTACTAATACGGCCTTCCCGGAATCATTCCTGCAAAAAGCAAAAATGGCCTATCGGAATTCAATCAGCCTGCAAGACATTTGTAACCAGCTATTGAATATTCATCAGCAAGAAAGTTACAGTCCTAAATTGAATGTGGCCCCTTATCCTGCCAGCGTGATAGCCGACACTGTAGTCCGTGCATCTCACGAACTACTGAACGTCAGTCCCATTAACCTGCATTATGACAAAGACAACAAAATAAATACGGAAATATGGATTGACCGGAAAAAGATAATCTTTATTCTAAGCAATATATTATCCAATGCCTACCGGCATATCTCGTATTCCGGTTCCATCCACTTTACTGTAAACACCAGTACTATCAACGGAAAAGATTTCTGCCTTTTTACTATAGAGGATGACGGGAAAGAAATGATAGAAGAGTCCTCTGTTATCTTCCTTGGATCGGATAATTACAACCCTCCAAGCAACCGGCTACACCCCGAATTAGGCATTGAAATTATGAAAACGACAATACTAGCCCACCACGGCGATATCCAAATCACTCAAGAAAAAAACAAAGGAACCCGAGTTGTTCTTTATATCCCTCTAGGTAAACAACATTTGAACAATGATGAAAACGTATGTTTCATCGAACCCGAAACAATAATGGAAGATTCAGATAAAGCAATGATTACTGCAGAGGATAAAAGACAACAGGAAATAGCAAACAGTATAACCGCCAAACCTATTGACAACCCCGAAACCAAATACAAACTACTGGTTGTTGAGGACCATGCAGATATCCGCCTCTATCTGAGAGTATTATTTTCTGCCACCTATAATATTATTATGGCGGAAAATGGGGAAGAAGGAGTAAGAATAGCGCGTAAAGAAATACCGGATCTTGTAATAACGGATGTCATGATGCCTATCATGAACGGTTTTGAATGTTGCCGTATCCTAAAAGAAGATCTAAAAACTTGCCATATCCCTATTATTCTGCTGACAGCTTTGACAGATGATGAAAATATAGTGAAAGGAATAGAATTAGGAGCTGATGACTATATTCTGAAGCCGTTCAATCCGGAGATTCTCCGCACCAAAGTAAAACGTTTAATAAAAAGCCGGACTGAACTGAAACGGATTTATACCAAACTACTAATGCCTTCCATCACCGTCAACGGCTCGCAAGAAGAGAATACGGAAACAATCATCATAGAAGACCCGTTCATCACACAAATTCTGAATATTGTAAATGAGAACCTGCAAAACCCGGAATTCAATGTGAAAAAACTGGCCGAAATGCTGAATATGAGTCAACCTACCCTTTACAGGAAAGTAAAACAACTCACTAATTTCACTATCATAGAATTAGTAAGAGGAGTCCGGTTAAAACGTTCTGCCGAATTACTGAGAAGCCGCAAATACAATGTTCAGGAGGTAGCCGAAATGGTTGGTTATAATGACATCCCCACCTTCAGAAAGCATTTTGTCGATTTCTATGGCACCACTCCCTCTACATTTAATAGTAAAGAAGATACGGAAGATAAAAAATAATCGTTAACAGCCAAATATTTTTTGAATTAAAAATCGTACCTTTGCAGCCAAATATATAGGTATAGTATGCAAGACATTAGAAACATTGCGATCATCGCCCACGTAGACCACGGAAAAACGACTTTGGTGGACAAGATGATGCTGGCGGGACATTTGTTCCGCAACGACCAGACAAATGGTGAACTGGTATTGGATAATAATGACTTGGAACGCGAAAGAGGGATAACTATCCTTTCAAAGAACGTTTCAATTAACTACAAAGGAACAAAAATCAATATTATTGATACTCCGGGACACGCCGACTTCGGTGGCGAAGTAGAACGTGTACTCAATATGGCTGATGGATGTATCTTATTGGTAGACGCATTCGAAGGCCCGATGCCGCAGACACGCTTCGTATTGCAAAAGGCATTACAGATCGGATTGAAACCTGTAGTTGTAGTGAACAAGGTGGATAAACCCAACTGCCGTCCGGAAGAAGTATACGAAATGGTATTCGACTTGATGTTCAGCCTGAATGCTACAGAAGATCAGTTGGATTTCCCCGTTATCTATGGTTCTGCCAAAAATAATTGGATGAGTACTGATTGGAAGACCCCGACAGAAAACCTGGTTCCGTTGTTGGACGCTATTATTGAGCATATTCCGGCACCGAAGCAGTTGGAGGGAACTCCTCAAATGTTAATCACCTCTTTAGACTATTCAGCATATACAGGTCGTATTGCTGTAGGACGTGTACATCGTGGTACGCTGAAAGAAGGTATGAATATTACACTAGCAAAGCGTGATGGTAGTCTGATAAAGTCTAAAATCAAAGAGCTACATACTTTTGAAGGCTTAGGACGTAAAAAGACAAATGCCGTTTCATCGGGAGACATCTGTGCTGTAGTAGGTGTAGAAGGCTTCGAAATTGGTGATACTATCTGCGATTTCGAAAATCCGGAACCATTGCCCCCCATCGCCATTGACGAACCGACCATGAGTATGTTATTCACTATCAACGATTCTCCTTTCTTCGGCAAAGAAGGTAAGTTTGTGACTTCACGCCACATCCAAGACCGCTTGACCAAAGAATTGGATAAGAACCTGGCATTGCGTGTACGCAAAAGCGAACTGGAGGACGGTAAATGGATTGTTTCAGGACGTGGTGTGCTTCATCTTTCTGTCCTGATTGAAACCATGCGCCGCGAAGGATACGAATTACAAGTGGGCCAGCCTCAGGTTATCTTCAAAGAAATAGACGGAGTAAAATGCGAACCTATCGAAGAATTAACGATCAGCGTACCCGAAGAATATTCCAGTAAAATGATCGATATGGTAACCCGCCGTAAAGGTGATTTAGTTTCTATGGAAACACAGGGTGACCGTGTAAACATTGAGTTTGATATGCCTTCGCGCGGTATTATCGGTCTTCGTACCAATGTACTGACAGCATCGGCCGGAGAAGCGATCATGGCTCACCGTTTTAAATGCTACCAACCATACAAGGGCGAGATAGAACGTCGCAGCAACGGTTCTATGATTGCTATGGAAAGCGGAACAGCTTTTGCATACGCTATTGACAAATTACAGGATCGTGGCAAATTTTTCATTTATCCGCAAGACGAAGTATATGCCGGCCAAGTAGTAGGTGAACATGTTCATGAAAACGACTTGGTTATCAATGTAACTAAATCGAAGAAGCTTACCAATATGCGCGCATCAGGTTCTGATGACAAGGCACGCATCATTCCTCCGGTAGTATTTTCGTTGGAAGAAGCATTGGAATACATTAAGGAAGATGAATATGTAGAAGTTACTCCAAAGAGTATGCGTATGCGTAAAGTGATTCTTGACGAAACAGAACGTAAGAGAGCTAACAAAAGCTAATCAATCTACCTTTAATATAAAAAATCCCGGAGACCATATTATCTTCGGGATTTTTTATATTTAATCTACAAACTTTACTTTACTAACTTCTCTAGGTTTAGCAGCCGGCATTTCATCGGGATAACCGAAAGCAATCGCATAAAGCAACTCATACCCTTCACTGAATCCCAACTGTTTCATATATTCGGCAGCTGCAGGTGATTTCATGAAACGCACAGGCCCTCCCAAACAGCAGGAACCTATTCCCATTGACCAAGCAGACAAAATCATATTCTCACCCAACAGACCACAATCTATCTGTGACATATCATATGCAGGATCGTTAGCAATAAACACTACTGTAGGAGCATTATTGAACATATTCTGAAATCCCGGACGTTCTGCCGCTTTGGGATTTTCTTTTTTGAAAATTTCAGTCAAACCATTGATAAATTCCGGATTATCTACTACACGAACCTCCCATGACTGTTTATTCATTCCATTAGGTGCATTGATTCCACATTCCACTATAGTCTGCATTTTTTCACGTTCCACAGCCTTGGGCTTATACTTCCGTATACTACGGCGGCTCATAATAGTTTCTATTACAGGGTCTACCTGACTCACGGAAACACTATCCGTAACAACTTCCTTCTGTTGAGAACCTTGCGATGTACAGCTGCATAATACGAACATACCTGCACCAACTAACATTAATCTAAATAATTTCATTTGCTATCATATTTGGTTTGCAACAAATCTAGGCATTTTCAAGCATAAAAAAAAGTGGTTCCTATCGGGAACCACTTTTTATATGTTAAATCTGTAAAATTCAGATTACAATTTCGGACCGGCAGCAACCAACTTCTTACCTGCTTCGTTACCAGTGAACTTAGCGAAGTTCTTGATGAAACGACCAGCCAAGTCTTTTGCTTTTTCGTCCCACTGAGCAGCGTCAGCGTAAGTGTCACGAGGATCAAGGATCTTCGGATCAACGTTAGGCAATTCTGTAGGAACAACAAAGTCGAAGAAAGGAATAACCTTAGTAGGAGCCTTGTCGATAGAACCGTCCAGGATAGCATCGATGATACCACGAGTATCACGGATAGAGATACGCTTGCCTGTACCGTTCCAACCAGTGTTAACCAAGTATGCTTTAGCACCGGTCTTTTCCATCTTCTTAACCAATTCTTCAGCATATTTAGTCGGGTGCAATGACAAGAAAGCAGCACCGAAGCAAGCTGAGAATGTCGGAGTCGGTTCAGTGATACCACGTTCTGTACCAGCCAATTTAGCTGTGAAACCAGACAAGAAGTAATATTTAGTTTGTTCTGCGTTCAGGATAGATACCGGAGGCAATTCGGCACTGAACAACAGCGTAAAACAAGCCATCGACAAGGCAGCAACTGCTATTTGGGCCATTCCGCAACCTTTCCGTAACAACATCAACAGTTCAGAAGCAGAAGAAGCTATGGAAGCTTGCTCTGATCTGGAAACTGTACTGAAAGAGCTGAACTCCGTTCTCCCCGATTACCCGGAAGAAGTAAAGAATCTATTATTGTTAAATGAAATCATGTATGACAACGCAACATATGGTGCAGAATACATAGAGCTTTACAATCCATCCAATTCCACCGTTTCGGTCCCGTCATTAAAACTATTGAGGTACATTGACAATGGTTCCGGTACAACGCAAACCACGACAACTGCCATCTTGAAGCATCCGGACAAGAATCAAAGGCTGGACTTTCCTCCTCATGGGTATATCTGTCTGACAAAATCTGCTGCCACTCTTATCAATAAGCACAAAGCTGATAAAAATAATATCATACAAATATCCACTTTCCCACGAATAAACAATGATGGAGGCTATCTGGCCATAACCACCAATGAAGAAAAACCAAGAATCATAGACAAATGCATTTACTCCGACAAGATGCATAACGAAGGAGTAAGAAACCAGGGTGTATCTCTTGAAAAGAAATCACCGGAGCTAAAGTCGGCTCTAAAATCGAACTGGAGTTCCTCAAAAAACGCAACAGGAGGCACTCCGGGAAGAAAAAACGAACAAGAATAAAAGTTTATAGATTAAATTCCCTACATTTGTCAGCAAAGAAGTAAAAAGAGTTTCGGATGATTTCATCCACGAACGAATTTAAACAGCAGCTATGAGTCCAATCATCTTATCTGTTACGATTATAGCCTATTTTGTGATCTTGTTTACCATCTCCTACATAGCAGGACACAAAGCAGAGATCGGAAGAGCGTCGTGTAGGGAAAGAGTGTAGATCTCGGTGGTC
>OMGI01001653.1_pt1 | contig 12533 bp, 10 predicted proteins | sample 1645801 | NCBI WGS metagenome assembly OMGI01 (sample SAMN05578584, study PRJEB25193) | human gut metagenome | biome: Human Microbiome; feature: human-associated habitat; material: feces | host: Homo sapiens | place: USA:Birmingham
CCGCTGCTTTTTCGGCTTTGTTTTCAGCCCGCTTTGGTTCCAGGGTCTTCATTGTGGGGAACAGGATGACCTCCCGGATGGTGTCCGCGCCGGTGAGCAGCATGACGCAGCGGTCGATGCCCATGCCCATGCCGCCCGTAGGAGGCATACCGTATTCCATGGCGGTGAGGAAATCCTCGTCCAGCATTTCGGTCTCGTCGTCGCCCCGCTCCCGCTGCTCCACCTGCTTTTCAAAGCGCTGGCGCTGGTCGATGGGGTCGTTCAGCTCGGAATAGGCGTTGGCCAGCTCGCTGTGGCAGATAAACAGCTCGAAGCGCTCCGTCAGCCGGGGATCGGCAGGGCTGCGCTTGGTCAGGGGGCTGACCTCCACAGGATACATGGTAATGAAGGTGGGCTGGATCAGCTTCTCCTCCACCTTCTGATCGAAGCAGGCGTACAGGGCGTTGCCCCAGGTCTTTTCGGCGGCATCCGCCAGCTCCACGCCCACGGCCTTAGCCGCGGCCACGGCCTCGGCGTCATCGGTGATGGCGCCGAAGTCCACGCCCACATACTCCTTGACGGCGTCCACCATGGTCAGCCGGCGCCAGCCGGGAGTCAGGTCGATCTGCTCGCCCATCCACTCCACCTGATAGCTGCCGTTGATCTCCTTGGCAGCGCCTGCCAGAATGCCCTCGGCAATGTCCATCATGGTGTGGAAGTCGGCGTAAGCCTGATACATCTCCACGGTGGTGAATTCGGGGTTGTGCTTGGGGTCCATGCCCTCGTTGCGGAAAATGCGGCCGATCTCATACACTCGGTCCATGCCGCCCACGATGAGCCGCTTCAGCGGCAGCTCCGTGGCGATGCGCATGTACATATCAATGTCCAGCGTGTTGTGATGGGTGATGAAGGGCCGGGCGGCGGCGCCGCCGGCGATGGTGTTCAGAACGGGGGTCTCCACTTCCATGTAACCCATGTTGTCCAGATAGTTCCGCATGAACTTGATGAACTGAGAACGGATAACGAAGTTCTTCTTCACCTCGGGGTTCACCATCAGGTCCACATAGCGCTGACGGAACCGCAGTTCCTTATCCTGCAGGCCGTGGAACTTCTCCGGCAGGGGCAGAAGGGACTTGGACAGCAGGGTGATGTTATGCGCCCGGACGCTCATCTCGCCCCGCTGGGTGCGGAACGCCTCGCCCTCGACGCCCACGATGTCGCCGATGTCGAACTTCTTGAACTTCTTATAGACCTCTTCGTCCATCTCGTCCTGACGGGCGTAGAGTTGGATGCGGCCATCCCGGTCCTGCAAATCGCAGAAAGATACCTTGCCCATGCCGCGCTTGCTCATGAGGCGGCCTGCCACCTTGACGGGCTTGCCCTCCATGGCGTCGAAGTTGTCCTTGATCTGCTGGGAGGTTGCATCCCAGTCAAAGCGGGTGATCACAAAGGGGTTCTGGCCCTCCGCCTGGAGATTCGTCAGCTTCTCCCGGCGAATACGGGTCTGCTCGGACAGGCTCAGCTCCGGCTGGGCCTGGGGATTCTTCTGTTCAGCCATGCTTCTTTCTCCTTAGCGTTCGATCTTCTTAACGGTGTAACGGATGTTGCCGAAGGGCGCTTCCACCACGACCTCCTGGCCTTCCTTGGCGCCCAGGAAGGCCTTACCGAAGGGAGACTCCTCGGAGATGATGCCGTGCATGGGATCGGACTCCTGAGAGCCGACGATCTTATAGCTGGCTTCCTTGCCGTCGGTGCCCTGAACAGTGACGGTGCAGCCGATGGTGATGGTGTCAGACGCGGCGGACTCATCCACGATGACCACGTGCTGCAGGATCACTTCCAGCTCGGCAATGCGGGAATAGAGCTTGCCCTGCTCGTTCTTTGCCTCATCATACTCGCTGTTTTCGCTGAGGTCGCCGAAGCCGCGGGCGATCTTGATCTGCTCCGCCACCTCGTCGGACCGGGTGGTCTTCAGATAATTCAGTTCCTGCTCCAGCTCGTCCTTACGAGCTTGGCTCATTTTGTATTCTTTTTCCATTTCGGCTGTTCCTTTCATTATCCTGAAGTGTATAACACTCCTAATTTACCATGGTTTTATATTGTAATAGGTATCTTCCGGATTGTCAAGGGCAAAAGGCTCTGATTTCGGGAACAGCCCCTTTGTTTTCCGTTTCTTCCAGCTGCACGGACACCTGCCCCGGCCGCAGAGCGCCGGTCCGCCACAGGACCGACAGAAGCTGGCCCCGGTCAAGGCCCTCCGGCAGCCTTGCCTCCACCTCCGGCGGCAGCAGGAGCCGGGGCAGGGGCAGCGATTCGTCATACAGCGGCAAAAAGCCGCCTCCCTGCGCTTCCGTGGGGTCGAAGGCTATGTGGACAGACACCGGCTCCCGCTCCGTCTCCGGGTTCAGCACGATAGACACGCCGTATTCCCGCCGCAGACGGCGGCACAGCTCCTCCCCGCCGAAGGGGACCTTCAATATGAGATACCGGTGACGCAGAGCCAACTCCGTCACCGTCCGCACCACCTCGCCGGAGAGGGCGTCCGCCGTGATCAGCACCCGCGCCCCGGCGGGGTTTTCCCCCCGGAACCGCAGCAGCTCTCCGCACCAGTCCGCGGCGATGGCCCGCCGAAGCGACAGGGTTTCTACCGGGCGCAGCCCCTCCGGCAGAGCCTCCGCTGAGGCCCCGGCAGGCAGCACCACCTGTTCCACCCTCTGCCGCAGCAGCTTTTTTCCGGCGGTACGGAGCCTCCGCCGCTCCGTTAAGGGGTTCCTACGCCGGTCCTGCGCCATCCGGGCGCAGAGAAACCGGATATGCAGCACGCTGACCTCTTTTAACGTAACAGGACGGGTCCAGTGCCCGCTTGGTTCCCAAAGCATCATTCCTACCATAACGATCAACCTCCTGCCCCATGGTATGGGACAGGAGGTCGATTCAGAACGGTTCGCCATTCCTTACTTCTTTTTCAGTTCGCTGAGGATACAAAGCCCCATGGCCAGCACAGGCAGCAGTCCCCGCAGACACAGAAAGCCCTGCGGATCGCCTAAGCGGATATTGGCATCGGCAAACAGTCCCACAACCCACGCGGCCAGCGTGGCGTTGATCGCTTTCAGATACATTCGCACTTCCTCCTTTTATTTGCCCACTGAGGTGCCGGAGAGGGTGTAGCCCGTCAGATACCCCTTCTTCGGCGCCGCACCGTGGCTCAGGGGATTGATCCGCACATTGTTTTCCACCACCTCAAAGTGGAGGTGGGGCCCAGTGGAGTGTCCGGTGGAGCCGGTAATGCCGATGGTCTGCCCCTGCTTGACGTAGGTTCCCACGCTGACCTTGATGCTGCTCATGTGAGCGTACAGGGTGGTGTTGCCCACGCCGTGAGAAATGACCACATAGTTGCCGTAGGAGCTGGACCGCTGGGCGATGATGACCGTGCCCGCCTTGGCAGCGTACACCGGACTGGTGTAACCCACCCGGCCGATGTCGGTGCCCTTGTGGTTGGTGGAGCCAACGCCGCCGGGGGAATTACGCCCGCCTACGGTGGAGGTGATATACCGGCTGTCCACCGGCCAGATGTAGCCGCCGGGGTTGGTGTTGTATTTCTTTCCCTCCGCCGCCATCTGTTCTTCCAACTTCTTCTGCATTTGCTTGACCTGCTGCTCGATGCGGCGCTCCTCGGCCTCCAGCTCCTTCAGCGTGGCCTGATACTCGGCGGCGTTGTCGTCGATCTCCTTGACCAGCTTGTTGGCCTCGTCCCGCTGGGCGCTGAGCTGCTTTTTCTGGGTCTCCAGTTCTGCTTTGGCGGCTTCCAGCGCCGCCTTATTGGCTTCCAGACCGGCTTTCTTCTCCGCAATCTCCGCCTGCAGGGTCTGAAGGTCCTGAATCACCCGCCGGTCATAGTCCATGACCTCGTTGATAAAGTCCAGACTGCCCAGCAGGTCGGAAAAGCTGTTGGCCTTGAACAGCACCGACCAATAGCTGATGGTGCCCCGCTCCTCCATTTCCCGGACCCGCTTGCAGAACAGCTCATATTGAGCCTCCTCCCGCTGCTGGGCGTCCGCCAGTTCGGTTTCCGCCTGAGAAATAAGGGCGTTGTAATCGGAGATCTGAGCCTCCGTATTGCTGATCTTGGCGTTGGTGTTGGCAATCTGGTCATCCAGAAGGGTCTTTTTCTGCACCGCCGCCGCCTTGTCATTCTTCAGACTGTTGAGCTTGCTCTGGATCTCCTTTTGCTTTTTATCCAGGCTGGCGGCGTTCCCCTTCAGGGCGTCGATATCCGCCTGGGTGACCTTGGCGGCCATGGCCGGAGCAACATTCACCGTCAGGCACAGCACCGCGCAGAGCAGCGCGGCGCAGATGCGGACATAGCGCTTGCTTTTCTTCATGTCCGCCCTCCTTTACACCTGAAGGAACCGCCGGATGGCGGAAAGGCTGCCGCCTACGCCAATGAGGATGCCGGCCCCCAGAAATACACCGCCCACCGGCTTCCAAAGCTGCTGGAAGGGCACGATGGAAAGGAGCTGTAAGGTGTCATTGTTGGCAACGCCCTGCGCAATGGCTTCATACAAGCCCCATTGCAGCAAAAAGGCAAGGATCGCACCGGTAAGGCCCAGCATGAAGCCCTCATACACAAAGGGCCAGCGGATAAAGCCGTTGGTCGCGCCCACCATTTTCATAATGGCGATCTCATCCCGCCGGTCAAAGGTGGTGAGCTTGATGGTGTTGGAAATAATGAACATGGACACAACGAACAGCACTGCGATCAGCGTCAGGCAGATGACCGTGGCGATATTCCGGACTGTGATGAAGCCATTGGTCAGCTCCGCATAGGCGTTGATGCCGCCGATGCCGGGAATGGCCTTGATGAGTTCCACTGTCTGGCTCTGGAGCTTCAGCTCCTTGACCTTGATGGCGAATCGGTCCCGGAGGATGTTGGGGTCCAGATCCTGAAAATATTCCTCATCCGGGTGTTCGCTGATGAAGGACTGCATGGCCTCCTCACGGGAGATAAAGGTGGCGGACGCCACATTGTCCACCGCTTCCAGTTTCTTTTGCAGGGCTTTGGCCTGTGCCTCCGTATAGCTGTCATCCACAAATGCTAAAATCTCATTGTCCTGCTCCGCCTGCTTCAAGTTGGCGTCCGCGTTGACAGCCACCAGCGTAAAGGTGCCCATGATCAGCAGACACGCCACGGTAATGCCGATGGCGGCGAAGGACATGAAGCCGTGGCTGAACATATTGGATAGACCCTCGTGGAAGAAATATCCGAAATCGTGTTTACTCATGGATATGCCCTCCCACATAGCCGCCTACGCTGTCATTGATGATGCGGCCCTGGTCAATGGTAATGACCCGCTTGCCGAATTTGTTTACCAGATCCTTTTCGTGGGTCACTACCAGCACGGTGGTGCCCAGCTGGTTGATCTTCACCAGCAGCGTCATGATCTCCATGGAGCGCTCCGGGTCCAGATTGCCGGTAGGCTCGTCGGCAATGATGGTAGCAGGGTTGTTCACCAGCGCCCGGGCGATGGCCACGCGCTGCTGCTCGCCGCCGGAAAGCTCGCTGGGGAAATTCTCCGCCTTCTTTTCCAGACCCACCAGCTGCAAAACGTATGTAATGCGCTGTTTGATCTCTTTTTTCGGCATACCAACAGCCCGCATGACAAATTCCAGATTTTCATAGACCGTTTTTTTCTCGATCAGGCGGAAATCTTGGAAAATAACCCCCAGCGTCCGGCGCATCATGGGGACTTGCCGCTCCGCAATGTTGCTGACGGAAAAGCCGTTGATCATGATACGGCCTGCTGTGGGGACCTCCTCTCCGGTGAGCATTTTGATAATGGTAGATTTTCCGGACCCGGAGGGGCCCACTAAAAACACAAACTCGCCGTCCTCAATGGCGGCGCTGATACCCCGGATGGCACGGGTCCCGTTGGGATATTCCATTTCCACGTCTTTCAGGCGGATCATCAAGCAGTCTCCTTATTCTTTGTCCAATCGGCCTGTCCACATGGGATCAGGTCGACATAATACTACACATAGCCACATTATATACGGCTTTTCGGGACATTGCAACGTTTCCTTGCAGATTCCTTTCAAAGTTTTTCCCGGGAAATTTTTCCGGTTCCCCACCGCCCCCGCTCCTTGGAAAGCTGTTTTTTGCTTTGAGAACAGTCTCCGTTCCGACAAAAAACCGGGAAGCCTGACGGCTTCCCGGTTTCAGCGTGTCGAAAAAGTCTTTTCTCCCCGCTGAGCAAGTTTTCAGAACTTCATAAAAGTTCTGAAAACTTAGGATTTTAATGGCACGGGACACCCTTCTTGGGTTTCCCGCACACACCCTTCCTTACCGTCGCGGAAAATTTATCACTTTATCGACAGCCTCAAACCGGGAAGCCTGACGGCTTCCCGGTTTCTCACATGTAAAAGTATCAGGAATCAATGCCCCGGCTGGTCAGATATTTCTTGACCATCAGCGCCACCTTGAAGGTGATGGCATCGTCAAACTCCCGGAGATCCAGACCGGTGAGCTTCTTGATCTTCTCCAGACGGTACACCAGCGTATTCCGGTGGACAAACAGCTTCCGGGCGGTCTCGGAAACGTTCAGGTTGTTCTCAAAGAACTTGTGGATGGTGAACAGAGTTTCCTTATCCAGCGCGTCGATGGGGTTCTTCTTGAAAACCTCCTGGAGGAACATCTCGCACAGGGTAGTAGGCAGCTGATAGATCAGGCGGCCGATACCCAGATTTTCATAGTTGATGATGTACTTTTCGGTGTCAAAGACCTTGCCTACCTCGATGGCGATCTGAGCCTCCTTATAGCTCTTGGCCAGATCCCGCAGATGCATGGCGATGGTGCCCATGCCCACCACCACGGTGCTTTCACCGTTGACCCGGAGGGCTTCCTCGATCTGGGCGGCAGTCTTGTTCAGTTCCTTGCTGCCCGCGCCGTCCGGCAGCTGGCGGATCAGAACCACATCCCCCTCGCCGACGCTGAGGACAAAGTCATTCTGACGGTCCGGGAACATGGCCTGAATGGTCTCCGTGGGAACGGATTCCCCCTTCTGCAAGGCCCGGATGGCGAAGATGCCCCGGCTGACGTCGGTGGCCACCCGCAGTTCCTTGGCCCGCATATAAATATCGCCCAGCATGATGTTGTCGGAGATGATATCCTTGACGAAGGACCCCCGGTCATGCTTTTCCTCATAATAGCTCTTGGCCGCGTTCAGCGCCACCGTTGCCATAGAGCAGATGGTCTTGCTGATCTCATTATCGCCAAAGGCGAAAACGGCGTAATCAAACTGGTTTCCCCAGCCGCTGAGCGCCTTGAAGGTCTTGCCGTCAAAGCAGACCATGCTGCCGGCAGCGCCGTTTACCGCCGCCACATACTCGCTCCAGCGCTGGCCGATCATAGACAGCTCGCTGCAGGCAATGACAACGCCCTCACCGTCGATCACGCCGACGGTTCGATCCGTGTTTTCCTTCAATTGCAGAACTACGTTCTGAAAGATTCTTCCGGACATGGCTGTTCCTCCTCAACACGAAAACTATGGATCACGCAGGGCCTACCCGCGCATACCTATTGTGCAATCTGTCAGTAAGGTCATTATAGCGATTATTTTGTCGGATTGCAAGATGTTTTTTCTTTTTTCAACAAAAAATCACTTTCCTTTTTGTTGAAGTTTCGAGGTTTTCTTGTCTCCTCCGTCAGTTTTGCTAATGCCTGCCATTCCTCTTTGGTCAGCAAACGGTACGCGCCCCGCTCCAGAACCGGATCCAACAGCAAATTGCCCATGCGGACCCGTTCCAAATACAACACCGGCTTTCCCAGATACGCCAGCATCCGTTTGATTTGGTGAAATTTTCCCTCCCGCAAAATCACATAGGCCTCGCTCTCCTCGCCGGCGGTCAGGATCCGCAATTCCGCCGGCTGGCAAATCAAACCGTCATCCAGGTGCAAGCCTTCCGCAAAGGCGGCACTGTCCGCCGCACTAAGACGTCCCGCCACCCGGACATAGTATTCCTTATCCACATGCTTTTTCGGAGACAGCAGCTCGTGAGCCAGTCCGCCCTCGTTGGTCAGCAGCAGCAAGCCTTCCGTGTCCTTATCCAGCCGTCCCACCGGGAACAGGCCCTGCCGCTGCAAATCCTGAGGCAGCAGGTCCAACACCGTTGCCCCCCGGCCGTCCTCCGTGGCGGACAGATACCCCGCCGGCTTGTTCAGCATGACCCAAGTATACCGGCGCCAGTTCAGCTTTTCTCCGTTGACCGCGATCACAGCCTGCTCCGGGTCCGCCTTTTCCTCAGCCGACCGGGCCGGGACCCCGTCCACCGTCACCCGTCCCTGACGAACCAGGTCCTTCACTTCCCTGCGGGACCACCGCCCCGTAGAGGCGATGATCTTATCCAGCCGCTGCGCCGCCATAACTGATCCTCCCACGCTGTTTTTTTCAATTTTATCATAATCGGATGGAAAATGGAATAGAAACAAACAGGAGGGATGATGACCATGATGATCCAAGCGATTCGACTGACACGAAAAAAGGCCGCACTGGCGGTCATTCTTGCAGGGGCCGTTCTGGCGGCGCTGATCCTGCTGCTGGGGCAGCGCGGCGGTGCGGGTGCGTCAGAGCAGCCCTGTCTTTCCAACAACGGAGAGAGAGTGGCATATCTGCGGGAACTGGGCTGGGAGATCGACCCGGAACCGCTGACCACGCTGCAATTTCTGCTGCCGCCCAAGCTCAGCGGGGACTACATCACCTACAACGATCTGCAAAAGGCGCAGGGCTTCGACTTAGAGACCTGCTGCGGCAAGCAGGTAACCCGTTTCACCTACACCGTCACCAACTATCCCCAGCGGCCCGACGGCGTTCAGCTCAACCTCTACATCTGCGAGGACCTTCCGGTGGCGGGGGACGTGGTCTGCACCGGGACCGACGGATTTCAGGACACATTGGTTTTCCCACAGCAAACGGATGCCTCCTGATAGCTGACTGCTCCACAGGACCCCCCCACTTCCGACCGGACAGCCAGCAGTTTATTGCCGCTATCATCGCCCATATCGAGCAAACCGCCAAAATGCCTAATCCATTTTGTGTTCCAGCATTCTCTGATCCCCTTGAAAATACAGAATCCCGAGGCTGTCGGGAACACAAAATTGAATTGGGCGTAAAAAAGACCTGCCGCTAAGCGGCAGGCCTTTCTATTGGTGCGAATTATTCGTCGATCTCGATAACAACGCCGGAACCAACGGTACGGCCACCCTCACGGATAGCGAAACGCAGGCCCTTTTCAATGGCGATGGGGGTGATCAGTTCGACCTTCATGTCCACGTTATCGCCGGGCATGCACATCTCGGTGCCCTCGGGCAGAGTGATGACGCCGGTCACGTCGGTGGTACGGAAGTAGAACTGAGGACGATAGTTGTTGAAGAAAGGAGTGTGACGGCCACCCTCGTCCTTGGTCAGAACGTAAACCTGGCCAACGAACTTGGTGTGGGGATGAATGGAGCCGGGCTTGGACAGAACCTGACCGCGCTCCACGCCCTGACGGTCGATACCACGCAGCAGAGCGCCGATGTTGTCGCCGGCCTCGGCGTAGTCCAGCAGCTTGTGGAACATCTCGATACCGGTAACAACGGTCTTCTTCTTCTCGTCGGACAGACCAACGATTTCCACTTCCTCGGACAGCTTCAGCTGGCCACGCTCCACACGGCCGGTAGCAACGGTACCACGGCCGGAGATGGTGAAGACGTCCTCAACGGGCATCAGGAAGGGCATATCGGCCTTACGGTCGGGAGTGGGGATATAATCGTCAACAGCGTCCATCAGCTCCTTGATGCAGGCATACTCGGGAGCGTTGGGATCGTTGGACTCGGAGGTCAGGGCGTTCAGAGCGGAGCCCTTGATGATGGGGATGTCGTCGCCGGGGAACTCGTAGTTGGACAGGGTCTCACGGACCTCCATCTCGACCAGCTCCAGCAGCTCCTCGTCATCGACCTGATCGCACTTGTTCAGGAACACGACGATGGCGGGCACGCCGACCTGACGGGCCAGCAGGATGTGCTCCTTGGTCTGAGCCATGGGGCCATCGGTGGCGGCGATGACCAGGATCGCGCCGTCCATCTGAGCGGCGCCGGTGATCATGTTCTTGATATAGTCGGCGTGGCCCGGGCAGTCAACGTGGGCATAGTGACGGGCATCGGTCTCGTACTCCACGTGGGCGGTGTTGATGGTGATGCCGCGCTCACGCTCCTCGGGAGCCTTGTCGATGCTGGAGTAATCCTCGTACTGAGCCTGGCCCTTCAGAGCCAGATACTTGGTGATAGCGGCGGTCAGAGTGGTCTTGCCGTGGTCAACGTGGCCGATGGTGCCGATGTTGACATGGGGCTTGGTACGCTCAAATTTAGCCTTAGCCATTTGGATGTTCCTCCTTAAATTCTGATAGTAAGATGGTTCTTATTTCCACAATAATGCGAAAATATTGTATAGCATTGCAGAATAAAATGCAATACCCTTGTTGCGAGAAATGCCAAAGGACAGAAATTAATCGTCCTTGCGGCCCCGCTCCGCGATAATCTTCTCGGCGATGCTCTTGGGGATCTCCACATAGCTGTGGGGCTCCATGGAGTACTGGCCGCGGCCCTGAGTGGAAGAACGCAGGTCCGTGGCATAGCCAAACATATTGGCCAGCGGGACCAGCGCGTCGATCTGCATGGCGCCGGGACGGCTCTCCTGACCCTGGATCTGGCCGCGGCGGCTGTTCAGGTCGCCGATGACGTTGCCCAGGTACTCGTCGGGGACGATGACGGAAACCTTCATCATGGGCTCCAGCAGACAGGGGGTCGCCTTGCGGCAGGCCTCCTTAAAGGCCATGGAGCCGGCGATCTTAAAGGCCATCTCAGAGGAGTCGACCTCGTGATAGGAGCCGAAGGTCAGGTGGACCTTCACGTCCACCACAGGGTAGCCAGCCAGCACACCGGCCTGCATGGCGCCCTGGATACCGGCGTCAACCGCGGGGATATACTCCTTGGGGATCACGCCGCCGGTAATCTCGTTGAGGAACTCGTAACCCTTGCCGGGCTCGTTGGGCTCAACGGTGATGCGGACATGGCCGTACTGGCCCTTACCGCCGGACTGACGGGCGTACTTGGTGTCCTGCTCCACGGACTTCTTGATGGTCTCCTTATAGGCGACCTGGGGAGCGCCCACATTGGCCTCCACCTTGAACTCACGGAGCAGACGGTCCACGATGATCTCCAGATGCAGCTCGCCCATGCCGGCGATGATGGTCTGGCCAGTCTCCTCATCAGTGTAGGTCTTAAAGGTGGGGTCCTCCTCAGCCAGCTTCACCAACGCCAGACCCATCTTCTCCTGACCGGCCTTGGTCTTGGGCTCGATGGCCACGCGGATCACGGGCTCGGGGAACTCCATGGACTCCAGAATGATGGGATGCTTCTCATCGCAGAGGGTGTCGCCGGTGGTGGAGTTCTTCAGGCCGACCACTGCGGCAATGTCGCCGGCGTAGCAGCACTCGATGTCCTCACGGTGATTGGCGTGCATCTGGAGGATGCGGCCAATACGCTCCTTCTGCTTCTTGGTGGAGTTGAGCACGGTGGTGCCGGTGTTCAGCACACCGGAGTACACACGCACAAAGGACAGGCGGCCCACGAAGGGGTCGGTGGCGATCTTAAAGGCCAGAGCGGAGAAGGGGGCGTTGTCATCGGCGTGACGCTCGTCCTCTTCCTCGGTATCGGGATTGATGCCCTTGATGGCGGGGATGTCCACCGGAGAGGGCATATAGTCCACGATGGCGTCCAGCAGCTTCTGAACACCCTTGTTGCGGTAAGAAGTACCGCAGACCACAGGGACCATGACGTTGTCGATGGTGCCCTTGCGGATGGCCCGGCGGATCATATCCTGGGGAACTTCCTGCTCCTCCAGGACCAGCATCATGATCTCCTCATCGATGTCGGCGCAGGCGTCCAGCAGCTTAGTGCGGTACTCCTGAGCCAGCTCCATCATATCCTCGGGGATAGGCTCCACGCGCATATCCTTGCCCAGCTCATCATAGTAGACGTCGGCGTCCATCTCCACCAGGTCGATAATGCCCTTAAAGGTGTCCTCCGCGCCGATGGGCAGCTGGATGGGCACCGCATTGCACTTCAGACGGTCGTGGATCATGTTCAGCACGTTGAAGAAATCGGCGCCCATGATGTCCATCTTGTTGACGTAGATCATGCGGGGAACGCGGTAGTTGTCGGCCTGGCGCCACACAGTCTCAGACTGGGGCTCCACGCCGCCCTTGGCGCACATGACGGTCACGGAGCCGTCCAGCACGCGCAGGGAGCGCTCCACCTCCACGGTGAAGTCCACGTGGCCCGGAGTGTCGATGATGTTAATCCGGGTGGGCTTGAACTGGTTCTTGGAACCGGACCAGTAGCAGGTGGTGGCGGCGGACGTGATGGTGATGCCGCGCTCCTGCTCCTGGGCCATCCAGTCCATGGTGGCGGTGCCATCATGGGTCTCACCGATCTTATAGTTGACGCCGGTGTAGAACAG
>OMGI01001686.1_pt1 | contig 12302 bp, 9 predicted proteins | sample 1645801 | NCBI WGS metagenome assembly OMGI01 (sample SAMN05578584, study PRJEB25193) | human gut metagenome | biome: Human Microbiome; feature: human-associated habitat; material: feces | host: Homo sapiens | place: USA:Birmingham
CAGATGTCAGAGTTAATTACTCTCTAACAACTACACTTTTATGGTACTAAAAAGCTGCTGCCAATCCGCAGCAGCATATCAAATGTCAAATGACTTACAGATTCAGAGAATCCAATACCGCAAGCCCGTGCTTTCTCATTTCATCCAGCAGATATGCTGTTGAAACCTGCAGCTTATTTTCCATCGCAATCTGCATCGCTTTTTTCAGCGCCTCTTCGTCCATCAGGCCGAGTGATATGAATTTTGACAATGCATCATCGTCACCTCTTTCTGCAATTGTTTCAGATATTTTTAAAGATTCTTTTTGCAGGTATTTTTTTGCATCTGATGAGCCTTCCAGGATATACAATTCCAAAGCAACGCTTGCTTTATTTTGGAAATCCGACATCGCATCCAGAATCAGCCGGTAAGTTAAGTCCTGGCAATCTGTTTTGCTTGTAAGAACATTATGCACCATATCTACTACAGCAAACATATTAATGTAGTTGTTAATATATTTTGGAAGCCTTACACTTTTCCCATTGTATGTCAGAATGAATGTTTTTTTTAGGTTCTCCGGTTTTAAGAAAAAGCTGTGCGCTTTTCAGTGAGATTAGATATGGATTGCAGAACAACAGCGATTCTTCCCTTATCGTTCCATACAGCATGGAGCAAAATCCAGAATCCACACTTACTCCGATTGGTCTTGTCCAAACAATTTCCTGCACGCCTGACCGAAGAATCAAATCCTCTCCACATTTTTCAATACCTTTGCCGAGTGTGACTTTTTTAAGTGTCTTGCAGTCAGCAAAAGCAAGCCTGTCTAATCGTATAACTGTATCAGGAATTGTCAGTTCTTTAACATGGCAGAAGTCAAAAGCGTGGCTGCCGATTACAGCATATGACTCTTTCAATCTTACAGTGTCAACTATCTTTCCGTCCTTTCTGATATCGTAGTAATTATTCAGCATACTAACGCACGCCGATGCATCTACAGAATACGGCGGCCGGTATATTGTCCTGAACTCTTCGTTAACTGTTTTAGGCATTTTTTTGCTCCTTTCTTTTTGCTTTTGTATTTAGTATGCTGGATTCCTTTCCTGACAAAAGCCAATCTTTGCAGGCAGAAGCAAAAGCCGCAGGGAAACCTGCGGCGCTTTGCATTTTGTCAGGCACTCCCTCTCTCACATCTCCAGAAACCCAAGCAGCTCCGCCGGGTTTGCCGTCTGTGCAATCTTTGTCATGTATTTTGAATATATACCCATGATTGAATCGCCATGGTTCCACTTATCCGCAGGCTCCGTATTCAGCCAGAACGCTTTTTTGGCCTTTCTCGCAATCGCTTTCACGTAGTCTTCGCCGCTGGCGTTCTTGTTGTTTCTCGCATCACCGATAAAGTACACATAAGAATCACCGGTCACCTCACTCATATGCTCCTCATAAAAGGTCCTGAACGGTATCTCATAATTTGAGTAAGCACCAGCTCTCGGGATGGCATCAAGTACAGCCTTTACTGATTCATCAGGGTTATCCGTCTCAAAGAATTTTGAGATATCGTAAAGCCTGTTTGTAAATGCATATGTCTTGCATCCGCCAGGGAATACCTCTTTCATTGCATGCATGAATACCAGCATCATTTCAGACGCATTTTTACAGGAGCCAGACACATCCAGAATCAGTATCAGGTTTGATTTCTGCCGTACCGGTCTCTGGCGTATAAGATGCAGCGGTATGCCGCCAGTCTGGCAGCTTTTCTTTATCGTAGCCGGGATGTCAATCTTGGAAGCCTTGTTTGCTCTTATTTTTTTGGACATTTTTGTCCTGAACTTCCTGGCGTTATCCTTAATATATTCAGAAATCTGGCGCTTTTCTGCATCAGACATTTTTGAAAAGTCTTTATCAAGGACGATATCCCCGGCATGTTTTGACCTGACCGCATTTTTAACGAGTGCTTTGTTAAATTCAGCACGGTGTGCCCGGGACTGTTCTTTCACAATCTCATTCATACGGTTCTGGAATTTTACATCCTCTTCCTGCATTTTTTTACGCATTGTCTTTATGTCGTTTGCAGTCTGTGCAATCTGTGAATTAAGGCTTTTGGTCTCTTCCTTAACTGCCTTCAGCTGCTTCCCGCGTTCACGGATTGCTTCCATAATCTCGCTGCTGTTCGGTTTCATGCATGCTTTCATGGAAGCAGCCTTTACCTCTTTCATCAGCTGACTCTGCTCCGGTTTTATCCCGTTTTTTATCAACGTTACGAATTCTTTTAATGTGTCCTGGCCTTTCAGGCATTCATCCAGGTTTTTTATCTTTTTCTGTTCTTCTTCTGTTTTTTCTGCTTTTTTAATTTCTTTTGACTCTTTCTGCCCCTGTTCACGTTGCTGCATCAGCTCCTGCTGCCTTCCTGTCAGGCGCTGCAGTTTTTCGTTTATTTTTTTTCTGTTCTCTTCATGCTCCGTTTTGGCCTTACGTTCTTCCCTGTGCCTATGGTAATACCTTTCAACAAATTCGTTATAGATAGTATCAAATGCTGCTGCCTCCTGATAACTATGCGCCAGCATAGTGGACAGCAGGCGTTTGATATCCATCTTCCCTGTCACGTCACTGATGACAGAGAAGATTTCTGAAGCATTACATATATATCCGGCACTGCTGAAATATTCGCAGGCTTCAAAGATAAATTCATAAAGGTACGAAGAACCGTCGTCAAAATCCATGTTTTCGTCTATGTCTGCAGCCAGACAGAAGCCGGTGCTTTCAAAATTACAGTGGTCAGCAACCGGGCAGTGTTCGCATCTTAACATACGCTTCTCCTCCTCAGCTTACGATATTTCCGGAATATGCCTCCACTGTTTTCCTGATAATCCCCATATCCCTTCTGTCTTTCGCCAGCAGGCCGATTGAGTTCATGACCATTTCTTTATCTGCATCATTCTTTAAAAAGTTTGCCCAGTCAACGGCTTCTGAGATAGACACCGGATGCTTCAGGTTCTCTTCCTGCAGAGACACGATACATGCTGCAATACCGGCAGCGACCTTATCATTGACTTTTGCATTGTTCTTTAAGATATCGATAATCTCTTCCCTTGTCTTTTTCGGGATATACAGATATCCGCATCTTCTTCTCATCGCACCGGAAAGCTCACGGTAACCGTTAGAGGTCAGGAATACGATTGGTTTCTGGTCTTCCGGACAATTTACAGGTCCAAGCTGCGGGATATTGATTCCGTAACCTTCAAGATATTCATAAAGCATATATTCTGTTTCTTCGGAAGACTTATCAATCTCATCAATCAGCAGGAGTTTCCTGCCGGTACCGTTGATTGTCTGCAGGACCGGGCGCGGGATGAGGAATTCTTTACCGTAAAAATTAACATCGCCGGCAACCTTTCTAATTGCGCTGTTCACATCCATATCCTTAATCTCTTCATTAATCTTTGGCTTTACTGCTTCCAGTGTCAGCAGCTGGCGCTGGTAATCGTAATCATACAGGATGTCGTCTTTTGTCAGGCCGTCATACATCTGCAGTCTTAAAAACGGCAGCCCAAGCATCTTTGCAACGGCAATCGCAAGTGATGTTTTACCAACACCAGGGTCTCCTTCAATCAGGATTGGTTTATTCAGTGACAATGCAGCAAACACTGCATAACAGATATCGTCATTTGGGATATATCCGTTCTTCTTTAATCCTTCTTTAATCTCTTCTATTGTCATTAGAAATCTCTCCTTTTTTGTATTTATTTTTACAGGTTTAATATGCCGGATTTTTTAGAAAACGGATGATTATTGCGAAAAAAAAATTCAGCACAAAATACTGCCTGTATTCCAGCAGATACAAACTGAAAAATATTTTTTCAGTTCTTCTTTTTCCGTCATATTAATTGAGAAGCAAACAAAGAAAGGAGATTTAAATTAGATGGCAAATTTTGGTTATTCACCACAGGAAGGTGTTACGTTTTATTATGACAACAGGGGAAAGGTGACAGACCTTTGCATTAATCCCAATGTTAAAACCGTTACCATTTGCTCAAGAAGTTCCAATAGCTTCGTCGGCAGCCAGTTTTCATTACAAGACTGCAAGAAACAATTTCCAGATGTGGAAGTACTTAGGATTTCTTCTGATATAATTGATGTTTGTATCAACAATAAGATGTTTCCAAATGTCAAAAATGTGTACTCAGAAAGTAAGTATTATAAAAATGATGTAAGAATGCTTGTTCGCAAATACAAAAACGGCAGCTTTGCATTAAAGAATGCATTTTGTGCAGCAGCTGGAGATGTTATTGACCTTCAAGGAATATCAATCATCGATGACAACGCATTTGATGGATGTATGGCAACAGATTTTGTCAATATTGACGATGTCAGCATATGCCGTGCTGATGCATTCACCGGTTCAGCTATTGAACTGAATAAACGGTACAAAAATGGGCTGCAGATATTTGGCAGTGTCCTGATTGGTGTGCAGAGCGGAGTAAGTGATATTGAGATTCCTTCATATGTTAAATACATAAAGAAAGATATCAGTTTTCAGGATGTAAAAAATGTTACAATAAATAATGCAGACCAGCTATGCTTTGTTAATGATGTTTCTCTTGATTGCCTGCAGCTTAACGGATGTAATATTCTTCCAGGTGCTTTACGGAGCAGGTGTAACGTGGTTAAGGTAAAACAGTATAAAATCTGCAATAGCAGCATTTATTGTGATGTTGGTGGTGTTATCTTTACAGAAGACAGAAAAATACTCATCTCTTATCCGAAGCTTCGTGAAGGTCATTATGACATCCCTGACGGCACGGAAACCATATGGGCTGATGCATTTTCAGGTGGCCTTATTTCTTCGGTAAAGATTGCAGATTCTGTATATGATATTGGCGACAGGGCATTCTCCGAGTGTGAACATCTTGAGAATATCGAATTTGGAAAAGGAATTACTAATTACAGTCATTATGGCAGAACCAGAACATTCAGCTATTGTACTTCATTAAAGAGTGTTACAATCCCTGAATGGGTGAAAAGCCTTAGCAGCGGCATGTTTGTCGGATGCAGGCTTGAATCGCTTACACTTCCTGACGGTCTTGAAGAGATTGAGACGAATGCATTTGGAAAGATTGCATTTGAAGACATTACAATCCCACCTTCTGTAAAAGTTATCTATTCAGGTAATTTTACCAACTCAAAGACTTACAGGTTTACAGACCGGGTTCCGCATGGCTTTATTGGTGGACTCCTTTATAATGGGACAAACAGCCCGGAGTCATTACAGTTTAGTGACTTAGTGAAAAAATTCATCATTACTGAAGGCGGCAAAGAGTATGTTCTATTCCTTCCTGCATACCTTGAGCACAAGACTGCATATGAGCTTGATGAAATATTATCAAACTTTTCATGTACGATAAAGGATGAACAGTATTATCTTGATTGTTATAAATCATGTCCTGACTTAATTCTTGTCCAAGAAACTGCTATTGCACTGGCACTTATCACTGGAAATGAAAATATAAAAAAAGAATTAAAAAAACGGGCACGTTCTATCACAAGCCGTTTATTAAAATCAAATCAGGAAGAAAAACTTGTTGATTTTTTAAAGCTTGGCCTGCTTTCCGACCGCATGCTTGCATCATTGCAGGAGACTGCGCAGGAAAACGGCATGACGACAGTTTCTGCATACATTTTAAATGAACAGAACAAAAAGCTGTTAAAAAAAGAATCTTCCAAAAGCACATTTCGCATCTAACCATCAACACCCGGCATTTTATCTTCTGCCGGGTGTTTTTCTCTTTTATCGGGAATCCGGCATATTAAAAATGTAAAAATAATTTTAAACAACAAAGAAAGGAAAATAAAAAAATGGCAAAACCACAGATTAAAAAAGTAAAAAAAGACTCAAAAGGTGTTACTTATTATTTTTCTGACGATGACGGCATCATGTGCGTTGATATTGATGTTGAGCCTGGCGTCAAATCTGTTGTTTTTCAGGAAAGACAATGCGCTTCAAAGTGGAAAAGCTGCTATTCCAGGTTTTTACTCAGAAATGTAAAGAAGCAGTTCCCTGACGTTGAAAGACTTATTATCTCAGGAGAGTGTATTTACACTATTGATATCAGTAATATGATGTTCCCGAATGTGAAAGAGGTAATCGTCAAAGACAATGATAGCTATGAGCCAGGGCCATACCTGATGACAGCAAAAGACACAAATGACGGCAGGAAATTCTGTTTACTCAATACATTCTGCAGTGATGCTGGCAGTGTGATAGATTTAAAAGATGTAACAGAAATATCTTCTTACGCATTTGAGGGCTGCATGGCAGGAAAAATCATCAATTGTAAAGACGTTTTAATAATAGACAATAGCTCTTTTTGCGGATATCCGGCTTCAATGTGTGAAAACAGCTACAAGGACGGCGCCTTGGTGTTTGAAAATATGTTGGTTGATATTGATGCTGGAGCTGAACACGTTACAATATCAGAGGAAGTAACAATATCTACATCAAAATGGTTCAATCTTAGCAATGTAAAAGAGATTGTTTTTCAAAAAATGAGTACAATACCACTTGTAAATGGTCCTAATTTTAACGGCACTATTACAATCAACGATGACTCATTCATTCCAGCACAGAGAGATATTGATAAAATAATAAGGCATATTCACTGTTCAGCCTTTAAAGTCACAGAGTCAAATAAGCAGATTTGTGCAGTTGATGGCGTGATTTATAGCAAAGACAAAAAGATACTACTTGCGTATCCACGTCACAGATGTGGTGATTTTGTGATACCTGACGGGACTGAGATTATCTATGATAATGCGTTTGCGTACTCTGATATCACATCAGTTAAAATTCCTGATTCGGTATACCGAATTAAAACAGACGCTTTTTCCAACTGTGAAAAACTTAAACGCATCGGTTTTAATAAAACGATTACCGATTATTCGAAATATGGAGATATCGGGATTTTTTATGGCTGTCAAAGTCTGGAGCCTTTTACTATACCTTCACATATTGAAACTTTGGGAATATCAATGTTTTTTGGATGTAATACTACTGAGATAAGGCTACAGGAAGGCATCAAGCGGCTTGATGCAAATTCAATATTTTTATGGACAAGAGATTCACTGGATGATGAGCTTATTATACCATCAACACTACAGGTAATTGAATCTCGTATAATAAGGCCGGGTCAGCATAAAATAAGGGTTAAAAGCAGGACCCCGGCTGGCTTAGTTAACGCTGTGACGAATACTTCCAGTTATACGAACAATGATGGAGTTGCCGGTCCGTTTGTAATCACGTTAACGATTGAAGAAGACGGAAAAGAATACGTGTTTTATATTCCAAGATTCTTATCTCTAGAAACATCAAAAAATCTTGACAATTTCTTTAACATGTATTCCCCGTCTGCCATGAGTGAAGAATATATGGATTCACTTTATGAAGATACACCATGCCTTTATGTGAAGCAGGATACAGCATTAGAGCTTTATCATCTTACCGGCAAACAATTCTACAAAGATTTTCTCAAGAAATCAAAGAATAGCATTATAAAACGTTATTTTGACAGAGGCCAGGAAAAAGAAATCATTGACTTTTTACAGTTTGGTTTCTTTGCCAGCAGCTCTCTTGATAAATTCCGGAAGATTGCAGATGAACGCGAAATGTCAATCCTTTCTGCTTACATTCTGGAAGAACAGAAAAAGAAAGCACCAAAAACAACAACAAAATTTACAATCTGCTTTACCATTTAATGTAAAGCTCCCGGCAGAAAAAACTGCCGGGTATTTTTTTGCAAAAAAAATAAGCCAGGTACTTAATGTACCTGGCAGGAGATGCATATAAGTACAGGCAGCAGAAAGGAGGTCGCAAAAGCCGAATACGGCTTAAAACAGCACTGCCTGCACTTACAGGCGCCTTGCGGCCTGCAGCTGTGACTGCTGCTGCCGCTTGGTTCCTGTACATTTAATATGCAAAATAAAAATAAAAATGTAACACTTTTCGAAAAAAAGACGAAGCCATTTTTGACTCCGTCTAAAAAACTGTTACAATCCGCAGGCATTTTCCACTTTTTTATCAGCAGAACATCAGCTGGCCATCAGAGCTTTCATAAAACATGATATCAATCATTTCTACTTCTTCGTCTGTTTTCTTTACCTTTTCCTCGTTCTTGCTGAAAAAACCAAGAGAAATCATTTCAGAAATAAAGGCGTCAAATTTTTCATTGATGACCTTTCGCTCCTCTCCCATCGGAACCGCAGTCTTGATTCCGTCTGAGGCAAACTCGGAATGTCCGACAAGATAGTCTGATTTCCTGTCTCCCAGTTTATCACGCACATAACATGCAAAAGCCCTGGCAAACATTTCCGGTGTTGATGACCAATAGCCATTGCCGGCTTTTTTGTAGCCCTTATCAAAGTATTTTGATGCAATATAGAATTCAGTTTCTTTGTTATCCTGCATCTTCATTGCTTCAATAAGTTCTTTTGCTGATTCCGGGACATTGGCAGCAGAGACACTCTGACTCATAAATCCATGGAGGTTCAGTTTCTTGCCAAGATAAGCATCCATTGCATGGCCCCATTCATGTGCAAGGGAACCTGCACCACGTCTTTTTGTCATATTGATGACATTTTTGACCGGTTCATAATGAGCCATAGCGCTTCCTCTTCCACGGGCTCCAAATGCGATTGCCAGCTCCCCACCAAGGCTGATATCTTTAACAGATATCCCAAGTGCCTTATACAGGTCTTCAAAGGCATCATAAGCCATGTTAATTCCTCCGAGCCGGTCTTTCGAAGTAGTATAGTTTCCAAATTCACCACCGCGAAGGCCATATCTTGACATAAGGATATTACCGTCAGAAAATCTGAAGAAACCATAATCACTTCCTGTTCTTTCAATCTTGGAAAGATGAGGCGGCAAAAATGCTTCTTTCTTTTCCTTTTTCTTTTCAGCAGCAATTTTTTCTTTATGTCCTTTAACTGCCTCATCGGCTTCTTCCGCCGACATAAACACACCAATCTTCCGTCCTGCATAAGATGTAAGGAACAGCTTTCCAGATTCTTTTACAAGCTCTGAGTAATCCTTTGTGTCATAATAGATTCTTATAGCATCACTGCTTGTGACAGTGTTTTTATAAGTACCATCATTACGCCGCTCAGATTTGATATTTTCTGCAGCAGCCTCCACGATGCTGTATTTTGCATTTTCTTTTTCTGCACTCTCTTCCAGGAATCCGGAAGTCCTGCATTCAGTAGCGATAAATTTCGGGCGGTATACATAATGAAGAACCGCTTTCCCGTCAAAAAACGGTTTTGTTACATCACTTGCATATCTCCACCTCTTATCATCCGGGTCTGAAGACGCTTTAATCAGGTATTTAAAGATGCCATCCCGTTCAGTTTCTTCCGGGTATCCGGTATAAAACGCTTTAATATCATCAATTGAGTTACACGCTTCAATATCGGCTTTAAACTCAATTACGAATTTAACATATGTAGCAGCATCCATTTTTGGACGTGATACAACAGCCTTACGCATCTGACACTGCCAGAAGCATACTTCTTTTGGCGTTCCTTCCTGCACCATTGCACGGTAATCAGGACGTTTCCACAGCTTCGTTTTCTGCGCTATTTCACCCTGCTCCTCATTAGAGAGTGAATTAAAAAGTGCCCACAGGTCCTTCTTTGCTCCGCCAATCTTTTCCCCAAAATCATTTAATTTTTTCATAGTTTCAATCCCTTTCTTTGTACATTCTTTGTTTGTGTTACAGAATTAATATGCAAAAGAAAGAGAAACACAAAAAAGAGCAAAAAAAATAAAAAGAGCTTGAGGATGCGGTTGTGTGGCAAAAAAAGTAAAAAAAAATAAACGCTCGCTTGCCAGCCTCTACACGGTTTCGCTTGTCAGCCTCTATGAGGCTTGGTAACGAAGGCGCTAAGCCTGAGAAGACAAAAGCAAAAAGATATTTTTTTCTGCACTTAATATACAAAATAAGCAAAAAAAATAACGCAAAAATTTTTTTTGCGAGCAAAATTCAGCATATTATAATTGTAATATTCATTTGATTACAGCAAATGACTGTAGTACAATATAATTAAGATTAAGGAGGTTAAACAAAATGAATAAGACAAAGACACGTACCGGGCTGTCAGCCCTGTTTGCTATACTCCTGGCAATTATGATTGCCGTTCCGGCAATCCTCCAGAGCGGAGCAAACGCAGCTGCTAATAAGAAACAGCCAACAAAAGCCACTCTAACCAGTGCAAAAGCAACATCTTACAACAAGGTCAGCCTCAAGTGGAAGAAGTCGAAGAATATCACTTCTTATGTGGTGTATTACAAGGCTTCCAATTCCAAGAAATGGGTCAAGATTGCAAATGTGAGTTCCAAGAAGACCGGATACACTCACAAATCTTCCAAGAAATACCCGTTAAAACAGGGTAAGACCTACCAGTACCGCATCCGTGGATACAACAAGAACGCGAAAGACAGCAAGAAATGGGGCAAGTATTCTTCCGTTAAGAAGGTGAAGGTTCCGAAGAAACCGGCTGCAAAACCGACAGAGGCCCCGAAGCCGACAGCAAAACCAACGGAAGTACCGAAGCCGACAGCAGTTCCAAAGCCAACGGTTACGCCAAAGCCAACAGCAGTTCCAAAGCCAACGGTTACGCCAAAGCCAACAGCGGTTCCAAAGCCAACGGCAGCGCCGAAGCCAACAGTTACACCGATTCCAAAGCCTACGGCAATCCCGAAACCTACTCAGATTCCGCAGCCGACAAAGCCGGTTCAGCCAGCAAAGCCGACAGCTACACCGATTCCGAAGCCGACAGCTGTTCCGCAGCCAACAGCTACACCGAAACCGACAGTAACTCCGGCTCCGACAGCTACACCTAAACCGGTTAAGGTTTCAAGTATTACATTAAATCAGACATCTTTAACCATGACTTCAAAAGGCCAGACCGCAAGTCTTACTGCAACAGTAAGTCCAGGAAATGCAGAAAATAAAAACATCACCTGGAGCAGTTCAAATTCAAGTGTTGCTACTGTAAGCGCAAACGGAACTGTTACAGCAGTCGCAAATGGAACGGCTGATATTAAAGTTACTGCAAATGACGGTTCTGGAGTGAGTGCGAAGTGTAGTGTGACGGTGAAGGTTCCGAATAATGTAAGAAATATTACGTTAGAGGGTGGAAAATCTATTGATATTGGTCCTGACAGGGATGATATTAATTCAATTGATTTTAGTAAAGTCACATTTAATATTCAGAATAACAATGGCTCATTAGATGTGCTTGGATTTTCATCAAACTTATATTCAGCATCTGTTTGCGTACGAGCATTAAAAGTTGGAAACACAACTATTATAGCCAAATACAACGGAAATGTGCTATTAACATATAATGTAACTGTATCTTCCGATTGGCAGGAATATCTTGAATACGTAACTTGGCGAAAATCAATAGAAAACAAAATTTGGAGTTCCGGAATGTCTGTTGTTAATAAACTCGATGCGGCAAAAAACTTTATCCAGTCTCATTATGGATATCAGAATGGAGCTGGAGCAATCATCAATGTTTATAATGGCGCTATCTTAGATTGTTACGGCGCTACAGAACTAATGAGTGATTTCGCAAAAGATATTGGGCTTAGTATTAAATATGTAAATGCAGTATCCGGACATATATTTGACTATTCTGGCTACGCATTCAGCGAAGGCGGACACGTATATCCAAAGATTCTTATTAATGGAAATTGGGTCAACTATGATGCAACTCCAACACATTCTTAACAGTAAAAAGCACTTTCTTAGCTGAAAGTGCTTTTTACTTTATATGTATGACAAGGGCACACGCTTTCGCGTGTGCCCTATTTTATTTTTTATTTCCTTTTACGCTTTCTGGTTCTCTTATTTTTTGAGTCATAGACAATAAGTCCGGTTGCAAGAACTGCCATTGTTCCAAAACCAAAGAAAATAAATTTCCATACACCATCAGCTCCTGTTGTAGGCATGTCCCTGGTCTGTGGCCGCAGATATATCTTTTGCCTATTTGTCTGTCATTGTGATTGACATAATTGCACATTTTTACCAAGCAAAATACTATCAGATTCTAGTCCTTTTTAGACCATATATCTTTTTTCCTTCATCTAGTGTAGTAAAATACAATCAATAAATTCGTTCACAGGAGGACAGATGCTATTAAAAAGAAACACGTTCTAATCAAAATACTGCTTTGCTTTCTGATGGCTGTACTGTTCATACCTTCGACCAGCCAAACAGCAAACTCGGCTGTAAACAGGAAACAGCCAACAAAAGCCACTCTTACGA
>OMGI01001689.1_pt1 | contig 12274 bp, 8 predicted proteins | sample 1645801 | NCBI WGS metagenome assembly OMGI01 (sample SAMN05578584, study PRJEB25193) | human gut metagenome | biome: Human Microbiome; feature: human-associated habitat; material: feces | host: Homo sapiens | place: USA:Birmingham
TCGGGACGGGTGACTGGAGTTCAGACGTGTGCTCTTCCGATCTTTCCCAAATAGCATCTTCCGGATTATCGCCTTTATGACCGGCAAGCTGTATCACGAAGCTCTTTGCCGGGAAATACGGTGTGATGTGGATATCAAGAAGCACACGGTCTTTCTGATTCGGGTCTTGTTCAATCTTCATAACCTTGAAGCGTTCGATGAGCTTGTTCGGGCCCATTACACTATCGAGGAATTTCACAACCTGACCACGTAGATCTGCTTCCGTGCGAGTAGTCCAATTTTCAAATGCCCGACGGTTCAGGAAGTCAATCAGTACCTTCGTTATATAGTCGAATACACGAACTACGGAGTAGGTCTGCAAGCCAAGATTATCTCCATTAAATAATGTCTTGGCAGAGAAAGCCATAACCTTACTGTACTCGTTCACCATCGGCACAAGACCCATACGTTCAAGCTCTGAAATCTCACTCTTGCGAAGGTCGAAGCGTACACTTTCTACTTCATTAAGTCCACCAAATTTCTTACCGGCTACTACCTGAGACATTAAGGTATTGTATATTTTTCCGGCAAGTGAAGAAGATGGCGGGATATAAAGGTTTTCTTCTTCTCCAACGCTTTCCTCTCTTTGACGACCAAGTAACCAGTTACAGGTCATTATAGTATTCGATTTGAATACATCTCCACCCGTATGATTGGCATTGAAGAATATATCTACTACATCATCCGGAGTTTCAAGGTCTTGGAAGTCTGTAACAAGAAAAGCCTTGTTCTCGTATGCAATCTTGGACCACTTGTCCAAAATGGCATTTGAGCCTATATATCCGGGAACGACAAGCAACGAGTAGTTGCGACGCAGGTCAAGACGGTCAAAATTCTGTTTGAGTTCATTGCTGATGTGGTCAGCAAAAATGGTATTGTCCAAATCCTGAAGCTGCTCCATAGTCGCATTGACAATGGTGACATTCTTCACCTTATCACTTTCCGTGTTCTTGTAAAAGAACGCGATAGTACGGTATGCGCTTTCGAGTTCCCGTGTTCTGGCAAGAGCATTCTTCAAGTTATGATTAAGAAGATTCTCGGCATTTTCTGCGGTTTCCTTGGCCTTGTCCCGCATTTGTTCGGCAGTGTCATTCTCACGCAGGAGTTTGAGCCATACGCTTAAGCGATTCACCAAGGCCTTACGTTCATTTTCCCACTGTTCATCCGTGAGGAAGATGTTGCGACGGGCCTTTCGTGCCGGATTAAGATTGGAATATCCATCTATGATATTTTCAAGAAAAGCGAAGCCACCAAATTCTTTGAGCTTGTCTATTGCCGATGCAGATGACTTTTGCGCCTGTTGTGATACGACTTTCTGTGAGGTTGTCGTACTGGCTGTCTGTTGTTGAGTTTCCTGCTTCATCTTAGTAAAAGATTAAAGTTCTACTTTCTTTTGATTTGCCAGAATTTCCTCGATTGATGATTCAATCACGTCCATAATGGCATTTTTGACTTCCGGGATTTCAAGTGCTTTCTGTAAAGCGCGGTTGGAAGTAAGCTGGCGAGTTATTCGGACACCCTGCTCTTTCTCAATGTCAAGTTTACTCAAGAAATCACTTTTCTCTTTAATCTTCTTGGCCCCGAAGTCTCCGAGTCCGGTGAATGTCATGATTTCCTTGATTTCATTACCTTCCGCATCCACGTGGCGTAAGTCAACTGTCGGTTCAAAACGTTGGAACACATCTTCAATGGTTTCCAAACCATACACACTTTCCGGAGCCGCAGGAGCTTCATCTGTCAGTTTTTGAACTATCAAAGTTCGGTTGGAGGGGATTTCCGCGATGGATTCGTTCGCATCGACTTTTACTTCGTTGCCTCCAATTCCATAATTGTAGATTGCCATAGCATTTACTTTTTAATATCATACTTTTTTATAGCTCTCTCTTGGTTTTATGACCGTGCGCAATATATGAATTATTTCTGAAACCGTCAAATTTTTAGGGGTATTTTATTGGCATCTAATGAGGAAAATAGTATATTTGCGAAATAGAATAAAGAGAAGAATAGTATGACTTACCTGAAAATGCCATTACAATTGCAATCGGCTGTCGCCAAGAAATTGCAAAGGTGTTCCTATCAGGAATCGATAGCCCAACACATCATGCTACTGATTCTTTCTCATCATGGGGAAGTTATCGGGCGAGAAGACTTTGGTTCCATGATATGGGACCTTGAGTTCAACCAACTTGTGAAAATCAGCGATTGGGAGGAAGGAGTAAAGAACTCCTTAATAAAAACGATAGAGAAATATGAAAAGAGGCTACGGAATGTAGATGTGAATGTCACCCTTTTGGAAATAGAAGAAGAAAATATAGATAAGGTATCTCATATCCGAAGAAAGGCACAAATAACCGTGACCGGAACAATGGATAGAACCAACGAGAAATTCAGTTTTAATACCTCATTATATATAAGCCCTTTATCACAATAATCGAACTATGGCAGACAAGAAACAAATTGCAATAAAGGAACGAATATTAAAGCAGGCTATGGAGTTCTGGGGTGTATCCGATATACGCGATATGGACCCCGTGATAGATTTGCTGCTTGAAGTTTTTGCCCATGAGTCCAACAAACTGCATCAAGAAATAGAGCAGTCCGACTCACGGATACTTCACCGTCTGTCCAGAATACTCATAGGAAACAAATGGTCGCTGCCAAAGCCGGCCCATGCGCTTATGACTATTACCCCTAATCATGGGGAATGTTGCGAGCTTGATGCCGAAGATCATTTTTATGCAGAGAAGAACATATTTGGCAAAGGGGATATTCAAGTCTTTATAACCCCTTTGTTTTCCTATAAACTGGTTGACGCAAAAGTCAGAGCAATCGCATATAACGATAGCATAAGGCATTCAACCGATAGCTTTAGCACTCCAACACGCTTCCTTGACCCTAAAAACCGGATAGCGGATTATTGCGTCTGGGTCGGGATGGATGTGTCTAAAGAAGTCCTGCAAAAAATGGACTCTGTAATGTTTTGCATCAAGCCTTCCGACATGGGGCTGCTTCCGTTTATGAATATGGCTTTTTTCTATGACTGCACTGGAAACCTGCTGAATGCAAAAACAGGCCTTCATGTTGAAGATCCATATAGTAATGCACACTACTTTGATGAAATCCGCAATTTTTATAGTGACCTATATTTTAATGTGAGTATAAGAGACGCTTCCAAAGAGAAACATACCTACCGAGAAATGTTTCCCGGTTATGCGTCCGACTGTGAGGTCCCTGATGACTCTGAGAGTCTCTTTTGGGTCAAGATAGCCTTTCCGGAAATATTCACGAAAGAAAGTCTTGAAAATCTGGAGGTATATTTGAACACATTTCCGGTTGTAAACAGACAAATCGTTTACAAACAGCATAATTTCCGTTCCACCGGACGGATTATCCCCCTGAAATGTCCGAGCCGTACACAATTCTTGAACATACGCTCGTTCCAAGATAACAAAGGCCGGGAATATGTAAACCGGCTGAACCAATATGAAGAAAATCCAACAGGTATATTCAGCTTGTATTTTGGCGACCTTGAACGATTTGATTCGGACAGTGCCCGCTCATTAATTTCAAAAGTATTACAATTAATGAAAGAAGACGGGAGTGCTTTCGCTTCAATGAATCCGGATGCACTTTCGACGCAGCTCAAAGAGCTGTTCAACAAGATAAATGATATAGAGAAAGGATTGGAGGCCACACTAAAAGGAGATAACAAAATAAAGGCTTTTGTTTTAAGTGTCCCCCAAAAAGATGCAACCAATGCGGAGATAAAATATTGGGTAACTTCCGGATCTCTGGCGAACGGTTTCAACGAACGCACACTGATACAACAATTCAACATAGAAAAATATGACGCTTCGGGCATCATGTTGCGCACTTGTATGCAAGGAGGAACAACGCATGATGGCGAACAGGAACTTATAAATAGTTTAAGGTACGGTCTGTTGGCCCGGGAACGGATTATATCTAAAGAAGACATCAAAAGCTACCTGTTGCACAAGCTGGGAAAATATGTTGAATCAGTCGAAGTCGGTAATGGCGTGGCTATATCTCCTGACAGCAAAAAAGGATTAATCAGAGTGACAGAGGTCAAGATAAAACTTGGACAATTTGATAAAGATGAAATTCCCAATCTGGAAGAATTGGCTCATTATTTTGAAAAAGATTTGACTGAACGCTCTGTATGTAATTCAAACTATAAAATCAAATTCGTATGAATGATAGCAATTATAGTCCAAGTTTGGTGTCTGCCCTTAAGATAGCAAGAGGAATGGCACTTCAAGACAAGCATAACACGTTCGGCGTGTCACATCTTGTCATGGCCATGTTTGCAGAAAACACGGGCCTAAAAGAAATTTTATCCTCGATGCAGAAGGATGTCGGCTACATAATGGAATGGTTTGACACCCACCGCGAAATGTATAGGTCCAGTGGCACTTCCACAGAAGAAGTAGAACCTGACGAAGAACTGTCGAAAGTCTTGGATGAGTCCGAACGGTCTAAAATTAAATTAGGAGCGCAATGGAAAGTGACGCCGGAAGCCGGTATGAACGTGACAAAGTATAAGGGAGATGTCGCTAAGGTAGGCTTTAAGGCTGGGGCTGCGGTCTCTTATACATTCGGATCGGGCTGGTTCTCGCTTCAATCCGGTTTGTACTATGTGCGACGGGGGAAGGGGCTGTCTTCTTATAGTGAGATTTATGGAACTAGTGAGAGTCCATATGGGGGACGGGAAGGTACGAGTATATTTCTCTATCCCGTTTCCAGTGATTATTTGAATCTGTGGGGATACGGTTATGGTAATGGTTACGGCTTTACGGGCTTCTATTATGATACCTATGGAATTAAGGATTTTGATGTAGAAGGTATAAGGCATCGCAGCCAGAAGGAGCATCGTGAATATATCCAATTACCGATCTTGGCTCGTTTCGATTGGCAGGTAAGTAAGGATGTTCGGTTACATTTGGCAGTCGGTCCCTATTTGGCGGTTGGCTTGGGAGGAAAAGTGACGTATGAGGAAAGTGATTATTCTTTAAAAGGAAAGCTGCCCTATAATAAGGAAATATCATATAACCCGTTTAATCCCGGCCAAGGATATGCGGTAGCGCCTCGTTTTGACTGGGGAGCTACCATAGAGGCTGGTATAGAGGTGAAACGGGTCGCTTTCAAGGTTGGCTATGATCTTGGTGTAGATAAGCAATACAAGGGATATGCTTATAACATAGGCCTGAACTATCATACGGCTAGTTTTACCTTGGGATACACATTTTAAAGAGAAAATAGGATGAAAGCGATGGTTTGTATAAAGTGGGTGTTTATATTCGCGGTGTTGATGATGATTTTCTCATCTTGCGTATCGTCTAGGATCTCGCCCAGTATGAGTGTGGGAGTTCCATTGAAGAAGGGGCAGGCCCCAAATGTCGGATTCCAGTGGTATGAGACTGGAAGGACTTATTAAATAAAAGGAATAGTAATGAATAACGAGCATGGCAATAAATTAGAACAATGCGTCCGTTTCGTAGCGAAGCGCTATCGGGAAGGAAGCCTTGACCCGGATAAGGCATGGCAGAAGTTCGCTTCTGAGCATGCGATTAGCCGGAAGGTCTCGTTTCGCCGGTATTGGATCGGGGCGGCCGCTGTCGTGTTAGTGCTCGTAGGTCTGGGGACATGGTTTACGGTAGAGAGAAACGCCCCGGATTGGGTTGCGATTACTACCGCCCCCGGACAAATGAAAGATGTTTACCTTCCGGATAGTACCTTGGTCGCTTTGGCCGGCGATTCATGGATCCGGTATGACGCGAAGAGATATGATAAAGAGAGGCGTGCCGTGGAGATGAATGGAAAGGCCTTTTTCCAAGTGACGAGGAACGAGGCACGCCCTTTCTCAGTGAAAACGAGCCAAACGGAAGTTACGGTACTGGGAACAAGTTTCCAGATAGATGAGAAGCCTACCGTTACGGAAGTCAATGTAGTTACCGGCAAGGTATGTTTTACCGCCGGGGAGGAAAAGGAGAATGTGATACTTACCGCTGGAATGTCGGCTCAGTATTCTATGGAGAACAAGGAGATAACGGTAGTGACGGAAGAAGACGTGAACAAGTTAGCTTGGAGGACAGGGCAACTTCGTTTTATGGAGACACCGCTGGATAAGGTGATTGAGGACTTGAGTGATTATTATCAAGTCAAGATTGCGAACCAGACAAAGAATGAGGGAGCGAGATTGACCGCTACTTTTAATAATCTGCCTTTGGAGGATGTCTTGCAGGTTGTTAACCAGACATTGGACGCACGTTTGGTTTCCACTTCGAAGAAATAAAATCAGATCATTTATGAGATCTATTGTTGTATGGCTGATAGGGATTCTTTTGCTTCCCGGTTGGATGGGACATCTATATGCGCAGATGCCCGAACCTACGCCGACGGTTACGTTGTATATGCGGCAGGTTCCCCTGTTGGATATATTGATGGAGCTTGAGAAACAAACCGGATTGTTCTTCTCGTACGAGTCTTCTCTACTGAAAGAGCTGCCAGAGGTTTCCCTGTCTGTCCGGGATGAATCCTTGTCGTACTGCTTGAAGCGCTTATTTTCCCCATTACCGATTATCTATCGGGTTACGGGGCAATATATCATCTTAAAGCGAAAGCCCCGTCAATATACGATCAGCGGATTCGTCAGGGATTCAGCCTCGTATGAGAGTTTGTTGGGGGCCTCGGTTCTGGTGAAAAGTTCGAGGGGAGGGACGATGTCTAATAATTACGGCTTTTACAGCTTGATACTTCCACCCGGTAAGGTTCGCCTTAGGGCCTCGTACGTGGGCTTTAAGGCGATGGAGATAGAGATCGATTTGCAAAGGGATACGATGATCGACTTCCCATTGAGGTCATTGGCCTCGTTAGGCGAGGTCGTTATTCGGGGGACCCGGCCTCGCTACGAGATATTGAGTAGCCGTGCGGGGGTGATCGACGTACCTGCCGAGCGGGTGAAGTCGATGCCCGCTTTGCTGGGGGAGGCGGATCTGGTGAAGACCTTACAGCAGTTGCCGGGCGTGGCGGTAGGCACCGAGGGAATGACCGGCTTGTATGTGCGTGGGGGCGGGGCCGATGAGAATTTGTATCTGCTGGATGGAAATCCGGTCTATCATGTGAACCATTTGTTGGGGTTTTTCTCGGCGTTCAACCCGGACGCGATAAAGAATACCCGGTTTTATAAAGGGAGCTTTCCGGCGGAATACGGCGGAAGGCTCTCGTCGGTTGTAGATGTCCGTATGAATGACGGTAACCGGCAGGAGTATCACGGGAATATCTCCGTGGGTTTGCTTTCCGCACGGGCCAATCTGGAGGGGCCGATTGTTAAGGATCGCTCCTCGTTTAATGTCTCGGTACGCCGTACGTGGTTGGATTTGATAACAGGGACGGCTTTGGCGATCGTTAATAAGAACAGTGATACCAAGGAGAGTTTCGGTTATCACTTTTTTGATATAAACGCGAAGGTGAACCATTCTTTCTCGGAACGTAGCCGGGCCTATTTGAGCTTTTATATGGGGCAAGATGCTTTTCGGCAGGGAAGCAAGGAGAAGCATGAGGATTCGGATGATATGTTTCTCTGGCGTTGGGGAAACTTGATCGGCTCCGCAGGGTGGAACTACGTGTTCGGGCAAAAGCTGTTTGGTAATCTAATGGTGGGCTACAGCCGTTTTCGCTCGCATATCCGGCAAGAGGCGAAGGGGTATGAAATCGAAGGAAATAGGGCAGAACGGCAATCAATTAAGCGGGATAGCCGTTATAAATCGGAGATGGAGGATCTGAGCGTACGGCTGTCAGTGGATTACAGTCCTTCAATGAATCACCGGATACGAATGGGCACGGATTACCTGTATCATAATTTTCGCCCGGAGAATAGCCAGCAACGGTCTTGGGTGAACGATTCGTTAGTAAATCCCGTATATGAGCTTTTGTATGATTATTCCTTGATAAAAGGGCATGAGTTCTCTTTGTTTGCCGAGGATGAGATGCGGGTCACGGATCGCTTGCGGGTGAATGCCGGATTGCGGTATACCTTGTTTCATGTAGAGAATGAGATCTATCATTCTTTTCAGCCTCGTTTGTCGGCACGTTATTTACTTCGTCCGGATCTATCGGCGAAGATATCCTACAGTAAGATGAACCAATATGTCCACTTATTATCGAATACCTATGTGAACCAGCCTACGGATATTTGGGTCCCGGTGACGGAGCAAGTCCCTCCGATGAGTTCTCACCAGATTACTGCCGGGCTTTATTATAATCTGAAACGGATGTATGATTTCTCGATCGAGGGGTATTATAAACGGTTGAATAACTTGATTGATTATAAGGATCATTGGCCGGTTGAGACACATTTCTCCGGTTGGGAAGACCGGGTCGGTTTGGGAAAGGGTAAGACCTATGGTGTGGAGTTTATGGCGCAAAAGACAAATGGGAAGACAACCGGATGGATCGGGTATACGCTCTCTTGGTCGGATCGGTGGTTTCCGGATGGTTCCGTGAATAAGGGGCGTCATTTCCCGTTTCGCTTCGACAACCGGCATAAGGTGAATGTGGTCGTTTCTCGTAAGTTATCCCGGAAGGTGGAGTTAACGGGAGCTTGGGTGTTCGCGTCGGGCAATCATATCAGTTTGCCGGAATATAAGTATCTTTCTCCCTCTTACCAGAGAGAGCATGGATATTTTGAGGTGGTAGGGATGATGGATACGAATCCCGGCTTGAGCGCACGCAATAATTATCAACTGTCTCCGTACCATCGTTTGGATCTAGGGGTGAATTTTTACCGGTATAAAAAGAAAGGACGAATGGGGATTTGGAACCTAAGCTTATATAACGCTTATCTGAAGCCGAACCCTTTCATGACCGAGTTGAAAGCTGGTGGTTCCGACGTCGTTTTGCAGGAGACGATTTTGTTTTATTGTATGCCATCGGTCTCTTACACTTATAAATTTTAGCTTATGGGAAGAAGTTTACTGGCTATATGTATCTTGATGTATGGGGTGCTAGCGGCCTCATGTGTACGTGACGTGGAAATAAACTTAGGGGATTTGCCGGACCGGATCGTCCTCAACGCCTCGGTGAGTCCTGGGAAGGATGTACGTGCCCATGTCTCGAAGACTTGGTTTATCATGGATAATGTGGCCAATTTCGATTTACCGGATCCGAAAATCCGTGTCTACATCAATGGCGAGTTTCAAGGTTTGATGCGGTATGATGACTTTAAGGAGGAGGTTTTTAATACGGGGCAATATGTTTTGCCCGGTTGCCGTGTGCGTGAGGGAGACCGTTTACGCATGGAGGCGGAGGCGGACGGGTATGAACCAGTCTCGGGGGAAACTCTAATTCCCGGTGGAGTGAAGATTATCGGTGTGGACACTTCTACCTATCGGTCTTCTTCATATTTATCCAGTAATTTACGTTTTACAGTCGAGATGAATCCCGCTAGTAGTGGCTATTACCGTTTAGTCATAGAGAAAGTGACGGATTACCGGAAAGGGGATAGTACCATGACTGTGACCTCTTACCAAAGTGCGAATGGATACCTTTGGTATTATACTTATTTTAACCTATATTACGAGGATCCGGTATTCCAGACTTTCGAGGGAAGCCCGATCACGAGTCAGATAGACGGGCGGTATTGTATGGGGGTGTTTGCGGGGAAGGACATGATTTCCGGGAATACGCTCCGTGTGTCTGTTTCTCCGGTAGATTATTCGTATGAGAGCGACACGCTTTCGTCGAAAGTCCATTACGATGTGCATCTGTTGTCTATCTCCGAGGATTATTATCGATATATGAAGATTATGCGGGGCTACTCTATCACGATCGGCGACGCGAATTTCGGGGCGTTGATAGAGCCTGCCGATACGTATTCGAATGTGGAGAACGGCTTTGGGATTGTCGCCGGATATCAAGAGGATAAATTGCGTATCACGATGCGGAGAGATACGGTACCTCCTTCTTGGAATCCTTGGGACGGATACAGTGTACAGTAGGCAGTGGGCTACGCCGAAAAAGACCCTTCTCGGATAGGGGTATTTTAGGAAATCTTGTCTTATAAATGAATTCAATGAAGTAGAATGATGACAGAGTGGATGAATAAATGGCTTATCGCCATTTTTTGCTGGATGATTTTTATGCCTGTACCAGACCTCTTGGCCCAATCAGCCAAGACGAAGGATGATCCCCGGATTACGTTGCGTATGAAGGAGGTTTCGTTGCCGGAGGTCTTGTCAGAGATCGAAAGACAGGCGGGCGTGACCTTCTCGTATGAGTCTTCTTTGTTGAAAGAGCTTCCGAAGATCAGTTTCCAAGTGAAAGATGAGACATTGACGGATTGTTTGACCCGCTTGTTCGAGTCGTATCCGATCGTGTATAAGGTGAGTGGAAAGATCGTGATTCTGAAGCGTAGACAGAGACAGGTAACGATCAGCGGCTTCGTGAGGGACCAAGCGTCCTCGGAGTCTCTGATCGGAGCCTCTGTTTATGAGGTCGCCAGCCGGAAAGGCTCGGCTACGAATAGCTATGGTTTTTTCAGTTTGACGCTTCCGCCGGGGAATATCCGCTTGCATGCTTCTTACATTGGCTATGAGAGCTGTTCCTTTAATTTCACGGAATTGGATAGGGATACTTTGTTAAATATTGAGTTGCGTCCGAACGCTCGTCTGGAGGAAGTGGTAGTTACCGCTTCGGAGCGGGATCGTTTGTCTGTAAATAACACCTTGATGGGAACGATGGAGTTTAGCCAGAAGACGATCAAGGCGACACCGACCCTGTTTGGTGAGTCCGATATCGTGAAGACCTTGCAACTGACTCCGGGTGTAGCCAGTGGGACAGAGGGACTGGCCGGTTTATATGTTCGTGGCGGCGACCAAGATGGAAATTTGTTTTTGATAGACGGTAATCCGGTTTACCAGATCAATCATGTCGGCGGGCTATTCTCCGCTTTCAATCCGGAGGCGATCCGTAATCTGGACTTTTTCAAGGCGGGTTTCCCTGCGAGATATGGCGGGCGACTCTCGTCTGTGGTAGATGTCCATACCAAAGAGGGCAATATGAAAGAGTACCATGGTAGCGCTACGATCGGGCTGATCTCCGGTAATCTGAGCTTGGAAGGCCCTATCATCAAGGATCGCACGGCTTTTCAGATAGCGCTTAGACGCTCGTGGCTGGATGTACTCTCTGCCCCAGCGATAGCGATAGCAAATAAGGTTCGAAAAGACGGTCATAAAATAAATCTTCGTTACGCTTTTCACGATTTGAATTTAAAGCTTAATCATCGTTTCAGCGATCGCAGCCGGATGTTTTTCAGCTTATATAACGGGAATGATGTATTAAAAGGAGGGGGAATGGATTTCTCAACAAAAGAAGAGCAAGTCCCTTATACGGATGGTACCCATTCATCGCTGCGTTGGGGTAATTTGATGGGAACCTTGGGCTGGACTTATGTCTTCAATAACCGTTTGTTCGGACGGGTTTCCGGGGTCTTTTCACGGTATTGCTCGAATGTACGGAGTTCAAAAGAATATAATTATGGTGTGGAAGGAGAAGATAATTATCTCTCTTCTTCATCGGAAACGAGTAGTTCTACCTCTATCTTGGATATGGGCGTCCGTTCCTCTTTTGATTACACGCCTTTTACGTCGCATGTGATTCGTTTTGGAGGGGATTTCTTGATGCACCGTTTCCGCCCGGAGTATAATGAGGTGAAAGCAGCCGGTTCCGGTATGCTGGAGTTTTCGAATATAGGGAAAATATATACGAATGATCTGCTATGGGCCCGTGAGGCGGCTGTCTTCGGAGAGGATGATTGGAATGTCTTACCTAGCTTGCGTTTGAATGCGGGGCTTCGGTTTAGCCTGTTCAATGTGGAGCGGAAGGCTTATACATTATTGGAGCCTCGCGCTTCCTTGAGATGGTTGCTACGTGACGATCTTAGCTTCAAAGCCTCATACGCCCGTATGGGGCAATATATCCATTTATTGGGCAACAGTTATATAAATTTGCCGACGGATGCGTGGATGCCTGTTACCCGTAAGTTGAAACCTTTAATTAGCGATCAAGTCTCCGCTGGTTTCTATTATAATCTGATGCGTTCTTATAGTTTCTCGGTAGAGGGGTATTATAAATGGATGAAGAACCTGTTGGATTATAAAGACGGCTATTCCTTAGATCGGAAGAGCACACGTCTGAACTCCAGTCACCCGTCCCGATC
>OMGI01001708.1_pt1 | contig 12143 bp, 8 predicted proteins | sample 1645801 | NCBI WGS metagenome assembly OMGI01 (sample SAMN05578584, study PRJEB25193) | human gut metagenome | biome: Human Microbiome; feature: human-associated habitat; material: feces | host: Homo sapiens | place: USA:Birmingham
GAGATCTACACTCTTTCCCTACACGACGCTCTTCCGATCTTAATATTTCTATAATCTGATGAGGATTGTAAATAGTAGTTCCTAAAAAACATGTACCCAATCCTTTATCCTCAGCAATCGTACAAAAATTCTGTGTCACCAGCAATGCATCTGTCATTGCATTCATAAAAGAAAGCAAATTATCATATCCCGGTTCAGCTTTTCTTTGGCGACACCATTTACTAAAACGATTAAAATCGGCACAGAAAGTCAGTACAACTGGAGCAGAAGTCACCATCGGCTGGTTAAAATGAGCCGGAGCCAACTGTGCCTTCATTTCCGGATCACGAGTAACAACAACACTATATAATTGCATATTACCCATTGTAGCTGCACGGAAAGAAGTTTCCAGCATATCATTCAACAAATCGACAGGAATATCCTGTGCCTTGTATTTACGTATCGTACGTCTGTTCTTTATTGAATCCATAATTAAAAAGTTGATTTATTTACAAAGGTACAAATAAAAAATAAGTATATAACAATGAATAGCAAATAAACACACCAAAAAGACAAAGTTATTCAAAACAGTAAACTTCAAGAAAACCACAAAATCATAAACAGTTAATAATCAAACAAATATAAAAACAAAACGGAAAACTTTGCAGATTGTTAATAACTTCTTTCTCTTTTATTTTGCAAATAAGAAAAACATCTTTAGCTTTGCAGCGGTTTGTTATTCAATAAAGCAATTCTACAAATTAAAAAGAAAATAACGAACTAATATCATTATATAAAAGTGGAAAAACAAACGTACAGCTATGACGAGGCTTACAAGGCATCGTTAGAGTATTTTAAAGGAGATGAACTTGCTGCCCGCGTTTGGGTAAACAAGTACGCTGTAAAAGATTCCTTCGGAAATATTTACGAAAAATCTCCCGTGGATATGCATTGGCGTATTGCCAATGAAGTAGCCCGTATCGAGGCAAAATATCCTAATGCACTCAGTTCGGAAGAACTCTTTGGATTATTCGATCACTTCAAGTACATCGTTCCTCAGGGAAGCCCGATGACAGGTATCGGAAATGATTATCAAATTGCTTCATTATCCAACTGCTTCGTTATCGGTCTGGACGGGAAAGCCGACTCTTACGGTGCTATCATTCGTATCGACGAAGAACAAGTACAGCTGATGAAACGCCGTGGTGGTGTAGGACATGACCTTTCACATATCCGTCCGAAAGGCTCACCTGTAAAAAACTCAGCACTGACTTCTACCGGACTGGTTCCCTTTATGGAACGTTATTCAAACTCAACCCGTGAAGTAGCTCAAGACGGACGTCGTGGAGCACTAATGTTGAGTGTATCTATCAAGCATCCCGACTCTGAAGCATTTATCGATGCCAAGATGACCGAAGGGAAAGTAACAGGAGCCAATGTTTCAGTTAAGCTGGACGATGAATTCATGCAGGCAGCTGTAGAAAACCGTACCTATACACAGCAGTTCCCTATCGATTCAAACGATCCACAGGTAAAAAAAGAAATCAACGCTTCTGCTCTGTGGAAAAAGATTGTTCACAATGCATGGAAATCGGCAGAACCAGGAGTTCTTTTCTGGGACACCATCCTGAGAGAATCAGTACCCGATTGTTATGCAGACCTAGGTTTCCGCACTGTTTCAACCAATCCGTGTGGTGAAATTCCTTTGTGTCCGTATGACTCTTGCCGTCTGCTTGCCATCAACCTTTACTCATATGTAGTAAATCCATTTACTCCTGAGGCATATTTCGACTTTGAATTATTCAAGAAACATGTCGGATTGGCACAACGTATCATGGACGACATTATCGATCTGGAACTTGAGAAAATCGAAAAAATCATGGAAAAGATTGATTCAGACCCTGAAAGCAAAGAAGTAAAGGGAACTGAACGTCATCTGTGGGAAAAGATTTATCGCAAATCTGGTCTAGGACGCCGTACCGGAGTAGGTATTACAGCCGAAGGAGATATGCTTGCCGCCATAGGATTGCGCTATGGAACAGAAGAGGCTACCGAATTTTCTGAAAAAGTACACAAAACAATCGCAATAGAAGCTTACCGTTCTTCAGTCAATATGGCAAAAGAACGTGGAGCATTCGAAATATACGATGCTGCACGCGAAGTAAATACCCCGTTCATCAACCGTATAAAAGACGCCGATCCGAAACTCTACGAAGACATGAAAAAGTACGGACGTCGTAACATTGCCTGTCTGACAATCGCTCCAACCGGAACAACAAGCTTGATGACTCAAACAACATCGGGAATTGAACCGGTATTCATGCCTGTGTACAAACGTCGCCGCAAAGTAAATCCAAACGATGCAAATGTACACGTAGATTTCGTAGACGAAACTGGAGATGCTTTTGAAGAATACGTTGTATTCCACCATAAGTTCCTGACATGGATGCAAATAAACGGATACGATCCAGACAAACATTATACACAGGAAGAAATAGACGACCTGGTTGCCAAATCTCCTTATTATAAAGCTACATCAAACGATGTAGACTGGCTGATGAAGGTCAAAATGCAGGGACGTATCCAAAAATGGGTAGACCACTCAATCAGTGTCACTATCAACCTGCCAAATTCTGTTGACGAGGAACTGGTAAACCGCCTTTACGTAGAAGCATGGCGTTCAGGCTGTAAAGGATGTACCGTATACCGTGACGGTTCACGCGCCGGAGTTCTCGTTTCTACACAGAAGAAAAAGGATAAGAAAGAAGAAGAGTGCCAATGCAAAACACCTCAGGTAACAGAAGTACGTCCTCGTGTTCTGGAAGCTGATGTCGTTAGATTCCAGAATAATAAAGAAAAATGGGTGGCTTTCGTAGGACTACTCGACGGACATCCATACGAAATCTTCACAGGTCTGCAAGACGAAGAAGAAGGTATCCTGCTGCCGAAATCAGTAACTTCCGGACGTATCATCAAGAGTTACGATGAAGACGGAACGAAGCATTACGACTTCCAGTTTGAAAACAAACGTGGTTACAAGATGACCATCGAAGGACTTTCTGAGAAGTTCAACAAGGAATACTGGAACTATGCAAAACTAATATCCGGTGTGTTACGTTGGAGAATGCCTATCGAACAGGTTATCAAACTGGTAGGTTCATTGCAGCTCGACAGTGAAAACATCAACACCTGGAAAAACGGTGTACAGCGTGCATTGAAGAAATACGTACAAGACGGAACCGAAGCCAAAGGTATGAAATGTCCTAACTGCGGACATGAAACCTTAGTTTATCAGGAAGGCTGTCTGATTTGCAAGACTTGTGGAACATCACGCTGCGGATAAAATGATGAAGCAGGCTACAGACATGTATATTCATCTGAAAGGTATCAGACTGTACGCTTATCACGGTGTACTGCCTCAAGAGAATCGTGTAGGAGCGCAATATACAATCGACTTACGTCTGAAAACAGATTTTACACTCGCAGCTGAAACCGACCGGCTGGAAGGAACCATAAACTACGCAGATGTATTCAATGCCGTAAAAGAAGAAATGCGCATTCCTTCCCAACTGCTTGAACATGTAGCATGGAGAATTGCCCAAAGGCTATTGGATGATTTCCAGACAATAAGTGAAATCAATATTGCACTTTACAAGCAAAATCCTCCGATGGGGGCCGACTGTTCACAAGTAGGTGTAGAAGCAACTTACATCAGATAAATAAAGAAAAGGAGTCCGGATGATGAAAGTGACCTGAACCAATCATCACTTCATCTATCCGGACTCTTTTTTATACCCTTTACTATGCAAAATATCAGTGCCAAAAAGATATCTCTTTTCTTAAGGCAAATCTGAAAAGCAAAGCTAAAAAGACTTCAAAAAACACGCCCTTTACCGATTCTGTTTCAACTTCCAAAAACAGTAATAGAAAGAGCTGAAAACAGATAAAAGACATGTTTTTTTATATCTCAAGGAAGTTTTTGCAAAAACATCGTGATATTTTCTAAAAAACTGTACGAAAGTTTCTGTCACTTCGTACAAAAAAACAACCAAAATTCATGTTCTTTATACGAATAATTCATCTTCTTTTTCATAACTTACCAGCAAGTTCTTGCAATCGACCTCAAACACCTTATAATCCTCTTGTCACAACGTAATCTTTTCCGGCTTCTGTTGCCAGATCATACTCATAGACTCTCGGAATAACCGGATATTGCGGATTGATTTCCTTCGATACCAAAGGCTCTTTAATGGCAGCCTGACGGAACAGCGGATTAGGATTTGTGCCCGATGCCGGCTTCAGCCCCTCTCCTTTCAACGGAACATACGAACGCAGACGCAGGTTTCCTCCTATGCGGGAGTGAATCTTAGCAGTGTTCAACTGTACGCCATTCCAGTCCATATCGACAACAAATCCTCCGCGGGCAACTAATCCTTTGACTTTACCTTCCGCCCATTTGTCTGGTAAAGCCGGAAGCAAATGCACTGCTCCGTCGTGACTCTGAAGTAACATTTCTGCAACTCCAGCCGTAAATCCGAAATTTCCGTCTATCTGGAAAGGAGGATGCGCGTCAAACAAGTTAGGATACGTACGTCCTTCAGGATATTCTTCTTTTACCTCGTCATTGGGCAACAGAACCAGCAAATTGGAAATCATCTTATAAGCATGATTGCCGTCGAGCAGGCGTGCCCACAGATTAATCTTCCATCCGATAGACCATCCGGTAGCCTTATCACCACGTTGCAGCAAGGTGTTTTTTACAGCCTGAAAAAGCTGTGGATGAGTAAACGGAGAAATCTGATTGCTGGGGAACAATCCGTATGCATGCGATACGTGGCGGTGTCCGTCTTTCGGATCGTCCAGATCTTCCAGCCATTCCTGCAACTGATTGTAACGCCCTATCTGCATAGGAGCCATTTCTGAAAGCAAGGTTCTCAACGAATCTCTGTAAGCAGCCGGAAGCTCCAGAATTTCAGAAGCTGCCAGTGTATTACTCAATACATCGAAAATAATCTGATTATCCATCGTACAGCCCGATACGATAGTAGAAGCTTTCTTGGTGTCTTCACCCTTCGGACCATGCTCGGGAGACATGGAAGGAGCTGTAACTTTCCATCCATATTTCGGATGAGGAATCATATATCCCAAGAAGAAATCGGCGGCTCCTTTCATTGCCGGATAAGATTTTCTCAGGAAATCTTTATCGCCGGTATACAGATAATGCTGCCATAAGTGAGTAGTCAGCCAGGCTCCTCCTACCGGCCATGTTCCGTAGAAAGCTTTGTCTACCGGGCCAGTAACACGCCAGATATCGGTATTGTGATGTGCCACCCATCCGTTGCAACCATACATCGTACGTGCGGTTTCACGTCCGGTTACCGACAAATCCTGAACCAGATCGAACAAAGGTTCATGGGTTTCCGACAGATTGGTAACCTCTGCCGGCCAGTAATTCATTTCGGTATTGATATTGATGGTATACTTTCCATCCCACGGAGCATTCAACTGATGGTTCCAGATGCCCTGCAAATTGGCAGGCTGTCCTCCCGGCTGTGAAGAAGAAATCAGCAGGTAACGGCCATACTGGAACATCAAAGCTGCAAGTGCCGGATCATTTCCCTGACTGAAACCGGCAATACGCTTCACCGTTTCCTGTCTGGCAGTTTTAGTGTTTTCTCCTCCTAGCGAAAGCGAAACACGATTGAACTGCGACTGATAATAGTCGGTATGTGCTTTCAGCGCTTCGGAATACTCTTTTTTCATTGCACCAGCCAGCAAAGCAGAAGCTTTCTTGCTTTCATTTCCCTTTACATTATGATAATTGACGAAATTGGTTGCAGCAGCGATATACAAAGTAGCCGCAGTCGCATGCTCAACAGAAATATATTTATCCGTCAGACTGACCTTACCGCCTTCTGCTATCACCTGACTCTGAGTTTCAACTTCGATTACTCCTTTCACACCTTCATGGTCTCCACCCTTGCCGCGAAGAACCAGCTTTTTCCCCTGCTTTCTTACCGTACTTTGCAGCGGAGAATCATAGCTTACCTTAAAATTCAATTCACCTGGTTTATCGGCTGTGAAACGGACAATGATAACCCGATCGGGAAAAGAGGCAAAAACCTCACGCTGAAAGTTCACTCCGTCTACCTGATAACGGGTTGTCGCCACAGCTCTTTCCAAATCGAGGTCACGATAATAATTCTTAGCATTTTCATGGCCCGGCGCTTCAATAATCAAGCTTCCGATTGTCTGATAAGGCATACCGTTTCGCCCCGTATAAAACGTCTGGTCAATCAGATTCTGGGCGTCCATTGTCTTTCCGGAAAAAATCAGGTTACGTACTTCAGCCAGACTTTCGAGTGCTTTCGGATTGTCATTCCGGTACGGTCCTCCTCCCCAAAGCGTCTCTTCGTTCAACTGCAATTCTTCGCGCGATGTTCCTCCATAAACCATCGCTCCCATCGATGAGTTTCCTACGGGCAGTGCCTCTACCCATGTTTTTGCCGGTTGCTGATACCACAGCTTCAAATTTTGTGCGTGTGCTGAGAGCATCATCCAAACGCATGCTCCCACTAATAACAAATGTTTTTTCATATAAAGTTTACTTATTGTATTTACGACGATAAAGATAACTAAAAGAGAAATAGCATCCAACAGTTCAAAATATTTTATTCCGAAAACAGAAAATACAATAAAAAAGCTGTCCGGATTTCCGTTTTCAATACGCAAATCCAGACAGCTTCTCTAATTTCTTTAAAGGAAATTCTATCTCTCCACAATCGGAGTATATGCTACTTCATCGAGTACATTCTTATATGCCGGACGAATAATTCGTCTTCCTTCGAAGTTCAGTTCCTCAATGCGGTGTGCCGTCCATCCCACAATACGTGCCATAGCAAAGAGCGGCGTATAAATTTCCATCGGAAGTCCCATCATTTCATAAATGAATCCCGAATAGAAGTCAACATTCGAGCAAACCTGCTTTTTCGTTCCCTTCACCTTCTTGAAACATTCTATGGCACGCTGTTCCAGCAGTTCGAGGAAAGCAAATTCCTTTTCGCATCCCTTTTCGGTCACCAGTTCACTTGCCAGCTCCTTCAGAAGCACTGCACGAGGATCGGAAATGGTATACACAGCATGTCCGATACCATAAATCAGTCCGCTTCCGTCGTATGCCTCTTTCCGTAACATACGCATCAGATATGTATCTATTTCGTCCACATTGGTCCAGTCGGAAATAACCTCCTTCAAGTGGTGAAACATCTTTACTACCTGTATATTAGCACCTCCATGCAGCGGACCCTTCAACGAGCCAATACCTGCCGCTATGCTAGAATAAGTATCTGTACGGGTAGAACTGGTAACACGTACCGTAAACGTTGAGTTGTTACCACCACCGTGTTCTGCCTGAAGTACCAACAACAGGTCGAGCATACGAGCCTCCAGCGGCGTATAGTCTTTCTTTATCATATAGAGAAAGTTCTCAGCAATCGAGAGATTCTCATGCGGATGGCGGATATGCAGCGAACGTCCGTGAATACTATGACGGTAAATGCTGTACGCATAGGCAATGATGGTAGGGAACTTCGATATCAGCTCAATGGACTGACGCATCAGGTTATCGCGTGAAATATCGTCCGGATTCGGGTCGAACGTGTACATCTCGAGCACACTGCGCGCCAGAATGTTCATGATATTCTGACCCTCCAGGTCGATGATATTCATGGTCGTCTTCTTGTCGAGCGGCATATTGTCGTTTATCAGCTCTTTGAAAGCAGCCAGTTGTTCACTGTCGGGGAGTTCTCCCGAAAGCAGCAGATAGGCAACTTCCTCGAACCCGAAACGTTTTTCCTTCAACAATGCATGGGCGATGTCATCCAAATCGTATCCTCTATAGAACAACTTTCCGGGAATAGGCTTCAAACCCTCTTCAGTACGCTCATAACCTACAACGTTACCAATTTTAGTCAGTCCTACAAGAACACCTGTGCCGTCTTCATTACGCAGACCACGCTTCACATTATATTTCGTGAAAAGCTCATTATCAATCCGGCATGCCTGTTTGGCACATTCCGAAAGTTTATATACGATATATTCTTTTTTCATTCTGATACGTTCTTTTGATTATAATGACTCTATTACACGCTGTCCGAACTCTTTCGTACCCAAAGCTTTTCCGTCGGGCATGAAACGAGCCAGATCGACCGTTGCCTCTCCCGTTCCGAACAATTGTTCTAATGCATTTGTGATGAGTGAAGCAGCCTCTTTCCAGCCCAGATACTCCAGCATCATGACAGACGATAGCAATAACGAACAAGGATTGACTACATTCTTTCCGGCAATATCAGGAGCCGTACCGTGCGTTGCCTCAAAAATAGCATGTCCTGTCAGGTAATTGATATTGGCCCCCGGAGCGATTCCGATACCTCCTACCATAGCGGCCAGCTGGTCGGAAACATAATCTCCGTTCAGATTCAACGTTGCAATAACCGAATATTCTTCCGGGATAAGCAAGGTATTCTGCAAGAAGGCATCAGCAATACAGTCCTTAATAATAACTTTTCCTGTATTCATAGCCTCAGCCAGTGCAGCCTTTGCCGATTCTTCACCCAGATCCTTCTTCAACTGGTTATACTGGTTCATCGTAAATATACGGCCGGCAAACTCTGTTTCTGCCACTTCATACCCCCAACGCTTGAATCCTCCTTCGGTAAATTTCATAATATTTCCCTTGTGTACCAGTGTAACCGAAGGCAATTTGTGCTGCAATGCGTACAAGATAGCTGCACGCACCAGACGTTTCGTGCCTTCTACTGATACAGGCTTTACTCCGAACGAAGAAGTTTCGGGGAAACGTACTTTCTTTACCCCCATCTCATCACGCAGAAAAGCATAAAACTTCTGTGCTTCGGAAGTACCCTGCTCCCATTCGATACCGGCATAAATATCTTCTGTATTTTCTCGGAAGATGTGCATATCCACTTTTTGAGGTTCTTTAACCGGAGAAACTACTCCACGGAACCAGCGTACCGGACGCAGGCAAACATACAAATCGAGTGTCTGACGCAAAGCAACATTCAGCGAACGAATACCTCCTCCTACCGGTGTAGTAAGAGGGCCCTTAATACCTATCAAATACTCACGGAAGGCATCCATAGTCGCTTCGGGCAACCATTCTCCGGTCTGCTCGAAGGCTTTCCCTCCTGCCAGTACTTCTTTCCATTCGATGGAACGTTTTCCACTATAAGCCAATTTTACAGCTTCGTTTACTATTTGCTGACATACGGGAGTTATCTCTGCTCCCACTCCGTCACCTTCTATAAAAGGGACAGTTACACAGTCGGGTACAACCAGCCGACCATCTTGCATATATACCTTACTCATAATCTTTTTATTGTTTTCTGAATGTATTCAGGGCACACCCTGCCTTAAACCAGCCTATCTGCATTTCATTGTATGTATGTGATGCCAGGAACATATCTTCTGTTCCGTTTTCATGTTTTACGATTACCTGTAAGGGTTTCCCCGGAACAAAGCTATCCAGCCCTACAATTGAGATGCAATCGTGTTCCTGTATCTTGTCGTAATCATCTTTATTCATAAAGGTAAGCGCCAGCATACCTTGTTTTTTCAAATTCGTTTCGTGAATACGGGCAAAGCTCTTAGCAAGAATCACACGTACATTCAGGAATCGAGGTTCCATGGCCGCATGTTCACGGCTCGAACCTTCTCCGTAGTTTTCCTCTGCCACTACAATAGAAGGAATACCTTTTGCCTTATATTGCTTTGCCACAGCCGATACAGCCTCATAATCACCAGTCAGTCTGTTCCATACACTATTGGTCTTGCCATTGAATGCGTTTACAGCCCCCATCAGCATATTATCGGAAATATTTTCCAAGTGTCCACGGAAACGGAGCCACGGTCCTGCCATCGAAATATGATCAGTAGTACATTTACCCTGTGTCTTGATCAGCAACGGCATATCTGTCAGATCCTTTCCATCCCATGCTGCAAAAGGAGCCAGTTTCTGTAAACGTTTAGAATCGGGAGCGATAGAAACTTCCAGATTCTTTCCGTCGGCAGCCGGAGCTACATATCCGTTGTCGTCTACCGTGAATCCTTTATCCGGCAAGGTTTCTCCTGCCGGAGCATCGAGCTTGACCTGCTCACCTCTTTCATTTGTCAATGTATCAGTCAGCGGATTGAAACATAAATCTCCTGCAATAGCCAGCGCCATAGCTAACTCAGGCGAAGCGACAAAAGCATGCGTATTGGGATTGCCGTCGGCACGCTTGGCAAAATTACGGTTAAACGAAGTCACGATAGAATTGGCACGCTGCGGATCGTCAGTTACACGCTTCCACTGTCCGATGCACGGACCACAAGCGTTTGTCATAATCACTCCTCCTACCGCTTCAAAATCGGCTATCATTCCATCACGCTTTGTCGTACAGTAAACCTGCTCCGAACCTGGATTTATAATTAACTGGGCAGTCATTTTCAACCCTTTTGCCTTCACCTGACGGGCCAATGAAGCCGCACGAGTCAAGTCTTGATACGAAGAGTTTGTACACGAACCAATCAACCCCACTTCCATCCGTTGCGGATAACCGTTTGTCCGCACCTTTTCTGCAAATTCCGATATCGGACATGCTGCATCGGGTGTAAACGGACCATTGATATATGGCTCCAATGTAGACAAATCTATATCAATAACTTTATCATAATATACTTCCGGATTAGCCTCTACCTCTGCGTCAGCTTTCAGATACAAAGCATTGCCCGAAGCCATTGCAGCCACCTCCTTACGTCCCGTAGCACACAGATATTTCTCCATTTCCGCATCATAAGGGAATATGGAAGTTGTAGCTCCTACTTCAGCGCCCATATTACAAATGGTCGCTTTACCGGTAGCAGACAGTGAAGCCGTTCCTTCTCCAAAATATTCGATAATGGCATTGGTAGCTCCTTTTACAGTAAGCATACCCGCCAGCTTTAATATTACATCTTTGGGCGAGGCCCAGCCATTAAGCTTACCTTTCAGACGCACACCGATAATTTTAGGCATTTTCAGTTCCCATTCCATTCCGGTCATTACATCTACCGCATCAGCTCCTCCTACTCCGATGGCAATCATTCCTAAACCGCCGGCATTGGGAGTATGAGAATCTGTTCCTACAATCATTCCGCCCGGGAACGCATAGTTCTCTAATACAACCTGATGAATGATACCAGCTCCCGGTTTCCAAAAACCGATGTTATATTTAGAGGCAACACTCTTCAGAAAGTCATATACCTCCTTATTTGTCTCTTCAGCTACAGGTAAGTCTTCTTTAAATCCCCGATATGCCTGTATCAAATGGTCACAGTGTACCGTAGCCGGAACAGCAGCACTTTCTTTCCCTGAATTCATAAATTGCAGCAACGCCATCTGAGCCGTAGCATCTTGCATAGCTACTCTGTCAGGACGGAAATTTACATAATCCTCACCACGGCGAAAAGAAGCAACTGTATCCGCATTATATAAGTGTGCATATAATATTTTTTCTGCCAATGTCATGGCTTTACCTAATTTCATTCGCGCTGCATCCACATGTACTGCATACGATGCATAAAAGCGTTTCAGCATCTCAATATCGTAAACCATTCTGTTTTCCTTTCTTTTTTACCTTTTAAATAATGTCACAAACATATAGAAAATATTTTCAACAATCAATAAAAATTAAATAAATTAATTCATTTTGAAAGAAAATATCGCAATATTGCATAATTATAACATAAAGAAAGATTCTATTCTTTACAAAGTTCTTTATTTCTTCATTCAATTTACAGAAAAGAAAACAGGAGGTTTCATAAGATTATAAAAACGGAAACAACCTTACATCGACAGTTCTGAAAAAATAAAATCAACGAACATATATACTTCATAGATTATCACTATCTTTGCCTGTAAATCATTAAGAACATCATATGAGCAAACTGAAAAAAGCATGGGAATATATCCGTCAGCATAAATACCTTATTACAATACTTGTCTTTTTGCTGATAATCGGTGTATTAGATGAAGAAAACAGTCTGATACAGCGCTTCTCACACTGGCGTGAAATCCGAGATCGGAAGAGCGTCGTGTAGGGAAAGAGTGTAGATCTCGGTGGTCG
>OMGI01001710.1_pt1 | contig 12134 bp, 13 predicted proteins | sample 1645801 | NCBI WGS metagenome assembly OMGI01 (sample SAMN05578584, study PRJEB25193) | human gut metagenome | biome: Human Microbiome; feature: human-associated habitat; material: feces | host: Homo sapiens | place: USA:Birmingham
ACCACCGAGATCTACACTCTTTCCCTACACGACGCTCTTCCGATCTTGAAATGCACTGTTATCAGGATTTACAAATCTACCCATTCCTTACACCCCACAATCAAAAAACAGCTTCACGTTATCAAAATTTTTAATAAAATAATGATAGCATGAAACTATTTTAACGTAAAGCTGAAAAAAACTGTTATATATCCAGACACCCGGGCTATATCGGAATTCTATAAAATAATCTCAATTATTTTGCGTAAATAGAACCAACAATCTTTCCCCGTAATGTACACGGCAGAATTTTACATAAGAATCTCAGAATCTTATACTTCACACCCGCCACACAAATTGGTGCGCAGTTCTTTTTCTGTGCAATTCGCGCAATATATGTACCAATAATCTCCGGCGACATCCCACTTAGTTCATCTTTCTCCATCTGACTGACACCGTGTGAAATACGGCCACCGTATTCATCATCACCCAAAACTATCTTTTGTCTGGCCTGGGTAAAACCGGTATGAATATCTCCAAGTTCTACTGCTGTTACCCTGACACCATAAGGACTTACTTCATTATCAAGCGCGCAGGAATAAGAAGACACTGCTGCTTTACTGGCTGAATAAAACGCCTGAAACGGAATGTGTGCCACCGCTGCCACAGAACTGATATTGACAATATGCCCTCTGTGCTGTCTGCGCATAGAAGGAAGAACAGCTCTGCTTACATTGACAGTTCCGAAAAAATTTACATCAAATTGTGCTTTCGCCTGTTTTAACTCTGTAAATTCCACCGCCCCGGAAATACCAAAACCTGCGCAGTTTACAAGAATCTCGATACTTCCTCTTTCCAAAAGGATCTGCCCAACGGCTTCCTGCACGGAAGCCTCATCTGTCACATCTACGCACATATGCTTCACGCCTTCTACCGGAACATCCCGGCGACTGAACTCATAGACTATATAGCCAGCCTTACTCAATGCTGCTACAGTACATCGTCCGATTCCGGAACTTCCGCCAGTGACAAGAGCTGTTCTTTTCTGTTTTGATTCCATATTGTTACTTACCTCATTCCATTTTTTCTTCTTACCACACGGGTGAGTTTCTGTCGTATTTCCTCATTCTTGAATAACTGCCTGCACCATTCGTCCTGTGCCATAACATCACCACAAATCATATTGTTTCATAGTTTCTGCGTTTCGATATTCATGTTTTTCATAATATCCTATCAGTCTTCCCTCTTCTCTGAGTGCCACCATATAAACATCTTTATTTTGCTTCTCATTATGGAAAGTATAGACAAGGTTATGGCTCTCATCTGCCGCAAACCAGTCCACTACCTTCTGTATTTTATCCCTGGATTCCTGATTATGACAATCTAACAGGCTTCTTCCAATAAGTTTATCACCGCCTCGCTTCGCATAGCTGTTAACAGCTGCCGGATTCATGTAGATAATCTCATGCTTAAGGTTGCATATAACAATCGAAGCCCTGTCCTGGTCAACAATACTCTTATAAAAACTAATCATATATTTTTTTATGTCCTTTCATTTTTTTCTTTCGTCTAATAGTTTACTATCCACATCAAATATCTTTAAATATCCGTTGGCATACATACGGACACCATCAATGGTATTTATAATAAATTATTACAAAATTTTCGAAACAAAATAATCTGCCTCAATAATATGCCTTACATTCTTCTCCCTGGAGTCAACAATACTCACACGTCCATTCTCCGCTGTCAAAGTCACACTGGAACCATCATTCCGATAAACAGTCATATGTTCCACTGGGCGTTCCAATGTCTCTATTGGATCCTTCATCTTTTTTAATCGCCGATACTCATATTCTGGAATAAAAAATTCAAGTTTTGAAATAGCTCTTTTTTTCTTTAATGGTGTTTTTCTTAATGAACCATTTTTATTCATAAAACGATCCGCAAATTCAACATTTTCCGTCATTTTATCAATTACATCCGAAATCCCGTGAATTAAAAACTTTATCCTCACACGACTGAAGTCGCGTGCTTCCAGACGCTTTAGGCGTCAGACTAAATATCGGCGGATACGCCTGTAACTTAGGTCAGCGCAGTTATGCGCATTTTTCCATGCCAGATATGGCAGGTTCCCACATTGCAGGTAGTCCGCTGTATATCTGCCTGCATTTATGCTGCCTTTAAGATTTCCATTTGTAAATGAAGTTCTTTCAGATCTGCATAAACACATGAGGTTCTACGCTTTACCGAAGGGACTTTTGCCTCCAGCAAAGACCTTTCCGTTACCGGAAGGGGTTTTAAAAGTTCTCTGATAAAATATCTTGCTCCGATATTATACGATGCCGACAGGTCACAGTTATATCTTTTTCCTGTCTGGAATACACAAAGACTGTGATTTTTCGGGTCACGGGACACACTTCCGGAGCCATCGTATGCAAGCCTGCTCGTATTCCATGCGCAGACTCTGGATACCCGCATTCCTTTTCTGTGTGCCTGATGCTCACAGCGTTTCTGGATATCCCGTTTTCTCCACAGATGCAGTTTCTGTTTTTTCTTTCCGGATATCTTTCCCTGCATTTCCAGATACTCGAATACGATCACATCTGCATGGTTCTCTTCTGCATTTTTTACGATCGCACCTGCAATTTTTCTTCCCAGCTCTATGTTCAGGCGTTTCGTATATGCCCATCTTCCCCGTGACTGCGCAGAGCCGTGTTCCCTCTGGAATCTTCGGATCCGGCCCAGTGTGCGGTACATCCGGTCTTTTTCACTGGGATGATTGATAAATTTTCTCCCCAGGACAGTTCCGTCTGCCCGCATAATGGTACAGACCGCATCGGTATTGATTCCCAAGTCCACACTACAGATGATCTGTTCTTTTACCGGTGTCTTCGTAAGTGTCACTTCTTCCGTATAAGAAAAACGCAGGAAATATTTATGGTGCCTTTTCTCCAGTGTCGGGGCTGATGCCTTTTTCCCCGACCAGTTCTTGCGCAGATATTCCATATCTGTGTGATTTAAACGCACACAAAACCATTTCCAGTCATGACCATCATACAGTTTCAGGTATGCTTCGTCTTTTCCTTCTTTTTCCTCTCTGTACATGACATCACGATAAAAAACAGGCATGGCATGATTCTCATACGCCAGTCTGGGTTTCCCTGCTTTTTCTCCTGACTTTTCCCACAGATCCATCCGTGTTTCGTAAGAAGATACACTTCCCAATGCATGCTGGATTGCGGCTCGCCTCAGGTAGGACGGCATCTTCGGAAAGCGAAGATCAAAATCAAAGCGTGCAGGATTCTTTTTTGTAGTATGCACCAGATGCTCTGCAGCATTAAACCGCCTTTTGGCATCCGGTATCTCTGCCAGTTCTTCCCACACCTGCTCATATATTTCTGTCAGGTAACAGACCGCAGACCGGTAGATTTCCAGTGTCTGGCGGACTGGGATATTCTGTTTTCGTAATTCTACGCCATAGCTGGATACGGTCTGCATCTCTTTTCCTCCAACAAATCATTTCTTCTGTCAGGCTTTTTTCTTTTCTTTTTCCTTTTGTCCTTCGATGTAGGCAAGCACCTGGTCTCTGCTCCTGTCACTGACCGTTATGGCACAGTAAGACGGATTCCACAGATGCCCACCCCACAGTTCCTTTTTTAACTCCGGATACGCAAGAAACATCTGGCGTGCAAGATTTCCTTTCATGATCTTGATCATATCTGAAATATAAAACTGAGGTTTACAGTCCACAAGCAGATGGATATGATCCGGCATCACCTCCATTGCCAGGATCTGAAATTTATATTCTTCTGCAAGATTCTGTAACATTTCTTCGCATTCTGTATCGATTCCGTTTTTTAAAACCTTTTTTCTGTATTTTGTACACCAGACAAGATGATACTGCAAGGAATAGACATATCCCCTACCATATGAAAGTTTGTTTTTATCTATATTAAATATATCTTTTTCCATATAAATATTATACCATATGTATTGGTTTATGTAAACATTTGTTCTGTTGTTTTGTAAAAAAATTTGCGCGTCTAACTCATCACTGGAAGTAAACTTAAATGAAAAACTAAATTCCGGTTTTGGACCAAATGCAAGAGTAAATTCCATATAGATCGAAGTTACTTTTGCACACATATTTGCCATATTGTCTTTGATAATCATTACTCCGTATAATGTACTTGCAGCTGATTGCCTGCCTGTGCAGATTGGAGATAATTATGAAAAATAAAGGCAATCAGAAACATTTAACATTTGAACAGCGTGTTGATATCGAGAAAGGTCTTACTGAGAATAAAAGCTTCACTGAAATTGGACGAATTATTGGTAAAAATCCATCTACCATATCAAAGGAAGTACGTCTCCACGCACATACAAAAGAACGTCCGGATTCAGGTTACACTCACCCGCCATGTATTCATCGCAAGAACTGTAAGGTGACATGCTTGTGTGATAAGATGTGTGGCATTCATTGTAAGCTTTGCAGAAAACCATCCTTTCGCTGCACTGATATATGTCCCGCATATGAGACAGCTGAATGTGAGAAACTGAATAAACCTCCCTACGTATGTAATGGCTGTGGTAAAAAGACCCATTGTCTTATGCCCAGAAAGTTTTATTCATCCAAATATGCCCATGATGAGTACCGTAGCGTGCTAGTCGATTGCAGAGTCGGCATTAACCAGACTCCGGAAAGCATTCAATCCATGAATGATTTATTGGTTCCATTGATCAAGGAGAAGCATCAGTCCATCGGTCATATTTATGCTACTCATGCAGAAGAATTGGGTTGCTCCAGAAGAACACTTTACTCCTACATCAATGATTGTGTATTCGATGTCCGCAATGGTGACTTAAGACGTTCTGTACGTTATAAGAAACGCAAGAAACCTACACAGACCAGTGCAAAAGATCGTTCTTATCGTCAAGGTCATAACTACGAAAATTTCCAGAGTTATATGAAAGATCATCCAGATATAAATGTTGTGGAAATGGACTGCGTGGAAGGAATGAAAGGCGAAAGCTGCGCCCTCTTGACCTTTACATTCCGCAACTGCAATCTTATGCTTATGTTCCTGTTGGAATATCAAAACCAGGAATGCGTGTTAGAGGTCTTTGTATGGCTTGAAACAGTGTTAGGACAGGATGCATTCAAAAAGCTTTTTCCGGTGATTCTCACGGATGGAGGTTCAGAATTCTCAGCTCGTGAAGAGATGGAGGAATTCTGTGACGGAAGTAAAAGCACGACGGTCTTTTACTGTGATCCATACAGCTTTTGGCAAAAAGGTGCCTGCGAAAAGAACCACGAGTATATCCGCTACATCCGTCCGAAAGGGAGTTCATTCGCTGATTTAAATGACGAGAAAGTCAGACTTATGATGAATCACATAAACAACGAAAAAAGAGACAGTCTTAATGGACATAGCCCATATGAACTCTCTCTTTTACTCTTGGACAACAAACTGCACAAAGCATTAGGATTAAAGGCAATCGCACCTGATGATGTTATGCTTAGTCCAAAACTTATAAAATAAAATAGTAAAGCACAGGCAGATTTCACTGCACCAGAATTTAGTCTTGCACATAAGGCATGTGGAATTTAGTCTCGCACACTATTTTCAGATGCCCGGTTAGTATGCATAAAAACATAAATCATGAGTGCTTACAGGTTTATTATAAGACAAAAAAATAGAATTGTTAAGGTGCATTACAGAATTTAATCCCGCATAGTTACTGAGATAATCCACAGCTGGAATTTAGTTTTTCATTTAAGTGTATTTTTTAATTCTACCTTGCAAGAGTAAATTCTATACCTGTAGAAATTACTTCTGCATGGATTTTTCCTTCTTCTTTTTATAAAATACTACTGCAGATGATCCCCTGCCTGTGCAGAAGGAGGATAAAATGAATACAGGAAGACCAAAAGGCAACCAAAAACATCTTGACTTATCTGCACGTATTATAATCGAACAGCATTTAAATAACGGTGATTCATTTAGAAGTATTGCAATAGAATTAAGCAAGGATCCAAGTACCATATCCAAAGAAATCAGACGTCATTCCATTATCAGGGAAAGAAGCGCAGATGCATTTGCCCCTATTCCCTGTGCAAACAATTATGATAGTTCAAAGCCGCGGACAAATATATGCAATGTCATGCATATGTGCGGTGATAATGAATGTCGGCGCAAATGTGTCCTCTGCAGAAAATTCAGATGCAGCGATGTCTGTAAATTTTATAAACCAAGAGAATGTGAAAAATTAAATAAACCTCCTTATGTGTGCAATGGATGCAGCAAGAGAACGAATTGCATGATGGACAAAAAGATCTATTCTTCAAAATACGCCCAGGACTCCTATGAAGCCCTTAGGACTACCAGCAGAGAAGGGATCAACCAGACACCGGAAAGTATACAGAAACTGGACAACCTGTTGTCACCGCTTCTCAAAAAAGGACAGTCCATTGCCCACATCTACGCATCTCATGCTGATGAGATCGCCTGTTCCAGAAGAACCATATACTCTTATATAGACCGTGGCATTTTTCAATCCAGAAACATAGATCTGCGCCGTAAAGTGGTATACAAGCAGAGAAAAAGAAAAACCACTACCAGCCTTAAAGACAGAAGTTTTCGAAAAGACCGGGGCTATAAAGAATTCCTGGAATATATCGCAGCGAACAAATCTGTTTATGTAGTCGAAATGGATACTGTTGAAGGAGCAAAAGGTACCAGTCCCTGCTTTCTGACTATGTTCTTTCGAAACTGTAGCCTTATGCTTATGTTTCTTTTAGAAGAACAGACCCAGAAAGAAGTAACTAGGATTTTTGATCATTTAACAGAGTTACTTGGAATTGAACTGTTTCAGAAACTTTTCGAGGTAATACTTACAGACAACGGGCATGAATTTCAGGACCGGCAGAGTCTGGAATATAGCAAAAATGATGAAGTACGCACACGCATTTATTATTGTGATCCCAACCGTTCTGATCAAAAAGGTGCTCTTGAAAAGAATCATGAATATATAAGGTATGTCCTGCCAAAAGGAACAAGCTTTGAAAAAATGACAGACAAAACAACGCTGCTGTTATTAAATCATATCAATAGCGAAAAACGGGACAGCCTCAATGGACACAGTCCATATGAAGTATCCCGTCTCCTGCTGGATAACAGACTTCATAAAGCATTAGGATTAGCAGAGATACCAGCCGATGAAGTCACATTGATACCAGCATTAATAAAATAATAATAACAATACAGGCACAGGCAAGTTTCATTGCATAGAATTTAGTCTTTCCAACAGACATGTGGAATTTAGTCCTGCACACTATTTCCAGATGTCCTTTTATCATGCAAAAAACTATGCTGTTTATGCCGTATAAAAGCATTATATACTAAAAAAATCAAGTTGTATATCTCCGAAAATAGAATTAAATCCCGCATAAAATCAAGGTATATTAGAATGTAGAATTTACTTTTTCATTCAAGCTCACTGGAAGTAACGAGAATGCGACGCGCAGTTATTCAAAATCATTTTTCCGGAATTATTGCAGAAACTGAAGAAGGGTATATTTTTACTTATGACCAGGATTATCTGGACAGAGAAGATGCAGTGGCAGTAAGCCTGACACTTCCATTACGTCAGGAGCCTTATGAAACAACTATATTGTTTCCTTTTTTTGACGGACTGATTCCAGAAGGATGGCTTCTGGGGGTGGTCAGCCGAAACTGGAAAATCAACCAGAAAGACCGGTTTGGATTACTGTTATCTGCCTGCAGAGACTGCATTGGCGATGTTTGTATCAGGAGAGAAAAGGTATGAAATGCTTGTGTTGTGGAAAGCCAATAACAAATAGTGCAACGAATGTGGAAAAAGAATGGTGCTGGCATAAAAAGTGTGTAAAGAGATTTTTTCAGACAGATGAATTACCAATCTTGGATATTACGAAAGAGCAACTGGAAATCCTGGCAACTGAAACAGTAAATGAGGGACTTACTGTGCCGGGAGTTCAGAAAAAGCTTTCCCTGCATTTATCAACAGATCTTAATGCAAGACTTACAATTGTGGACTATCCGACAGGATATATCCTGAAGCCGCAGACGGAAGAATTTGATAATATGCCGGAATTTGAGGATCTGGCAATGCGTCTCGCAGAAATTATGGGAATCCAGACGGTTCCCCATGCTCTTATAAAAATGAATGATGAATACGCGTATATTACTAAAAGGATAGACCGGGAAATATCAGAAAAAGAGACCAAACTATATGCCATGGAAGATTTCTGCCAGCTGTCTTACAGGCTGACACAGGATAAATATAAAGGTTCTTATGAACAATGCGGAAGAATCATAAAAAAATGTTCTGCAACACCGGGATTAGACCTGTCAGAGCTGTTTCTGCGTGTTGTTGGATCTTTCGTTATGGGAAATTCAGATATGCATTTGAAAAACTTTTCGCTAAAGGAAACGGAGCCTGGTAGCAGAAATTTCCAATTATCAAAAGCATACGATATGCTTCCTGTTAATGTGATCATGCCAGAAGATAAAGAACAGCTGGCACTCACAATAAATGGCAAAAAACGTAATATTCATAAGAAAGAATTTCGGATACTGGCAGAATCCTGTGGGATTCCATTAAATTCTGCGGAACGTATGATGAAAAAAGTATGCTCATTAAAGGCAAAACTTTTTACACAGATAGAAGAATCTTGCCTGTCAGCAGAGCAAAAAGAGCAAATGGAGGAACTTATTTCAAAAAGGCTTGATATTTTGAGTTAGATAAACAGCTTATTGACCATGCTTTAAGATCAGAACAGGAAGGAGGACCGATGAATATGTGTAATGCGTTGGAAGAATTAAGACGCGAAGGGGTGCTTGAGGGTCAGCGTGAGGGACGGCTTGAGGGACGACTTGAGGGAATCCGTGCAACGATAGGAATCTGCAAAAAATTCAGCATTAGTGAGGAGGATATAATCAGAAATATTATGGAAGAATTTTCCTTATCACAGGAAGAAGCCTCTGGTTATGTAAAAAATATTAGTAGATTCTAAAAAGAATGGCTCCAGTTAACTACGCCTTAGTCAAAAAAGACTTCGGCCTCAGTGATCGGAGCCTTCTTTTGTGCTCCTGGCGGCGCACGAAGGAAATAAGCCCGCCAAAAGGCGAGCTTACTTAAAGTGCTTATTTATAGGCTGTCGCTGAACTACGTTTTCAGGACAGCCCCTTATATGATGATCATCAGCCGCTTGATCGAGCAGGATCATTATTTTGACAATACTTCAACTTTACAGAAATGTTCCTTGGTTTCTTTATCATAGCTGATTCCGACACCCAGGACTTCGCCCGTATATTTGCGGGTTTCTCCTGATTTTCCCTGAAAACGCAGCAGATAATCTTTTTCTCTGATCTGTAGCAGGGCATCTTCGGGAGAGTGGTCTACTTTTAATTCGAGGATAATACAGGTGTCCGTAAGATTCCATGGGTAAAAAATAAAATCAACAAATCCTTTTCCTGCTTTATCTTCACGTTCAATACGATACTTATTTCTTGCAGAAAGATATACCAGATTGACAATAGCAGAGAGTTCTACTTCATTATTATATGAGAGAATCGGGGATTCTGTATTATGTGCATACTGCAGGATCTCGGACATTTTCTGCGTGTCACGGGATAAAGTAGCCTTGAGCATCTGGTCTGAAATCTTAGCCAGCTGGTATACATATCCAAGACTTTCCTCATTCTGCAGAAGTTCTTCATATTTGAACATCAATTCTCTGTTAGGAATAAAAACTTTTCCGCCAGAATAAGTAAGCAGCCCATATACAACCATAGCTGAATAGATCTGATCCCGGCTTTTTAATTCCATTGCCGATGCAGCAAATTCATCTATTTTGGCATCAACGCCTTCTCCGGTAATCATCAATGCCAGGTCATTTTTTATATGGTCAATGTCATTGCGGATATAGTAAAAAATCTCATCATAAGGTCCGGAACTGGTCCAGTAATTGGATAACTGGTTAAAACGCAGTGCCATCACTACGGATCTTGGATTATACAGGCGTTTTCCTGAAGCAGTGAAATATCCATCATACCAGTTCTGCAGACCGTTGCGTGGTACCTGAAGTTTTTTGCATAAATGTGTGTACTTTTCATATAGAACATCTACCTCTTCGTCTGTAAAGCCAAAATATTCGCTGAAAGCTTCCATTGAAGTCATTTTAAATTCCATAAACATGTTCAGTTCAGAGCCACTGGAATATTTGGAAATCGGCAGGATACCGGTAATATATGCCAGTGCTGTATAGTCCTGATCTTTCAGCAGAGTTTTGAGAAAAAGTATATACTCTGCTTTTTCCTTTTCAGTAATAAATGGAAGATGAAATACGGCATCCCATTCATCCATGATGAAAACAAACTGTCGGTCTGTCTGCTCTGAAATTTGGGAAAGTATGTCCCAGAGCGCATATATGGAGTCTGTCTGATATTCCGGATATGCTTCCGCCAGATCGTTCTTCAAACCTGTAATGATACGGTCAATATATTGTCTGTAAGATGTGCAGTTTTCCGGAAGTCTGCTGAAATCGATATAAATGATATCATACTGATTTAAATACTGATGGTATTCAGGTGAATCTGCAATTTTTAAATGATCAAATATCTGCGAAGCATCCCAGACCCTTCCAAAGAAGGCTCCCAGCATATTTGCCATGATCGTTTTTCCGAATCTGCGCGGTCTTGTAATGCAGATATACTGTGTTTCTTCTTCCATGCATCCAAATATGTCATTCAGAATAAGGGATTTATCTACAAAATATGTTGTTTCTGAAATCTTCTTATATCTTTTGTACGGAAGAGGAGTATTTAAAAACATTGCCATATCAGTTACCGCCTTTCAGATTTTTTGCTTTAGAGATATTATAGCATTCTTATGAAAGACTTGCCAGATGGAAGAGGCGGAAAGATTATTACAATAAGATGGACAATGACATCCCGGAAAATCAGCAAGATAGAAAAATTGCAGTGTCTGCTATCAAACATCTTGATCAATCAAAAAAGAGAAAAAATATTTTGATTGCAGTTGTTTCTCTTTTTAAAGAAAATTGGCTTTATGAAAAATTTAGCCTTTTTTATTTGGAAATTAGATACATAATATTTAAATATAGGTGGGATTAATATGTGTGATGTAAAAAAATATGAAAAAATATATGAAGAAATAAAGTGTCTGGAACCTGAAGATACATTGCAACTTACATTAGAAGCTGATTCAGAAGAGCAGAGGGAATTTTATCAGATGGTAGGTGATTTTTTACTTCAAAAAAGGCAAAAACAAGTAATTGCGAGGAATTTATTTTAAAAGAAAAAATATATCGTTCTGGGTGGAGTTAATGGAGCTGGTAAATCTAATTAGTGACAAACTGAGAAATCAGCAACACTTATACTTGCCAGATTAAGTTTTAGACAAAGAATATCTTTGTTTTAATAAAACATTTTTTCGCTGTTTTCGATGGTCAGACCCCTCCAGGGCAAAATGCCAATGACACAAAACTTAGCAGATCTGTGACATGGGAGCAAATCTGATTAGTGACAAACTGAGAAATCAGCAACAGTAAATATCCTTGTTTTGAATTACAATAATTATTGTATAAAGTTTTCATCGCAAGTTAATTTTACCACAAAAATAGAACCATTCGCATGAACGAATGGTTCTATTTCTTTTAGGGACTTATTTCACAGACCCTTTCTTTTTAGGAATCTGTGAGTATGTAAATAAATTGTTTATTAACAATACCTGAAAGTTATCGATATGTGTGACTCTTAATAAATTATTTCTTTACATAGATTTCGATTTTTTTAGTTTTGACAGAGCAGGAACCTGTTGTTACCATTTTGTATCCTGCTGGTACCGGAACTTCACTGGCTTTAATAGATGTAGCTTTTTTATCGACAACGATTTCTCCAGTAGCAACAATTTTGTTTGTTTTTGCTAATCTATAAATAACTTTAATTGTTTTTCCTAATTTTTTAACCTCAACAGTTACTGTATTATTTTTGGAAATTTTTAATTTGGAACCAGTTGTTACAATCTGATATCTGTCAGATCGGAAGAGCACACGTCTGAACTCCAGTCACCCGTCCCGATCTCGT
>OMGI01001715.1_pt1 | contig 12079 bp, 9 predicted proteins | sample 1645801 | NCBI WGS metagenome assembly OMGI01 (sample SAMN05578584, study PRJEB25193) | human gut metagenome | biome: Human Microbiome; feature: human-associated habitat; material: feces | host: Homo sapiens | place: USA:Birmingham
AGAACATCACGCCGCCGTCCTTGTGGTAGAGCAGCTTCGTGTTCAGGAAATCGTCGTAGACGCTCTGCGGCTGGCAGTTGATGCCGCTGATGAGCGACTCGCCTTCCCATGCGGTTTTCTTTTCCTGCATAACGTAGAGCATCACGCCGCGCATGGCGGCACGGGACTGGCTGCCCCGCTTGTAGTTCACAAAATGTACGATGGCCATACGGCTCACCGCCCTTCCATGACTGACCGCAGAGCGGCGCTGACCTCGGACAGTTCACCGGCAGCTTTTTCCAGACCGATGACCTGCACCTTGCCCATGTTGGCGAGGACGGTGAGGCGGTTGATGTTGCTGCCGATGCCTTTGAGCTGGCGGAGCAGTTCCTTCTGCTCGTCGATGACGGTGATCCGCTTGCCGAGACAGCAGGCGGTGACGTAGTCGCTCATGGACATGTGGGCCTTCGCCGCCAGCGCCCTGATCTTCTCACGGTCGGTGGACACCATGCGCGTGCTGAATTTGATATCTTTTTTCATAATCAATGACCTTTCTAAAATGATTTTTCTCGTCCCCTCGGAGAGCTGGGGGTTCCTCAAAGGGGGACTGGTCCCCCTTTGAAGCTGCGCCGCCGGAGGCGGGTAAAAGCGTTTCCGCAGAAACGCTCGCAGCTTTGAGTGGGTGTGGGCTTCTGCCCGCAGCTTGGGGGTGTGGGGCCATGCCCCGCCCAGTGCATTTGGCAGGGCAGCGGCTTCGCCGCAGACCAGACAAATGCGATGCTGGCTGTCGGCGGCACAAGCTGTATATCACTCGTTTCCGTCGCTGCCGCCGACGAAAACTCGCTCACTCCGCTGCACCGCCGTCTTCCCACCGAAATCGCTTCGCTGGGTTTCGGCGGGAGCCCTGTTGGGGGCGGTGATAAAAACTCCCATTTCACATTTTTTCGGTGCTTCTGTGTGGGGGTGGTATCATTACCCTCCGGCCGCTGTGGCTGAGTCGGAACAACCCCGCGCGGGGTTTATTTCGGCAGAAAAACGGCTTTCTCAGAGTGGGTGCTCTGCGCCGACGGACACGCCGTTCCCTCCTGCACACAGTGCTTTTTCGGCGCTTCTATGTGGGGGTGGTATCACTACCCTCGGCGTGCGCTTCATACCGTTGAAACGCTGGACGCCCGCGGGTCACGGCGGCTTATTTGCCGTTTTTATGCCGCCCCAGAATTCGTCCTGTGCGGGCAGAATATCCCCTCGTCGGGCACACACGCCACCCCAGCCCCCAACCGCGCACACAGCGGCTCACACGCCGAAACACGGCGGGTTATCAGGGTCGATGGTGACGATGTTCTCGGTAGTGAGATCATCGACACCATCGGCCCTTTTCAGGCAGATCAGACGGTCACCGTTGCTCTTGCGGAAGGACACCGTAATGCCGTTTCGCCTTAGAGCGTCAACGCTTTTGCGGATTCGGTGGGAGAAGCTGTTGGGGGTCAGCCCCTCCGCACCGGCAGGGTCGATCTTTTCCAACAGTACCTTGGCAGGGGCGCTGATCTCCGGCTGCCGGCGCAGCAGTTCAAAGAGAAGAAAAAGAATTCTCTCGTTGGGCTGCTCTTTCTGTTCGCAGTCATCTGACAGCAGTTTCCAGACATGATCCTCACCGTCGAACTCCAGTGCCAGTTCCCGGTAGGGGATGTCCCGCCCGGTGCAGTAGAGCGTGGCTGTGTTCTCTCTGCGCTGACTCTTGCGGAGGACAAAGTTGCTGTCGGTGGCGCCGCTGAGTCCGGTGGTGCCGGAGATCATGTTCATGGGATCATCGTCATTCATCTTCCGCAGATGATGCACCAGCAGAATGGCGATGCGGTGCTTGTCCGCCAGCGCTTTCAGAACGCCGATGTCCCGATAGTCGCTGGCATAGGGATTCGCGTCATTGCCTGCTGTGCGGATGCGCTGGAGCGTGTCGATGACGATGAGCCTGGTCTGCGGATGCTCCTTCAAGAATTGCTCGATCTGTTCCACCAGCCCGTTGTGGAGCTGCTGGGACATGACGGCGAAGTGCAGCGTGGGCGGCGCGTCCTCCGTGAGATCAAAGAGGCGGCTCTGGATACGCTGGAAGCTGTCCTCCAGACAGAGGTACAGCACCTCGCATGGCCGTGTGGCGAACGTCCAGAGTGGCTTGCCCTGCGCGGCGCAGAGACACAGCCACAGCGCCAGCCACGATTTGCCGATCTTCGGCGCGCCTGCCAGCAGGTGCAGTCCCTGGGGGAGCAGATCGTCGACCACGAAGGAGACCGGCTCGTAAGCGGTGCTTTGCAGCGTGCCCGCGTCAATGGTTTGCAGTCGGTTCATAAAAAATTCTCCTTTCTGAGTTGGAGTGTTTATTTCTTTCAGGCCTGTGCTTGTATCGTAACATGGGGATTGACTTTTGAAAATAGGTAATGTATCATTTTACTACATACACTATATCGAGGCGAATACATTATCTACTGGGAGAGGGCTTATGTCTGTTTTAGGAAAAGACCTGTTTGATTTTCAGCGTTCGCACACGAACACAAAAGTGGAATTTGGCGCATCCGGCTACTGGGTGGAGATGGTTCCGGAGATGCAGCCCTACGGAACTGTGCTGACGGAGATCCTAAATCTGGATGTCACACCTTTTCAGAAGCTGCTGGACAGGTTGAACACGGCTGTCCACGAAAAGAATTATGATGACGCTCCGCGTGCCTATATGGACATGCAAAAGGGGTTTGGATCTCTGCCGCTCTACCGATTGTATCTGATGGACTTCCGTTATTTCGGAGATATGAAGATCAAGGAACTTGTGGGTGAGGAAGTACGGGAGGCATTTGCGGAATATGTGATCAATGAGGAGCGCGAAATACCGTCCTTCATGCAGCAGCAGATCAGGGACATTCAGCTCATTCAGGAGCGGTACGCGTGGTTTCTGGACCGGGTTTTTGCAAACGCTGTGTTTGAAAAGAAAAAAGGCCAGAGAAAAGAATCTCTGGCGCAGTTGATCTATTCCAGCGGGTATGAGGCTTTTGTCAGCGGTGTCAGTTTGGGGAAAGACCCGGAGGTAGACGCGCCGCTGGTAAGAGCGCAGTACCGCATCCGGGGCGAAAGAGAAAATGCCGAGGTAGTCGAAAAGATGTATTTTGACCGGCTGCTGGATTTTGTCTATGTGGAGCTTATGAAGGGACTGCAGAAGGGGTTTGTACCGAAACGCTGTGCCAACTGCGGACGCTGGTTCTTGCAGATGCCGGGTATGACCTACGCCTATTGCGGCGAACCGGCGCCGGGGCAGGACGGCAAGACCTGCCGGGAGATCGGAGCCACCAGCAGCTTCCGCAGCAAGGTGCGGAACAACGATGTTTGGAAGGCTCATCAGCGGGCCTACAAAAAATATTTTGCCCGTACCCGAAAGGGGACGATGAGCAAGGGCGTGTTTGAAGTGTGGTCCCGGAAAATGGAGACGCTGCGGGACGATGCGCTGATGGAATATGACAGAGCGAAGAGCGAAGAGGAACGTCAGCGCATTGTGGATGAAGTCACGCAAAAACTGAATAAGCTGTGACTATCAGAAAACTTCTTTTCCCAAATCGCAAGGAAAAAACAAGAATTTCCGGGTGGCGTTTTGATATGGGTTGATGGTAAAATAACAGTATCGTTTGACCAAAGGAGGGACTGTCCCGTGTCCAAAACAACGCTGTTCGACAGCCGCATCAGAAAATACGCCTACCGGGAACCAGCGCAGATTTACAAGGACATCGGCGCGTCCCCTGACGGCTTATCCCACGAGCAGGTGGACACCATGCGGGAGAAGTACGGCGCAAACAGCTTTGCGGGGCGAAAGAATGACGCCATGTTTCGCCGGGTGCGGCGGGCGTTTATCAACCCCTTCAATGTCATCCTCTTTATCCTCGGTATCATCTCGCTGGTGACGGATGTTTTTCTGGCTTCGGATTTCAGCAAAAACGCATCTACCGCCATTATCATCTTTTCCATGATCCTCATCAGCGGTACCATCCGGCTCATTCAGGAGCTGCGGGCAAAGAACGCGGCCCGGCAGCTTGACCGGCTGATCCACGAGAGCATTACGGTCAGGCGCGGCGGAGAACTCTTGGAGATTTCTGCGGAGAAGCTGGTGGTGGGCGATGTGGTCCTGCTCTCCGCCGGAGATCGTGTTCCGGCGGACATTCGGCTGACCAAGGTCACCGATCTTTTTGTGTCCCAAGCCGCCATCACCGGCGAAAGCGCCATTCTGGAAAAGAGCAGCCGTACTCTTGGCTACGGCAGTCCCGAAACGCTGACGCAGCTTGAAAACCTTGCGTTTATGGCGACCACGGTCATCAGCGGCAAGGGCGAGGGCATCGTGCTGGCGGTGGGGAAGGACACCCTCTACGGCAGCTTCACAAAGCCGGACGCCGAGGAGAAAACATCCTTCCAGCAGGGCGCAAATTCCATCGCATGGGTCATGCTCCACTTTATCGCGGTGCTGATCCCCTTTGTGTTCATTCTTCTCGGCATCACCGGGAGAAAGTGGCTTCAATCCTTTGCCTTTGCCCTGTCGGTGGCGGTGGGACTGATGCCGGAGATGCTGCCCATGGTCATCACCGCCTGTCTTGCGCGGGGCAGCCTGTCCATGAGCCGCAAGCAGACCATCATCAAGGACATCAACGCCATGCAGGGCTTTGGCAGCATGGATGTTCTGTGCATGGACAAGACCGGCACCCTGACCAATGAGAGTATTCTGCTGGAATACTACATGGACGTGCTGGGCAACGAAAGCGGCGAGGTACTGGATCTCGCCTTCCTCAACAGCATCTACCACTCCGGGGTGCGCAACCCCATTGACAACGCCATCCGAGCCTGTCAGACCATGCCGGGACGGGAGACGCATTTTGCGCAGCTCCTTGCCGGGCATCAAAAGGCGGACGAGATCCCCTTTGACTATGCCCGCAAGATCGTCAGCACCCTTGTGACCGACCGAAACGGGGAAAATCAACTGATTATGAAGGGCGACATTGCCCACGTTGTTTCCCGCTGCGGCTATGTTGCGTACCGTGGCAAGGTGCTGCCCATGGAGGACGCCAAGGAGAGCGTTTCTTCCGTGGTGGACGAGATGCTGCAAGACGGCATGAAGGTCATCGCCGTGGCGCGGAAAAATGTGGGGCAGCAAAACCAGATCAACCCCGCCGATGAAGCGGATATGATTCTGGTGGGGTATTTGGCGTTCTTCGACGCTCCCAAGAAAACCGCAAAGGTGTCCATCGAGGCGCTGAAACGCTTGAAGGTCACGCCGAAGATCCTGACGGGCGATCAGACGGATGTGGCGGTTTCTATCTGCCGCAGGGTGGGTATTCCCTCTGAAACCGTGCTGATCGGCGGGGAGTTGGACAAAATGACCGATAGCGAACTGAGCGCAGCGGTGGAAAGCGTCCATGTATTTTCGGAGCTGACGCCGGGACAGAAGGTGCGTCTGGTATCTGCCTTGGAGCAGAACGGGCATACCGTGGGCTTTTTGGGAGACGGCATCAATGATATTCCCGCCCTCTGTGAAGCCAATGTGGGTATCTCGGTGGATACGGCAGTGGACGCCGCCAAGGACGCGGCGGATGTGGTGCTGCTGCAAAAAGACCTTGGGGTACTGGAACAGGGTATTTTGGAGGGACGAAAGACCTTCACCAATATGCTCAAGTATATCAAGATCACCGCCAGCTCCAACTTCGGCAATATCCTCTCCATTGTCTGTGCCAGTGCGTTTTTACCCTTCCTGCCCATGACCGCCTTGCAGCTTTTGCTGCTGAATCTGCTGTATGATGTGCTGTGCATCATCCTGCCCTGGGACAATGTGGACGAGGAAGAAACCCTCTCGCCCAGAGACTGGTCCGGGAAAACACTGGGGCGGTTCATGCTGTCCTTCGGGCCCATCAGCTCGCTGTTCGACATAGCGACCTTCCTGTTCCTCTATTATGTCCTCTGCCCCATGCTGTGCGGCGGAATGACCTATCCGCACATCACCGATCCTGCCTTGCGGCTTCAATATGTGGCGCTGTTTCAGACCGGGTGGTTCTTAGAATCCATGTGGACGCAGGTGCTGATCTTGCATTTCCTGCGTACCCGTAAGATCCCCTTCTTGCAGAGCAGACCATCTTTGCCTGTGATGTGTACCACCCTTGCGGGAATCGCCCTGTTTACCGGTATTACCTTTACCAAGGCGGCATCATTGTTCGGCTTGACGGAGATGCCCCACTGGTACTTCGGATTTCTTCTGATCGTGGCGCTTTTGTATATGCTGCTGACCACGGTAGTCAAGGTGTTCTATCAGAAGAAGTACCGGGAGCTGATTTGAAAGGAGGAGTCCAACATGAAAAAGAACATCGGATTTGTCCCCATGGATTCCTCCCTTGCCGCATGGCTGCTGGAAAAGCTGACGAAGGAGCCGCCGGTAAGCGTCTGCGCCGTAGAACTGCGCTCCGGTATCCAAGATATGCTCCGTGGCGAGATCAACTCTCTGCTGTTGAGTGCGGCGGGAGAAACGGAGTTGCCGCCCCTGACCCCACCGGAAGGGATGCGTATCGGTGAGTTGGAGATCAACCCCAAAAGCAGGCGGGTCATCTCGGCGGGTAAGGAGGTCAGCCTGACCCCCAAGGAATTTGACATTCTCTATTTCCTCGCACAAAACCGTGGGGAGGTATTCACCAAGGAGCAGATCTACCGGGCGGTATGGTCGGAGGACTATCTGCTGGATGACAGCAACATCATGGCGTTCATCCGAAAGCTGCGGAAAAAGATCGAGCCGGACCCGGACGCACCCAAGTACATCCTGACCATCTGGGGGATCGGCTACAAAATGAATGACCAGCTGTAAAGAAAGGCGGACGCTGCGGCGTCCGCCTCAATTCTTGCCGAATCGCAAGGGAATCGCAAGGTTTTCGCCATGGGATTTCCCTTGCGATTTTTGTATACTGTACAAGGTCGAAGGGAGGCGATTGCTGCTGATGTAACCGTAGCCCTTCCTCAAAAAACCGACCGAAAGGAGTGATCCCCTATGGACTTCACCTGCATCTTTTTTGGCGTTCTGTTCACCGTGGCGGGCTTTGTATTTGCCTGCGGAAAGGGACACATCCACCTTTCCGCGTGGAAGAATATGCCCCAGTCCGAAAAAGACAAAATCAAAATCAGACCCCTTTGCCGGAACATCGGAGAGCTTATCGCCCTGAACGGCATCATTTTTCTGCTCAAGGGCTTCTGGTCTGGGTTCAGTAACCACTGGTTCGTGGGTGCTATGATCGCATGGCTGTGCCTTGCCGGTTTTGATGTATGGTACATCGGCAAACGCAAGCGGTATCAGAACTGACCCACCGCATGGCGATTTCGCATAGATATTTTTCAAACGAGCGAGGTGAATGACATGGACTCTGACAGTAGTCCGCAAAGGCATCGAGCAACGCAGGAGAACACAAAGAGTCTGTGTCCTTCCGGCGCTTGCCCTTGCCTCTATCAAAATCAAGGAGGTAAGACCCATGAACAAGAAAGAAAATCGTATGGCTGTTCGCCAGGAGGTTCAAAAGAGCGTGATCCGTGACGAACAGAACCGCCGTATTCAGTTTGCGGCGACCAATCCCATCAACGAGGTTTTGAAGAACCTGCACACCACCCTGCGGGGTCTTGACGAAGATGCCGTATCCGTCAGCCGCGCCAAATTCGGCAGCAACAAGGTGACCCACGAAAAGAAAAAGTCCCTTGCCAAGCGGCTTGCCAGTGCCTTTATCAACCCCTTTACCGCCATTCTGTTCTGCCTGGCGCTGGTTTCCGCCATGACGGATATGGTGTTCCCGCACTTCTCCCTTTTGGGCAGCGTCCCGGAGGATTTTGACCCGCTGACGGTGGTCATTATCCTGACCATGGTGCTGATCTCCGGCACGCTCCGCTTCGTTCAGGAGTCCCGCAGCGGCAATGCGGCGGAAAAGCTGCTGGCAATGATCACCACCACCTGCACCGTTACCCGCAGAGAGCAGGAAAAGGCTGAGATCCCTATGGACGATCTGGTGGTGGGCGATATTGTGCATCTCTCCGCAGGGGACATGATCCCCGCCGATGTCCGCATTTTAGACGCAAAGGATCTGTTCGTCAGTCAGGCGAGCCTCACCGGTGAGAGTGAACCTATTGAAAAGACGCCCAATGTAAGTGCGGAGCGGGAAAGTGTCACCGATTACACCAACATCGCCTTTATGGGCAGCAATGTGGTGTCCGGCAGTGCCACCGCCGTGGTGGTCTGCACCGGAGACCGGACGCTGTTTGGCTCCATGGCCTCCGCCATTGCAGGGGAAGCGGTAGAAACCAGCTTCACCAAGGGCGTCAACGCTGTTTCCTGGGTGCTGATCCGCTTTATGCTGGTCATGGTTCCGCTGGTGTTCTTCATCAACGGCATCACCAAGGGCGACTGGCTGGATGCCTTCCTCTTCGGCATCTCCGTGGCTGTGGGCTTGACCCCGGAGATGCTGCCCATGATCGTGACCACCTGCCTTGCCAAGGGCGCTGTTTCCATGAGCAAAAAGCAGACCATCGTCAAAAATCTCAACTCCATTCAGAATTTCGGCGCTATCGACATTCTCTGCACCGACAAGACCGGTACGCTGACCCAGGACAAGGTGGTGCTGGAATACCACCTGAATGTGAACGGTGAGGACGATACACGGGTGCTTCGCCACGCCTACCTCAACAGCTACTTTCAGACCGGCTACAAGAACCTGATGGATATTGCCATCATCCGCAAAACCGAGGAGGAAGAGGCGGCAGATCCCCGGCTCCTCGACCTGTCCGAGAATTATGTGAAGGTGGATGAGATCCCCTTTGACTTTACCCGCCGCAGACTGACCACGGTGGTGCAGGACAAGACCGGCAAGACCCAGATGGTGACCAAGGGAGCCGTGGAGGAGATGCTCTCCATCTGCACCTATGCCGAGTGTGACGGCGCTGTGCAGCCGCTGAGCGATGCTGTCCGCAGACGTATTCTCGAAACCGTGGATGCCCTCAACGACAAGGGCTTCCGGGTGCTTGCCATCGCACAGAAAAGCAATCCCTCCCCAGTGGGAGCCTTCGGCGTGAAGGACGAGTGCGACATGGTGCTGCTTGGCTATCTTGCCTTCCTCGATCCCCCGAAGGAGTCCACTGCCGATGCAATCAAGGCGCTGAAAGCCCACGGCGTTACCACCAAGATCCTCACCGGCGACAACGACAAGGTGACCCGCACCATCTGCAAGCAGGTGGGCTTGAAGGTTCGCAATATGCTACTGGGCGCTGACCTCGAAAACATGACAGACGCAGAGCTGGCAAAAGCCGCAGAATCCACCGATGTATTCGCCAAGCTGACACCCAATCAGAAAGCCCGTGTGGTGTCCGTCCTCCGGGAGAACGGTCATACGGTGGGCTTCATGGGGGACGGCATCAATGATGCTGCCGCTATGAAAGCCGCTGACATCGGCATTTCCGTGGATACCGCCGTGGATGTAGCCAAGGAATCGGCGGACATCATTCTCCTTGAAAAAGACCTGATGGTTTTGGAGCAGGGCATCATTGAGGGACGCAAGACCTACGCCAACATGATCAAGTACATCAAGATGACGGCATCCTCCAACTTCGGCAATATGTTCTCGGTGCTGGCGGCCTCGGCGCTGCTGCCCTTCCTGCCCATGATGAGCGTGCATCTCATCTTCCTGAACCTGATCTACGATTTGAGCTGCACGGCAATTCCTTGGGACAACGTGGACGAGGAGTTCATCGCAAAGCCCCGGAAATGGGATGCTTCCAGCGTGGGCAACTTCATGCTCTGGATTGGGCCTACCAGCTCCATCTTCGACTTTACCACCTATATTTTCATGTACTTTGTGTTCTGCCCGTTGTTCGTATCCGGCGGCGTCCTGTTTAACGATCTGGCTGCCCATTACAGCGGCGCAGAGCTGGCGGCTGTGCAGGCACAGTACATCGGAATGTTCCAAGCAGGCTGGTTCGTGGAATCCATGTGGAGCCAGACACTGGTCATTCACATGATCCGCACCCCCAAGATTCCCTTTATTCAGAGCCACGCCTCCGCTCCCGTAACGCTGCTGACCATGACCGGCATTGCGGTACTGACGGTGATCCCCTTCACGCCCTTTGGTACGGCGCTGGGATTTGCCGCGCTGCCCGCTGCCTATTTTGCTTACCTGATCCCCTGCATCCTGCTCTATATGGTGCTGGCGACCAGCCTGAAAAAAGCCTATGTTCGTCACTACGGCGAGCTGCTGTAAAAGGAGGTATTCACAATGAACTGGAAGGATATTTGGATGACGCTGTTCGGAACAGCGGACTTGTTCGGACTCAATATGGGCTTTTGGGTGTCCATGGCGGTGGTCGCGCTGATCGTGGTCGTGATGAATGTGGTCTTTTGGGGCATGAAGCCCCAGAAGAAAGCAACCGACGAGGCACCCAATGCCTGACCGAGCGGCAGCGCGAACATTGCTGTTTTCGCAAAAAAACGTCAATACAAAGCAAAAACAGACCGAGAGACTCATCTCTCGGTCTGTTTCTTGTTTCCCTGTACCGTCCGGTCTGCCCCATAGGTCACATTGTGTACCTATAAACATGAACCGTTGAGATTACAGGGTTTTGTGTGGCGGAGAAGGAGGGATTCGAAGAGGATAGGATGCGTTTTTTATAACTTATTTAATTGAATTATGTGATATTTAGTTTTGAAATCATAAAATTTGGTACCAGTCAGTCCAGTTGTTTTATAGAGGATGATCCGCTAAAGGGTCAAAATAAGGGCCAAATTCAGGCCCGCGAAAGGACTGTCACACAATGGAAATTACTTATCGGAAGCATGAAGATTTTTGTGTCCCCAATTTGCTTATGCATGGAAGTGAACCGGCAGCATACGGACGTTTTGGCAGGATGCGGCTCAAGTATCTGAAGGAGCACCGCAGAGGAACTTATACCACCTTGAAAACTTCCGGGCAACTAACACATCACCTCAACGAAATCGACCGTGAAGCAAACCAAATGTTACGGTTGCTAATCGAGCAGATGGCTCAGGCGCAGGGCATCACCGAACAGCTAAAGTCTAAAAATCAAATAGCGTGGGTCGGGGCAATGAACAATATCCGCAGCGCAGCGGAGGAACAGGTTTGCTGTGATTTGATTTTCAGTTGAAAGACTGATTGAGCATTCACTGGCAGTGTTGGATTTTCAAACCGCTTCCGGCAATATTGCCGGAAGCGGTTTTCTGCTTATTCAGATGTACTCTCACTGTCCAGTCGGGTGAATGACGGGACAGATCTGTTCCTTCTGTGGGGTTAAATGGACCAGTTCTGGCTGTCGGTTTGCAGATCCACCATGTGGGTATACAGTCCATCGCAGGCATAGAGCGCATCGGGCGCACCCTGCTCAGCCACCACGCCGTCGGACAGCACCACGATTTTGTCCGCCCCGGCTATGGTGCGCATCCGGTGGGCGATGATAAGGACAGTTTTGTGTTTTATGAGCCGGGAAAGTGCCTCCTGAATGGCAGTTTCGTTCTCCACGTCCAGACTGGCGGTGGCCTCGTCCAGCAGAATGATGGGCGCATCCTTCAGGAAGGCGCGGGCAATGGAAATGCGCTGACGCTCGCCGCCGGAAAGGGCGCAGCCATTCTCGCCGATGTTCGTGTTCCACTTGTCCGGCAGCTTTTCGGCAAATTCCTCGCAGTTTGCCAGCTTTGCCGCCGCAAGGACCTCCTCGTCGGTGGCACCTTTGCGCCCCAGACGGATGTTTTCGAGGATCGTGTTGTCAAACAGGGTCACATCCTGAAACACGATGGAATACAGGCTCATGAGCTTTTCCGGGTCAATCTTGGAAATGTCCATGCCGCCCACGGTGATGCTGCCCTTCTGGTAATCCCAGAACCGTGCCGCCAGTCGGGAAACGGTAGTTTTGCCGCCGCCGGAGGGACCCACCAGTGCCGTGACCTCGCCCTGCTTTGCGGTAAAGGAAACATCCCGCAGCACCGTCTCGCCGGAGTTGTAGGCAAAGCCTACATGGTCGAACACGATATCGCAGCCCTGATTGGTCAGCTGCTCGCTGCCGGTCT
>OMGI01001764.1_pt1 | contig 11808 bp, 8 predicted proteins | sample 1645801 | NCBI WGS metagenome assembly OMGI01 (sample SAMN05578584, study PRJEB25193) | human gut metagenome | biome: Human Microbiome; feature: human-associated habitat; material: feces | host: Homo sapiens | place: USA:Birmingham
TAAAAAATGCCATATACATTCACCAAAACTGACTTCTTTCAGGTGTTTACGGGAATGAAAAAACACCGACTAAAAAGCCGGCGCACCTAATGTCAGTTATTCCTTTCCTCATTATTTTTCGTTCATTCCCAAGGTTACTCCGACAGCTCCACCTGAATTACCTCCACCTCTTCTTCGGGTTTCGGTGTGTACTGCGGATTTAACTCTTTTTCTACTTTGTATCGGTTTTTCTCATTTTCATCTGCAAGAAACCGATAATTTTTGTGTTTCGTGATATCATATTTGTCTGAGAAAAATGGTCTGGCACCACGAATCTGCAGGATACATTTTCCTCCATCCATGACTGCAATCTCATCTTCTGTCATCAGCTGTTTGCCTGTTTTCTGGTAATTCAATCCAAAGGACTTCTGATTGCTCCTCGTTTCCGAAGTGTTATACAGATCAATGGTTTCCTTACCCAGAAGTTCACTCATTTCCTTTAAGGTAGTTTTCTCTTTTCCACCAAGAAATAGTGTAGTATCACAGTTACCCAGAATGGTATCTGCACTATCCTTGTACATTGCCTTTAGCTGACTCTGTGACTGCAAAATAATAGAAGCAGAGATTTCCCTGCTTCGGATAGTTGCAATCAGCTTGTCAAACTGAGGAATTTGCCCGATGTTGGCAAACTCATCAGCGATGACACGCACATGCACCGGAAGTCTTCCACCATATACATCGTCTGCCTTATCACAAAGCAGATTGAAAAGCTGTGACTGCAGCATCGCAATCACAAAGTTGAAGGTTGTATCTGTATCGGACATAATCAGAAACAAGGCTGTTTTCCTATCCCCGATCTTATCCAATTCCATTTCATCATAAGACATGATTTCTCGAAGCTCTGCGATGTCAAATGGGGCAAGTCTGGCCCCACACGATATCAAAATACTTTTCGCTGTCTTTCCTGCCGCCAGTTTGTATTTTTTGTACTGTCGCACAGCAAAGTGTTCCGGGTTTTCTGCCTCCAATTCCTCAAACAGCTCGTCCACCGCATTTTTAAATTCCTCATCATCCTCTCTTGCCTCAGAAGCATTGATAAATTCAAGCAGTGTGGCAAAATTCTGTTCGTCCTCCGGTGCTTCATAATAGATGTACCCAATCAGGGCACAATACAGAAGCCTTTCGGCCTTTACCCAAAAATCTTCGGAAGATTTTTCTCCTTCGCCTTTGGTATTGGCAATGATGGTATTGACCAGCTTTAAGATGTCTTTTTCACTGCGGATATAGCGGAAGGGATTATAATGCATACTTTTTTTGAAATTTATGGTATTCAACACTTTAATCCGGTATGGTTCATAAATAACCTTTCCCTGTTTATCCCTGACTGGCTTGCCGTTTTTCATCTTCGGTGTACCACGGCGGAGCATTTTCCCGCACTCCACCAGAATCGTCCCCTTCGGATCAGTTACAACATAGGAAACATTGGATGGCATCTGCATTAAATTCGGCTTTACATAGAACCTTGTTTTACCGGAACCGGAACCGCCGATAATGATTACATTTTTGTTTCTTGCATATTTAGGCTGTTTCGGGCGGCTGTTCATGGTAAGCCGTTCCGTCTGTGTCAAAAGGATATTATTTTCAAACACTGGATCAATAAAAGGTGCGATGTCTTTCTGGTTTCCCCATCGGGCAGAACCGTATTCCTCTCCCTGCCGGAATTTCTTTGCATTTTTCCCTTTCAGGTACACCATTGCCTTAATCACTACAGTGGTAATCATCCCAACTGCCATATCAAAGATATGGAGACTGAGAATTGGATTTGAGAACGCCATCTGGAAATTCAAAAACAGCACCCCCAGACGTTCTATTGCGGATTCCCCAACACAGAACCGATACAGCCATGCCAGCTTATCTGCCAGGTAAAAAACAATTACATAGGGAATATTCATCATAAGCAGACGTTTCTTATCCACCGCAGGCATCTGTCCGGCAATGTCCTGTCCTATTTTTTTCAAAACTGTCATAACTTCTGACTCCGGCTTCTTTTTATGCTTCCTGCTCAATGTTCCTGCCCCCGATTCTTCTGTTTCATCTTTTCCCTCTGCCTGTGCTTTGCCACACGTTCCATTGCCAAATACAGTTTCTTCCGGACAGATACTTTTTTGCTTTTCTTTAACTGCCATCCGGTATATTCCTTAAAAGCGGCAGTTATGGAATCCACTTCTTTCGCCTTAAAAAAGACATAATATTTCGGAGGTTCTGCCGACCTGTCTTTCTTCAGGCAGTAGTCTATATCATATTTTCTGGCATATTTTTCAAAAGACCGGATATTCCCATCTGTAACCTCAATATTAGAAAGCTCCTGATTGTGTGCTTTCAGTTTTTCCATGCTCTGTTTCCCATGATATACGGTTTCTTTTTTCTGCCCCTTTCCAGAAATTTTTTGCCGCTTTTGGGACTGTTCCATCTCCCTGAGCAGCTTCTGCAGCGATGCTTTTAAAATCTGTGCAGAAATTTTCCCTCCCCGTATACACAAAGACACCACCTTTTCATTTACTTCATCCTGCAAGACAATCACCTTCCTTCTCCCTGACTGCTTTCTTCTGTTTTATTTCCAGCAGAATCTTCTGCAGGCAGTACCCGATGCAAGGAGAATATCTTCCATAAGGGCATCCCTCACAGCACCAAGTCTCCTCTTTCTCTTCAAAAGGTTCCTCCGGCAAAAGCCGATAATAGCATTCTTCTTTGGAACATCCATTCTTCCGGCTATTCCAAAAATAACAGTAAGAGCAGTCCTTTGGCTTATCCTCTGCATATTTCTGATTATCCGCTTTCTTCTGCATCCTGTTTTGCTCTCCTGTCCAATTCTTCCAATCTCCTGTCCTCCTCTGCCCCTACACGAATACAGCAATATAGGCTAACTGCTATGACCACTGCAGCTCCGCCGATAATAATTCCAATCATCTCCATACACCTCTTTCGTCCATCAACAAAAAAACAGGGTGTTTCCAAAATGACCAGCACTTCGGAAACACCCAATATTTCTTTTTTATTTTTTCTTTTTTAACAGGAACAGTGAACCCCCTGTTCCGCACAATGCAAGACCAGCAAGAAGCAGCCACAGCCGTATATTGCTATCATCACCTGTTTTCGGTGTGTCTGTCGGCTTTGAAGGTTCCTGCGGTGTCTGCGGCGTTTCCGAAGGTTTCTTTTCATCCTTCATGGATACCTTCTGAATCTCTCCGGTATCTTTTACAGAAAACTCCACATCCTCCGCTATCAGATATCCTTCCGGTGCTGTTTCCTCTCGCAGTATATAATCTCCAATCGGAAGTTTTTCCATATAATGCGGCTTGTCTGTAGAAGTCCAGCTTTCCACCGCATTTCCATCTTTATCAAGCACCGTCATTTTTGCCCCCGGCAATTCTTTCCCCGAAATATCCGTTTTGGAAATCTCAACCTTTGTCACATCGTCTTTCATTTCCACTTTCTGAACTTCTGCAGTATTTTCAACAGTGAACGTAATACTTTCCGCTGTCACATAACCATCTGCCGGAAGTGTTTCTGTCAGAGTATATTCTTTGCCGACTTCCAGTTCTTTGATAATGTGCGGCTCCGTACCGGATGTCCACTCATCTACCACAGTTCCGTCCTGATCGGTTACTTCCAGTTTTGCACCCGGTAACTCTTCTCCTGTGGTAAGGTCAGATTTTGTGATTTCAAAGATAGTTGCCTCATTTTCAAAGGTGTGCTCAAAAGTAACTTCCGGCACATCCGCTCCAGCATACTCGAAAGTAAATTCTTTTACTTCTTCTGTCGTAACAAAACCTGCAGGTGCTTTTACTTCCTTCACATAGAAGCTGCCACCTACCGGAAGATCTGCAGTAAAGAAGATTTTTCCATCCTTGTCAGTCGCTTTCTGCTCCATAATGGTATCTGCTTTTACAAGCACATCACCGTCAGTATTCTTAATATCTTCTTTGGCACAAAGGGCAAATACGCCGCCCTCCAGCACACGGTCAGAATCTTTCTCTTTTTTGGTTACGATCACTTTTGCTTTCTGACGGCTGTTCTGCCATTCAGAATCGAAAGTTACCACCGGAGTATCCTGATCACGATAAGTCAGATCAATGTCTCTCGGCTCTCCGTCCAACACAAAACCATCGGCTGTTTCTTTTTCTACCACATAGTATTTTCCAAGCGGCAGGTCATCGGTTCTTGCAATGCCAAGTTCATCGGTTTTGATGGTTGCTACCAGTTCATCCTTTTTGTAATAATCATCACTTTCTCCGTCAGCGGCTTTAATATCTTCTCTGGCATAAATTTCAAAGGTAACGTCTTTCAAAGAGCCTGTCACATAACCCCAGATGGAATCCATTGCTCCTGCAACCATGTCATTCCAGCTCACTTCACTTAAGAATTCACCTTTTTTGTTGATGATGATACGTCCAATCGGAACGTCATCCTTCATTTCCACTTTCTGAATCTCTGCAGTATCCGTGATTGTAAATTCCACTTCTTCTGCTTTTAAGTAGCCATATGGCGCAAATTCTTCACGCAGGATATAGGTTTCCCCGACATGCAGACGTTTGATGATATGCGGTTCCCCTTTTACGGAAGTCCATTTATCAATTTCATTTCCATCTTTATCAAGAACCGTTAGAGTTGCACCATCCAGTTCCACGCCTGTGGTAAGGTCAGATTTTCTAAACTCAACCGTTGTAGGCTGATTCTTAAAGATTTCTTTCAGGCGGACAACTTCTACATCCTGACCCTGATAAGAAACAGTCACTTCGATAATCTCATCAGAAGAAACAAATCCGTCCGGTGCCTGTAATTCTTTGATATAGTAGCTTCCAAATGGTAAATTCTGTTCAAAAATTGCTGTTCCATCTTCGCCTGTGACGGCTGTACAAAGCTGCTCATCTGCTTTCACAATCACTTTTCCCCCGGCTTTGATGTCTTCTTTTGCATATAAACCAAACTCTGCTCCGGCGATGGTGCTGCCATTTTCCGCATCCTGTTTTTCCACGGAAATTTCCACTTTCTGACGCTCATTGATGAACTCTACGCTTTCCACCACGGCAGGAGTATCCTGATCCACATAGACAAACTGCACATTCTGCTCTGCTTTGTTATGTACAAAACCATCCGGTGCTGTTTTTTCTACAACCCTGTAATTTCCAAGTGGAAGATTTTTGATTGTGGCACTTCCTGTTTCATCTGTTGTAAGCTCTGCCACCAAAGTATCTTTGGCATACTCTAAAATACGGTTTCCGGCATCGTCTTTCTGAAAATCTGCAGTATAAATATCTTCTGCAGCGTAGATTGCAAAGACTGCTCCGGCAAGGTTTTCCATCTCATATTTGAAGTCCTTTCCGTAGTCTTTCAGAACTTCACCTTTTTTCACTACTGTAAGTTCCCCTTTTACCGGATGATTTTCATAAACCACTTCGATAATGGCATCTCCTGAAACCGGTTCAATCTGATACAGAGTATCGCTATCTACTTTAATTTCCGCATAATTCTTGTTGATGGTATATCCATCGGGCGCTGTCACTTCTTCAATACGATAATGACCGATTTTCAAATTCTGCGGAAGGATTAAATATCCATCAGCATCGGTAAAATAGGATTTATGTACAATAGTAGTCGGATAGGTCGTTACCTGTTCTACATATTTCTCATTATCCATATCGTAAATCTTAAATTCTGTTCCAGCAGCCAGCACTGTTTTCTTTGTTTCATCGTCCTGTTTCGTGATTTTCAATTTGGCAGAAAACTCATCATCCAAAAGCACACGCCATACCTGCGGCTCTGTCGGCTTATGCTCTGTGATTCTTACAATAAAATCATCCACTGGTTTATAATTATGCGGTGTCGTTGTCTCTCTTACCACATAAGTTCCATATGGAAGTGGAATGGATACTGCATAGCCTTTTTTATCGGTAAAGATTTCAGTTGCCCCATTTTCTCCAAGTACCACCGGAGTAACGGAATCAAAGTCATAAGTTCCATCTTCTTTCACAGTTAAAGAAGATACCAGATAAGCAGTAAATCCTGCGCCTTCAAGAAGTGCTGCATCGGTATTCCCGTTATTTGCAGCCTTAATAATCTGGAACGGCTGCTTCTTGACCTGCTCTAAGGATGTACAGCTTCGTTCCACCACAGCCACTAAATCCCCTTCATAATCACAGACAAGATCATATTCATTTTTATCTGTCAGATAACCTGTCGGCGGTGTAATTTCTTTCACAAAATATTTACCGAGATACAGGTTTTCTGCAACTGCTTCCCCTTTTTCATTGGTTGTCAGTGATGCCACCTTATCCCCGGCTTTATAAATCACACCTGTTGCCCCATCCGGATGTACGATATCTTCACGTGCATACAAACCATATACTGCTTTTTCCAATGTGGCATCGCCCTGCGGTTCTGCTTTGTTTGTTTCTGCATCTTTTTTCTTCAGGAAAATCTTTGCTGTCACACGTTCATTTACAAATGTATGGGAGAAAGAAACGTCAGCTTCGCTGTCATTGGTATATGAAAATTTAAAAGAATATATATCTTCTTTATTTCTCTGATACCCGGACGGAGCCTGTTCTTCTTTTACATAGTAAGAATTTCCAATCGGAAGATCCGCTGTAAATATCGCTGTCCCATCCTCACCTGTGACTGCCTTTTCAATCAGAGAACCTTTCTTCACAACCACAATGCCGTCTGCGTTTACAATATCATTTCCGGCATACAAACCGAAAATACCGCCATCCAAAGGTTTTTCTGTATCCTTATCTTTCTTTACCACGGATACTTTTGCTTTCTGTCTGTCATTGATAAAAGTAGTCTCTGAAAATACCGCTTCTGCATTCTGCCCTGCATAAGATAACGTCACTGTCTTTTCTTCTTTTGCGTTATAAAAGTTTTCTGGTGCCTGCATTTCCTTCACAATATAAGTTCCGAGATGGAGATTTTTTAATACTGCCGCACCGTTATCTCCCGTTACCAGATGCTCTTTTACCAGCTCGCCTTTCTTATATACCTGTGCCCCATAAGCGGTCATTATATCCTCTCCTGCATATACAGAATAAACAGCACCTTTTTGTCGGCGTTTCTCATAGCGGAACACAATGCCTTTCTCGCTTAAATCTGCACCCGTCAATACCTGTCCCTCTTTATATACAGTGAGCTCTCCAAGCTGTTCTTTATCCGGAACAGTTACAGAAGTAGACTGATTTGCTACAAGTTTCACATTATATGCGGATGTATTGATACGATACCCGGTTGGTGCCGTAATCTCTTTTAAATATACCGTATCTTGTGTTTTCACAATTTCCACAGAGGCCGTACCGTTCTTATCTGTCTTTGGCATCTCCTTGATAAGCTGTGTACAGTTTTTATCTTTATAAATGCCGAACACTGCACCGGACAGTTTCGCATCCTCTTTTTCAGAATCTACTTTTACAACCTGAACTTTTGCAAGTTCCAGCCATGTAACCTGAAAAGAAGCCGTAGTTTCTTCCTCTATTCCCTCTCCAAAAACCAGTGCCAGATTTTGCGTATCGGAACCTGTGGTAATTTTATAAGCAGAATAATCCTTTGTTATGCTTCCTTTCATCTTTGCAGACCAGTTTTGTCCCACATCTTCCGTCTGGGTCAACGGCGCTGAAAGAAAAAACGTTGTACCTCCTTTTACTACAACATCTGCCCCTGCATTGCTGATTTTTCCTGTGGATACGTTATGAAACTTTACGCCCTTTGGCAGTTTCATGGTAATGGACTGTCTGCTGTCTGCCTGAAACGTTACTTCTTTTGTTCTCTGGATATTTCCATCTACATAAGCAGTTACTTTGTCATCTGAAAATGCCATAGCCGCATCCGGGATTTCCGGCTGGCTGACCGCATAACTATATAATTCTTTTGCCAATGCGATTCCGGTATCATTCGCCCCATAAAAAGCATCTTCACTTCCCTCTGCATAGGATGCCGCAAGATGTGTCACGACAAATCTTTTTCCGGCTGAAAAATCGGGATATTTCTTATCAAAAAAACAATCCTCTCCGCTTGCATTTGTCCCATAATAACACACTTTGGACAATTCTTTGCCGTCTCCCAGTTTTGTAATTTCATATACTCCGCTGCCCGGTCCCGGCTTTGACGGCTGGATGCAGTATGCGGTTGCCGTCACGCTTCCAAACTTTACGGTAAACGGACAAGTCAGGTAGGAACCCAGACCATAGTCTGCATAATAATACCAGCCGCCGGAACTTACCTCTACCTGTGATGAACGCAGCATTTTAGGATTGTATGCAGTAAAAGTAACCGTTTCTCCTTCCTCCAATGCCAAAAGGTCCACATTCCCTGCAATCATATGGTTTTTAAACTGTTCCATAACATCTAAAAGTTTCAGGCCACTTTCCTCATCATAAGTGTCCTGCCCTTTTAATGCTTCTAATGCCTGATTCAGTTCTGTTTCCGAAAGTTTTTTCTTATGCGAGTCCGTCTCGCCTTCCTCTGCATCCTCTCCCCCGGTCTGATCATTTCCGTCAGAATCCTGTGCATTTTTCTCTTTATGGATTTCCGCTGACGGCTCTCTTACCACAATATTTCTTTGCACATGATAAGACGGATGACCACTGACAGGCTCTACAAAATACACTGCATGATACGTATCTGCTTTATTTCCATCAAATGCCTGTCCATTCTGGTTCTTTGCCTCGTGGTACGTGACCTTTACTTTTTCCGGATGAATCTTCATTCCTGAGAAATCACTTTTCACGTCAAAACCCGTTCCTGCTTCTACTTCATAATCTTCCGCCGTTACAATCTCATCTTCAGCAAGGGCACCCTTTACTTTTTCCATGTCAGGATATTCTGCTTCGTAAGCCGCTGGCTCCGCTTCTGCCGCATAAGTGGTAACTGGCTGCATAATAGAAGAAATGATTGTCAATGCCGAGAGAAATCCCGATACGATTCTCTTTGATTTCCCTTTCATTCGCTAAGTACCTCTCTTTCTTTGTTTTTTGCCATTCTAATACTGTCCTGTTTCAAAAATTTTTCCTAAGTTCCCATATCTCTTTACCTCCTTTTTTACTTGTACTGCCCATAACAGTACATGAATACAGGGAACTTCCCTAAGCGGAACTTCCCTGCATGGTATCTACTGTTATACAGCCCGTAACCGGACTGTTTTTTTATTGAGCGTTTTTCCTGTTCTCATCCTGAACCCGTTCCCTGCTCCGGTTTTCTTTCCGCAGCGTTTTCTCCGAAAGGGTGGGCAGAATGCCCACTCCATGCCGGGTATCTATTCAGGCAGGCTATGAAATTATCAAGGTACATATAAAGGGATTTTTGAAATAAGAAAATACCCTCTCACTAATCGCAGGCTGGAGAGGGTAAAAATTGACCGTTTATAGAAATTTTTTGTTATATGGATTTCAAAGAATTGTCAGTGTGTTTTCTATCGCAACAAACACCAGCATTATTAAAGAGAATTGTTAAAACAACACTAGCGTATTTGATACAAAAAACGGGAGAGAACTGCATAAAAAACAATTCTCTCCCGTAATCATTATTCACATTAATTTTTAATTAGCCCAATCAAGATATGTAGAATCAACCAATATACCTCTACTTTCCTTAAATGTGTCTACCAATGTACATTCTTTAGTATTCAGTCTCTTTTTTACATTCATTATATGAATATAACGTATTAAGATAATTATGGTATTTTATAGAATCAGTTTCTATTTCACCAACATCTATTCCATGAAGAATCGTAATATACATTTCAAGCATGGCACAATTACTATATAGTCTATCCGTATCATTATCATACACAACACAAAGAAAAGGTTCTAATGCATATCTGCTATGAAAATACAAATAGAAACTATGGCTTATTTCATTGTCTTTAACTATATAAATATCTGACACATTTAAATTTTTAATTGGTAAAGTTTCCAACGTGGCACGTGTTATAGCGTCCATCTTTTGTATGGATACTTTTTGATATAAAACAAATTTTTTCATAAGAATTTCAAGAACATCTCTTGTTTTCTTATACGGTTTTACAATGCTGTTATTATATTCTCGTTTTAAGTCATTTATAAACGATTCTGTCTCTGGATTTATTAAAACTTTTTTACACATCAACCCATCCACCTATTTCATTAAATTTAATCCAATAATCTTCGTTGTAAAAATAGCATCGGAGATTATTTGTTGAAATATATACACTTTCTTCAGTGTCAGGAATCACGCAAGTACCTATTGAACGATATCCTTGTGTTGCAGATAATCCATCAATAAGAAAACCTTTACTATAATATTGTGAATCACCTACAATATATAGGTTATCAGCCCTTAACGCTTGAACCGCATTAGAACCTTGCCAACGAATATAAATCGTATATAAGGTAGGAATTCCACCAGTTCTTCCACTCAGGACACATGTTACCGTTGTAAAGCCACTACGAAGTTGCCCTGAATAGTTACCGTTTTCATCCAAAAACAGACGTCCATCAAATGTCGTAGAAGGTCCATCGAGAGACATTATATCAGCATTCGTATTTGTCTCTATGTCGGAAGCAAATACTGTTTCAAAATTTATCGACAACAACAAACAACAAGCCAAAAATATGCTCATTACTTTTCTAATTTTTTTTCATATCCATCTTTATATGGTTTTTATTAAATCTGAACATTATCGCTACCTCCAATCGTAGAATTATCAGTTGTTATTCTTTACATTAAGCATACGTATATTTATCTTTTTCAAAGAAAATAACCTACTGAACAAATTTTAATGTATCAAAGTCAATCTCTGGTACCGTAACTGCTCTTCCTGCACTTTGGGCAGCACTTAAATAGATATAGTCATTCACGATCCATCCCGGATAACCGATTGAGCTGTCAGACACCTGCCACCAAATATAGTTTTCATTCAAAGAATAATTATCATTTAACAAAACCCAATCTTTTCTGGTTTCATACAATAACCCATTAATTACTCCGGAAGTGCTCGGTGTGCTTCTTAAACGAACACCATTTCCTTTTACATATGCGAGATAGTAATATTCTTTTGACTTCATCAGTGTCTTCACATCTGGATTTTCTTCCCAGATTTTTTCAATCTCATTCTGATCTGTGATAATTTCAAGATCGGCAAATACTTCGTTTTGGTCTAAATACTTTTGAATTCTGGGATTCTCTGAAACAATTTCATTAATGGTTTCTTTGTCAGTCACAACTTCTAAATTTGCAAAGGGCTCTTTAACTTTCTCTGCCGCAAATGCAGTCACAGAACTGGTTACTACAACACAACAACAAATGAATAAACCACATAAACGCTTAATTTTTCTCATATTTCTTCCTCCTAATGTGGTGCATGTGAATATGCAAACTGCCAATCAGAAAGACTCTTTAGAGCAGCGCCACAGCATTTGCACATAATAACTCTTTTGGTATAGACCCAGCATTCAGTAGGACTTACTTTCGCATGACCATAAAGAGTTGTCTTAACCTGATTGCATGGAATATGCGTACAGGAAGCTCTTAAATTTTTATCTGAGACAATGTTTACCTCTTTATCAACATCCAACTGTTCCATAAAAGAATCTGCTATTTCCTCTGATACGCTAACTTCCTCGCCATTTTCATTAAAAAATGAAACTTCAACCTTTTCCGGCTCCTGTTCTGCTGCTGAAACACTAATCGTCGGCACCAAAATCAGTCCACATACTAATAATATGCTCCATATTTTTTTGATTGTTTTCATATTCAGATCGGAAGAGCGTCGTGTAGGGAAAGAGTGTAGATCTCGGTGGT
>OMGI01001786.1_pt1 | contig 11691 bp, 9 predicted proteins | sample 1645801 | NCBI WGS metagenome assembly OMGI01 (sample SAMN05578584, study PRJEB25193) | human gut metagenome | biome: Human Microbiome; feature: human-associated habitat; material: feces | host: Homo sapiens | place: USA:Birmingham
CTTTTTCCTATTGTTCGATTATATGTCTAATTCTTAGGGGCGATTCTGAACTTCCATCCAAAACGATGTGCAACAGTCCCTTTTTGTTTTGCACGGATTTTATGGGGCAGTAAAAGAAGGGCTTCGAACAGCCCGTGCCCCGCGCTTTGCGTCCCGCGGGGCAGAAACGCCCCGGTGGGGCGTTTCTAGGGCGCGGCTTGGCGAATCCCTTCGGGCGCACCAAAAAGCGCATTGCAATGTACTTTACGCAGTAAAGCGGTGATAGTAGGACTTATATTTAACACACGGCAAGAAACAATTTCCGTTTCGCACATTGTAATCTTCGCAGAAAAAACTTATAATGCTTTTGAACCTGTAGGACACACAAAACGCAGAAAAGAGAGGGAATCATGAGAAAACTGTTCCTTTTGGAAGATGATCTGAGCCTGATCAGTGGGCTGACCTTTGCATTCAAGAAACAGGGCTTTGCACTGGATACAGCCCGGACGCTGGCAGAAGCCGAGGTGCTGTGGTCAGACAGAAAATATGACCTGCTGGTGCTGGATGTTTCCCTGCCGGATGGCTCTGGCTTCGATTTCTGCCAGAAGGTGCGGCGCACATCCAACGTGCCGATTCTGTTCCTGACCGCTTCGGATGAGGAAATGAATATCATCATGGGACTGGAACTGGGCGGGGATGATTACCTGACCAAGCCGTTCAAGCTGGGTGTCCTGTTGTCGCGGGTCAATGCACTGCTTCGCCGTGCAAATGCGTCCAGCGCAGGAGAACCCGTACTGGAATCGGGCAGCATCACCGTCCGGCTGTTGCAGGGACAGGCGTACAAAAACGGAATCTTGCTGGAACTGACCAGCGCAGAGTACAAGCTGCTCTGCTTCTTTATGCAGCATCCGAATGCCGTGCTATCCAAGGAACAAATTCTGGATGCACTGTGGGACTGCGATGGGGATTACATTGACAGCAGTGCCTTAACAGTGTACATCCGGCGGCTGCGGATGAAGATTGAGGACGACCCCGGCAAACCGCAGATACTGCTGACTGTCCGCGGCATGGGCTATAAATGGAATAGGTAAAGGTGCCGTATGAAAGTATTCGCAAACCGGGAGATCCGGATTTTGTTCCGGACAGTGCTGGCGGTCTGGGCGGTGGCATTGGCTCTCACGCAGGGCATCGTATGGCATATGACGCGCGCATTCTCTTTCGCATTACTGTTGGTTTTTCTTCTGCTGGGCGGCTGCCTCTGGGGCGTGCTTTTTCGCTATTTCCAAAGGCAGAGCGCGCTTCTGGAACAGGCAGTCCAGAAAATCCAAAGCTGTCTGGATGGCAACCCGGATGCACGACTGGACTGTGACCGGGAGGGAGAACTTTACCGTTTGTTTCACTCCGTTAATGCATTGACGGCAGTTCTGAGCGCACACGCAGACAACGAGCAGCGGGAGAAGCGTTTTTTGAAAAATACCATTGCAGATATTTCGCACCAGCTCAAAACACCGCTGGCGGCGTTGAATATCTACAATGGTCTGCTTCAGGACGAAGTTGTTTCGCCGTCGGAGGTCAAAGAGTTTGCAGACCTGTCCGAACAGGAGTTGGACCGCATCGAAACGCTGGTGCAGAATCTGCTCAAAATCACCCGGCTGGATGCCGGTTCGATCGTCTTGGAGAAGAAAAACGAAAATGTTGCTGAAATGGTGCAGGATATCGCGCAGCAGTATAACTATCGTGCAGAACAGGAACAGAAAAAGCTTGTTCTGTCCGGCTCAGAGGCGGTTACACTTTGGTGCGACCGTGACTGGATGCAGGAAGCTGTGGACAATCTTGTAAAGAATGCCCTTGACCACACAAAGAGCGGAGATACGATTCAGGTAGAGTGGAATGCACTGCCGTCCATGGTTCAGATCAAAGTGCGCGACAACGGCAGCGGCATCCACCCAGAAGATTTGTACCATATCTTCAAACGGTTTTATCGCAGCCGCTTTTCACAGGATACACAGGGCATCGGGCTGGGTCTGCCGTTGGCAAAAGCCGTTGTGGAAGCCCATCACGGCACCATTGAAGTAGACAGCGAGCTGGGAAAGGGCACGACCTTTACTCTGAATTTTCCGATTCCTACAAAATTGTAGGCTGAGTGTAGGCTTGCAGTAAGGTTGACGTGTTATCCTTTTCTGCACAGACAGAGATAATCCGTCTGAATCGAAGGAACCTGCAAAGTGAGGGATACACTATGGAACTATTAGAAGTCAACCATCTCTGCAAGACCTACGGCAGCGGAGAAACTGCTGTCCATGCGCTGAAAGATGTTAGCTTTTCAGTGCCGAAAGGCGAATATGTGGCGGTCGTTGGCGAATCCGGCTCCGGTAAAAGCACCCTGCTCAACCTGATTGGTGGACTGGATACGCCGACTTCCGGCAAGGTGCTGATTGATGGCAAGGATGTTTTTGCCATGAAAGACCGGGAGCTGACGATCTTCCGCCGCCGCAATATCGGTTTTATCTTTCAGGCATTCAACCTCATCCCGGAACTGACCGTAGAACAGAACATCCTGTTCCCGGTGCTGCTGGATTACCAAAAGCCGGACAGGGCATATCTGGAAGAACTGCTGACCGTGCTGAATCTTAAAGACCGTCGGAAGCATCTGCCAAGCCAGCTTTCCGGTGGACAGCAGCAACGGGTAGCCATTGGCCGCGCCCTGATGACCCGCCCTTCACTGATTTTGGCGGATGAGCCGACCGGCAATCTGGACACCCAGAACACCAGCGAGGTCATTGCCCTGCTAAAAGAAACATCCCGGAAATACGAGCAGACCATCCTGATGATCACCCACAACCGCAGCATTGCGCAGACGGCAGACCGGGTGTTGCAGGTATCGGACGGCTGCCTGACCGATTTTGGGAGGTGCCGGGAATGAGCAGCACAGAAATGAAAAGCTATCTGAGCCTGATCCCGATTTCTGCCAAGGTACGCAGACGGCAGAACCGCATGACGATTTTGTGCATCGTCCTTGCGGTGTTTCTGGTCACGGCGGTGTTCAGTATGGCAGATATGGCGATTCGGATGGAAACCTCAAACCAGCTGAACAAAAACGGAAACTGGCATATCATGGTAAAGGACATCTCCCCTGAAATAGCCGCAGAGCTTGCCGCACAGGAGGATGTTGCTGCATTTTCGGCGTATAGCGACATCAACGCTTCCCTTACGGAAAACTACTTCGCCGGAGATAAACGTGCCGCACTGGTAGGAGCAGATGATGCAATCCTTCAAATCTTTCCGGGAATGCAGTGTAGCACTGCCCCGGCGGATGGCGAAGTGCTCGTGACAGCAAACATCCGGGATTGGCTGGATGTTACGGTCGGTACAGCGATTCCGCTGACGCTCCCGGATGGACAGACCATTTCACTTACTGTCGCAGGTTTCAATGAGGATACCTCCGATACGAACCAGTATGATGCTGTTGTGCTGGTGATGAACCGCAGTACATTTTCTCAGATTGCCGCACAGGTAGAAGAATCCTTTGAAACACAGTATTTCATCCAGTTCAAGCCACATACCAATTTGCGGCAGTCCATTGTGAACATCGAAAACAAGTACGGAATTTCAGAAGAAAAGATCTCCGAAAATACTTACCTGATGGCGTTGAACGCAAGCAGCAACAACGATTATATTGTAGGCTTATATGCGGTAGCAGCTGTGTTGGCTGGCATGGTCGTCCTTGCCGGAATTTTTATGATCACAGGCAGCATCAACAGCAATGTAGCTCAGCGTACCAGCTATTATGGAATGCTGCGTTGTCTTGGGGCAGGAAAAAATCAGGTTCGGATGCTTGTCCGGCTGGAAGCTCTTTTCTGGTGTAAAACTGCTGTTCCAGCAGGATGTGTGCTGGGAATCGTTTCCACATGGGGATTGTGTTCCTTTCTGCGTGGATTTATCGGCGAGGAGTTCAGCTCTTTACCGGTGTTTGGCATCAGCCCGGTCGGTATTATCTGTGGTTCCGTGCTGGGACTTATCACGGTTTGGTTCGCGGCATCTTCTCCGGCACGGCGGGCGGCAAAAGCTTCTCCGATCACAGCAGCAACTGGGAATGCGGTGGAAAATGCAGCGGATTCTCCGTGTCATGCTCGGTTGTTTGGAAGTCGTGCAGAGCTCTCTTTGGGCGTGAGCCATGCAACCTCGTCCAAAAAGAACTTGCTTCTGATGACAGGTTCCTTTGCGTTAAGCATTCTCCTGTTTTTGAGCTTTTCGGTTTTGCTTCGTTGGGTTGGATTTGCGCTGAATCCGGTGCAGTCCTACGCACCGGACTTATCGGTGGCTGAAACATCCGGGCAAAATGTCCTTGACCCGGTGCTGGTGGAGCAGCTGGAAGCTCTGCCGGAAGTCAAACACGCATTCGGGCGGATGTATTGCCCGCTCCCGGCGGAATATCAGGGAAAACAGGGGTTCATCGACCTGATTTCATACGATAGTATACAGTTTGGCTGGGCGAAAAAAGACCTGATTGGCGGAACCCTTCCGCAGGAGCCGGAGGATGGCACATACCCTGTGCTGACGGTATTCGACAAAAGCAACTCCCTGACCGTGGGTGATACCATTCAGCTGGAGGATGCAAAGCTCACAGTCGTGGGTGTATTGAACGACAGCCCGTTCAGTAGTACCGATTCCCCGATTGTTATCTGCACCGAAGAAACCTTCCATCAGCTGACCGGGCAAAACCGCTATGCAGTGATCGATATTCAACTAAAAGATACCACAGCAGACGCAGCCATTGCACAAATACACACCCTGCTGAGCGACACGTTAAACAAGCAGGTTGTTTTTTCCAACCGAATCGAAGGAAATCGGATGATACAAAGCACCTACTGGGCGTTCCATCTGGTGGTCTATGCGTTTCTCATCGTGATTGCAGGAATCACCATTCTGAACATCATCAACAGCATTTCCATGAGCGTGTCGGCACGAATGAAGCAGTATGGCATCCTGCGTGCCATCGGGATGGATGATGCACAGCTGAAACGCATGATCTCTGCCGAAGCTGGCACCTATGCGGTGTCCGGTCTTGTGGTGGGAATTGCACTGGGTCTTGTGCTGAACCGGATGCTGTATACCCGGCTCATCACCCATTATTTCGGTGCAGCGTGGCAGGTACCGTGGGACTGTCTTGCCGTGATTGTCGTAGTCGTGCTGGCGGCTGTGGTGCTGGCAGTATATACCCCGGTCAGGCAAATCCTCATGCAGCCCATTACTGCAACCATCAGTGAATTATAAACCAGAACAACAGATGCCCACCAGCTTATGGCGAAAACCATAGGTCGGTGGGTATCTGATTTACGAAAAGAATTAAATGCTGTTCGCTGATTTTCCCATTGCAAACCGTTGTAAAATTATTATACGAAACTACATTTTGAAAGAACCGTTCGCCGTTTAATGATGTGTAAAGTGGGGTGCCTGCCATGACCGCTGTGATCTATGCCCGCTATTCATCGGATAACCAGCGCGAAGAATCCATCGAAGGTCAGATTCGGGAATGTACGGCTTATGCCGAAAAGAACGGCATCACCATCGTCAAGCACTACATTGACCGTGCCATCTCTGCCAAGACAGACAACCGCCCGGAGTTCCAGCAGATGATCAAGGAAATGACCGAGGTATATCCCCTGCGGGGGGGGGGATGTACCTCGGTCATTTTTATTTTTCGGTGGTCTCTGCCGGTACCACACCGTACTCGTCGGCGCTGACGGGGTCTGCATAGACGGCGTAGCGCTGGGGGGTGTGGGTCAGGATGCCGAAGGGGTAGCAGGTGTACAGGATGCAGCTGGGTTCCTCGGTGCCCCAGCGCACCTTGTCGACATCGGTCTCCTGAATGACCTGCATGTCGGTGACTTTATAGGTAAAGTTGCCCCAGTCGGTCTCCAGATGAATGATGGCGCCGAGCTGCGTCGAACCAAGGTCCGAGAAGTACGTGCCCGTATGCCCGCCGATAAAGACTGTGCCGTTCTCGCCGGGCAGGACGCAGTCACTCTCGGCGCGGCAGCCCGCACCGCGGCCAAACTGACCCTCGCTGTCGCCCCAATAGAGGGCGCAGTCCACGTTTGTGCCTTCGACCCAGATGCGGCCCAGCTTATCGCCGTACTGCACGCTGTCGTGCTCGGCCTGCGCAGCGGTGACCTGCTCGGCACGCTTCGCGGCGGCTGCTTCGGCGGCCAGGCGTTCTTCCTCCTGACGGGCGGCCTCGGCGGCTTCACTGGCGGCGCGGGCAGCCTCCTCCTCGGCGGCTTTGGCGGCCTCGCTGGCAGCAGCGGCACTGGCCGCAGCGGCAGCTTCGGCAGCTCTCTGCCGGTTTTTGGAGATGACCAGCGCCGCCGCTATGCCGACGCAGACGGTCAGCGCCAATGCGCAGAGGGCCAGGCACTTTGCCATCCGTTTGCGGCTCATGCGTTGTGCTCCCGGCTGGCGAGGTAAGCAGCGGGGCCGCTCCGGTACAGGTCGCCGCCGTGGGTGTCCAGCAGGACCGTCAGCGGGAAGTCCTTAACCACCAACTTACGCACCGCCTCACAGCCGAGGTCCGGCCACGCAATGATCTCACAGCTCTGCACACTGCCGGCCATCAGGGCGCCAGCCCCGCCGATGGCGGCCAGATAGACCGCGCCGTTTTTGACGACGGACTGCTTGACGGCATCGGTGCGCTTGCCCTTGCCAATCATGCAGGCCAGTCCCAGATCCAGCAGCCGCGGCGTGTAGGCGTCCATACGGCCCGAGGTCGTGGGGCCTGCCGCGCCGATGACACAGCCCGGGCGCTCCGGCGTGGGGCCGACGTAGTAGATGGCCGCGCCCTCAATGGGGAACGGCAGCGGCTCGCCCTTGTCCAGCAGCTCCATCATGCGGGCGTGGGCGGCGTCACGGGCGGTGTAGACCACGCCCGACAACAGCACGGTATCCCCTGCTTTCAGCGGCGCAAGGTCCTGCTTGGAGAGGGGCGTTTTCAGTACATATTGCATCGTTGCGCCTCCTTACAGCGTGCGGCTGGCGCGGCGGGTAACGTGGCAGCTGATGTTGACGGCCACGGGCAGGCAGGCCACATGGGTGGGCTTTTGCTCAATGGCAACCCCCAGACAGGTCGTAGCACCGCCAAAGCCCTGCGGGCCAAAGCCTGTGGCATTGATGGCATCCAGCAGTTCCTTTTCCAGCACTGCATAATACGGGTCGGCGTTGGGTTCGTCCAGCGGGCGCAGCAACGCCTTTTTGGCCAGCGCTGCGCAGTGGTCGAAGCTGCCGCCGATGCCGATACCCAGCACAATGGGCGGGCAGGGGTTGGCTCCGGCCTGCTCCACCGTGTCAAGCACGAATTTTTTCACGCCCTCGACGCCGTCGGCCGGCTTGAGCATGGCAAGGCGGCTCATGTTCTCACTGCCCGCGCCCTTGGGGGCGACGGTGATTTTGCAGCCGCTGCCCGGCACAAGATGCACGGTCAGGAACGCCGGGGTGTTGTCCCCCGTGTTGACGCGCTGCAGCGGGTCAGCGGTGATGGATTTGCGTAAGAATGCTTTTTCGTAGCCGCGGCGCACGCCCTCGTTGACGGCGTCGGTCAGGTCGCCGTCAATGTGGGCGTCCTGGCCCAGCTCGATAAAGACGCAGGCCATGCCGGTGTCCTGGCAGATGGGCAGGTCTTTCTCTTTTGCAACGCAGAGATTCTGCTGCAATAAGCCCAGTGTCTCCTTTGCCAGCGGCCACGGCTCGGCAGCCTCGGCGGCATCCAGTGCAGCCTTTACGTCGGCGGGCAGCCGGGTGTTGGCCTCGATGCAGAGAGCCTCCACTGCGTCAGAGATGGCAGCGGCGGGAATTTCACGGATGCTCATACGCGCGCCACGCCGCTTTCTCTCGCGGCCTGTGCGACGGCATCGGCGACGGCATCGGCCACGCGGGGGTCAAATGCCTTGGGCAGGATGTTTTCCTCGTTCAGCTCGTCGTCGGAGATGAGACCTGCGATGGCCTTGGCGGCGGCCATCTTCATGGCGGGGTTGATGTCCCGCGCACGGACGGACAGCGCACCCTTGAAGATGCCGGGGAACGCCAGCACATTGTTGACCTGGTTCGGGAAGTCGGAACGGCCCGTGCCGATGACGCGGACGCCCGCCTGCTTAGCGAGGTCGGGCATGATCTCGGGTGTGGGATTCGCCATAGCAAAGACAATCGCATCCTTCGCCATCGTGGCGGCCAGTTCGGGGGTCAATGCACCCGCAATCGACGTACCAATGAAGATGTCCGCGTCCCGTATGGCCTCGGCCAGACCGCCGGTCAGCTTGTCGGGGTTCGTCTCCTCGGCCAACCTGCCCTTGTGGCCTTCAAGGCCCGCGGGGCGGTTCGGGTAGAGGATGCCGTGCTCATCAACGGCGACGATGTTCTTAGCGCCCGCGACCTGCAGCATGTGGATGATGGCCGTGCCCGCCGCGCCGGGGCCGTTCTGGACGATCTTGACATCCTCAATGCGCTTGCCGACGACCTTCAGGGCGTTGAGCACACCCGCCAGCACGATGATGGCTGTGCCGTGCTGGTCGTCGTGGAACACGGGGATGTCGAGGTCACGCTCGAGTTCGGCTTCGATTTCAAAGCACTCGGGGCTGCGGATGTCCTCCAGATTGATACCGCCGAAGGTCGGTGCAATGGCCTTGACCGCAGCGATGACCTCCTCCTTCGTCTTGGCGTTCAGGCAGATGGGGAACGCATCGACGCCGCCGAACTCCTTGAACAGGACACACTTGCCCTCCATGACCGGCAGACCTGCCTCGGGGCCGATGTTGCCCAGACCCAGCACGGCAGTGCCGTTCGTGACGACGGCGACGGTGCGGCCCTTCATCGTGTAGGTGTAGACGTCATCGGGGTTTGCCTTGATCTTGCGGCACGGCTCGGCCACGCCGGGGGTATAGGCGGTGGACAGCGCGTCGCGGTCCTTGCATTCGCAAAGGCTCTGCACGGCGATCTTGCCGGGGAACTTGCTGTGGAGCTCCAGAGCAGCTTTGTTGTAGTCCATGGGGATACCTCTCCTTTATATAGTTTTACTTTCCGTAATGGTGCTCGGTAGGGGCCGGACATGTCCGGCCCGCAGCCTTGCCGCCACATCGCTATGGATTTTACGTTGAGGACAGGGCATGCCCTGCCCCTACAGGGTTGCTTCTTTTATTCGTGGTGTACCGGCGCATAGTCCGGTTCCAGCTTTATGACACAGAAATGGTCGGGCCACTTGGCCTGTACGGCATTGCGCAGGGCATTGACGAGCTTGACGCCCCGGTGCTGTTTGTCGGTCATGTACTCGGCAGGGACGGCACAGTCAAAAATCACGTTCGTATGTGTCGGGCCGGGCACAATGCGCAGGTCGTGGATGTTGGCCAGCGGCGCGAGCTCCTCGACCTCACGCTGCAAAAACGCCTTCAGCTCGTCCGCGTGGGGGTCACCGGTCACGACGGGGTCAAAGTGGATCGTCGCGATCAGCCCGTCCTCCACAAGCAGGTCCCGCTCAATACGGTCAATGACATCGTGGCTGCGCATGACGTCGTCCTTAGCGTCCATTTCCAGATGGAAGCTGACCAGGCGGCTGCCGGGGCCGTAGTCGTGGATCATCAGATCGTGCACGCCCAGCACGCCGGGATAGCTCAGGGCCTTTTTCTCGATATGCTCGACCAGATCCGAGTCAGGCGCTGCACCCAGCAGCGGATTGATGGTGTCTTTGACGAGCATTGCACCGCTGTACAAAATGAACGCCGCCACACCGATACCCATCAGTCCGTCAATGCAGGCAAAGCCGGTGAGCTTTGTCAGAATCGTGGCTGCCAGAACCGCTGCCGTCGTGATGACATCGTTGCGGGCATCGGCGGCGGTGGCCAGCAGCGTTTCCGAGTCGATGGCCGTGCCGATCTGCCGGTTCAGCCTGCTCATCCAGAGCTTGACGAGGATGGACGCAATCAGTACTGCAACCATGAGCCAGCTGAAAGCGACCTCCGTCGGGTGCAGAACCTTGGCAAAGCTCTCCTTCAAAAGCTCCACGCCGATGACCAGGATCATGACAGAGACCGCCAGCCCGGCCAGATACTCATACCGGGCATGGCCGTAGGGATGCTCCGAGTCCGCCGGGCGCGCGCCGAGCCTGAAGCCGACGAGGCTGACGATATTGGAGCTGGCATCGGACAGGTTGTTCATGCCGTCGGCGGTGATGGCAACGCTGCCGGTCAGTACACCGACGGCGATCTTGCCGCCCGCCAGCAGTAGGTTACACACCACGCTGACGATGCAGGCCAGGTTTCCGTAGGCCGTGCGGACGGCGCGATCCGCGGTGCTTTTATAATTTTTGACGAAAGTCCGTATTAAAAGCTGAATCAGTGGGAATGCCCCCTTTTTTAGAAAAAGACAGACCTTGTAAGGGTCTGCCTTTTGGTTGGTTATAAGTTCTTGCCTCCTCTGGGAGGGGGCCAAGGAGAAAAATTACTTCCGCACGATGCAGGCATCGCGCTCGGGGCCGACGGAGATATACTTGATCTTGCAGCCGACCAGTTCCTCCAGACGTGTGACATAGTTCTGAGCAGCCCGGGGCAGGTCCTCAAACCTGCGCACGCCGGTGATGTCGCAGTGCCAGCCGGGCACGGTCTCGACAACGGGCTGGGCGTCGTCCAGCGTCTTGCCCATGGGGAAGCGGGTGGTCGTGCTGCCGTCGGTCAGCTTGTAGGCGGTGACGATGGGCACTTCCTCCATGTAGTCGAGGACGTCCAGCAGGGTCAGGGCCAGTTCATCGCAGCCCTGGCACTGCACGCCGTAGCGGCTTGCCACAGCGTCGAACGGACCGACGCGGCGGGGACGGCCCGTGGCGGCGCCGTACTCATGGCCGTGCTCACGCAGCACGTCCTTTTCTGCCTCGGTCATAGCCAGCTCCGTGGTGAAGGGGCCCTCACCGACACAGGAGGAATAAGCCTTCATAATGCCGATGGAGAGGTTCAGCTTGTGGCCCGGAATGCCCGCACCGATGGGCGCATAGGCGGACACGGTGTTGGAGGAAGACGTGTAAGGATAGATGCCGAAGTCGATGTCACGCAGAGCGCCCAGCTGGGCCTCGAACATGATCTTCTTGCCCTCGCGGTCAGCCTTGTCCAGATAGTCGCCCACATCGCAGATGTAGGGGGCAAACAGCTTGGAATATTTCTCGCACCAGGCCCACATCTCGTCAACGCTGACAGGCTTCTGGCCGTAGATCTTCTCCATGGTCAGGTTCTTGGACTCGACGATGGTCTCCAGACGCTTCCTGACACCGGCGTCCATGTGGACGAGGTCGCCCATGCGCAGGGTCTTTTTCATGTACTTGTCGCCGTAGCTGTAGGCGATGCCGCGCTTGGTGGAGCCGAACTGAGCGCCGGTCTTGGACAGGCGCTCCTCCTCAAGGCCGTCCTGTGCGACATGGAACGGCATGGTGATGGTCGCACGGTCAGAGATTTTCAGGTTTTTGGGGCTGATCTCAACACCCTTCTCGGTCAGGGAGGCGATTTCCTTCTCGAGGTGCTCGGGGTCGATGACCATGCCGCCGCCCATAACGCAGACAACGTCGGGGCGCAGAATGCCAGAGGGAATCAGGTTCAGGACGAATTTGCCGCGCTCGTTCTTGACGGTGTGGCCTGCATTGAGATCGGAAGAGCACACGTCTGAACTCCAGTCACCCGTCCCGATCTC
>OMGI01001812.1_pt1 | contig 11501 bp, 8 predicted proteins | sample 1645801 | NCBI WGS metagenome assembly OMGI01 (sample SAMN05578584, study PRJEB25193) | human gut metagenome | biome: Human Microbiome; feature: human-associated habitat; material: feces | host: Homo sapiens | place: USA:Birmingham
GACCACCGAGATCTACACTCTTTCCCTACACGACGCTCTTCCGATCTTATGAAAGACCGCCGCCGCAATCCGGGATATTCCCGCTATACCAACCAGCTTTTCATGTCGCAGCTTTCTGCTGAAGAGTGTGGCGTCTTTCAAGAGAAACTGTTTAAGTTTCCCGGTTTTTATATTCAGCGGCGTACGATCCGGCAATATTCTTACAATGCGGCTGCCCATGCTTTGGGAGATATCGGTGAGGTATCTGCCAAGGATATGGAGGCGGATGAAGAAGGATATTACATTCGCGGAGATTATATAGGAAAGTTAGGTGTCGAGAGATCTTACGAGAAATACCTGCGTGGAGAAAAAGGAGTGGAGATTCTGTTGCGTGATGCTCACGGACGTATTCAGGGACGTTACATGGATGGAGAGTATGACCGTCCTTCCATTCCCGGCAAGAACTTGACATTGAGCATGGATATTGATTTGCAGATGTTAGGTGAACGGTTGCTGAAGAATAAAATCGGAAGTATTGTAGCTATCGAGCCGGAAACCGGAGAAATCCTTTGTCTGGTATCATCGCCGAACTACGATCCGCACCTGATGATTGGTCGCCAGCGTGGTAAGAATCATCTGATGCTGCAACGTGATAAGCAGAAACCATTGCTCAATCGTGCGTTGATGGGAGTCTATCCTCCGGGATCTACTTTCAAGACGGCGCAGGGATTAACCTTCCTGCAGGAAGGAATCATTACGGAGCAAAGTCCTTCTTTCCCCTGTTCTCGCGGCTTCCATTATGGACGTCTGACGGTGGGCTGTCATGCTCATGGTTCGCCTTTGCCTTTGATTCCGGCTATTGCGACCTCTTGTAACTCTTATTTCTGCTGGGGATTATTCCGTATGTTCGGCGATCGTAAGTACGGCTCTCCGCAGAATGCCATAACGGTCTGGAAAGATCACATGGTTTCTCAGGGATTCGGCTATAAATTAGGAGTCGACTTACCCGGAGAAAAACGTGGTCTGATACCTAATGCTCAGTTTTATGACAAGGCTTATCGCGGACACTGGAATGGACTGACGGTGATCAGTATCTCTATCGGACAGGGCGAAATCCTCTCTACCCCTCTTCAGATAGCTAATCTGGGAGCGACAATCGCTAACCGCGGACACTTTACTGCGCCGCATATTGTGAAGGAGATTCAGGATGCGCAGTTAGACAGTATTTATCGTCATCCGCGCAACACTACGATAGAACGCAGGCATTATGAATCTGTAGTAGAGGGAATGCGTGCTGCCGCTACCGGAGGTACTTGCCGCATGCTGTCCGTAATGGTTCCGGACCTTGAAGCCTGTGGAAAAACGGGAACGGCACAGAACCGGGGACATGACCATTCTGTGTTTATGGGTTTCGCTCCGATGAACAAGCCTAAGATCGCTATCGCCGTTTATGTGGAGAATGGCGGATGGGGAGCTACATATGGAGTACCGATCGGTGCATTGATGATGGAACAATATATGAAAGGGAAGTTGTCACCGGAGAATGAGTTAAGAGCAGAAGAAATCAGTAACAGAATCATCTTATATGGTAACGAGGAACGATAGTTTGTGGAAAACATTGGATTGGGTAACGATTGGTATCTATCTGCTTTTGATTGTCGGCGGATGGTTCAGCGTTTGCGGTGCGAGCTATGACTATGGCGATCGTGACTTCTTTGATTTCTCTACCCGTGCCGGAAAACAGTTCGTATGGATTATCTGCTCCTTCGGGCTGGGGTTTGTTCTGCTGATGCTGGAAGACCGGATGTACGATATGTTCGCGTACATTATATATACGGGGATGATTGTGCTGCTTATTGTCACCATCTTTATAGCGCCGGATACGAAAGGATCGCGTTCGTGGCTGGTGATGGGGCCGGTCAGTCTGCAACCCGCCGAATTTGCCAAGTTTGCTACGGCGCTGGCACTCGCGAAATATATGAACTCATACTCATTCAGCATAAAGAAAGAGAAGTGTGCTTTCGTTTTAGGCTTCATCATTCTGCTTCCGATGCTTTTGATTATCGGACAACGGGAGACAGGCTCGGCACTGGTCTATCTTGCATTCTTTTTGGTGCTTTATCGCGAGGGTATGCCCGGAGTAGTGCTTTTTGCCGGTCTGTGTGCGGTGATTTACTTTGTTGTCGGCATTCGTTTCGACGAAGTTTTTATAGCTGATACTCCCACACCTTTAGGAGAATTTATCGTCTTGTTATTGATCCTGTTGTTTGCCGGAGGAATGGTCTGGGTGTACCGTAAAAAGTGGGAACCTACACGGAATATTATCGGAGGAAGTCTGATCATTCTGCTTGTTGCCTATTTGATATCTGAATATGGGATACATTTTAGCCTGGTATGGGTGCAATGGGGGCTTTGTGTCATTGTGGTAGGCTATTTGCTCTATCTGGCATTGAGAGAACGTCAGCGTTCCTATTTCCTGATTGCTCTGTTTGCTATCGGTTCTATCGGCTTCCTGTATTCCAGTAACTACGTATTTGATAACATCTTGGAATCCCATCAGCAAATCCGTATCAAGGTTGTACTTGGTCTGGAAGAAGATCTGACAGGAGCGGGATACAATGTCAATCAGTCAAAGATAGCCATTGGCTCCGGAGGCTTGACCGGGAAAGGATTTCTGAATGGAACACAGACCAAGCTGAAATATGTACCCGAACAAGATACTGACTTCATATTCTGCACAGTAGGAGAGGAGCAGGGATTTGTCGGTTCGGCTGCCGTCCTGTTGGCTTTCCTTATATTGATTCTGAGGCTGATTGCTTTATCCGAGCGGCAGACTTCCACCTTCGGACGTGTCTATGGATATTCGGTGGTCAGTATTTTCCTTTTCCACCTTTTCATTAATGTGGGTATGGTACTGGGACTGACTCCGGTGATTGGCATTCCTCTGCCGTTCTTTAGCTATGGAGGCTCTTCGTTGTGGGGATTCACCATCTTGCTGTTTATCTTTCTGCGACTGGATGCCGGAAGAGGCAGAAGGCTTTAAGACGGATTTATTCTTTTTGTCTTTCGATTCGGATACCGATGTCATTGAGTCCGGTTAACTTCTCATCCTGCATTCCGTGCATGATTTTGATGGTATAGTTTCCGGGATGCAGCGGGCGGACGGACTTGACAAAAACAGCAGTCTGATAAATGCTTCCCCATCCATTTCCCAGCCATCTTCCTGTCGTATCTGCTAGATTGATTGCTATCGTGTCGGTACGCCACACGGTAGAGTCAAGAAGATTCTCCTGGATGAACAGGTAAAGGTTGTGGTAAGGATATTCACTTCTGTTGCGCACTTCCGCGAATAATCTGAGTGTAGCAGGGATGCTGTCTGTAACAGGACACTGAAAAGAGAGTGTATCACTCTTTGCCCATCCCTCGTTGGGCAGGGACTGGTAAGAGTGATACACGGTATTTTCATTGCAGGCTGCCATGAGGCAGACACCGAGCAAACAAAATAAGTTATTCCTGAGCAGGCTTCTCATTATTTTGCGGTTTCTCTTGATTCGGATTTCTTTCAGGTCTCGGAGCACGTTCCTGATGGGGCTGCTTTCCTTGTTCCTGTGATCGTTCTTGATTCTGTGGACGTTCCTGATTTTGAGGGCGTTCCTGTTTCGGTTGGCGTTCTCTATTTTGCGGACGCTCCTGATTGGCCGGACGTTCCTGATTCTGGGAACGTTCCTGATTCTGCGGACGGTTCGGATTTTGTGGACGCTCTTGATTCTGTCCTCTTTCCGGACGTCTGTTTTCATTATTTCGTCCTTGGTTCTGTCCTCTGTTCCGGTTATTATTATTTCTCGGGCGATTTTCTCTGTCTCCTTTTTCCCCTCTGTTTCCGTTTTCTGATGGTTGCGGACGGTTTTCGTTCTCTCCTCTCTGAGGTTGTTGCGGACGATTTCCACCTTCAGCCTGTGCCTGCGGGCGGTTATCATTGTTTCCTTTCCTTTTCTTCTTATTCCGGTTGGCGTTGTTTCCTTCCTTGTTGTTCCGGCTACGGTCGAAGCGGGTGAGACTTTCCTGTTCCAGCAGGTCTGTCGGCTTTTTGGGTTCTTGCTTGACTTCAGCTTCGAGCAGACTGTCGGGCTTCATTCCCTTCTTGTTCATGGCAATGACCTCGAAAGCACGTTTTCCGCTGATTGTAACCAGGTTGGCAGGGAAGTTCTTATCTGTCGAGTAAGAAACCTGATTGCTCAGGATATCAGCTTTGAAGAAATAGAAAGTACCGTCTTTCGTTTCCAATTCGATTTCTCTGGAAGGAAGACGTTTCTGGGCTTCCACATAGCAGTCTACCTCATAGTTCAGACAACATTTTAGTTTGGCGCATTGTCCGGCAAGCTTTTGAGGATTCAGTGAGATATCCTGAAAGCGGGCAGCGCTTGTAGACACTGATACGAAACTCGTCATCCAGGTGGCACAGCAAAGCTCCCGTCCACAAGGACCGATACCACCGATACGTCCGGCTTCCTGTCGCGCACCGATCTGTTTCATTTCAATACGGACACGGAAAGCTTCGGCAAGTACCTTAATCAGCTGTCGGAAGTCCACACGTTCATCAGCGATGTAGTAGAAAATAGCCTTGTTGCCATCCCCCTGATATTCTACGTCACCGATTTTCATATCCAGATTCAGGTTCAGTGCAATCTGGCGGGCACGGATCATGGTCGCATGTTCCTTTGCTTTCGCTTCGTTGAATTTCTCCATATCCACCGGTTTGGCTTTTCGGTAGACTCTTTTTATTTCCGCATCCGTCTTGAAGTTCGCTTTCTTCATCTGTAGCGGAACAAGTCTTCCGGTCAGGGTCACTACACCGATGTCATGTCCGGGAGCAGCTTCCACGGCAACAATATCTCCCTTTTCCAGTTTGATTTTATTGCTGTTGCGGTAATAGCCTTTCCGGGTATTTTTAAATTGCACTTCCACCATATCACACTCTTCCGCATTGCCCGGTATGTCTGCCAGCCAGTCGTAAGTGTTCAGTTTCTTATCTTGTCGGGAGCATCCTTTGCAGCAAAGACCGCCACTCCCATTATGAAGCTTATATTCCATAGTTTATATATTTATTATTGCTTCAACAGTACGATCATCTTCAGAGAGAAGTCGAAGAATACCATCTTGGCATTTACATTTTGTTCTATATGCAGTTGCGCTTCGCTCAGTTCATCCATGATGCCCATCACGTTTCGTTCGTTGACAAAAGGGGCAAAGCGAGAGGCGAAATTTTGTTCATTGATTGTCATATACGTCAGGTCACGCTGATGCAGGTTGAATATGAAGTTTTCGCGAATCATACGCTGGCAGTACTCCAGAAAGTTCTTCTGGCGTTCACGTCCCATGCCGGCAACCTGTTCGCTCCATAGTTTCATTTCCCTGATTTTCCGTTGATAGGACAATCGCATCAGGCTGACAAATAAGTCGAAGAATAACTGATTCTCTTCGTTCAGATGAATGGTTTCCAGTGCTTTGATGAAGTTTCCGTTTGCCAGGTGGGCAATGGAAAGACTGTCGGCAGGCTGGATGCCATATTTAGTCTGTAATATCCGGTCGATAGCCGGTTCGTCAATTTTTCGCACGTTCATGCGCTGAGTACGGCTCAGAATGGTGGGCAGAATCATTTCCGGAGCTTCCGATACGAGCAGGAAGATGGTTTTCTCCGGTGGTTCTTCAAGCAGTTTCAATAGTTTGTTGGCGCATACCGGATGCATCTTTTCGGGCAGCCAGAGAATAGTGATCTTGAATCCTCCTTCGCTCGATTTGAGGCTGAGCTTTTTCAGAATCTCGTCACTCTCTTTCGCATAGATGATGGCCTGTGCATTCTCGGCATCCATTTCTCTCAGCCAATGATTCAGGTTGAAATACGGATTGTTGAGTACGAATTGTCTCCAGTCCGCAATATAATCGTCGCACACTTCCCGTTTTCCTTTTGAACTTTTCACGATAGGGAACACGAAATGTACGTCCGGGTGTACCAGTTTGTTGAATTTCACACATGACGGACATGTTCCGCAGGCATCCGTTTCACCTCGGTTGGTGCAACTGATGTAGCGTGCATAAGCAATAGCCAACGGCATTTTGCCGACTCCTTCGGGACCACAGATGAGTTGGGCATGCGGTATGCGCCCTTCACTCACTTCCTGAATGAGCCGCTGCTTGATTTCTTCTTGTCCGATTACGTCTCTGAAAAACATGTCAATAAATGATTTTGGCCACTTCTTTAATACTGTCCACTGCTCCGATGGAGTAGAAGTGGATACTCGGCACTCCATGTGCCATCAACTCCTTGCATTGGGCGACGCACCATTCGATGCCTACCTGCTCGGCTTCCTTGTCATTCTTGCATTTCAAAGCCTCTTTCACCAAATCTTCCGGCAAGTCTACTTTGAATGTCTTGGGTACCATGCTGAGTTGAGATAACTTCTTGAATGGTTTGATGCCCGGAATGATAGGTACGTTGATGCCTGCTGCCTTTGCTTGCTCTACAAATTCGAAGTATTTCTTATTGTCGTAGAATAACTGTGTCACTGCATATTCGGCACCTGCTTCCACTTTCTTTTTCAGCCAGAAGAGGTCGGACTCGATGTTGGGGGCCTCTTCATGTTTCTCCGGATAGCAAGCCACACCGTAGGAGAACGGGCTGTTGGTTACTTTCATTTCCGAACCGTCGACAAAGATTCCTTTATTGAAATTGTTGATTTGCTCTTGCAGTTCGATCGCATGATGGTATCCGTCTCCTTCGGGAGTGAATACTGACTCATGCTTGGCTTTATCGCCCCGGAGTACCAGCAAATCAGTGATATTCAGAAATTGCAGGTCGAGCAGTACATATTCTGTCTCTTCGCGGGAGAAACCGCTGCATAGTATATGCGGCACTACCGTGATATTATATTTGTTCTGGATAGCGGCGGCTACGGCAACAGTCCCCGGACGTCTTCTCAGCCGGTTTCGTTGGAAAAGTCCGTTACCCAGATCTTTGTATACGTATTCGCTGCGGTGCGTGGTGATATTGATATATTTCGGATCAAACTCCCGAAGGGTATCGACAGTCTGATACAGCTTTTCGATGCCTGTACCTTTCAGAGGAGGAAGGATTTCGAAAGAGAAAGCTGTTTTTTCGCTGTTATGTATTAAATCAATTACTCTCATTCTTTTTCGTTGATGTTCGTTGTCTACTTGAATTAAACGTGCATATTGGGACAAAAATACGAAAAAAGAAAGATTTCTTCTTGATTTGTTTGAAAATAGTTTGGTTTTTATCGCACTATTACGTAAAAGTGGGGATGGATAAATAGAACGGACTCTTATTTATAGTGTTCTAAGAAATTCTCCAGAGCGATGATCTTGTCATTCCGCAGGTACTGCATGTCTATGACCGGAATGTAACTATATGGAATAAACTGTAACAGTCGTACGGCTGCAAATTTCTTATCAGCCGACATGAGGACATCCAGACGGAGGTTTCCGCCCTTTTCTTTCTTTATGTTGAAACTGTTGGAAAAATTCCCGGATTCAATCATTTCTTTCAGTGATTCCATATATTTCAGGTTGAATGAATAGTTCTTCTCTTTGACAACACTTTTGGTTGGCAGGTATTTCATTTCCTTAGACCGGAATTTGAGTTGGTATATACCTATAGCACAGATTAGTATACATGTGATAAGATATAAAATGTTGCCCGATGAAATCTCATCTATATTAAGTAGAACTGCTTCGGGCAAGTGAGAGAGTCCTATTAGCAGGATGAGTACTCCAATGATCGTTTTTTTTACGTTCAATCGTTTTCTGATATCTTGATTGGATAATCTGTCTGTTTTTGATAATTGATTTTGCATAGTCCCTTCATTTGATATGTTAATACCTATTATATCTACGCACTTGTAGATAAGTGCGGTTGCAAATGTAGAGGGAATAAAATGAAATCTGCTGTTCCAATCCGGATAGAAATTGTTCAAAAGGAGTTTAAAGGAATATAAACTTTTGTGCGTCTTTGATGTGTGTATATGAAAAAGGCAATCTCAGCGAGGGAATGTCTTTTAATATTCTCTTTTTAAGATTGCCTTTTACTCACTTTCTACTGGGTGGGAAATTACTTTTCGAGAAATGATTTTTTCATTCTGGCAATGTCAGTCAGGTAATCCTGAAGATCTTGCTCATGTTCTTCTTCTTCGGCAAGAATATGTTTTGCAATATCACAGGTGGTGAAATCTTTTCCATTAGTGAAGTCGGCAATTTCTTGATAACGTAGTATTGCGCAACGCTCAGAAGCTACATTATCTTTCAGCAGACTTACAGAATCAAATCCTTGGGGAGCATCATATTTGCATCTTGCCAGTTCGAACCATTTCTTCGGGTCCAATACGGGTACTCCTTCCAGTTCGATAATGCGGTCGGCAAGCAGTTGCGCATGTCTGCGTTCTTCTTCTGCATGTTCTTCGAACTCGCCTTGTACGTCTGCACGCATAGCGCCTTCTACTACCAATGCGCCTACCCAATACTGGTAGTATGCCAGCCATTCTTCAGACAATGCTGCATTCAACTGTGAAATCAAGCTTTCTACATCCAGCTTTCCTTGTAAGATTTTTACGCTTTCTCTAGCCATAATTTAAAAGTTTAGGTTACTATATTTAAGTTCGATATGTAACAGACAGGAGATGTTTTTGTTTGGGGCTCATGTAAGTTTTAACAGACTGATTTTCTTTTTGGTCTGCTCATACCTCCCAATCGTTTTTTTGTTTAATCTCTTTTTATTGTATGTGTAAACTGTCTCATTTATAACTTGAACTTAGGATTTCTCTCCAAGTGAATTCAGTATAGATTTTGCTCCCATGCTCTCACTTTTTGCTTGTATCGGTTTATTCATCGTTGTTACAGCTGTGGCAGCAGCTGTGGTAGCAAGTGTGGTAGCAGGTATTTGCTCTCACTCTATATTCATGCTTTAATACACATTTTTCTTGCTATTGTAATCTTGTATTCAGTATGTTAACATCCTATCTGTCAACTATTAATAATTGACGTCCCATCTGTTAATAATTGATATATCAGGTATTAAGATCTGATATTCCTTCTATTATTGTGTGATAAATGTTTTTTTAGCTTATATCCATACTCCTGTTCTTTCTAGGAGAACAGGTTAATCGGGACATTGTTATGGTCGAGTTGGTTGAATCATGCGGTACTTTCACTCCAATCATGCGGTACTTTCACTCCAATCGTGCGGTCATTTCGCTCCAATCGTGCGGTCCTCTTTACCCACTCGTGCGTTCATTTCACTCCAATCATACGGTCCTCCTTATCCACTCATGCGGTCCTCTGCTTCCGTCGCCAGTTGTTTTCTAAAGTTTTTTGCCGCTTGAAACTTCAGTTCCAGATGGTTTGAAACTTTAGTTTCCCCTGCTTGAACCAACAGTTTCTTCCGCTTGAAACTTTTAGTTTCAAGGTATGAAACTATTGTTTCCAATGCTTGAAACTAGAGTTTCTCCTATATGAAACCTTTGTTTTCCCCGCATGAAACTAATCCTTTGCCTGCATCCCCGTATTTCTTTATCGTTATCAGTATGTTTTCGGAGTTTCTTCTTTTCCTTTCAGCCGCCACTTTCCCATGAACGTCCCTTGTCTGTCTGCGGTAATCTGTTTCCCTAAAAGTGACAATACCCTCACATGCTTTTCCTATTATCACCCTGTTATCACCTCTATTCAAATGGTTTAGTTATGATATACTTTCAGCGATTTTACGAGAAATATCGATATGCGGAGGATGAGAAGATCAGCGACTCTTTTCATGAAGGAATCAATATCCTTCCATTTACAGCAAACCCGGCCACATCTAATTTTGATAATACCTGTAGCATAAAAGGAATAACAGGAGAGTTCTTCCGTTATAATAGCCAAGTACCTGCAAATCCTGTATTAGATTACACCACATATGTAGAAGAATTTGTAGTCAACTATCTCAAACAGAAAGAACTCAGCAAAGATGGCATTGAGAAGTTTAAGTTGATTATGAAGGACTTAATGTGTACTGATGGAAACTTTGTACCTTTTAATCCGTCTTTCCTTAAATATATTCCGCTTGATATGGCGTTTGTTCCCGATTCCGATGCTTCCTCTTGGGAATGTCTCTGGGACAAGAAATATGCAGGCAAGATTTTGATGAAAGACAGTTACCGGGATGCCTACGGAACAGCCGTTATCTATGCCCATGCCAAAGAGCTGGAAGAGGGAACCATGACGGTGGAGGACCTGATGAACGACTACTCGCCGCGTGCTATGGAGGTAGCCGAGAAGTATCTGAAAGCGATGAAACCGAATATTGCCGGATGGGAAGCGGACTTCGGCAAAGAGATGATGACGAAGAACAAAGCATGGCTGAACATGACTTGGAGCGGTGATGCGATCTGGGCAATTGAAGAGGCGCCGGATTTACATGGGCTCATATTTCAAAATCAATGGTATATCTGTAGCTTATACGATTCCAAAGAATATTCTGAGTTTTTTTAGGATAAGCCGATGTCAGCTTAATTTTAGTATGAACAATATTTATACTTTCTCCAGCTATTCAGGTATCAATCCCGAAAATGTAAACAATTTGGGGTATGACACATCCGGTGGTTATCCTAATAGCCGTACTGTAACATTTGGTGTCACCGAACTGGTTGGCAGAATTGGGTGGTGATAACAAACTGAAGGTTTCAGCTATCAATATCAGTGAAGTGCTGAACTGGAAAATCTATTCGGATCTGGATGCTGTGGTGAATTTGGGATACAACACCTCTACCGCTACACGTGATATTCAGAACCTCCCGATAGATTGGTATAATTATGCGGGAACCAAAGTGGTACGCTCGGAACCTACACAAGCAAACAGTTCTTATGAGAACTCATTTGCACGTACCGATTACTATATGACCTCGGGCTATTTGAATTGGCACAAGAGCTTTCTGGAAGCACATAATGTAAGTGTGATGGCAGGTTTGCAATACTCTTATACACAGTATAAATATACCAAGGCAGTTATTAAAGACATTAAACCGGCTTTGGAAGTACCCAATGGACAGGGAGAAAAAACAATCAGTGGTGAGAAGTGGCATGAGGCAATGATGTCCTATTTTGGACGTTTGAACTACGATTATAAAGGTCGTTATCTGGTAGAAGGAAATCTTCGTTATGATGGTTCATCCAAGTTCCGTCCGGAAAATCGTTGGAAATTCTTCTGGGGAGTATCTGGAGGATGGCGTTTGAGTGAAGAAAGTTTCATGCAGCCTTTGTCTTCTGTTTTTAGCAATCTAAAACTGAGACTTTCTTATGGTGTCCTGGGTAATCAGAGTGGTATCGACCGATATGACGGTACCCAGCTGTACAAGTTTGAATCTTCCAGTGGCGCTTATATCGGAAACGGAAAAGTGTCGACAATTGATACGAATGGTAAAATTGTGACGAGATCGGAAGAGCGTCGTGTAGGGAAAGAGTGTAGATCTCGGTGGTCG
>OMGI01001813.1_pt1 | contig 11495 bp, 13 predicted proteins | sample 1645801 | NCBI WGS metagenome assembly OMGI01 (sample SAMN05578584, study PRJEB25193) | human gut metagenome | biome: Human Microbiome; feature: human-associated habitat; material: feces | host: Homo sapiens | place: USA:Birmingham
CTGCCATAAATTTTATCCCCCAACCGCTTTTCAACTTCTCGCACAAACGGCCCACGTTCGCTTTCACGAGTGAAAGCGGGTACACACTCGGCTTTCGGAGAAAGATCGCACACAGCGGCTCACACGGCGAAACACGGGGCGTTTCGGATGGGGGTGGTATCACTACCCTCGGACCGTTCCGCACGTTCACAAACATCCCCGGGCCGGGTATCAGAACGGCAAACTTTGCCGCTTTTGTGTCTTGGTCGGGAGGCACTCCTGAAGGACACAGAGAGCCTTCGGAACAGCGATGCGCTTATGCGTGTCGCTGTCCCGAGGCGTCGCGGCCCAGCTGGGCTGCGTGATCCAGTGAGCGCGCTATGGATTATGTGGTGAGCATTTGTAACCTTTGATTCCGCCACGCTTTTATATACATACATTTCCCGGTTCTCAGTGAACCCTCACTATCAGCAACAACTCTATCTCAGACCATCTTTCATCGTGTTTTTCAGCCTCTCGCACAAATGGCCCATGTTCGCTTTCACGAGTGAAAGTGGGTACACACTCGGCTTTCGGAGAAAAATCGCACACAAGGGCACACACGGCGAAACAGGTGGTGTTTTGGGTGGGGGGTGGTATCACTACCCTCGGAGCGTTCCTCACGTTTCGGAAACCCTGCGTGGCCAGGGGGTAGAACGGCAAACTTTGCCGCTTTTGGGCCTTGGTCGGGGGTGCTCTCGAAGAACACAGAAAGCCTTCGGAACAGCGATGCGCTTATGCGTGTCGCTGTCCCGAAGGCGTCGCGGCCCCGCTGGGCTGCGTGATTTTTTTCATTTCTGACGAAATTGTGGCCTGTATGACCTGTTCCAGAAACTTTTTTCGGTTTTCCAGACGTTCCAGCTTGTGCTGTTCCTGTGCAAGTTGCGTCTCAGCTCGTTCCTTTTCGGTGTTAGTGTTCGCCAGAAAAACCACTGGGGACTATTTCAGCCGGACGCCAATATCAGCTCGGAGTTGGTCAAGGGGTTTAGGTTTTGCCATTGTGCTTGACCTCCTTTTTTGATTTTGGGGATAAAAAAAGACCGTCAACTTTTCGCACAGTGCGACCAGTCAACAGTCTGATTTTCGATGTTCATTTTTTGTGTTCAGTTCGACAAAACAGAAGCTGTCATTTTGTTGTAGTTACTTCAGTTGCAAAAATCTTGCTGCAAAAGCTCCGAGTGCCTTTACTTTACGCAGCATGGCTGATAAACTAGGAGTGGCCGTAGATTACTTTTTGTACCAGGTCTCCACACAAGCGGAAGTCAAGGCCATCTCTGTTCAGCTGACCGACAAAGATTCAGAGTATGTCGCATTTATCGGCCATCTTATTTCGACCTGCAATGATTACTACGAACCAGACAAAAGTTTTAGACATCTGTCCGCTTTTTCTTCACTATAGACACTATTGAAATAAGAGCAACATTTAAGAGGTCCATGTATTCTTGTTCGAACATCATTCCAATACTTAGAAAATGGAGGTAATAATATTTTTATTCATTTACACCATTTAATATTTTAGAAAGCAAAATATGTTTACAGCTTTCGCAAAAGTTAGAAAGGAGATGGCATGACACAATTATCAACACGGAGAGTAGTAATTGTTTTTGTTCTTGTAATGTGCATATCTTTAACTACGAATGTTTTTCTTCTCCAAAAAATTCACAAACAAGGTGAACCTGTTGTAACACCGCCTACTTTCTACCAACTCATTGATTCAATCAATGAAAACTTCTCTTATACGGGATACAATGAAATTCTGAATCATTCAAATTTATTCATGGCCCTTCCCCAGCAGGCAAATGATGATACCCTCCCAAAGCGTTCCAAAGTATTTGTATACAAAGGAATTGATAAGAATGTTGTAATCATGTTAGGGATTAGTTATAGCGAAGTTGCCACAGACTTATCAGAAGAATGGTATGCCAGTTATGATTATTCACCTCAAATACTAAATAGCGCGGATGATCTATTCGGATACAACCGAAATCTCCCTTCCGCATTAGTGTGTACAAACTCTTTTAGACTTTCAGGTTTTAACTATACAATTACATGTTTCTCTGACAACCAGTCAGATATGTTGGCACAAAATGAACTGACTGCATTCAGCAACGCCTTACTTGCTTTTTTAAGCGAAAAACGCTAGATAGGAGTAAATTATGAAACGTATTGCCAGTTTGTTCTGCACAGTTTTGTTGGTATGACCATCAAACACGCTGAGGTCACTTTGGGTTGCTACTATCGTTCAAAAGATTCTCAGGGGAAATTGTATGGTGGTCCCACATTCTACATGGAAAAAGGCATTGTTATTGAGAAAGGCCAAAAATGGGGCTGGATCCTGGTAATTGGGTTTGCTGTTGGTATGGTGCTACAATTCCTGGGTGGCTCTCAAGCCTATAACATTGCAGAGTCTCTGTATGAAACCTTTGGATTCGACCAGATTGTGTTTGTCCTGCTCTACTCCGCATTTTTGCTGTATATTATCTGGAAGGGTGTTCCTCGCATTGCAAAGGTCGCCTCTCGTCTGGTTCCCTTTATGTGCGTACTGTATCTGCTTGGCGGTATCGTCATGTGTCCACGGGCAAGACTTCCATGGGTCTGACTATTGCTGCATTTGATAGTGTGTTCGGAACGGCTGGCTCCGTGTTTATCGCTGTTATCTGCGTACTGTTCGGCATTACAACGACCGCCGGTTGGTTTGTGTTCTATACCACCATTCTGCATCATGTTCTGCGCAATAATGAGGCGCTGGCTAACAAACTGGAAACGGTTCTGAAGATCTGCTATCCACTGCCTAATATCATCATTGTTTTAATGATTGTTTTGACCGGAAGCGGTCCCGATATGTTCTGGACCATCGTGGATATTTCCCTGGTTGTTCCTGTGTTCTTCAACGTCATCGCGTTGATTGTCCTGAGTGGCAAATATAAAGAGCTACTGAAGGATTATCGCGCAAGATACTTAAATGAAGGTGTGGTAAACCCTGATTTTAAGGTGTTCTATGAGGACAAGGTAAATAAATGACCATAAAGGGGGAGAAAGTGCTCTGTAGCGTTGCAAGCCCTTTCTCCCTCTCCTCTTTATTAGTCGGCATTGCATCCCTCCAAATGCCCGCCTGAGAGTTTGCGAATATTACCTGCACTGTTTGCACGCTTTTTCACCATTTAGCCCTCCTGTTCCACCGGATGGCAGATGTGATCTTCTTCCTCCCGCTCGAAGGAATAGAGCCCATCTGCCTCCAGGTCTTTCGTCATGCCCCACGCCAGCTTGAAGCCAGCCGTGAAGCTCATCAGCTTTGATTCAGCCAGCAATGCGTTCTGTGCGTCCAACAGCCGCAGCAGCTTTCCGCGCCCCACGGCGTCCATGTCCCGTCGCAGTTCCTCTTGGGCACGTTCGACCTGTGCGTCCAACTCGCTGTGTTCCTGACGGTCGAAACGCTTTTGCAGGGCTTTCATGTAGTCATACATTGCGGCACCTCCTTTTGGTAACCACAACACATACCACAACTCCGCTCACAAAGCTACTGTTTTTCGAAATGTTTCTTTGACTATTGCGGCGCAAAAAATACGTTTCTAAACCTGTTCACGTGTGCATCCGCATCGAGCAGCCTTTTTTTGTGGCGGGGAGTGTACTGCGCTCATCCGCCGGCAGCTCCACGCCGGGATGGGTGGCAACGTAGCGGGTGCGATGCATCAGCTTTGCCGCGTTCTGCCCGCCCTTGAGGTAGGGGGAGATCAGTACGATTCGGGCCATGTGTCATCCGGCTCTATGCGTCGCTGGCTCCGCACCGCGTTTTCAAAACTCACCTGACCGTTGGTGCGCTTCACCTCATCCACGGCGTAGGCGCGCAGCTCCCGCGTGTGGATCGGGTCGGCGCGGAAGTGCGCGGCGATGGTGTGGCACAGCATATTCAGTTCCACCGCACACTTGAAAAGAATACGGCAGAGCCGATTGTTGTTGTCGTCCAGCGTACCCTGAATGGCTGTCAGGATGGCCCGAGAGATGTAGGTCGTGTTGTCCTCGGTGCCGAGATAACCCATGTAAAAGCGCAGGGCCTTATCCACAAATTCACTGCGGCTTTGACAGTTGTCTGCTTCCAGCCAACCATCCATGCGGCTGATCACGCTGGGGCGCAGCCAGATCGTGGTACTTTTCTTGTTATCATCCATTTTTCTTCTTTCCTTTCTGTGACGTCGGTCAAAATCGCCGCAAAGCCTTGCAAACACGGGACTTTGCTGGATGACCGACTGCGATTATTTTGCAAAACCGCCAAACCGACTGCGGTTTGCGTTTCCCTGAAAAGCCCCGCACTGCGGGGCTTTGTGGGCGGGCCGCACGCATAAGCGACTGCGGCCCTTTATCTTGTGCTTTTATCGAACGGGCAAATAAGAGGCGAAACCCTCCGAAACGGGGCATGGCCGGGAGGGAAACATCCATCCCAAAAGGCTCGGTTTCCCACTGTCGGAGCAGGATGCACCGGGCCCTTTCACACATCGCCCACAAACGCCGCAACGCTCGTTTCAAGGGGCTGCGGCGGGTACACACTTGCCTTCGCCAACAGGATCGCACACAGCGGCTTACACGGCGAAACACGGGGCGTTTTGGATGGGGGCGCTATCACTACCCTCGGAGCGTTTTGCGCGGTTCGGAAACCCTGCGCGGCCGGGACTTAAAACGGCAAACTTTGCCGCTTTTGGGTCTTGGCCGGGAGCGCTCCCGAAGAACGCAGAAAGCCTACGTGACAGCGATGCGCTCATGCGCGTCGCTGTCACGAGGCGCCGCGGCCCCGCTGGGCTGCGTGATCCCATTGCTGTTTCTCTCACCGCGTTGATAGGCTTCACGGTTTTGGCCGACCGTGATTACAGAGTGCGGAAAAAAGCACACTTCGTTTTATGCGCCGAGCTGTTCTGCCAGCTTTGCCTGCGCCTTCCGCCGCTCTGTTGTACGCTCTAATGCATTGAACTGCTGCTCGTAGTGCTGTTCCATGACTTTCTGTAAGGGAATTATCGTGTAGAGCAGATTTCCATTTTTCTTGATGCCGTTCTTTGTGATGATTTTAGTATGCTCCGTGATGATGAGTCCGCGTTCCTCCAGCAGTCGGACATAGCTTGCGACGGTGTTTCGGCAGTAGTGAAGATTTTTAGCCATAGTCGCAGTACTTGGATGACACTGGCCAGTCCTTCGGTCTGCATGACGCAGCAGGAAGATGTAGACAGCGATTGATCCACCGGGCAAATCGAAATCGAGAAGCTCGTTGGGGACGGGGAAGCAGTTTTTCACATGCTCCCATCCAACGGGAGGTTTCGTTCTTCTCATGTAATGGCACCGCCCTTCGTGTGCTCCTCCACCCACTGGATGAACTTTTCTTTCGGAACGACCATACGGTTGCCGATATACAGAGTGGGAAAATCTTTTTCGTGCATGAGTTCATATGCACTGGACGGAGCGATACCGAGTGTTTTTGCAACAAGATCTGAGTTGAGGAACAGCGGCAGTTCATCGTAGCTTTTGTAGACAGATGATTTCATTTTTGATTTTCCTTTCTTTTTTGTTTTGATTTTGATTAGCCGCACACCGTACACCTTCCTGCCCCAGACTTTCTGCGGCGTTGTCCCGTGTCGGCACGCTCCCCTTTGCGGATCTTGGCGCTGCTTCCCTCACGGTGTATGCACTCCGGCTGCGGGTATTCAGTTGTCGAGGTGTCATGAAACTTTTCACTTTCGCTGTGTTCACCTTTATGTTAGAATAATTTCAAGGCGGCTTACATCAGGAAGTGATCTTTGAGGAGGTATCGGCATGGCTTCGGAATTGTACTTGATGGAGGTGGGCGATGGACGCTATTCCATTCCCGGCCCAGCCGCTGGTTATTTTGACTGTAGCTTTCCGACTGACCACGGGAGCGGCTGTCCGTCTGCATGGAGATTGTAGCCTTACCCAGCCAGTTCTCGGATATTTCCTTGATGGTGCTGGCCTCCCGGCCCCCGAGGAATATCACGCTGTCCATATTTCCCAAAATGGTTTCGGCGTGTTTATCGTAAATTGCCTTACACTGAGCCAACTGCTGATAGAACAGCGTCAAGCTGATCTCACGGGAACGGATGACAGCCACGATTTTTTCAAGCTGGGGAACCTGCCCTGTGTTGGCGGCCTCGTCCCATAGCACCCGTACATGATGGGGCAGGCGGCCTCCGTGAACATTGTCGGCCCTCTCGCACAGCAGATTGAACATCTGCGAAAAGGCCAGAGCCACAAGGAAATTATAGGTTTGCGTAGTGTCCGAGATGATAAAGAACACCGCCGTTTTTCGATCCCCGATGCGGTCAAGCTCCAGCTCGTCATAGGCCATGACCTCCCTAAGCTGGGGGATGTCAAAGGGAGCCAGCCTTGCACCGCAGGAAATAAGGATCGACTTTGCTGTTTTGCCGCTGGCCAGTTTGTACTTTTTATACTGCTTGACCGCAAAGCAATCCGGCTTTCGTTTTTCCAGGCCCGCAAACATATAGTCCACGGCGTTCATAAAATCCTCGTCATCCTCCTTGACCTCCATCCCGGAAATCATGTCAACCAATGTGTTCATGTTCCGATCCTCGGCGGGACCCTCAAAAATGATATAGGCGATGAGGGCGCAGTAAAGCAGGGTTTCCGATTTTGTCCAGAATGGATCGCCTTCCTTGCCTTCGCCTTTTGTGTTGGAAATGAGAGCGTCCACAAATTTAAGGATGTCGGCCTCGTTACGGATGTACGCCAGCGGGTTATAGTGCATGGATTTTGTGAAATCAATGGAATTGAACACCTTGATCCGATACCCACGCTTTTGCAGGAAGTGGCCCACCTGCCCGAGAACGCCTCCTTTGGGATCGACACACACATAGCTGCATCCGCCGTTTTTGTCTGCGCTGGCCTGCAAAATCTGCGGGGTAAGCCAGAACCTGGTTTTGCCGGAGCCGGACGAACCGATCACACAGGCATTGAGGTTGCGGGCGTTGGCTGGATTTTTCGGACGGGTATTCATGGTAAGGAACTCCGTCCCGGTCAGAATGATGTTGTTTTCAAACTTTGGATCTACGAAAGGGGCTATATCTTTCGGACAGCCCCAACGGGCTGATCCATACTCCTCATCCCGCCGAAATTTTTTAGCGTTTTTGCTTTTCACATAGACCATTACCCGGAACGCCACAGCCCCCACAATGCCAACGAGCCAGTCAAAGGGAGCAAGCCCCGGGGCAAAGTCGGCAAAGGCCGGGCCAATGGTCTGGCCCAGCCCCATGAGCTTATGAGCAAAATCCGCACCCGCCGCCAGACGGTAGGCCGTCCCCAGCTTGAGAAAGGCCCACAGGACAAACAGATACGGGATGTTGGGAATAAGGTATTTTTTGATGCTATCGTTCTTCACGAACCACCTCCTTTGTCCGTTCCTGTGTTTTGGGCGGTTCCTTTACAAGCTGTTCCGCCGCTTTTTTGAGTTGTTCCCGAATGGGGATGCGGCTGGATTTTGACTGTTCCAACAGCCTGCGGGAGTACCGCTCAAAACAGGCGGTAATTGCATCCGCCTGCCCTGCCTTGAAAAACAGCAGGTATTTGTCCGGCCCGGTTTTGTAAAAAGCATAGTCCACATTGAAACGGCGGGCCATGCGGTCAAAGAGCTTCGGGGCTTCCACCTCGATGCTGTTCACATTTTCGCCGTGGGCCATGAGCTTTTTCACGCTCTGCCTGCCGTGGGGCCTTTGGGCTTTCTTATGCCGTTTGGCGATCTGGCGGCCCGCCGCCCGGAGCACATAGGCCAGCCCCCGGGCTGTCAGCTTGCTGGCCCGGACAGAAATCGCTATGGAGCTCCGGGAAATTTCTTCATCAATCAGTTACACCGCCTCCTTTCGCCTTGGGACAAATTGTCTCGAAGTCCAGTTACCGTTCCTCATGGTGTTTTTCAGCCAGCCGCCGGAACCCCTCCTTTGAGGAACCGTCAATAATTTCTTGATAAGCGGCCATCTGCTCCCGGATTGAAAGCTGGGGGTAAGCAAAAACCCTGTGTTCAGCGGGGATGTCCTGGGGGCCGTAGTAGACCTCCCGGAAATCGTCACTCACCTTTGTCACATAGCCGCCCGGTGCAAAGTGTCCGTTTTCGTTGATGGAAATGTCCCGCCCGTATGCTTCAAAGTCAAAGTAGGGTTTTATATTGTCCGGCACTTCGAGACTTTCCATATCCTCCACATAAAGGCGGCCCAGCATTTCCTCATTGTCCACACCGGGATGCAGGTCGTAGCAGTCCAGATTTTGCGTAAGGTTGATCAAGTCCTGCACCGAGCCACAATGCTGGCCGCTGTCCATAACCGCCTCCAGCGTTTCCCGTTCTGATGGGGAGAGCTCCTTCAGCAGATGGGCCAGATGGTTGAGCTCGTCAATGTTTTCATACTCGCCCAGATAGTCATAAAGGCCGAGAATGTCGCTGTCAAAGGAGATAATAAAGTATTCCTGGCAGCGTACCCCGTCCACGCCGATCCGCTTTAAGAGGGACTGCACCTCCTCCGTGTTGGTGGGGAAATGCAGCGTTTCCCCCACCAGATGCCCCGCACTGTAAAGGGCAGGATTTGAAATGAAAGCCTCAAAAACAGACTCCATCAGCGTTTGCCCTGTCCCTTGACGGTCAGGATGCCCTCAAGGGTGGTGGCGGTAATTCCCAGCCGCTGGGCCACGGCAATATCATTTTTCATGGCTTCGGTCATGGTGTGGCCGCAGACCACCAGCACATGGGAACGGCGGAGCAGGTCACGGCCCATGTCGATGCCGCTTTTATGCTCCTCGGGTACTGCGTCATTGAGAAACAGGGGCAGATAAAGGGACGGGCAGATCGGGGAAAAGCCTGCCTCATAAACCGCCCGGCAGTAGCGGGCGGCCTGTTCTGCGTTTTCACTGTCGCCGCCAAGCCATGCGGCGGTAATGTATGCAAGGGGACGCTTCATAGTCAATACCTCCGATATTTTAATAAGAAACTTCAACCCAATCCCCCCGCCCTTTCCCAATCATGGGAAAGGGGGCGGCTCTGGAGGATATACCCCCGCCGCTTGCCGGGAAAATAGCACAGCCGGGGCAGACCGTCAAGGGCAGGCCGCCGTAAAACGGCGGTGCGATGCACCCTTGACAGCCCGCTCCCGGCTGTACGAAAAAACAGGCGGCGACGGGGGATATATACCACCAGAGCCATGATGCGGAGGGCAGGGCCCTCGGGACAAAATGTCTCGAAGTGGTTACTTGTCCTGCTCCATCTTTTTCGGAGCCTTCGCCAGCTCGGGCGGCTGTTTCTCTTTCCACTCGTCCAGCAAAGTCATGATCTGCTCCTTCATTTTGGCGGGAGTGGCCTCCTTGCCAAAATACTTTTCCAGTTCAGCGGTAGAAATAATCACGCCTCGATCCTCCTTTTTCTTTTCTGATAAGATGCCGTCAATGACATCACCATTGAGTTTCCCGTCCTTGTCCAGCTCCCGGAGCTTTTTCGCCTGGGCCAGAGAGGGGGACGCCTGTTCTCCGTCAATGGAAACAGCGATCAGCCGCTGGTTTTTGGGGCGGATATAGGAAATCTCCACAGCGGGCATAAAGCCCATTTTTTTATCGTCCACCTTGTCCAGCAGTTCCGGCACAAGGGAGTTCAGCCGCAGATAACGCATGACCTTTTTATAGTTCATGTCGTGCGCCTCGCCCACAATCTCAACGGAGCGTTTGCCAATATCGCCCTCGGCCACATTTTTCAGCCGCCCGCCCTGGTGCTTGATGTCCTCCACTTCCAGCTCCAACAGGGCGGCCAGTTCGCTGGGGAGCGTCTGATCCCTCTGCTTGTTGCTGTCCTTCATAGCCTGTACCGCCTCGTGGTCAGTCATTTCCCGGACGATAAAGGGCATTTCCTCCAGCCCAGCCAGCTCACAACCATGATGGCGGCGATGGCCAGCCACGATCTCATAACCGTTTCCGTCTTTTTCCGGGCGGGCAAGGCCGGGAACCATTACGCCGTTTGCCTTGATGGACGCTACCGTTTCCTGCATTTTGGCATCGTCCCGCACCTTAAACGGGTGGGGACGGAATGTGTGGAACGGATGCATTTCGGAAAGCTTCAGATAGACCAGCTTTCCTTCCTCCACAGGACGGGGCGGAGCGGCTGGCTCAGGCGGAACCTGTTCCGGGGCCGGGGCCGCATTTTCGGGTGGAGCTTTTTCGGGTTCGGGGGCAGCTTTAACCTCCGCAGCCTTTTTCCCACTTCGGGACAATTTGTCTCGCTTAGTCGGCGTGGCCTCGCCGGGGGCCGCCTTATCCGCCTTGGGTGGGCGGCCCTTGCGGGGCTTCGCCGCCTCCTTGCCAGCAGGCTCCGCTTTTTCCTCTTTTGGGGGACGGCCCCGACGGGCCTTTTTCGGTTTATCATCCCCAGCGGCGGGAGGTTCCTCCTGCGTTTTCTCCTTCGGCTCTTTTGCCGCCTCCTCTTTTTCTACCTCGGTCCGGGCTGTCTGCCGCTTTTCATTCATCAGCTCATTGATTTTGTCAAAGGACACCACCACATCACCGGGCTCGGGCTGGGCAGGCCCCTCCTGCTGGGGTGTGGGAGCGGCAGTTTGTTCGGGAGCCGGAGCCTGGGGCTCGTCAACCGTAACAGGAGCGGGAGCCTCCGGGAGCTTCTCCTCACCGGGGCCTGTGTTCAATTTTTCATCTGCCATTCACTATCCTCCTTTTCGTAAAAGTTGCACAATTTTGCAGGTTAAATTTCTGTAATTATTTTTTTGCCTCCTTCCGGTCTATCCACGCAAAAAAGCCGCCCGATTTGAACGCCGGACGGCTTTTTGTGTAATGTGATAGATCAAATATTATTTTTTGTAGTTCGTAGGCTCCGAAAAGCCTTGTATTTACAGCGTTCCTAATAGGAAACAATCATAAGGGATTAGAATACAATGCTGTATATTTTATTGGATTAGAGGATTCCGCTTTTTGGAATTTTAGAAATCAACCAGATGAGGATAGATGTACATTTTTTGTGGCGCTATCACGTGCAAAGGCGTCTGTTACATTTACATTTTGCAAAAAACGATCTGGCATGAAGTGCCCTATGCAAAGACACAACGCGATTAACGAATTTTTTGATTTATTACAAAGGCCTGGAATTGCAGAGGTAAAGCGTTTCCAAAACCGCTAACTGATTTCACGCACTTGAAATTACAAAAGCGCTGCGAGACAATGATTTGTGCCTACATCTTTTTTGCCAACACATGGCAGAACAACACCTGAAATCTTCGGGTAATGTTCATAGGGACACAAGTTGACACCATGTCTTGCAAGGGGGCGGACAGCGTTTGCTGTCCGCTTTCTTGCGCTTTTTCTCTGTTTTTATTATGCGGGAAGCTGGAATACCTCGCTCAGGGGCGGCGCAATGTGCGGCTGCGCCTCGCCCTGTTCCATCGCGCTGTCCACCGTGCCGATGTCGCGGTACACGATGCGGATGCTCTGGT